>Ga0070666_10000336_pt1 | contig 29577 bp, 22 predicted proteins | sample KBSS23metaG_FD_64677 | JGI IMG/M metagenome (GOLD analysis project Ga0070666, IMG submission 64677) | Switchgrass rhizosphere microbial communities from Kellogg Biological Station, Michigan, USA - KBS S2-3 metaG | ecosystem: Host-associated > Plants > Roots > Rhizosphere > Soil ... | reverse complement strand
TTCCTGTTCCGTTCGCATGACCAGGGGCAGAGCTGGGAACGCATCTCGCCTGACCTGACCACGAACGATCCGCAGAAGCAGAAGCAGGAGGAATCCGGCGGCATCACCATCGACAACTCCGCCGCGGAAATGCACACGACGATCTATTCGATCAGCGAGTCGCCGAAAGCGGACGGCACGATCTGGGTCGGCACCGACGACGGCAACGTGCAGCTCACGCGCGATGGCGGCAAGAGCTGGACGAATGTAGTCAAGAACATTCCGGGCGTGCCGGAGCATTCCTGGGTCTCATGGGTGCAGGCGAGCAACTTCGACGCCGGCACCGCGTTCGTCGCGTTCGATCGCCACACATTCGGTGACCTCGCGCCGTATATCTACAAGACCGCGGACTACGGCAAGTCCTGGACTGCGCTGGTTTCGCCGAAAGACAGCAAAGGTCTGCGCGGCTATGCACACGTGATCAAGGAGGACACGGTCAAGTCCAATCTGTTGTTCGCCGGCACCGAATTCGGTTTGTGGATTTCCACCGACGGCGGCGCGCACTGGGCGCAGTTCAAAGGCAATGATTTCCCGAATGTCGCGGTGCGCGATTTCGCCGTGCAATCGCGCGATGCTTCGCTGGTGCTGGCCACGCACGGCCGCGGCATCTGGATCATCGATGACTTGACGCCACTGCGTTCGCTCGATGCGAAGACGCTGGATAGCGAAGTTACATTCCTGCCGGTCAAACCGAACCAGCAGCGTTTCGAAGTGTTCGGCGGTTGGGTCGACGGTGACGCCGCGTTCAGCGGACAGAACCCGCGCGGTGGCGCGACGATCGCGTATTACCAGAAATCGCGGCACCTGTTCGGCAAGCTCAAGCTCGAAGTGCTGGACGGCAAGGGTGAAGTCGTCGATACGCTGGGAGCCAGCGTGCGCCGCGGCATCAATCTGGTGTCGTGGTCGATGCACGCCAAGCCGCCGCACGTGCCGCCGGCCGCGCAGGTCGCATTTCAGTCGCAGCAGGGTCCGCGCGTGCCGCCGGGTACTTATACGGTGCGCCTGACCAAGGGCAAGGACGTGCTCGAAACCAAGCTCGACGTTGGCCTGGATCGCCGTGCCACTTATTCGGTCGCCGATCATCAGGCGCAGTACGACGCCGCTTTGCGCGTGCGCGACCTGTTCAACAACATGAGCGATCTGGTGTCCAAGCTCAACGCCGTGCGTGCGCAGGCGAGCGCAAATGCGGCGAAACTCGGCGAAGGCGACGCACTGCGCAAGCAGCTCACCGCGCTGAATGACAAGGCCGATGCGATTCGCAAGGAGATCGTGGCCACGAAGGAAGGCGGCGCAATCACCGGCGAGGAACGTCTGCGTGAGCACACCGATGCACTGTACGGTGCGATCAATTACTACGACGGCAAGCCGTCCGATTACCAGCTCGCACGCATCGAGGCGCTGACGCGCGAGTTCAACGACATCAACGGCGAATTCACCGCTTTGGAGAACGGCGATCTCGCGAAGGCGAACGCTGCGCTGAAGGCTGCCAATCAGGCGCCGATCAGCGTGCCTAGCGGCGCGCCCAGCGATGACAAGAACGCCGGCGGCGGCAAGCACAACGATGATGAGGAGCACCGCTGGGGCGCCGAACGCGACTGAGCGATCGCGAAGATGGGACGCACGCGTGTTGGCGTGCGTCCCGGTGACGCACGCAATCCATTCGGTTCTTGTCTTGTCGTAGGATGTAGCCCTTCTGAGTCGAGAAGGACACCGCATGCCGTCTGTTGCTGCACCGGAAAGCCACGAATCCGTCGTGACCGTGGCGGGCGTGAACAAGACCTACGCTGGTGGCTTCCAGGCGCTCAAGCAGGTCGATCTATCCATTCGCCATGGCGAGATTTTCGCGTTGCTCGGACCGAACGGCGCGGGCAAGACCACGCTGATCAACATCGTTTGCGGGATCGTCCGCGCGACAGCGGGCAGCGTCACGGTCGACGGCCACGACATCGTCCGCGACTATCGCGCGACGCGTTCGCTCATCGGCCTGGTGCCGCAGGAACTGCACACCGACGCGTTCGAAACCGTGTGGGCGACCACGAATTTCAGCCGCGGCCTGTTCGGCCGTGCGCCGGATCCGGCGCACATCGAAAAAGTGTTGCGCGAGTTGTCGCTGTGGGACAAGAAGGACAGCAAGATCATGACGCTGTCCGGCGGCATGAAGCGTCGCGTGCTGATCGCCAAGGCGCTGGCGCACGAACCGAAGGTCCTGTTCCTCGACGAGCCGACCGCTGGCGTCGACGTCGAACTGCGCCATGACATGTGGCAGATGGTGCGCCGGCTGCGCGAAAACGGCGTCACCATCATCCTGACCACGCACTACATCGAGGAGGCCGAGCAGATGGCCGACCGCATCGGCGTGATCAACAAGGGTGAGTTGATCGTGGTCGAGGAGAAGGCCGTGTTGATGCGCAAGCTCGGCAAGAAACAGTTGACGCTGACGCTGCAGAATCCGCTCGCGCGCGTGCCCGACGATCTTGCCGCGCTGTCGCTGGAGCTTACCGGCAACGGCGGCACGCTGGTGTACACCTACGATGCACAGTCCGAGCAGACCGGCATCGCGGCGCTGCTGCGCAAGTTGGCCGAGCATGACATCGGCTACAAGGACCTGCACACCAGCGAGAGTTCGCTCGAAGACATCTTCGTAAGTCTGGTGAGGAAGCAGGCATGAACATTCATGCGATCCGCGCGATCTATCGCTTCGAGATGGCGCGCACATTCCGCACGCTGACGCAGAGCATCGCCTCGCCGGTGCTGTCGACGTCGCTGTACTTCGTCGTCTTCGGTGCTGCGATTGGCTCGCGCATGGGCCAGATCGACGGTGTCAGCTACGGCGCGTTCATCATTCCGGGCTTGATCATGTTGACTCTGCTCAACGAAAGCATCTCCAACGCTTCTTTCGGCATTTATCTGCCGAAATGGTCGGGCACGATTTTCGAACTGCTGTCGGCGCCGGTGTCATACCTCGAAGCGCTGATCGGTTACGTGGGCGCGGCGGCCACGAAATCGGTGATGCTCGGCCTGCTGATCCTGATCACGGCGCGCTTCTTCGTGCCGTACGAGATTGCGCACCCGGTGTGGATGGTCGGGTTCCTGATCCTGACCGCGGTGACGTTCAGCCAGTTCGGCTTCATCATCGGCCTCTGGGCGGACGATTTCCAGAAGTTGCAGGTCATTCCGCTGATGATCGTGACGCCGCTGACGTTTCTCGGCGGCGCGTTCTACTCGATCAGCATGCTGCCGCCGATCTGGCAGAAGATCACGCTATTCAATCCGGTCGTGTACCTGATCAGCGGTTTCCGCTGGAGCTTTTACGGTGTCGCCGACGTCAACGTCGCGCTGAGCCTCGGCATGACGCTGGCATTCCTCGCGCTGTGCCTGCTCGCGGTGTGGTGGATCTTCCGCAGCGGCTACAAGCTGCGCCAGTGATTGCGACGACATCATTTCGCCGGGTGAGGAAATTTCCTTGCACGGGTTGGGTGACTTTGTCCGGTTTCGGGGGTTGCCCCTGAAGATTCGTGGCCCACTGCGGCCTGGTCGGAAAACTGCGTGACGTCGCTTCCCGAACAAAGCGCCTCTTCGCCATCAGCAAAGGTCACATCGGCGACCACCCGTTTCGCACCGTTCGCGTCTTGCGGCGAAAGGGCGAGAAACGTGGCGAGGGTCTGATCGCTGTAGCGAATCGACAACACCATGGTCCGCATCCAGGTAAATGTTGCGCCGGTGTCGACAACCGCGCCCGTCGAATCCGGATGGAAGACGTGCGGGTGGTTTTCTGGTGCTACAGCTGGCGGATGCGCACAAATCGGCAGTATTTCTGCGCCGCCTATTGTCATCGGCACGACAGCGACATCCGCGGTTTGGAAGCCCGCCGGGTTGGTCGACGCGGATAGTGGCGGCGCGATTTCCGCCGACCACAACTGGTTGCCGAGCACGCCACCGGACGTGAGCGAAGCGCCGAATACCTGGTCGTCCAATGCGCCGAGCAATTCGAGCTGTAATGGTCCGAGTTGCGCCGCCGGTCCGCTGGTCGGAGTGATTGACGTGACACCATTCGTGACTCGCACGGTGGCGCTTCCGGCGCCGTACGTACTGACATAGTCGAAACCGCCGCTGTTCGGCCGCAGCAGCAGTGCGCCGTTCGAGACATTCGCGTCTTGGGCAAAAACGATCACCGGCGAAGGTGGCAGTCCGGACAACAGCGGCAACAGCGTCGCATCGCCCAGCAACTGCGTGATGCGCTGCTGCATAGCGGCGGTGCCGAAATGCGCCTCCAGTTGCGCGACGATGTCGCTGCTGCTTGCGATCTCGAGGGCGGAGTGCAGACCCGCGCTGACGCCGCCGGCCTCGAGTGCAAGTTGGACGATCGCCGTGCGTCCGACGAGGTCGAGCCAGTCGATGCGCGTTTCGGTCAAGACAATACTACTGACGGAACTCGGCGCGACGTCGCCATTCGCCTGTACCAACAGCACGTAGGCAGCCGTGCTGAATGGATCGAGACTGACGTCCAAGTACGCTTCGCCGAACGAACCCATGAGTGCGGCAAAGTCCACTGTGTGCGAAGGCGCGTCTGCGACCAGCACGCGAGGCACACCATTGGCAACGTCGGAAACTGGGGCTTCGAACGAAAAATCGCCGTTGGCGTCGATCGGCGTGCGCGCGTCCGAGTCGATAAAACCGACTTGCGTTGCCGCATACGACCCCGCGGGCGCCCGCACATGGCCGCTCAATTGATAGTGATCGGCTATCGTCACCGTGATCGTGGCGCCAGCCGTGCGCCCGTACCGATCTTTCTCGGCGTAGCTGAAGGTGTCGATGCCGACGAATCCGCTTGTGGGCTGGTACACGATGCACGGTCGCGGCGGCGGTGGCGTGCCGGTGCTGTAGATTGCGCATGTCTGCACTACTGCGCTGCCGTGCTGTGGTGCGGAAGCGCTCACCAGTGTCACTGCGTCGCCTGCAGGCGCGGTGTCGTTCTGGAGGACGAACAGCTGCTGCGTGAACGAGCCGCTCCAACCAGTCGACACGTAGAACGTGTAGTTGTCGTTCGCGGCAACGAGCGCGCCCGGGGGGACGGTCATGCTCGACTGCGAATTGCTGCTGCCTCCGCCGCCGCAGCACGCCAGGAGCGTGGTTGCAGCGAATACGACAAAACGCGCCGCGTGCATTCCCCTTCTCCTTGGAGTTGTCCTCTGACCAGAGGACGGGCAATATGCCGAGGCCGTCGCAATTTGGCTACTGCAATTGATTGCAGTGGTGTGCTGTGCAAGAATTTGCAATATCAAACAAGGTGGCGCGCGGGTAACCGCGACCGAGCGTGCGACATGTCAACTAGGACTTCCAACTTCTAACCGCTGACGCGCACGGGCTCTCGCAAAGGGCGCGCTGCGCCCTTTTTTTATGGACTTGTTTTTGCCGTCGTCCATGACGGCAAGAGCAGATCAAGATCGGCCGTCCTTGGCCGGACTTTTCAAACGAGCACATTCACATGGTCAACATTACGTTACCCGACGGCAGCAAACGCCAATACGAAAACCCGCTGACGGTGCAGGACGTCGCCGCATCGATCGGCGCAGGCCTGGCCAAAGCCGCGTTGGCTGGCAAGGTCGATGGCAAGCTCGTCGATACCAGTTTCAGGATCGATCACGATGCGAATGTCGCGATCATTACCGACAAGAGTCCCGAGGCGCTCGAGATCATCCGCCACTCGACGGCGCATCTGCTTGCGCAGGCGACACAACGCCTGTTTCCCGATACGCAGGTGACGATCGGCCCGGTAGTCGAAAACGGTTTTTACTACGATTTCGCGCGCGCCACGCCGTTCACGCCGGACGATCTGGCGAAGATCGAAGGAGAGATGAAGAAGATCGCTGCCGAAGCGCTGCCGGTGCAGCGTAGCGTCATGCCGAAGGACGACGCGATTGCGTTCTTCAAGAACAAGGGCGAAGTGTTCAAGGCGCAGATCATCGACGACATCATTCCGTCGGGCGAGGAGATCTCACTGTACGGGCAGGGCGACTGGGTCGATCTGTGTCGCGGCCCGCACGTGCCGAACACGAGCAGGCTCGGCGCGTTCAAACTGATGAAGGTCGCCGGCGCCTACTGGCGTGGTGACGCGAACAACGAGATGCTGCAGCGCGTCTACGGCACGGCATGGCTCAATGACAAAGATTTAAAGGCGTATCTGCACCAGCTCGAAGAAGCCGAGAAACGCGACCACCGCAAGATCGGCAAGGCGCTGGATCTGTTTCATATGCAGGAGGAAGCGCCGGGCCTGGTGTTCTGGCATCCGAAAGGCTGGTCGATCTGGCAGGTCGTCGAGCAGAAGATGCGCGGCGTCTATCGCGCCAGCGGTTACCAGGAAGTGCGCGCACCGCAGGTGCTCGACGTGTCGCTGTGGAAGCGCTCGGGCCACTGGGACAATTACAAGGAGAACATGTTCTTCACCGAATCGGAGAAGCACACGTACGCCTTGAAGCCGATGAACTGCCCCGGCCATGTGCAGATCTTCAACCACGGCCTGCGTAGTTATCGCGACCTGCCGATGCGCTACGGCGAGTTCGGCGGCTGCCATCGCAATGAACCCTCCGGCGCGCTGCACGGCATCTTGCGCGTGCGTGGCTTTACCCAGGACGACGGCCATATTTTCTGTACCGAAGATCAGATCGAATCCGAAGTCACGGCGTTCCATCAGCAAGCGATGCGGGTGTACGGCGAATTCGGCTTCACCGACGTGCAGCTGAAGATCGCTCTGCGGCCGGAGCCGCGGCTCGGCGACGACGCGACCTGGGACAAGGCCGAAAACGCGCTGCGCGCAGCCTTGCGTTCCGCTGGCGTCGAATGGCAGGAACTGCCTGGCGAAGGCGCGTTCTACGGGCCGAAGATCGAATACCACCTGCGCGATGCGATCGGCCGCACCTGGCAGCTCGGCACGATGCAGGTCGATTTCATGATGCCGCAGCGGCTCGGTGCCGAATATGTCGACGAGCACAGCCACAAGCGGCATCCGGTGATGCTGCATCGGGCGATTGTCGGTTCGATGGAGCGCTTCATCGGCATCCTGATCGAGCATCACGCTGGCGCGTTTCCGGCGTGGCTGGCACCGGTCCAGGCGGTCGTCATGAACATCACCGACGCGCAGGCGGATTACGTCGATAGTGTCGTGCGCGAACTCGTGAATAGCGGACTGCGCGTGGAAGCAGACACGCGCAACGAGAAGATTGGCTACAAGATCCGCGAACACACGCTGCAGAAGGTGCCGTACCTGCTCGTGGTCGGCGATCGCGAAAAAGAGCAGGGCCAGATTGCCCTGCGCACGCGCGCCGGCGAGGACCTTGGCAGCATGACGGTCGCCGCGTTTGTCGAGCGATTGCGCACGGAAAACTGATGCGCAAACCCTTGTAAAACAAGGAATCCGGTTGCGCGGTGCGGCGATTCTCTATAGAATTCGCACCCCCGTTTTCGTCGTACGGCGCCGCCTGAACGCCGTACGTAATCTATTGATTCAACAGGTTTATTGGAGGTTTCCCCTATCGCCACTGAAAAAGCTAACCGCAAGAACGCAGAGATTCGTGTTCCGCGGGTGCGTGTCATCGGCGTCGACGGCGAGCAGGTCGGCGTACTGGAGCGCGACCAGGCGCTGAGCATGGCGCAGGACGCCGGTTTGGACCTCGTCGAGATCCAGCCAACGGCCGATCCGCCGGTCTGCCGCATCATGGACTTCGGCAAGTTCAAGTTCGAGATGCAGAAGAAGGCGCATGCTGCCAAGCGCAAGACCAAACAGGTCGAGATCAAGGAACTGAAGTTCCGACCGTCCACCGAAGAAGGCGACTACAACGTCAAGCTGCGCAATTTGCGGCGCTTTCTCGAAGAGGGCGACAAGGTCAAGATCGTGGTGCGCTTCAAGGGTCGCGAGATGGCGCACACCGAACTCGGTGAGGCGATGGTGAAAAAGATTCAGGCGGACGTCGTCAACGAAGCGACCATCGAAAGCTTTCCGCGTTTCGAAGGTCGGCAGATGGTGATGATGATCGCGCCGAAGAAGAAGTAGTAGTGGAACCCGCCTGCGTTCGCGTGGGCTTAAACAAGCAAGTTCGAGCAGGGATGGAAAGTCCTCACGCAGGTGAGGCGCTTGAGCAAGTAAGAAAACAAACCTAGGAGTTGGGTCATGCCCAAGATCAAAACCAATCGGGCCGCTGCCAAGCGGTTCCGCAAGACGGCGTCCGGCAAATTCAAGGCCGGCCACGCGTTCAAGAGCCACATCCTCACCAAGAAGAGCACCAAGCGCAAACGCAATCTTCGCGGTCCCAATATCGTGCGCAAAGAAGACTCCGGTCGCATTGCGCGCATGCTGCCCTACGCATAAGGAGACGACACCATGGCACGAGTAAAACGTGGCGTCACCGCACGCGCCCGGCACAAGAAAATTCTCTCCCGCGCGAAGGGCTACTACAACGCCCGCCGCAAGGTCTACCGCGTCGCCAAGCAGGCGGTCATCAAGGCGGGCCAGTACGCCTACATCGGCCGCAAGCAGAAGAAGCGCCAGTTCCGCGCCCTGTGGATCGTGCGCATCAACGCCGGCGCGCGCCTGTTCGGCCTGTCCTACAGCCGCCTGATGAACGGTCTGAAAAAGTCCGAGATCACGGTCGACCGCAAGGTCCTCGCCGATCTCGCCGTGCATGACCTCAAGGCGTTTGGCGCTCTCGCCGAAAAAGCCAAGGGTGCGCTCGCCGCGTAGTCCTTCGCTTCACTTGATGTGAATGCGAGGGGAGCGGGCTTGGCCTTGCTCCCCTTCGCATTTGCGCGGGAAGAAAATTCTGGAATTGTGGAATTTATCGTGAGTGGACTCGACCAACAGATCGACCAGGCGCAGGCTCAGATCGCCTCGGCGCCGACACTGGAAGCGCTCGATGTGCTGCGCGTGTCGCTACTCGGCAAGTCCGGCGCGGTAACCGAGCAGCTCAAGGCGCTGGGCAAGCTGCCGCCGGAGCAACGCAAGGCGCAAGGCGAGCAAATCAATCGCGCCAAGGAACGTCTGCAGCAGGCGATTGCGCAGCGCAAAGACGCGCTGGAAAATGCCGCGTTCGACAAACGCCTGGCTGAGGAACGCGTCGATATCACTCTGCCGGGCCGGCGCGCCGAAGTCGGCAGCATCCATCCGGTGACGCGTGCGCTCGATCGCATCGTCGAGATATTTTCCGCGCTCGGTTATGCGCAGGCGCAAGGTCCGGAGATCGAAGACGATTACCACAACTTCGAGGCGTTGAATTTTCCGCCGCACCATCCGGCCCGCGCGATGCACGACACGTTCTATTTTCCGGATGGAAAACTGCTGCGCACGCACACCTCGCCGGTGCAGATCCGCGCGATGCAGGGCAAGACGCCGCCGATCCGCGTGATCGCCGCCGGCAAGGTCTATCGCAGCGATTCGGACCAGACGCACACGCCGATGTTCCACCAGGTCGAAGGCCTGCTCGTCGACGAGACCTCGAGCTTCGCCGATCTGAAGGGCACGCTGGCTGAATTCGTGCGCGCGTTTTTCGAGCGCGATTTCGAGATGCGCTTCCGGCCGAGCTACTTTCCGTTCACCGAGCCGTCCGCGGAAGTCGATATCCGCTGGGACCGCGATGACGGCAGCGAGCGCTGGCTCGAGGTGCTCGGCTGCGGCATGGTGCATCCGAACGTGCTGCGCAATTGCGGTATCGATGCGGAAAAGTATACGGGATTCGCGTTCGGCCTCGGCGTCGAGCGCTTCGCGATGCTGCGCTATGGCGTCGATGACCTGCGCATGTTTTTCGAGAATGACGTGCGGTTTCTGCAGCAGTTTGCATAAATAGAAAAAGCGGCGAATAACCCATGAAATTCCCCGAATCCTGGCTGCGCGAACTCGTCAACCCACCTGTCGATCGCGACGAGTTGTGCCGGCGCCTGACCATGGCCGGCCTTGAAGTCGAGGCGGTCGAGCCGCTCGGTGAAGGTCTCGACGGCGTGGTCGTCGGCGAGATCGTCGGCTGCGAGCCGCATCCGAATGCGGACAAGCTGCGCGTCTGCCAGGTGTCCACGGGCAAAGGTGCGCCGCTGCAGATCGTCTGCGGTGCGCCGAATGCAAGAATTGGATTGAAGGCGCCGCTCGCCACGATCGGCGCAAAGTTGCCGAACGGCATGGAAATAAAAAAAGCGGCATTGCGCGGCGTCGAATCGAATGGCATGTTGTGCTCGGCGAAGGAATTGAACCTTGATGCAGATGCTTCCGGCCTCATGGAATTGCCGGCCGATGCGCCGACGGGCGCTGCGCTTGCCGAATATCTGCGCCTGCCCGATGCGCGCCTTGAACTGAAACTCACGCCGAACCGGCCGGATTGCCTCGGCCTGCGTGGCCTGGCCTACGACGTGGCGGCATTGTTCGCGGTCTCGCTGACGGCAACGAACATCGAGCCGGTCGCGGCGACGAGCGCGGCGCAGCGTGAAGTCCGCCTCGAAGCGGGCGCGGATTGCCCGCGCTTTTGCGGCCGCATGATCGAAGGCATCGACGCGCACGCGCCGACGCCGTTCTGGATGGCCGAACGCCTGCGTCGCTCCGGACTGCGGTCGATCAGTCTGCTGGTCGACGTGACGAACTTCGTGATGCTCGAGCTCGGTCAGCCGATGCACGCCTTCGATGCGCGCAAGCTGCACGGCGAGATCGCCGTGCGCCACGCGCGCGCGGGTGAGCAACTGAAATTGCTCGACGAGCGCGACGTCACGCTCGATGGCGATTTCCTCGTTGTCACCGACGCTGGCAAAGCGGTCGCGCTCGGCGGCATCATGGGCGGCTACGACACGCGCATCACGGCCGCTACGCGCGACGTGTTCCTCGAAGCGGCACACTGGCGTCCCGCGGCGATCATGGGGCGCTCGCGCAAGCTCGGCATGCACACCGATGCTGCACACCGCTTCGAACGCGGTGTCGATCCGGAGCTGCCGCGCATCGCGATCGAACGCGCGACGCGTTTGATCCTCGACGCCGCGGGCGGCAAGGCGGGGCCGCTGACCGAGGCCGTGCGTACCGGCGACATGCCGCAGCGCAAAGCGGTGCATCTGCGCCGCGAGCGCCTCGCGCGCGTGCTCGGCATGCGCGTGCCCGATGTCGAGGTCGCGCGTATCCTGAAAGCGCTCGGCATGCGCGTCGACAGCATCGCCGACGGATGGCAGGTCACGCCGCCGTCGCGCCGTTTCGATATCGAGATCGAGGAAGACCTGATCGAGGAAGTCGTGCGCGTGCATGGCTACGACCGCGTGCCCACGCGCGCGCCGAGCGGCGAGTTGCGGCTCAATTTGCGCGCCGAGGCCGAACTTGCGCCGGCGCGTCTGCGTGCGCAGCTCGCCGCGCGCGATTATCGCGAAGCGATCTGTTACAGCTTCGTCGCGCGTGAACTGCTCGAACATTGGTCGCTGGCCGACGGCGCGGTGCCGCTGGCCAACCCGCTCAGTGCCGATCTCGCGGTCATGCGCACGTCCCTGCTGCCCGGCCTCGGGCAGGCGCTGCGCTATAATTTGCACCGTCAGCAGGAGCGGGTACGCCTGTTCGAAACCGGCCTGGTGTTCACCAGCGTGGGCGGCGATCTGCAACAAGTGCCGCGCATCGCGGCCGTCGCCTGTGGGCGTGCGGCGGCGGAATCCTGGGCTATGGATAAACGCGAACTGGATTTCTACGACGTCAAGGCGGATATCGAGAGCGTATTGGCGCTCGCCGGCGGCAAGGCCATCGAATTTCATCCCGCGGCCGTGCCCTGGCTGCATCCGGGTCGCAGCGCGGAAATCCGCCTCGACGGCCAGTCCGCCGGCTGGGTCGGCGCACTGCATCCGCGGCTGCTCAAGGCACTGGATTTGGCCCACGATGTCTATGTGTTCGAAGGGGATCTGCAGCTGATCAGCGCCGGTTCCGTGCCGCGCGCCGCAGCGCTGTCGCAATTCCCGTCGTCGCGGCGCGATATCGCGGTGATCGTGCCCCAGGCTGTTGCGTATGCCCAGGTCGAGGCCAGTTGCCGCGCGGCACTTGGGCATGCCCTGAGGCAAGTCTTCGTTTTCGATCAGTATTGTGGCGAAAATCTCGGTTTCGGTGTAAAAAGTCTCGCTATAGGCTTGATTTTGCAGGACGATTACCGCACGCTTACAGACGCGGATGCAGATGAATATGTAGCACGTGCGGTCGCCGCTTTGGAGCGCGACTGTCAGGCACGGCTAAGGGGGTAGGAATGGCGTTGACCAAAGCGGAGATGGCCGAACGGTTGTTCACCGATGTCGGCCTGAACAAACGTGAGGCCAAGGAGTTCGTCGATGCATTTTTCGATGCGATCCGCGACGCGCTCGAAAAAGGGGAGCAGGTGAAATTGTCCGGCTTCGGAAATTTCGATCTGCGCAAGAAAAACCAGCGTCCGGGACGCAACCCGAAGACCGGCGAGGAGATTCCGATCTCCGCCCGCCGTGTCGTCACGTTCCGTCCGGGGCAAAAGCTGAAGGTCCGAGTCGAATCCTATGCTGGATCAGGGCAGCAATAGCGATCTGCCGGTCATCCCGGCAAAGCGCTATTTCACCATCGGTGAAGTCAGCGAGCTGTGTGGCGTCAAGCCGCACGTGCTGCGCTATTGGGAGCAGGAATTCCCGAACCTCAAGCCGGTCAAGCGTCGCGGCAACCGTCGCTATTACCAGCGCCACGACGTGCTGATGATCCGCCAGATCCGCTCGCTGCTGTACGACCAGGGCTTCACGATCACCGGCGCCCGCCAGCGGCTGGAAGGCCCTCAGGCGCGCATGGAAGTGAGCATCTCCAATCAGATCGTGCGCCAGGTGCGCATGGAACTGGAAGAAGTGCTGCAGATCCTGCGCCACTGATCACGCGGCCCTCTGTTACAATTCACCTGATCGTCAAGTCGGGGCGTAGCGCAGCCTGGTAGCGCATCTGCCTGGGGGGCAGGGGGTCGTGGGTTCAAATCCCGCCGCCCCGACCAAAATAAAAAAACGGGCCCTCGTGGCCCGTTTTTCATTTTGGCCAAGGTGTGGATGAGAACCGGCGTGTAGCGATCACGATGCGTGGGGACAAGCTCTCAATCAACGGAGCAAACGTCACTCTGACCGACATCGCATCGACCAACGGCGTAATTCACGCGATTGACAAGGTGCTGATGCCGACCACGCATTGACGCTTTGAAGTAACTTGCTGATCTATGTGGTGGGGCCTGTGCCCCGCCACACTTCCTTTTGGCAATTCATGTCTGGGAGGTCATGCCATGCATGACAAGATGTCGCCCCCCGGGTTTACTATTCCCGGAATCCGATGACTCAGATAGCCCTTCTCGAAGACGAGGCACTGCTCGAACAGTTGCAGCGCGCTGCATTCGGTTACTTCCTGCAGACGGTAAGTCCGCTGAACGGATTGGTCGCCGACAACTCGCGCGCCAACGCACCCGTCAGCATTGCCGTAGTCGGTTTCGCCTTGTCAGCGTACACCGTGGCCGTGGAACGTGGCTGGATGCAACGCGCCGATGCAGTCCGGCGCAGTCTCGCGGCATTGCGATTCTTCCGCGCCGCCGATCAAAGCGGAAGCCCGACGGCAACCGGCTTCAAGGGGTTTTACTATCATTTCCTCGATATTCAAACCGGCGTGCGCGTATGGCAATCGGAGTTGTCGATGGTCGATACCTCGCTGCTTATCGCTGGTGCGCTGACTGCGAGCAGGTATTTCACTGCGGACACGCGTGATGAAAACGAGTTGCGTGAACTCGTCGAGTTTCTGTATCGCCGCATCGACTGGTGCTGGGCGCAGGACGATGCCGACACGATCCGGCAAGGCTGGAAACCCGAATGCGGTTTCCTGCACTACGGCTGGGAAGGCTATAGCGAAGCGATCTTGCTCTACGCGCTGGCGCTGGCCTCGCCCACGCACCCGATCGCGCGCAACTCCTACAAGGCATGGACCTCGACCTATCAGTGGGAAAATCTGTACGGTTACGATTATCTTTATGCGGGGCCGCTGTTTACGCACCAATTTTCGCATGCATGGATTGATTTTCGCGGTATCCGTGACAGGTTCATGCGCGAGAAGCGCGCGGACTATTTCGAGAACAGCCGGCGCGCCGTCTATATCCAACGTGAGTATGCGATGCGCAACCCGCACGAATTCGACGGCTACGATGAAAACGGTTGGGGCCTGACCGCCTGCGATGGCCCCAGCGATGAAATGCCGGACGTTTCCAACGAGTCGAGACGCCTGTTCGGTTACGCGGCCCGTGGCGTGCCGTATGGACCGGACGATGGCACGCTGTCGGCTCCGTGCGTAGTAGCATCTGTGCCGTTCGCGCCCGAGCTTGTGCTGCCGGCCATGCGCAACTTGATCGCCCGCTATCCGGAGATGTTTTCGGAAGGTCGATTTGCGAGCGGTTTCAACCCGACGCTCGCCGACGCCAATGGGCGTGCCTGGGTTTCGGCGGGACACTATGGACTCGATCAGGGCATGGTGATCATGATGATCGAAAATCATCGTTCGCAATTGATCTGGCGATTGATGCGCGATTGCCCCTACATCAGGGACGGGTTGCACGCTGCCGGATTTCGCGGTGGTTGGATTCAGCAATCCGCGAGCGACGGAGCACGCTGATGCCGCAGCGCAACGACGCATCGCTGACCACGCCGCAGGACGCGTACGAGAGCGTGCGTCTTGCCAATCTGCATCCGGCCTCATGGAGGAATCCGAAACCCGCGGGCCGCTACCAGTTGGTGATCATTGGTGCGGGGCCTGCCGGCCTGGTCGCCGCGGAAACAGCCGCCGCGCTCGGCGCAGATGTCGCGCTCATCGAGCGCCATCTGATTGGCGGGACGTGTCTGAATACCGGCTGCGTGCCGTCAAAATCGATTATCCGCACATCGCGGTTGTACGCTGAAATGGCCGACGCAAAGCACTATGGCGCGCAGATCCCTGACGGAATCCGCGTCGACTTTGCCGCCGCCATGGAGCGCGTGCGGCGCATCCGCACTCGCCTCAGCGGCAACGAATCGATCCGCCGACTCGCCGCGGCCGGCGTCGACGTGTTCTTCGGCCACGCGCGCTTCGTCGATGCCAACACGTTGATGGTCGATACAGAAAAACTGTCCTTCAAGACGGCGCTGATTGCGACGGGAGCGCGGCCGCATATTCCGTCGATCCCCGGTCTCAAGGAAGCCGGCTTCCTGACCAATGAAAAAGTATTCGATCTGACCGAACTGCCGCGCCGCCTGCTCGTCATCGGCGGCGGTCCGATCGGCTGCGAACTGGCGCAGGCGTTCTGCCGATTGGGTGCGCAAACCACCATCGTGCAGGACAAGCCGTTTTTTCTGCCGATGGAAGAGCGCGACGCGGCACAGATTCTTTCGGACGCGTTTGCGCGCGACGGCATCGAAGTGCGGCTGAATACCAAGGCTCTCGGGGTGCGTGTCGATGCCGGACAGAAACTGGTCGACCTGATCAGCGACGACTACCGCAATACGATTGCCGTCGATGCGATTCTCACCGGTGTTGGCCGTGCGCCGAATGTCGAAGGGCTGAATCTGGAAGCGGCCGGAGTTGACTACGAGGTCGGCAATGGCATTCGCGTCGACGATTTTCTGCGCACCAGCAATCCGCATGTCTATGCCGCCGGGGACGTATGTCTGGAACACCAGTACGGGCATACCGCCGCGGTGTCGGCGCGCATCGTCGTGCGCAACGCACTGTTTCGCGGCCGCGAGCGCTGGAGCGCGCTGACCATCCCGTGGTGCACGTTCACCGATCCGGAAATCGCCCACGTCGGGCTCTATGTCCGCGAAGCCAACCGGCAGGGCATTCCGGTGAAGACCTTCACGATTCCGATGCATGAAATCGATCGCGCGGTTGCCGACAGCGAAGATACCGGCTTCGTCAAGATCCACGTGGAGGAAGGCACCGACCGGATCCTCGGCGCGACGATCGTGGCCCGCCACGCCGGCGACATGATCAACGAGATCACCTTCGCGATGGTCGCCGGCATCGGCCTGCGCAAGCTCGCCCGCGTCATGCACGCCTACGATACGCAGGCCGAAGCGATCCAGAAGGCCGCAGCTGCCTGCAGCAGCATGCAGTCGAAACTTCGGACCAAACGTCAGCTAAACCTCAAGGAGATGAAATGAAACTCGGCATGATCGGTTTGGGACGCATGGGTGCCAGCATGGCGCAGCGTCTGTTGCGCGGTGGACATCAACTGGTGGGCTTCGATCCAAAACCCGAAGCGCGCAAGGAGATCGAAGGCAAGGGCGGCGAATCCGCGGATTCGCTCAGTGGCCTGATCGCGAAACTGCCGGCGCCGCGCACGCTCTGGTTGATGCTGCCTGCCGGCGAAATCACCGACGGCACGCTGACGAAACTGCTGCCGCTGCTGGCGGGCGGCGACACGGTCATCGACGGCGGCAACTCGAATTACAAGGACACGCTGCGCCGTGCAAAGACATTCGCCGACAACAAGATCGATTACATCGACTGCGGCACGAGCGGCGGCGTGTGGGGTCTGGCCGAGGGCTACAGCCTGATGATCGGCGGCGACGCAGCGGCCGTCGAACGGTTGCGGTCGATCTTGGAAACCCTGGCGCCTGCCAAGGACCAGGGTTGGGGCCGCGTCGGTCCGGTCGGCTCCGGGCACTTCACCAAGATGATTCACAACGGCATCGAATACGGCTTGATGCAAGCCTACGCCGAAGGCTTGTCGATCATGCAGCACAAGACTGAATTCAAACTGGACCTTGCGCAGATCGCCGACATCTGGCGCTCCGGCAGCGTCGTGCGCTCATGGCTGCTTGATCTCACCGCGGATGCCCTGAAAAAAAACCCGGGCATGGCAGGCATTGCCGCTTACGTCGACGACTCCGGCGAAGGACGCTGGACCGTGGACGAGGCGATAGCGCTCAACGTGCCGGCGCCAGTGATTACGCAGTCACTGATCGAGCGTCTGCGCTCGCGCGATACCGAATCGTTTTCCGACAAGCTGTTGTCGGCGATGCGCAACGAGTTCGGCGGGCACGCGATCAAGAAAGAATAGGCACTTGCCACGCAACTAGGCAAGCAAGGCCCGGGCGCGCGCGCACACGTTGTCGACGGTGAAACCGTATTCGCGCATGAGCGTGTCTGCGGGCGCTGATGCACCGAAGCGTTCGACGCTGACAACGTCGCCGCGGTCGCCGACATAACGCTGCCAGCCTTGCGCCACGCCCATTTCCACGGCCAGGCGTGCACGCACCAATGGCGGCAGCACGCTGTCACGATAGTCGCGCGGCTGCGCATCGAACAATTCCCAGCTCGGCATCGACACGCAACGCACGGCGACGCCCTCCGCGCGCAAGCGTTCCGCCGCGGCGAGAATGAGAGCGACTTCGGAACCGCTGGCGATCAGGATCAGCGCCGGCGCGACATCTTGCGCATCGAGGATATAGGCGCCTCGACGCAAGCCTTCGGCCGACGCGTATCGAGCTCGATCGAGTGTGGCCACATCCTGCCGCGTCAACGCCAGTACGAGCGGATGATCGCGCTTTTCGATCGCAACGCGCCACGCCACTGCGGTTTCATTCGCGTCAGCAGGGCGGATCACGATCAGGTTCGGAATCGCGCGCAGGCTGGCCAATTGTTCGACCGGCTGATGCGTGGGTCCGTCTTCGCCGAGCGCGATGCTGTCGTGAGTGAACACCTGCACCACGTGCAAGCCCATCAGCGCGGCAAGGCGGATCGCCGGGCGCATGTAGTCGGAAAAGATCAGGAATGTCGCGCCATACGGAACGAAGCCTCCATGCGCGGCCAATCCGTTGACGATCGCGCCCATCGCATGTTCGCGCACGCCGAAGTGCAGGTTGCGTCCGGCATGACTCCAGCCGCCGCCTGCGGATCCCTGTTCGTCTTCGTGCAGCGGCGGCGGATTGAAGTCGCCAAGACCCTTCAATGCGGTTTTCGTCGACGGATCGAGGTCGGCCGAGCCGCCGGTCAACGCGGGCAGCCGGGGAGCGATCGCGTTCATCACCTTGCCGGAAGCCTCGCGCGTGGCAAGACCTTTGGCAGCAGCGCTGAATTCCGGAATGTCTGCATCCCAGTCCGGGGGCAGTTCTCCGCACAAGCGGCGCTGCAGCTCCAGCGACAGATCCGGAAACGCGTTGGCGTAGGCGCCGGCGCGCTTGTTCCACTCCGCTTCGTCCTGCGCACCGCGCGCCACCGCGCCGCGGAAGCGCGCGAGCGCTGCGTCCGGTATGAGGAAGTCCGGCTCCATCGGCCACCCGAGTTTCTGCTTGGTCTTGCGCACATCCTCCGCGCCCAGCGGCGAGCCGTGCGCCTTGTAGCTGCCCTCCTCGGGTGAACCGTAACCGATGTGCGTACGCACCAGGATCAGCGATGGCCGGGTGATTTCCGCGCGCGCGGCGTGCAGCGCGGCGTCGATCGCGGTGAGATCGTTGCCGTCGGCAACCGACACGGTGTGCCAGCCATAAGCCGCGAAGCGGCCTGCGCGGTTCTCGGAGAACGTGATATCGGTGCCGGCGGCCAGCGTGACGTAATTGTCGTCGTAAAGACAGATCAGCTTGCCGAGCTCGAGATGTCCGGCGAGCGAAGCCGCTTCCGACGCGACGCCTTCCATCAAGTCGCCATCGCTGACGATCGCGTACGTATGGTGATCGACAACGGCGTGCCCCTGACGGTTGTAGCGTGCGGCCAGTTGCGCCTCGGCTATCGCCATGCCGACCGCATTCGCCATACCTTGCCCGAGCGGTCCGGTCGTGACTTCGACTCCCGGCGTATGGCCGCGCTCCGGATGCCCGGGCGCCTTGCTGCCCCATTGGCGAAATTGTTTGATCTCGTCGAGCGCGAGATCGTAACCGGTCAGATGCAACAAACTATACAAAAGCGCAGACCCATGTCCGGCCGAGAGCACGAAGCGGTCGCGATCGACCCATTGCGGGCTACGTGGATTGTGCTTGAGCCAGCGCGTCCACAGCACGTAGGCCATCGGCGCGGCGCCGAGCGGCAGGCCCGGATGCCCGCTGTTGGCCTTCTGTACCATGTCGACCGAGAGGAAGCGGAGCGTGTTGATGCATTGCTGATCGAGCATGTCGAACATGGCGACTCCTGTCACTGCGCAACCAGCGCGGCATCGACGATGGTCTGTGCTTCGCGCAGGATCGATTGCAGATGCGCGGCATCCTTGAAGCTCTCCGCGTAAATCTTGTAGATGTCCTCGGTGCCGGACGGGCGCGCAGCGAACCAGCCGCTTGCGGTGACAACTTTGATGCCACCAATCGATGCGGCGTTGCCTGGCGCGCGATCGAGCACGCTTTCGATCTTCTCGCCGGCCAGTTCGGTGCTCTGCATCTGTTTCGGTGAGAGCTTCGCGAGCCTGGCTTTTTGCGCGGCGGTCGCCGGCGCCTCGACGCGATCGGCAAACGGCTCGCCAAGTTCGCCAACGAGCTTTCGATACAGCTCGTCCGGATCGCGGCCGCTGCGCGCGGCGATTTCCGCCGACAGCAACGCCGGCACGATGCCGTCCTTGTCGGTGGTCCACACCGTGCCGTCCATGCGCAGGAACGACGCGCCCGCGCTTTCCTCGCAACCAAAACCCAAAGCCCCGTCGAGCAGGCCATCGGCGAACCACTTGAAACCGACCGGCACTTCGTAGAGCTTGCGTCCGAGCCGCTTCGCCACACGGTCGATCAGCGCCGTACTGACCAAGGTCTTGCCGACTGCCGCAGCCTTGTTCCAATGCGGACGCTGCCGAAAAAGGTAATCGATCGCGACTGCCAGATAATGATTCGGCGGCAGCAAGCCACTGCTTCGCGTCACGATGCCGTGACGGTCGTGGTCGGTGTCGCAGGCGAAGGCCACGTCGTAGCGATCCTTCAGGCCGATCAAGCGCTGCATCGCGTAGGACGATGACGGATCCATGCGGATCTTGCCGTCCCAGTCCACGCTCATGAAGCGGAAGGTGGGATCGACTTCTGCGCTGACCACGGTCAGATCGAGTCCGTAACGCGCCGCAATCAATGCCCAGTAATGCACACCGGCGCCGCCGAGCGGATCGACGCCCATGCGGATGCCGGCCGCGCGGATCGCATCGAAGTCGATGACACTCTCGAGATCGCTCACGTAAGCGCCGAGGAAGTCGTGTGCATGCGTGCTGGCGGCGCGGCGAGCCTGCGCGAACGGCGTACGCCGCACTTCCTTGAGGCCGCTTTCGAGCAGCGCATTGGCGCGGTCCTGAATCCAGCCGGTGATATCGGTATCAGCCGGACCGCCGTTCGGCGGGTTGTACTTGTAGCCGCCGCTGTCGGGCGGATTGTGCGAGGGCGTAATGACGATGCCGTCGGCCAGCCCCGCGGAGCGGCCACGGTTGTAGACCAGGATTGCGTGCGAGATCGCCGGTGTTGGCGTGAATTCGCCGCGACTGGCGATCATGGTCTCCACGCCGTTGGCGGCGAGCACCTCGAGTGCGCTCTCGAATGCCGGCTGCGACAATGCGTGCGTATCGATGCCGACATACAGCGGCCCGTCGATGCCCTTGTGCTTGCGGTAATCGCAGATCGCCTGGCTGATCGCCAGCACATGCCATTCATTGAAGCTGCGCTCGAACGAACTGCCGCGGTGTCCGGAGGTGCCGAACGCAACGCGCTGTGCCGGCAGCGCAGGATCGGGACGCAGGTCGGCATACGCGGCAAGGAGTCTCGGCACATCGACGAGCAGCGAAGGCGGTGCCGGCTTGCCGGCGAGCGGACTGATCGTCGTACTCACGCGGCGTCCTGGCTTGCGCCGGCGAGCGTCGCACTCTTGTCGGCGATGCGCTTGAGCAGTTCCTGCCAAGATTTCACGAATGACTTCGCGCCATCGTATTGCAGTTGCACTGCGAGCGCATCGACATCGATACCCGCATCCGCGAAACGCGCGAGCATCGGTTCGGCGTCGTCGCCGTCCCACGCCATGACTCCATGGATTGCGCCGTGGTCCGCGAACGCCTTCAACGTTTTCTCGGGCATCGTGTCGATCGTGTCGGGTGCGGCAAGCGCTTCGATGTACAAGGTGTCGGAAGCACTCGGATCCTTGGTGCCCGTGCTGGCCCAGAGCAGACGCTGCGGACGCGCACCGGCCGCGGCCAGTTGCTTCCAGCGTGCCGAGGCCAGCAATTCGCGATACGCTCGATAGGTGCGTTGCGCGATCGCGATGCCGAGCTTGTTGCGCAATTCCGGCGGCACGTTTTCGCTCACCGCCTTGTCCCAGCGACTCACGAACAACGATGCCACCGAGGCGACACGCGGCTCGCGGCCGCTGGCGAGGCGCCGCTCGATGCCGCGCAGATAGGCATCCGCAGCAGCGAGGTACTGTTCGCGCGAGAACAACAGGGTGACGTTGATCGGCACGCCCTGGAAAATCGATTCCTCGATCGCCGGGATACCCTCAGGCGTGCCGGGGATCTTCACATACAGATTCGGCCGATTGGCCTGCTGGTGAATGCGCGCCGCAGCCGCGATGCTGCCTTGGGTGTTGGCGGCCAGCAGTGGCGAAATTTCCATCGATACCCAGCCATCTGCTCCCTGCGTCGCATCGAACGTCGGGCGGAACAGATCGGCGGCGCGGCGCAAGTCCTCCAGCGCCAGCTCGGTGAACAGTGCTTCACCGTATTTTCCGGAACGCGATTTTTCGCGGATGCCTTCGTCGTACGCACTTTCGTTGGCGATTGCCTCATCGAAAATCGTCGGATTCGAGGTCAGCCCGGTGATCGAGTACTTGTCGATGTAATTGCGCAGGCCGCCGCTGTCGAGCAGCCCGCGGGTGATGTTGTCCAGCCACAGACTCTGGCCGAGTTTGTGCAATTTGTGGGTCTTGTTCATATCCATTCCTCTCAGGGTTCAGGTCGCCACAGCCGCGGTTGCCGGCGCAGCGACGAGAAAATCGGGTAACTGGCGTTCGAGCAGATCGCCGATGCGTTCGATGCGCCGGTCGGGCGCCGGATCGATCACGGCATTGATGGACTCCGCCGCGTAATGTCCCTGGCGCACGAACACGGTGGTCAGCCTGGCGCCGAGGACGCGCTTCATCGCCGCGAGCAATTGCGGCTTGTCGTCGATCATCACGTAATGCGCTGCGGGGAAACGGCGTTGCATCGCGTCCAGCATGCGCTCCTTGTGCAGATAGATCAGTACGCGGCCGTCGACGGCATCCCAGATACCCGAGCGCTGGATCTTGCGCGGCTGGAACACCACGTCGCCGTCGGACAGAATCACCGGCAACCCAAGTGTGCGCAGATGCGCAATCGTTTCGAGCGCGCGCGGATACAGCCGCTCGGCGAATGGATAGTCGAGCACGAACGCCGACAGTTGCAGCAGCTCGGGCAGCTCGTCGTCGAGGCCGGCGCGGAATTTCTGCAACGCCCAAAGATAATCGGCGTAGCCGAGTTGCTCGCGCAATGCGTTGTAGATCGCCCAATAGCGTTCGCGCCCCGCGACACCAAAAGCTTGTTCCAATCGATCGCCGAGGTCGGAGCCGAAGCGGTCGTTGTCGAACAGGGTGTTGTCGACATCGAGCAAGAATACGATTTCTTTCGCGGTCTCGTTCGCGCTCAGCATGGCGGCTCCTCGGGTTTGGGATCGTGCCAACCCGCCTCGCCCGCCACGATGCGCGCTGCCGCGGGCGGCCCCCATGTACCCGGATCATATTCGCTCGGTGGCGCCACGTCTCCGAGCACCGGATCGATTACCTGCCATGCGGCTTCGACGCAGTCGTCGCGCGTGAACAGGGCCGTGTCGCCGCGGATCGCATCGCCAAGCAGGCGCTCATAGGGGGATTTCTCGCGCCGTGGCTGGCGATGGGCGATCAGTTCGACCGGCTCGCCGCGCATTTCCTCGCCTGCCTGCTTGACGCGCACGCCGGCGGAGATCGCGACTTCGGGGCCGAGCCGGAAGCGGAAATGATTCGACAGCGCCGGCTGGATTTCGTCGAAGATCGCCAGCGGCGGACATTTCAGATCCACGATCACCTCGGTACTGGTGATCGGCAGGCACTTGCCGGCGCGGATATAGAAAGGCACGCCGGCCCAGCGCCAGGTGTCGATGTGCAAACGCAGCGCGGCGAACGTCTCGACCTGCGAATCCGGCGCGACGCCCGATTCCTGCCGATAGCCGCGAAACTGGCCGCGCACAATTTCCTTGGGGTCCAACGGACGCATCGCACGGAACAAGCGCAGTTTTTCCGCGCGCAGCGACTCGGCATCGTGGCCGGTCGGCGTGTCCATCGCGAGCAGCGCGATCACTTGCAGCAGATGATTCTGCACGACATCGCGGATCGCGCCGACTTCCTCGTAGAACGCGCCGCGCCCCTGCACGCCGAAATCCTCGGCCATCGTGATCTGCACGTTATCGACGTAGTTGCGGTTCCAGATCGGTTCGAGCAGCGCATTGGCGAAGCGGAAATACAGCAGGTTCTGCACGGCTTCCTTGCCGAGGTAATGATCGATGCGGAAGATCGCCGATTCCGCAAAGACCTCGTGCAAAGTCCGATCGAGTGCCTGCGCAGAAGCCCGATCGCGGCCGAACGGTTTCTCGACGACTACGCGCGCGCCACTTGCACAGCCGGCCTTCGCCAGCCCCTGCACGACGGTCTCGAACATGCTCGGTGGGATTGCCAGGTAATGCAGTGGTCGCTCCGCGCCGCCGAGAGCTTGCTTCAGACGCGCATAGGTCGCCGCATCGTTGTAGTCGCCATCGACGTAGCGCAGCTGCGCGGAGAGTTTTGCGAACGCTTCCTGATCCACGCCACCGTGGTTCTGCAGACTTTCGCGTGCCCGTTCGCGCAACCTGTCCAGCGTCCAGCCGCCACGCGACATGCCGATGATCGGCATGTCCAGCCCGCCGCCGCGAATCATCGCCTGCAGTGCCGGAAAGATCTGCTTGTACGCCAGATCGCCGGTTGCACCGAAGAAAACGAAGGCATCCGAACAGGGTATTTGCATGGGTTCGTTCCATCATTGCTGAAAGCGAAGTATCCAGCAAACCAATATGGGCGACGCTATGTGAAGCTGGATTGAATCCAGCTGCCGGTAGGCCGCTGCGCAATGTTCGCTACCGTACCGAATCTGATGTAAAGCTGGTATCTACTGACCTGCGGCCTCGAGCCGCAATTAGGCAACAACTGCCGCGCGCGAGCGCCGCGTAGTGAGGACGGAACACCGCCAGGATGGCTTCGGGATAGTAACAAAGCGAAAACACGCCGATCCTCCTCCCCAGGATCGGCGCTTTTTTTGCGGCTCCCAGAAATCCACGCTCTGATCAGCGGTCGCGCGTACTGCATGGCGCTTAGACAACGCATTCTCCAAACGTATACAAGTCGCGTTCAGCCGCAACGACACGCCAGCTTCAGTGGTCTCCGCTATGTGCGTTGACGGACCGACCTGCCGATTTGCCGCGCCGTAGACTCGATCCACTTGCCCTTACCTGCGCGCAAGTCAGCCCAGCAACTCCAAGTGAGCACGGAACCTGGTACCACTGAAGGTGCGCGTTTGTCGTTTGGGCGCGTTGTGTTTTCTCAATCACGAGGTGAAGCATGAACACGAATACACCCATCAGGAATGCGGATACAGCTACGTTGAACGACATGATCGAAGTTCTCAACGATGGCAAGGCGTTTTACGAAGAGGCCTCGATCGAAGTGAAACGCGCGGACCTGAAAACGCTATTCGTTCGCATGGCTCGCACCAAGCAGGCGATTGCAAATGATCTGAGAACGGCAGTCGTGGCCAATGACGCGGAGCCTGCCGAGGGCGGCAGCTTTGCGGGCAAGTTGCGCACAGCGTACGCCGAAGTGCGCGCGAAACTCAGTTCTCACAAAGATGACGAGTACGTCACGCAACTCGAGGAATTTGAAGATCGCATCATGTGTGCATTCAAAAATGCGGCATCGACGTCCACCGATCAAGCGGTACGCACGATTGCGAACCGCTACATGCCGGAGGTCTTGCGTGACCACAACGAGATGAAGACCCTCAAGCAGGTCAGCGCACACTGAGCAATTGAAAGACCGGCGCGCACCTCGCGGGATGGGCCGGAAGCCTTCCGGTATTCACTGCCGATTCGCGTCGTGCAACGGCTGTCGAGCCCGCAAAGGCCCGGCGACCGGAGCACGCGTTTTTTGATGAGCGTACATCGTTCTGTTGATCCCCCCGGCGTTGCGACCTGCTACGCTCGGGCCTCGACATCACAGGGGCTAGCTATGCGTACTTCGCAATCCACTTCCACGCGCAATGGCGCGCACGTTTCTCAGCGCCCGCTCGCTCTGGCGCTCGCACTGGCGTTGGGCCTGGGCTCGGCGCCATTGGCCGGCCTGGCCGCCACGATCAGTGTGGTCACGACCGACGATGCGGGCGGCCCAACCGACTGTACCTTGCGTCAGGCCATCGTTTCGATGAACAACGGCGCGCTGTCAGATGGCTGCGTGAACTCCAGCGTCGACGCCTTTGGCACCAACGACACGATCAACTTCGGCCCCCCTGACTTCCCTCAATTCCAAGCGAGAACGATTACGCTGGCCGATGTCCCCAACAACCAGCTGGCGATCAGCGATGCCAATCTGACCATCGCCGCCGGCCCCTACGCACAGGTGACGATCCAGCGCCCCTTCGGGGCTGCGAACGACTTCCGCATCATCTACGACAGCGCGGCTGCCGGTGGTTCGCTCACGCTGACCCGCATCACCGTGAGCAATGGCAAGGCCAGCGGCACTCCCTACTGCAATGGCAAGCACGGCGGTGGGGGTATCTGTATTACTCAGGCAGACCTCACCCTGAACAGCAGTTCGGTCAGCGGAAATAATGCTGTTGGTTACGCTGGCGGCATCCTTTCCCGTTCCGGCAACGTCACGCTGACCAACAGCACGGTCAGCAGCAATACGTCGAGTCAGTTCGCCGGCGGTATCTATGTTTTCAATAATACCCTCACCCTGACCAACAGCACGCTCAGCAGCAATACCGCAACCGCCAGCCCCTTTTCCTACGGTGGCGGCATCTTTTCCCAATCCGCCAACGTCACGTTGACCAACAGCACGCTCGACAGCAACACGGCAGGCTACGCCGGCGGCATCTTTACCTGGTCCGGCAACGTCACGCTGACCAACAGCACGCTTACCGGCAATGCTGGAACTACTCCTGGCAGCGGTATCGGGAATGCCGGCGGCATCTATGCCTCGACCGGAAACGTCACGCTGAGCAACAGCACGCTAAGCGCCAATTCGGCAGCGAGCCACAACGGCGGCATCTTCAGCGGTGGCATCACGCCGAATCCGGTTCAGGCGATCAACTCGATCGTCGCCGGAAATGTTTCGCCTGGCGTCGATATGAATGCGGCTCTGACTGCAGGCTCCACGAATAATATTATTGGTGTCGATCCGAAACTCGCCACGCTGGCCGACAACGGCGGCCCGACCCAGACCATGCTGCCACTGGCCACGAGCCCGGTCATCGATGCCGGCGACGACGCGAATTGTCCGGCCACCGATCAGCGCGGGGTGAATCGTCCGCTAGGCGCGCACTGTGACATCGGAGCAGTGGAACTGCTGACTGCACAAATCGCCAACTCCAATCTGTTGTTCACGAACTGGAGTTCAGGGATAGACTTTGGAGGGTATTTATATACGGCGGGCGGGGACTGCGGCGGATCCTGTTTTGCCATAGGGGATAACTTCAGCAACCAGGAAGCCTGGCACGTCACGGATATTACTGTTTACATGGTGACTGTAAGTGGGGTTGCAGGTGGCTGGCGCTACGCGCTGTTCAATGCAGCCGGCGATCCAATCGTTGCTCCAACCGACGTCGCGCCCACTTTTACGGACCTGGGACCTCATAGTGCCGGATATCCCTTTGCAAGCGAGTACTACCAGGGCGTGATCTCAGGCCTGAACATTAACCTGCTCCCCGGCGAATACCAACTCAGGCTCACAAACACCGCACAGCAGTCCGTCTATCCCGCCTTTGGTGTCAGCACCTCGTCGCAAACATTGAGTCCCGGGTTTGTCCAGCTCACGGGTTCGCCGACTGTCGAAGCCTTGTTGTCAACGGATGTGACCCAGAGAAGCCAGGAATGGGCATTCGATGTATCCGGAACCGTGCTTCCGATTTTCAAAGATGGTTTTGAAGGGCCATAGCAAAAACCGCAAAGATCGGGTCAGAGTGCAGCTTGCGGCCAAAAGCGAATCGAGTTGTCACGTGAGAGACATCATGAACCCCAACCGATTTAGTTTGCTGCTCGCAGCACTACTGCTTGCAACCGCCGCATTCGCGCCTGCCGCCGGTGCGGCGACCAGCGTCGGCGCCGCGCAAGTCGATGCGATCTATCCGGACATCGAGAAGCTCTACATCGATCTGCATCGCAATCCGGAACTGGCGTTTCACGAGCAGCGCACGGCAGCGACGCTGGCGGCGCGGGTCAAGGCATTGGGCTTCGACGTCACGGCCGGCGTCGGCGGCACCGGCGTTGTGGCGATCCTGAAAAACGGCCCTGGGCCGGTCGTGATGTTGCGCACCGAACTCGATGCGCTGCCGATCGAGGAGAAGACCGGATTGGCGTTCGCGAGCATCGCGACGACGAAGAACGATGCCGGCGAAACCGTGCCGGTATCGCATATGTGCGGACACGATCTGCATATGTCGGCGTGGGTCGGCACCGCGGAACTGATGGCGAAGAACCGCGAGCGCTGGCATGGCACGTTGATGCTGGTCGGGCAGCCTGCCGAGGAAATTGTCGCCGGCGCGACGGCGATGATCCGCGATGGTTTGTTCACGCGTTTCCCGAAACCGGACTACGCGCTCGGTATGCACGACGAGATGAGCCTGCCGGCCGGCGTGATCGGATTCCATCCGGGCTACTTCCGCGCCAACTCGACGGGTCTCGACATGACCGTGTACGGCAAGGGCGGCCATGGCGCGTATCCGCAGAACGCGATCGATCCGGTGGTGATCGCGGCGCGCATCGTGCTCGGCCTGCAGACGATCGTCTCGCGCGAGAACGATCCGAACGACCCCGCGGTGATCACGGTTGGCAGCATCCACGGCGGCAGTGCATCGAACATCATTCCGGACCAGGTGAAGCTGCAGATCACCGTGCGCTCGCTCGACCCGGCCGTGCAGAAGCGCCTGCTCGCCGCGATCGCGCGCGTCGCCAAGGGCGAGGCACTAACCGCGAACGCGCCCAAGGAGCCACTGATCGAGACCAAGTCCAACACCGATGCCGTCTACAACGACCCCGAACTCACCCAGCGCATGGTCGCCGCCGCGCGCGCCGCGCTGGGCGCCGATCGGGTGGTCGAGATGCCAGCGCAGATGGGCGGGGAGGATTTCTCGCAATTCGGACTTGCCGGCGTAAAGGCCGTGCTGCTGCACGTAGGTGCCGTCGATGCGGCGAAGTTGGAAGCCTCGCACAAATCCGGCATACCGCTGCCCGGCGTGCATTCGCCACTATGGGCACCGGTGCGCGAACCGACCATCAAGGCGGCGATCGGCGCGGAGACGGCGATATTGATGGACTTGATGAAGAGCAGCTAGTCGGATGTTACCCTTGTTGAAATGGTGACTGCTTGCCGCCGCCGCGGCTTCTACACCCTTGCGCGCGCCAGCACACCGTGCACGCGAGCATGCCATGGTATAAACCCTGAATGGATGCCGCTCTGCCAACGCGGCGCGCGAAAGTGTTTTTTGCGCGTTTCTGCACATGCGCAGCTTTGCTTGCGATGTGCGTCGGCGCCGCCGAGGCAGGTCAGCTGAGTTTGCAACTCGACGGCGTTGGCGATCCGCTCAAGGCTGCGGTGCTCGCCGCGAGCGAGATCGCGCAATACGACAATAAGCAAGTAACCGCGGCGCAGGCCAAGCGCCTGTACGACAAGGCGCCGGAGCAGATCGGCAAATCGCTCGAAGCCTACGGCTACTTCAATGCGAAGACGGATGGCGAGTTGCAGGAATCCGCGCAGGGCTGGACCGCCATTATCCACGTGCGCCTCGGCGAGCCGACGCGCGTGGCGGAATGGAACGTGGACATCCCGTCGCCCGCGCGCGAGGAAAAATCCGTGGCGTTGGCCTTGGCGGGTTTCGACCCGAAGCCCGGCGGCGTGCTGGAGTCCGGCGCGTACGAGAAGAGCAAGGCCGCGCTGCAATCGGCGCTGCAGGCGCAGGGTTATCTCGATGCAAATCTGGTCGTGCACAAGATCGAAGTTACGCGCAGTACGAATCGCGCCAACCTCACGTTGAAATGGGATATCGGTCGGCGCTATCGCTTCGGCCCGGTCCAGTTCCAGGGCAGCCAGCTGAAGGATGCTTTCCTTGATCGCTACATTCCGTGGCAGGAAGGCGATTTCTACACGCAGGGCAAGCTGCTGCGGCTGCAGCAGAAGCTGATCGACGCCGACTACTTCGCCCTAGTCGATCTGCAGCCGGATAGGGAGCACGCCAAGGACGGTGTGATTCCGGTGAGCGTCCTGCTCGCGCCCGCCAAGCGCAACATCTACACGGCTGGCGTCTTCGTCGA
>Ga0070666_10000335_pt1 | contig 29629 bp, 26 predicted proteins | sample KBSS23metaG_FD_64677 | JGI IMG/M metagenome (GOLD analysis project Ga0070666, IMG submission 64677) | Switchgrass rhizosphere microbial communities from Kellogg Biological Station, Michigan, USA - KBS S2-3 metaG | ecosystem: Host-associated > Plants > Roots > Rhizosphere > Soil ... | reverse complement strand
GTTGCGGCTCTGCTCGGCCTCGAGCACGCCGATGGGCCGCGCGGCGACGAGCGATCCCGCCGGGACGCGGTCGGTCATGAAGAGCAGGACGTCGAGGGGATCGCCGTCGTCGGCGCGCGTGCAGGGGATCGAGCCGAAGTTGAACGGGAACGCGAACCCGGCGGGCAGGACCTTGGTGAGCGTCAGGAGCCCCAGCGCGAAGTCGTAGCTGAGCTTGCTGCGGGCGCCCTCCGGCGCCTCGATCAGGACGGGAACGGCCCTCGTCTTCGGAGCTCTCGGCATCGGGCGATCCGCCGATGGCTCGGGCCGGCGACGCCGGCCGGCGGGTCTCCCCGGCCTGCCGACGCGCCGCCCCGAAGTCCGTTTCGGTTTCGTCTCCGTCCCCGCCCGGCTCAGGCCCGGCTCGGCGCCTGGCGGCCCGTCTTCGCGCCTCTCGCCGGCTTCGCGCCGGAGGTCAGCCTCGTCTCCATCGCCTTCATCTGCCGGCCGAGCTCGCGGAGCTGATCGTCGTCCATCTCCTTCTCGACCGCGGGGAAGAGGTCGTCCTCCTCCTCGTCGGCGTGATGCTCGACGCTCTCCTTGAGCACGACCGCCTTGGCCTCGAACTTCTCGTCGGTGCCGCGGAGACCCTGGAGCTCCTTGATCAGGCGCTTGACGATCAGGTGCTCCTCGAGCGACTCGCCGACCATCTTTCGCGCCTTCTCGTCCTCGAGGTCCTGGCACGCCGGATAGAAGATCCGTTCCTCGAGCTGCGCGTGCACCTCGAGCTTCCGGCTCGCCTCGTCGATGATCTTCTTGCGCGTCGCGTGCGCGCCCTCGCCCGCGTCCTTGAACTGCTTGAACAGGTCTCGGACCTGATCGTGCTGCTCCTTCAGGAGCTTCGTCGCCTTGGGAGCCTCGTCGCGAACGGACTCGTCCCCTGTGGCGACGAGGCGCTCAATCAGTCCCTTCTTTTCCTCTCTGGCCATCTCGATACCTCCTGGGGTTGCAGCAGCAACAAGCGTGCCGCGATCGCCAAATGGCCGTTCCGCCGCGGGGTCCATCGGCGACAGACGCCGGGACGGCGGGTCCGAGAAGTTCGAGAAGTTCGAGATGGGAATTCGGGATGAGTGAGGGTCCGTGATGGAGAAACCCGCGGCGGAAGAGCGGCCGGATGCTGCCTAGCGGCTGCTGCTGTTGCTGCTGCTGCCGGAGCGGGAGCTCGAGCGCTTGCGCGAGCCGGAGCTCGAGCGTCCGCGATTGGTCTGCCCGCGGCCACGCGAGCCGCTGCTGGACGACGAGCTCGAGTTGCTTCCCCGCGAGCTCTTGCACACGCCAGGTCTTTCCATACGCGCGGAAGAGATGCGGGATCCTCACGGCAGCACCCGGCCATAGCGCAATCACGATCCGTGCCGGAGCCGGGCGTGCGGCGGAGGAGGCGGCTCAACCGACCCGTTCCGTCTCCCCCGGGCGCCGCTTGAACGCGAGCTCTCCGCTCTCCACCAGCCTCTGGAAGCGGCGCAGGTCGCCCCGGATCTGGGTCTCCGGGTCGTTCCGAAAGACCCGCGCGAGCGCCGAACGGCCGCGGCGGGCCGGCGAGCGGTAGGTCAGGCGGACGGAGACCACCGTGCCCCGGTTGGCGGTCGCGTCGTCGAGCTCGATGCGTCCGTCATGGAGGACATCCGACCGCCCCACGGTTCGCCACGCCAGCGTGCTGCCGGGATCGTCCTCGACGATCTCGGTCTCCCAGGTCATCTTCCGACCCGCGGGACCGTCGATCACCCAGCGCGAGCGCCTCGCGTCGATCGGCTCGACGGACCCGAGGTGCCGCATGAAGCGCGGGAACCCCTCGACGCGCCGCCAGAAGGCGTAGGTCTCCTTCCGCGAAAGATTCACGACGAACGACTGTCGAATCTGAATTTGCGTCTCCATGGGCTCACCGCCGTCCTCTCGACGCACGCCGCCCCGCCGTCCGCCTGTGATCGATGCAAGACGCATTCCGCAGGCCTCGACGGCGTCCCGGCGTTGCGGCGTGGATTCAGTCGAGGCGGACCCGTATGCCGCCCCGGACCTGTCGGGGCGGCCCCAGGTTGACGAGCGGCGTCCTTCCGACGACGAAACGCTTCCCGGTCAGGTTCTCCCCCGCCGCGAACGCCTCGATCGATCGCGTCAGCGAGACCCCGACGCGGGCGTCGAGCGCCGTGAAGCCCGGAAGCCTCAGCTGGTTCGCGTCGTCTTCGAACTGCGCGCCGGCGTACCGGCCCTGGATCGCCCCGCGGAACACGGTCCCATCGCGCCGCAGCTGCAGCGTCGCCTGGTGCCGGGGAACCTGCGGGACGCGCAGCCCCTCCAGGGTCGGGTCCGCCGGGAACCGAATCACGGCCGAGTCGTCGTACATCCAGCCGGCCGAGACCAGCCAGCCGCGAGCGACCGCGACCTCGGCGTCGGCCTCCACACCGCGAGAGCGCGTCTGGCCCAGGTTCTGCCGCTGGCGCGTGATGAGCGCGTCGGTCACCGACGTCGTGACGTTGGCGATCGCGCCGTCGATCTCCATCCAGAACCCGACGACTCGGGCGAAGACGCCCGAGCCGGGGGGCGACCAGAGCGCGCCGAGCTCCGCGCCCCACAGCCGCTCGGGGCCCAGGTTCTCGTTGGCGAGCGTGAGCGTGTTGCCGACGCGGAAGCTCCGGTACAGCTCGTTCAGGGTCGGCGCGCGGAACGACCGGTACCCGTTCGCCGTGACGGCCCACGCCGGCGAGGCCTGGAAGACGGCGCCGAGGCGCGGGCTCCAGGAGTCCGCCGAGCGGCTCGCGAGCGGAGTCTTCGGCGGATCCGAGCCGACCGGCCCCTGGCGGCGAAAGGCGTCGAAGTTGCGCCAGTCGTCGTACCGCAGCGACGCGGCGATCGAGAGCCGCGGTCCGGCCGCGAGGCGGTCCTGGATCATCACGGCGCCGGTCGCCTGGCGCCCGCCCGCGTCGGCGATCCGGTCTCCCGCCGCGGCGTACGCGATCTCGTCGGACTCTCCCTCGACCCAGCGGCCCTCCACGCCGGCGAGCAGCCGGTGATCGCCGCGCGTCGTCTCCCACTGGGCGCTGACGCCGGCCGCGCTCGAGGGGACCGTCTGATCGCGGATGAGGGTCTCGCTGTCGCGGTCGGCCGCGACGGCGGAGAAGGTCTGGTGATAGTCCTCGTGCAGCCCGTACGCGCGCAGCGACCACGTCGACCGGGAGGCGACGCCGTCGGTCCCCGCGCTCACCTGCCACAGCCGAGTGTCGTTCACCTGCAGGGGCGTCCCGTTGCCGCGCGCCTCGTCGTAGTACTGGCCGCGGAGGAAGACCCGCGCGGCCGCGCCGCGGCGCTCGACGGTCGCGTCGGCGGTCTCGTGGCGCGAGCCGGCGGCGACGTCGACCGCGCCGGCCTCTTCGGCGGGCAGGAGACCGTACCCGTCGGTGCGAAACGCCTCGGCGCCGATCCGAAGGCCCCACGCGCCGCGGCCCGCCGCGAGGAACGCCGACCCGTCGGCCGTCCCGAGCGATCCATAGGAGGCCTCCGCGTCGAGCGCGCCGGCGGCGTCGTCGCGGCGGACCATCTGGATGACGCCCGAGAGCGCCGGCGCGCCGTAGAGATCGGAGGCGCCCCCGCGCAGGACCTCGATGCGGTCGAGGCTCTCGTCGACGACGCGGCCCCAGGCGATCCAGCCGCCGAAGGGGTCGTTCAACGCGACACCGTCGTCGAGCACGAGGGCGCGCGAGGCGCCGCTGCCGCCGACGCCGCGCAGCGAGGCTCCCTGCGTCGTCGGATTCGCGGCACGGCTGTCCGTGCGTCGGAAGAGCGTGAAGCCCGGCACCTGCCGGAGGATCGCGTCCGCCGGCAGGGCGGCCGAGGCGGCCAGATCCTCGGAGGAGATCGCGACGATGCTCGCGGCCGTCTCGCGGACGCGCGCCGGGAGCCGGGCGGCCGTCACCGTCGTCTCGTCCGCGAACGTGATCGGCGCGAGCTCGATCACGAGAGCCTCCCCGGAGCCGTCGAGCTCGAGGCTGCGCGCCGCGAATCCGTCCGCCCGGACCGTCACGAGCGCTCGCTCTCCGGGCGGGAGCGCGAGCTCGAAGCGGCCCTCCCCGTCTGCGGCGGCCGCCGCCGTCCCGCCGCCGCTCGAGACGGAGAGACGGGCGCCGGGGATCGGGCGTCCGCCCGAGTCCACCACCCTGCCGTGGATCGAGGAGGGGACGGCGAAGAGCGCGAGGGACGCCAGGAGGCCGGCGATCACGGAGGCGGCGACGGTGAGGATCCGGGGTGAACGCTCCAACGCGGCGGCCTCCTCGCGAGCGTGCGTGGGCTGCAAGGACTCTGCCACCGGGCGCGACCTTTGCACTCGCGGGAGGGTGTGTGGGATTCGGATGGGCGCTCGGGGGCGGGCGGGGCCCGTCCTCCGGGTCTTCGAGCGGCGACTCTCCTCCTCGGCGCGGGCCTGGCCCTCGTCGCTCTGACGCCCGGCTGCCGGAAGCGGGAGAAGGGTCGCGCGCACGCACGGTTCTCGAACGCCCCCGCGGCGCCGGCTCCCCCTTCCTCGGGCCCGCGGGCGAGCCTTCCCGCCTGGGTCCCGCCGGACTCCGGAGACTGGACGCGAGCTGCCAAGGACTACGCGAACAGCCGCTACAGCGCCCTGACGGAGATCACCACCGGCAACGCGAAGGATCTCCGCCTCGCCTTCTCGTTCTCGACCGGCGTCGAGAAGGGACACGAGGCCGCGCCCCTCATCGTGAACGGGCGGATGTACGTGGTCACGCCGTACCCGAACATCCTGTACGCGCTCGACCTCGCGGCGCCGGGGGCGCCGACGCTCTGGACCTACAAGCCGCCGATATCGCCGGCCAGCCAGGGCGTCGCCTGCTGCGACGTCGTCAACCGCGGGGCGGCCTACGAGGACGGCCGGGTCTTCATCAACACGCTCGACAACCAGACCGTCGCGGTCGACGCGGCGAGCGGGAAGGAGCTCTGGCGAACGAAGGTCGGGGAGATCAACCACGGCGAGTCGATCACGATGGCGCCGCTCGTCGTGCGCGGAAAGGTGCTCGTCGGCAACAGCGGAGGCGAGTTCGGCGTGCGGGGTAAGCTCGTCGCGCTCGACGCGAAGAACGGGAAGATCCTGTGGACGGCCTACTCGACGGGACCCGACCGCGAGGTCCTCATCGGACCGGGGTTCAAGCCGTTCTACGCCGCGGAAAAGGGGAAGGACCTCGGCGTCTCGAGCTGGCCGCCCGAGATGTGGAAGATCGGCGGCGGCACCGTGTGGGGCTGGATCTCGTACGACCCCGAGCTCGACCTCGTCTACTACGGGACCTCGAATCCCGGGCCGTGGAATCCGGATCAGCGCCCCGGCGACAACAAGTGGTCGGCGGCGGTCTTCGCGCGGCATCCGGACACGGGAGACGCGGCGTGGGCCTACCAGTGGAATCCCCACGACCTCTACGACTACGACGGCGTCAACGAGAACGTCCTGATCGACGCGCCCTGGAAGGGCGCGACGCGCAAGGCGCTCGTGCACCCGGACCGCAACGGCTACGTCTACCTGCTGGACCGCACGAACGGCGAAGTGCTCTCCGCGGAGCCCTTCGTTCACATCACGACGACCTCCGGGATCGACCTCGCGAGCGGACGTCCGATCGAGGTGGCGGAGAAGAAGCCCGAGGTCGGGAGAGTCGTCCGCGACGTCTGTCCCGGGTCGCCCGGCGGAAAGGACTGGCAGCCGTCGGCGTTCTCTCCCCGGACGGGCTGGCTCTACATCCCGCAGAACAACCTCTGCCAAGACGAGGAGGGAGTCGAGGCGAACTACATCGAGGGCACGCCCTTTGTCGGCGCGAACGTCAAGATGTACGCCGGGCCCGGCGGGAACCGGGGAGAGTTCTCGGCCTGGGATCCGCTCGCCGGACACAAGGTCTGGAGCGTGAAGGAGCGCTTCCCCGCCTGGAGCGGCGCGCTGGTCACCGCGGGCGACGTCGTCTTCTACGGCACGATGGAGGGCTGGTTCAAGGCGCTCGACGCGCGCACCGGCGCCCCGCTGTGGCAGTTCAAGACGGGCTCCGGGATCATCGGTCAGCCCGTCACCTACCGCGGCCCCGACGGAAGGCAGTACGTCGCGGTGCTCTCGGGGATCGGCGGCTGGGCCGGCGCCGTCGTGTCGGGAGACCTCGACATCCGCGACGGCACCGCGGCGCTCGGCTTCGTCAACGCCATGAAGGACCTCCCGCAATACACCACGAAGGGAGGCATGCTCTATGTCTTCGCGCTCCCGTAGCGCGGCGGTCGCCGCGGCGGCCGCCGTCGCCTTCGCGGCGCTCTTCCCTCCCGCCGCCCTCGCCGCGGACGCTCCCGTGCGGGAGCTGCGGATCTGCGCCGATCCCAACAACCTGCCGTTCTCGAACCGGCGGCTCGAGGGCTTCGAGAACAAGATCGCCGAGATCCTCGCGCGCGATCTCGGCGCCCGAATTACGTACACCTGGTGGGCGCAGCGCCGCGGGTTCTTCCGGAACACGCTGAAGGCCGGTCTGTGCGACGTCGTGCTCGGCGTTCCGACCGGCATGGAGCGCGCCGTCCCGACTCGCCCCTACTACCGCTCGACCTACGTCTTCGTATCCCGCGTCGACCGCGCGCTCGACGTGCGCTCCTTCGACGACCCGGCGCTGCGGAACCTGCGCATCGGGGTCCAGCTCGCGGGCGACGACTACGCGAACACGCCCCCGGCGCACGCGCTCACCCGCCGCCGCATCGTCGGCAACGTCGTGGGGTTCACGCTCTACGGCGACTACGGCAAGGAGAACCCCCCGGCGCGCATCGTCGAGGCGGTCGCGCGCAAGGAGATCGACATCGCCGTCGTCTGGGGACCCCTCGCGGGGTACTTCGCGCGGCGCCAGCGGGTCGCGCTGCGGATCGTCCCGGTGTCGCCCGCGATCGACCGGCCCTTCCTGCCGTTCGTGTACGACATCGCGGTCGGCGTGCGGCGCGGCGACGACGCGCTTCGCAACGCGATCGACGTGGAGCTCGAGCGCCGCCGCAGCGAGATCGACGCCATCCTCGACGCCTACGGCGTGCCGCGCGTGTCCGTCGGTGAGCAAGGAGCCGCGCGATGAGACGGCGGCTCCCCCGCGCAGCCGCGATGCCGCTCCTCTTCGCCGGCGCCCTCGTCCTCGTCCTCTCCGTCTTCTCCATCGTCGGCTGCCAGAAGATGCAGCGCCGCCTGCACGAGAGCACGCCGGCCACGGCGCTGCCGGCCTGGAGCCCGGGCAGCCAGCTCCATGCGGGCGTCCAGCCGACGCCGCTACCCGTCAAGAATCCGTACGAGGGCAGCTCGTACGCGATGTCCGAGGGCCAGCGCCTCTTCGAGTGGTACAACTGCGCCGGCTGTCACTTCCGCGGGGGCGGCGGCATCGGTCCGGCCCTGATGGACCGGGTCTGGATCTACGGCGACGACCCCGCCAGCCTCTACTCCACGATCGTCGGCGGGCGTCCGAACGGCATGCCGGCGTGGCGCGGCAAGATCCCCGACTATCAGGTCTGGCAGCTCGTCACCTACGTCGAGGCGATGCGCGCGGGACGGGGCATCGCGGCGCCTCCCGGGCCGCGCCAGGAGCACCTCCAGGCGGGAGAGGGAAAGATCTCGCGGTGAGGCGCGTCTTCGCGGTCCTCTTGCTCCCGGCCGCGCTGTGCGCCGCAGCCGGCTGCCGCTACGTCACGCTCGACCGCGCGACACCGCAGGCCGACGCGATCACCGACATGCACTGGCTGATGTTCTGGGTCCTCGGCGCGGTCTTCGCGCTCGTGCTGGCGGCCCTCGCGATCGCGGTCTCCCGGAGAAGCCGGGCGCCCATCGCCGGCGGAAAGGATCCGCGTTTCTTCGCGGTCGCGGCGGCGACGGGCGTCACGTGCGCGATCCTGCTCCTCCTGCTCGTGGCGAGCGTGGTGACCGGGCGCGCCGTCTCGACGCCGCCCGAGGCGAACGCGCTCGACATCGCGATCACCGGCCACCAGTGGTGGTGGGAGGTGCGCTACCCGGCCGCGGTCGCGGACGACGAGGTCCTGACCGCCAACGAGATCCACGTTCCGGTGGGCCGGAGCGTCCGGCTGCACCTCGCTTCGACCGACGTCATCCACAGCTTCTGGGCGCCGAACCTGAACGGCAAGAAGGACCTCATCCCCGGACGCTCGACCGGGATGACCTTCCGCGTGCTGCGGGCGGGGACGTACGAGGGCCGGTGCGCCGAGTTCTGCGGCTACCAGCATGCGCACATGGGCTTCCGCGTCGTGGCAGAGCCGCCGTCGGAGTTCGAGGCGTGGCTCGAGAGCCAGAGGCTCCCGGCGGCGGAGCCGGGCGACGCGGCCAGGGTGCACGGCCACGAGGTCTTCCTCGCGGGACCGTGCGTGAACTGCCACGCGATCCGCGGCGCGGGCGCCTTCGGTCGCAAGGGACCGGACCTCACGCACCTGGCGAGCCGTTCGACCATCGCCGCGGCGACGCTCCCCAACACGACCGGGCACCTCGCGGGCTGGATTGCCGACTCGCAGCGGATCAAGCCCGGAAACCGGATGCCGCCCAACGTCCTCCCCTCCGGCGACCTGCTCGATCTCGTCGCGTACCTGCGAAGCCTGCGATGAGCTCCCCGGCCAGGACCGACCCTCGCGAGAGCGAGCGCCCGACCGCCGCGAGCGAGAAGGAGTGCGCCGAGCTCGCGCACACCTGGCGGGAGCGGACGGGCACGCTCGGCCTGTTGTTCAGCGTCGACCACAAGACGATCGCGAAGCGCTACATCGTCACGGCGTTCGTCTTCTTCCTGCTGGGCGGCCTGGAGGCCGCCGCGATGCGGCTCCAGCTCGCGCGGCCCGAGGGCCGCTTCCTCAATCCCGACCTCTACGACCAGGTCTTCACCATGCATGGGACCACGATGATGTTCTTCTTCGCGGTCCCGGTCATGCTCGGCATCGGCCTCTACCTCGTGCCGCTCATGGTCGGAACCCGCAACGTCCCGTTCCCGCGGTTGAACGCGGTCGGGTACTGGTTCTACCTGGCCGGCGGGCTCCTCCTCTACGGCACGTTCTTCGCGAACCGCGGACCCGACGCCGGGTGGTTCGCGTACGTGCCCCTCTCCGGCAACGCGTACTCCTCGGGCCACGGGATGGACGCGTGGGTCCAGATCATCAACTTCACCGAGGTGTCGGCGCTCATCGTCGCCGGCTCGCTGATCGTGACCGCGTTCAAGCAGCGCGCGCCGGGAATGTCGCTCGACCGGATCCCGCTCTTCGTCTGGGCGATCCTCGTCACGATGATCATGATCGTCTTCGCGATGCCGGCGGTCATCTTCGCCGCCGGCTCGCTCAACAGCGACCGGTCCCTCGGGACGCATTTCTTCAATCCCGCCGAGGGCGGCGACGCGCTCCTCTGGCAGCACGCGTTCTGGTTCTTCGGGCACCCCGAGGTCTACATCATCTTCCTGCCCGCGCTCGGGATGGTCTCGTCGATCCTGTCGGCGGCGTGCCGGCGGCCGATCTTCGGCTACACCGCGATGGTGCTCGCGCTCGTCGCGACGGCCTTCCTCGGGTTCGGCCTCTGGGTCCACCACATGTTCGCGGTGGGTCTGCCCCAGATGGGAGAGGCGTTCTTCACGGCGGCGAGCATGATGATCGCGATTCCGACCGGGGTGCAGTTCTTCTGCTGGATCGCGACGCTCTGGGGCTCGCGGCCCCGCTTCGAGCCTCCGCTGGTCTTCGTGCTCGGGTTCTTCTTCACGTTCCTCATCGGCGGGCTGACGGGCGTCATGCTCGCGTCGGTGCCGGTCGACCTGCAGGTCCACGACACGTACTTCGTCGTCGCGCACTTCCACTACGTGCTCATCGGGGGCGCGCTGTTCCCGCTGTTCGGCGGCATCTACCATTGGTTCCCCAAGGTCACGGGACGTCTGCTGAACCGCACGCTCGGGTTCTGGAACTTCGCGCTGCTCTTCGTGGGCTTCAACCTCACCTTCTTCCCGATGCACGAGCTCGGCTTCCACGGCATGCCGCGCCGCATCTACACGTACGGCCCGGACAAGGGCTGGAACGGGCTCAACCTCGCCGCGAGCATCGGCGCGGCCATCCTGGGGGTCGCGGTCCTCCTGTTCCTGATCAACGTCGTGCACAGCCTCCGCCATGGCGCCCGCGCGGGGGACGATCCGTGGGGCGCCGAGAGCCTCGAGTGGGCGACCTCCTCGCCGCCGCCGGTCTACAACTTCGCGCGGATCCCCATCGTCGCGAGCCGCTCACCCCTCTGGGACCCGGAGGGACTCGGCGCCGTCACCGGCCTGCCCACCGACAAGCGCCTGCTGCTCGTCTCGGACCCGCTCGACGCCGAACCGTCGCACCGCGAGGAGGTGCCGGGCCCCTCCGTCAACCCGTTCCTGATCTCGGTCACGATGAGCCTCGGCCTCATCGGCTCGGTCTTCTGGCTGTGGTGGGCCGTGATCGGCGCCGTGGCGTCGGCGCCGATGGCGTTCCTCTGGTACTGGACAGAGGAGGACCGGTGAGCACGCTACGGACGCTCGACGTCTCGGAGCTCCCGGACTCAGTGCTCGACAGCCGTTCCCTGGTCTGGTGGGGAACCATCGTGATGACGGTGGTCGAGGGCATGGTCTTCGCGATCTCGATCGGCGGCTACTTCTATCTGCGCATGCTCGCGAGCGCGTGGCCGCCGCCTCGGATCGGGCCGCCGGCCCTCGGGGTCGCGACCGTCAACCTCGGCATCCTCCTCGTCTCGGCACTTCCCGCGTGGTTGCTGGATCGGGCGGGCCGCGCCAGGGACGCGCGCAAGGTGAAGATCCTCCTCGGGGTCAACCTCGCCTTCGGCACGGCCTTCCTCGTTCTGCGCTACTGGGAGTTCAAGGCGCTCCACTGCATGTGGAACCAGAGCGCGTACGCCTCGATCCAGTGGACGATCCTGGGCCTGCACACGTCGAACCTCCTGACCTCGCTCCTCGAGACGCTGATCGTGCTGATCTACGCGCTGATCCGGCCGCTCGAGGACCATCACTATCTGGACGCGCGTCTCGACGGCGTCTTCTGGTACTTCATCGTGATCTCCTGGATCCCGCTCTACGTCGTGGTCTTCCTCGTTCCGAGGCTCGGATGACGAAGGGCGGCGCGACCACCGCCGAGGCCCGCCGGTCGAGGGCCCTGTGGCTCGCGATCTTCGGGCCGGCGGTCGCGTGGATCGTCGCGCAACAGGTCGACTTCTACCTGTCCTCCTGGGTCTGCGCGACGGGGCGGCGCTGGGTCGTGCTCCTCGTGACCGGTATGACGCTCGCCGCGGCGGCGGGCGGCGCGCTCGCGGCGTGGGGAATCTGGCGCCGCGACGACGCGCAGGCGCGCGGCCGGAGCCCGGAGGCGTCGCGGCGGCGATTCATGGCGGCCGGCGCGGTCCTCCTCGCGGTCTTCTTCACGCTGGCGATTCTGGCGTTCGCGATCCCGCAGATCGTGCACCGTCCGTGCGACTGAAGCGCCGATGAGCTCCTGGACCTTCGATCCGCCGGCCGCCGTCGGGCTGCTGCTCTCGGGCGCGCTCTACGCCGTCGGCGCCGCGCGTCTCCTTCGCCACGCCTCCGGGCGCGGCTGGAGGCTCTGGCGCCCGCTCGCCTTCGCGGCGGGTTGGACGGTCCTCGCGATCGCGCTCCTCTCCCCGATCGCCACGCTGAGCGAGTCCCTTCTCTCCGTCCACATGACGCAGCACGAGCTGCTGATGGTCGTCGCCGCGCCGCTGCTGGTCCTCGCGAGGCCGCTCGGGACGTTCGTCTGGGCGCTGCCCCTGCGCCGGCGAATCGCCGTCGGGCGCTGGGTCACCCGGCCGGCCGTGTCCGGCGCGTGGCGGGTGCTGACGGGCGCGGTCACGGTCTGGATCCTGCACGGCGCCGCGCTCTGGGTCTGGCACGCGCCGCCGCTCTACCAGGCGGCGGTCCGCGACGACCGGATCCACGCGCTCATGCACGTCTGCTTCCTCTTCACCGCGACGCTCTTCTGGTGGGCCCTCATCCACGGCCGATACGGGCGCCTGGGCTACGGCATCGGAGTCCTCTACGTCTTCCTGACGGGCCTGCACGCGACCGCGCTCGGCGCGCTGATGACGGTGGCGCCCCGACCCTGGTACGCGCTCTACCGCGCCCGCGGCGCCGCGGCCGGGGTCGATCCCCTCGAGGATCAGCAGCTCGCCGGTCTGCTCATGTGGGTTCCCTTCGGGATCGTCTTCCTCGTCGTCGGGCTCGCCCTCTTCGCGGCATGGCTCGGCGAGGCCGAGCGGCGCGTCGCGACGACGGCGGCGCGACCGATGGGACCCGGGCCGGGCCTGCCGCTGCGCGCCGTCGCCTTGCTCGTGCTCTCCGTCGCGACGGCGGGCCTCGCGTGCTCCTCGGAATCGCCGGAACGCGCGGCGGGATGGACCGGAGGAGAGCCGTCCCGCGGCAAGACGGCCATCCGCCGCTACGGCTGCTCCTCCTGCCACACGATCCCCGGCGTCCCCGGGGCGGACGGCCTCGTCGGTCCGCCGCTCACGCACCTCGCGAGTCGGACCTACATCGCCGGGAAGCTGACGAACACGCCCGACAACCTCCGGGCCTTCATCGCGCACCCGCACGCGGCGGAACGCTCCATCGCGATGCCGGAGATGGGAATTCCGGACCAGGATGCGCGCGACATCTGCGCCTACCTCTACACGCTGCGATGAACGCCGCGCGGCCCGTAACGCTTCGCGCGCTCGCCTTCCTGGCTCTGGCGGCGGCCGCGTGCCGCGGCCCCGCGGGGCCCATGGTCTACGTCACGAACGAGCGCTCGGGCGACATCACGGTGATCGACCCGCGCACCGACGCGGTCGTGCGGACGATTCTCGTCGGCTCGCGCCCCCGAGGGATCCAGATGGCCGGCGGCCGGCTCTACGTCGCGCTGACCGACCTCGGGACGCGCCGGCCCGGCGCCCGCGCCGCGATCGCGGAGATCGACCCCGCCCGAGGGGACCGCATCCGCTGGCTGCCCTCCGGCACCGACCCGGAGCAGCTCGCGGTGCGGCGGGACGGCTCGCGCCTCTACGTCTCGAACGAAGACGCGAGCGCCGCTTCGGTCGTGGACGTCCCGGCGGGACGCCTCCTCACGACGTCGCTCGTCGGGATGGAGCCCGAGGGCGTGACGCTCTCGCCCGACGAGCGGCGCGTCTTCGTGACCTGCGAGTCGAGCAACAGCGTGTCGATCCTGGATGCGGCGACGGGAACGGTCGCCTCAGACGTCCTCGTGGAGGGCCGTCCGCGCGCGCTCGCGTTCTCGCCCGACGGGGCTCGGGCCTACGTGTCGTGCGAGCTGGGCGGGAGCGTGTGCCTCCTGGACCCGCGCCGCGACGCGGTCGAGCGCTGCGTGCGGCTCGCGCCCGGGGAGCGGCCGGTCGGCATCCGGGTCACGCGGGACGGGCGGCTCGTCTACGCCGCCACGGGGCGCGGCAACACGGTCGTCGTCCTCGACGGCGCCTCGGGCGAGATCCTCGGCCGCATCCCGGTCGGACAGCGGCCATGGGGCATCGCGCTGACGGCCGACGAGGGCAAGCTCTACGCCGGCAACGGCCTCTCGAACGACGTCTCGGTCATCGACACCCGCTCGCGCCGCGTCGTGCGGACGATTCGGGCGGGAGACGGGCCGTGGGGCGTCGTGATCGGACCCTGAGGCCAGAGGGAGCGCAGCTTCGCGAGCGCCGTCCGCGCCGTTCTCGCAAGAATCGGACGGCTCCGTCGGACGACGAGACACGGGGGCGCGAGTCCGCTTTCCGCCGCCGCCCCGAAAATCGCCGCGCCGCCCGGCGCCCGCGGTCATTCTCGGCTTGAAGCCGTCGCGGCACGCTTCTTGAAGGAGCGCTCGCGGAGTCGAGAGCGTCGGCTCGAAAAAAGAGGTCAATCATGAGCACTCCCATTCGGTCTCGAGTCGAAGGGCCCGTCACGGAGCCGGCGCCGGAGGCCACCGCCTCTGGAGTCTCCTGGCCGGCCGTCGTCGCCGGCGCGTTCGTGACCGCCGCGGTCACGTTCGTGCTCATGGCGCTCGGAGCCGGAATGGGCCTTTCCTCCGTTTCGCTGTGGCCCAGCGGCGGCGCCTGGGCGTCGCGGGTCGGTCCGGGCGCGATCGTCTGGATCGTGATCGTCCAACTCCTGTCCTCCGCGCTGGGGGGCTATCTCGCGGGGAGGCTCCGCACCAAGTGGGTCTCCGTGCACACGCACGAGGTGTTCTTCCGGGACACGGCGCATGGATTTCTCGTCTGGGCCGTGAGCCTGGTCATCGGGGCGGCCTTTCTCTCGTCGCTCGGGACGTCGCTCGCGAAGAGCGCGGCGGACGTTGCTGATGACGGACGGACCAACGCGGGCGCGTATTTCACCGATGCGCTCTTCCGGACCGATCATCCGACCGCGGACGCGAGCGATCCGCGGGTGCGCGCCGAGGCGCGCGGCATTCTCGCCAGGGCGCTGACGGAGCCGGACATGGCATCGCCCGACAAGACGTATCTCTCCTCGCTCGTCGCGGCGCGCACCGGCCTCGGCGAGACGGAGGCGGCGCGGCGCGTCGATCAGACGGTGAAGGCGGCCCGCGAGGCGGCGGACCGGGCACGCAAGGCCGTCGCCCACTCGCTCTATTGGCTCGTGCTCGCCTTTTTCGTCGGGGCGTTCTGCGGAAGTTATGGCGCGGTCATCGGCGGACGGCTGAGAGACCGCGTTCTGGCTTGACGGAATTCAAGGAGACGCCATGCGTTCGATTCTCTTGTGGATGTTGGGCATTCCGATTCCGATCATCATCTTGATCGGGCTGTTCAGCCACTTCTGATCGGGTCGGCGAGCGAAGAGCGCGCTCTCCCGAGCGCGGCCAACGCCGCCTTTGCGGCGTGGTACCCGCACATCCCGTGGACGCCGGGCCCCGGCGGAGTCGAGGCCGAGCAGAGGAAGAGGTTGGACTCCGAGGTCCCGTAGAGGCGAGCCGTGGGTCGGAGGAACGCCTGTCCCAGGTCGAACGCTCCCCCGCTGATGTCCCCGCCGACGAGGTTCGGGTTGTGGCTCTCGAGATCCGATGGGGAGAGCGTCGACCGCGCGAGGATCGTTCCGCGGAATCCGGGCGCGAAACGCTCCACCTGCGCCTCGATGCGCTCCGTCACGTCCTCGGTGCTCCCGTTCGGAACGTGCGCGTAGGCCCAGGCCGTGTGCGCACCCGCCGGGGCGCGCGAGGAATCGAAGAGACTCGGTTGAGACAGGATCACGAAGGGGCGCCGTGCCGGTTCGCCCCTCGAGGCCGCGCGCTCGGATTCCACGATCTCCTCGAGCTCCCCGCCGAGGTGGACCGTCGCGGCCTCCGCGCACGCCCGCGCCGCCCACGGGATCGGGCGGTCGAGCGCCCAGTCGACCTTGAACGCGGCGAGGCCGTAGCGATAGCGCGCGAGCGACTTCTCGAAGCCGCCGCTCATCCGGCTCCCTGCGATCCGGACCAGCTGCCGCGGCGTGACGTCGGCGAGGACGAGGCGGGCCGGTGGCAGCTGCGCGAGCGACTCGACGCCGGCCGACGTCCGAATGGATCCGCCGACTGAGCGCAGGTGTGCCGCCAGCGCGTCGGACAGGCTCTGCGAACCCCCACGCGCGATCGGCCAGCCGACCGATTCGGCGTGTCCGGCGACGGCGAGAATCAGCCCCGCTGCGGCGCTCATCGGCGCGTCCAGCGCGAGCATCGAGTGCGCGAAGAGGCCGGCGAACAGCGCCTGCGCGCGTGCGTCCGGCGACAGGCGCCGCGCGGCGGCCTCGCCCGAACGCAGCGCCCATGCCCCGAACCGCGCGAGCGGCATGGCGGCCGAGGGCGAGGGCAAGTGCGGCGGGGCGAGCAGTTCCGTGAAGAGGTCCTCGGCATGAAGGAGCAGCGTCTGCATCAGTCGGCGATATCGCGGCGCGTGGAGCTCCGCCGCCGTGCGCTCGAGAGAAGGCCAGAGGACAGCCGCGGTCCCGTCGTCGAAGGGGTGCGCGAGGCAGGCGGGGCTGCGGATCCACTCGAGGCCGTACCGTTCGAGCGGGAGTCCCCGGAAGAACGGAGACGCGGCTCCGAGCGGGAAGACGGCGGCGCAGACGTCGTGGAGGAAGCCGGGAAGCGTCAGCGCCGCCGTGCGGCAGCTTCCGCCGAGCGTCGCCTCGCGCTCGAGCACCGTCACGGAGAGGCCCGCCTCCGCGAGCACGATCGCGGCCGCGAGCCCATTCGGTCCGGAGCCGACGACGAGGGCGTCGGCCGACGGCAGGTCGAGCGTCTCCACCGCCGAGGACGATACCCCGCCGCCCCGTGACGAGGCGGCGGGGCGTCTCAGCGAGTCTTCAGAGTCTCCCGGTCAGAACGAGAACGAGAAGGATGAGGACAACCAGTCCGAGCCCTCCGCTCGGCCCGTAGCCCCAGTTGCGGCTGTACGGCCACGCCGGGATGGCTCCGAGCGCGAGGACGATCAGGAGGATCAACAGGATGAGTCCCATGGTCGTCTCCTTTCTGCGGATCGGAACAGCCGTTTTCGAGACGACCGGTCCGCGCCGCCAGGGCCCTTCTTTCAAGGACCGTGCCCGATCGCAGCCGATCGAGCGGCGGGAGACTCGAGTTGCCGCGAAGCGCAGCCCGCAGGTGCCGACGAGGATGAGGAGCGCGCACGCCGCGCGGAAGACGTTCCACGGCTCCTTGAAGAACGCCACGTCGACGAGGAGCGCGCCCACGACGGACGCGCCCATCCAGACGGCGTAGGCGGTGCCCATCGGGATCGCGCGCAGGGCGACCGAGAGGCAGACGGCGCAGCCGAGCCCGGAGACGGCGTAGAGCACGAGCGGTCCGACCCGCGCGAAGCCGTCGGTCAGCTTGAGGCTGACGATCCAGACGACCTCGCAGACGGCCGACGCCATCAGGAAGAGCCACGGGCGGCCGTTCGCGAGAGGCACGTGCACGCGAGTCGAGGGTAGCAGGCGATTCCCGCGATGCGGCCGCATTCGCGCAGCTTTTACCGAGCCTCCGTCCCGCGTTAACGCGCCCGAGCGACCCGCGAGCTTCGCACGTTCTTCACGCCGCCGTCGGAGGCTCGTGTCGAGAAACGTCCCGACGGAGAAGGGCCGCGGCGACGCGAGCGCGGCGTGCTCGCCGAGACTTCAAGCGCGCTTCAGTCGCGTTTCAGACGCCCGACATAGCGTCGGGACCGAAGGAGGCGGCAATGTCCCACGACACCCTGACGGCCTGGCTCCTCCGATGCCCCGAGTGCGGCGAGCGCGTCGCGATCGAGCTCGCCGACGACCTGGAGGCGGGAGGCACGGGGATCGAGCTCTGTCGCTGCGGCCACCAGATCGTCTTCGTGTACGACGGCGCCGCGGTCGAGACGCTCGGAGTCGTCACCGGCTGACGGCGGGGTCCTCTGTCCGTCCCGCCCGCTGTATCGTCGGGCGCCTGGGAGACGTTTCTCAGGCGAGGGGGTGGCCATGCCGACGATCCAGACCAGCGACGGGACCGAGATCTCCTACAAGGACTGGGGCAAGGGACAGCCGGTCGTCTTCAGCCACGGCTGGCCGCTCTCCGCGGACGCGTTCGAGGACCAGATGTTCTTCCTCGCGTCGAAGGGCTACCGCTGCATCGCCCACGACCGCCGCGGACACGGACGCTCGAGCCAGCCGTGGGATGGGAACGACATGGACCACTACGCGGACGACCTCGCGGCGCTCGTCGAGGAGCTCGACCTGAAGGACGCCGTGCACGTCGGCCACTCCACCGGCGGCGGCGAGGTGGCGCGCTACATCGGACGGCACGGCACGAAGCGCGTCGCGAAGGCGGTGCTCATCGGCGCCGTGCCGCCGCTGATGCTCAAGACCGCGTCGAACCCCGAGGGCACGCCGAAGGAGGCCTTCGATCAGATCCGGGCTGCCGTCGTCGCGGACCGCTCGAAGTTCTGGAAGGAGCTCGCGACGCCCTTCTACGGATTCAACCGCGCGGGCGCGAAGGTCTCCGAGGGCCTGCGCGAATCCTTCTGGCTGCAGGGACAGATGTGCGGCTTCCCGGCGGCGTACTTCTGCATCAAGGCGTTCTCCGAGACGGACCAGTTCGAGGACCTCAGGAAGTTCGACGTCCCGACGCTCATCCTCCACGGCGACGACGACCAGATCGTGCCGATCGGCGCTTCGGCGATGCAGTCCTCGAAGCTCATCCCGAACGCGAGGCTCAAGGTCTACAAGGGCGCCCCGCACGGGATGTGCTCGACGCACAAGGACGAGGTCAACGCGGACCTGCTGGCCTTCCTGAAGGGCTGAGCGGACCGGCCGGCCGGTGAGCGACCTCCCCGAGATCTGGCTCGCCGCGGGACTGCGCACGCCGTTTCTCCGCGTGGACGGCCCCTTCGCGAAACGCGACGCCCTTGCGCTCTCGGTCCCCGTCGCCCGCGCGATGGCTGAGGAGACCGGCGGGCCGATCGACTTCGCCGTCTGGGGCTCGGTGGTCCTCAACCTCGCGTACAGCAACCTCGCGCGCGAGGTCTGGCTCGAGGCGGGGCTCGACCCGAGCGTCCCGTCCTACACGACGATCCTGCAGTGCAGCACGAGCATGGTCGGCGCGTTCCAGGCCGCGGGCATCCTCGGCCTCGGCGCGTCGCATCTCGGTCTCGCGATGGTCGGCGGCGTCGAGAGCATGAGCCGCGTCCAGATCGGGATCTCCCAGAACGCGTCGGACTGGATCCGCCGCGTGGGACAGGCCCGGGGGTGGCGCCGCAGGCTCGAGGCCGCGCGCGCGCTGCGGCTTCGCGACGTTCGCCTCGCAATCCCCGAGATCAAGAACCGCGCGACCGGCAAGAGCATGGGCGAACACTGCGAGGAGATGGCGCGCGAGTGGAAGATCGGGCGCCTCGAGCAGGACGCGCTCGCGCTGCAGAGCCACCGGCGCACGGTCGCCGCGCAGAAGGCCGGGTTCTTCGACGACCTCATCACGCCGCTCGACGGCGTCGCGACGGACGCGTTCCCGCGCACGGACACGTCGATCGAGAAGCTCGCCGCGCTGCGGCCCGCGTTCGACCGCGGTCGGGGCGACGGCACGCTCACCGCCGGGAACAGCTCGCCGCTGACCGACGGCGCGGCCGCCGTCTGGGTCGCGACGCGCGAGGGGCTCGCGCGCCTCCCGGCGTCCGTCCCGCGCGCCCGGCTCGTCGACTTCGAGATCGCCGCGGTCGACCTGTTCCAAGAGGGACTGCTCATGGCGCCGGTGACGGCGATTCCGCGCATCCTCGCGCGGCAGGGGCTGCGCTACGCCGACGTCGCGCTGTGGGAGCTGCACGAGGCGTTCGCCGCGCAGGTCCTGTGCAACATCGCCGGCCTCGAGGACGCCGACTTCGTGCGCGCGAAATCGGGCGTGCCGCACACGTTCGGCCCGTTCCCGCGCGACCGCGTCAATCCCAACGGCGGCAGCGTCGCGATCGGCCATCCCTTCGGGGCGACCGGCGCCCGCATCCTGAGTCAGACGGTGAAGGAGCTGACACGCCTCCCGGCCGGCAGCCGCGCGATCGTCAGCGTCTGCGCTGACGGCGGGGAGGGCACGGTGGCGCTGCTCGAGGTCTGACGCCTCGCCCTGGCGGCTCAGGTCCTCGCGGAGTGGCCGCGCGAAGAGACGACGATCGGGTCTCCCTCGATCGTGTGGCGACGGCGCTTGTCGTTCTTGATCGGCGCCAGCCGCGCGTCGTCGCCGACGACGCGAACCGTCAGGAGGTCGAGGCTCTTCACGTCGACGCTCTGTCCGGAGAGCTCGACCACGCGGGCGCGGCCCTGCATGGCCTTGACGACGTTCGCCTCGGTGGGACGGCGATCGGTCGGAACGAGGAATCCCCTCCGCGCCCCGCGCCGGTCTGAGGCCGCCACGAACCAGTAGCGCAAGATTCCCTCCCGAAGGAGGGGAACTATCTCACATTCTGGTTAAGAATCGAGCGCCTCCGCCGAAATCGACTCCGCGCCGTACAGCGCCCCGTGCGGCCTGCGCCGAGCCGCCGCGCCCTTGACCAGCCCGTCCACAAAGCGCCCAGGGAGAGCCGTCGGCCCCCGTCGGCCGCCAGCCAGAGACACAGGACGGCGTAGAGGAACTCCGGGAGGCCGAAGAGGCTGGACAGGGAGTGGATTTCGCCGCGCTTCGCGATCGCGATCGCGATCGCGATCGCCACAAGCATGATCGCGAAGAGGGGCAGGCTCGCGAGCCGAACGCCGAGGCCCAGCAGCAGCATCGTCCCGCCGGCGAGCTCGACGCCGCCGACGAAGGGCCCGACCACGGCGGGCCAGGGAATCCCGAGCCGTGTGAAGTAGGCCCTCACCGCGGCACGGTGCGCGAGCGCCGTCGCGCCGGCGCTCACGAACATCCAGCCGAGCACGAGGCGCGCGAGCGCGGGCGGAACCCCGTCGAGCGCCGCAGGCCTCCGAAGGATCGGTTGCCGGAGCCTCACCGTCTCTCCTCCCGTCTCGCCACCGGAGCAAAAAAAGGGGGAGGCCGAAGCCTCCCCCGGAGGAAGGGAACGAAGCTCAGCGGGGACGGGAGATCAGAAGCTGACGCGCGCTCCGAACGTGAGCTTGCGGGGCGCGCGACGAGCAACCGCGTGGTCGAAGCTGCCGTAGAACTCGTCGGGGGATCCGGGGATGTCCTGGGTGTAGACGTTGTCGACCTGGATGACGGTCTGGCGATTGATCAGGTTGAAGCCCTGGAGGAAGAGGGTGACGTCGACCGGCGAGATCTTCATCGTGTAGCCGAGCGAGGCGTTGATCTCGTAGTCCGCCGGGAGGCGTCCGAAGGAACCGCGCGGGAGCAGCAGGAGCTCGGAACCGTAGCCGCTGTTGAAGTAGCCGACCTGATCCTTCGGCGCGCCGGAGCGGACGAATCCCGTGAACCCGAACGTGAGGCCGAAGGGCGCCGTGTACGCGGCGTCGAGCCGGAACGAGTTCGGCCGGTCGAGGTAGAGCTTGCCGTCGGCGTTGTGGAGGAAGGCGGCGTAGTCGTAGTCGGCGTTGATGCCGGGATCCGTCTGGCCCTGGTTGGCCTGACGGGCGGCGCCGTCGTAGTTGCCGCGCAGCTGCGACCAGATGTAGGAGACCTGCGTCCAGAAGCTGCGGCCGACCTGCTTCTTGGCGACGAGCTCCGCCGCCCAGTAATTGCGCTTCGCCGCCGGGACGGCCGAGTTGTAGACGCCGCCCGGGGGCAGAGGCTGCGAGGTCGGGGTCAGGGCCTGGCTGCCGCAGCCCGAGGACACGAGCTTCGTCGGATCGGACGGGTTGAAGACGTCGGGGACGTCGGGATTGTTGAACGTGCCGAAGTCGGGGCCCTCACAGCCGTGGAAGTTGCCCGTGGCGTACGGAGAATCCGAGCCCGGGTTGAAGATCACGCAGCTGTTCTGGTTCGCCTCGAAGAACGCCGGATCCAGATCGCAGCGATCCTCGATCGTGCGGCCCAGATGCCGGTAGGTTCCCTTGACGCCGACCGCGAACGTGGGGTCGATCGCCTTGTCGAAGCCGAGGGTGTACTCGTCCTGGTAGATGCCCTTGAGGTCGGATTGGACCGGCTCCGTCACGACGCCGCCCTGCCGGTTGGTGTTGCGCGGCGCGAGCGGGTCCTGCACGAGGCTGTTCGGATCCGCGTCGTAGTTGAAGGTCGTGGCGAGGAGCTGAGCGCCGTAGGCGCGGACGTTCAAGTCGGTCGGCATCGCGAAGTAGAAGCGGCCGTACGAAGCCGACAGCTTGCTCGAGCCGTCGCCGACCACGTCCCACGCGATTCCCACGCGGGGCTGCCATTCGTTCTTGAGCTTGATGACGGTGGAACCGGTGTAGTCCCGGATGTCCTCGGTGTCCCAGCGGACGCCGGCGGTCACGGTCAGAGACGGGATGACGGTCCACTTGTCCTGCAGGAAGGCGCTGTAGCGGATGCTCTTGGGGTTCGCCACGTTGCCTCCCGGCAGGAAGCCCGAGGCCGGATCGTCCACGTTGCTGGTGAAGAAGTCGTGGCCGTAGTACACCGGCCGGCCGTTCTGGAGCGGAGCATCCGCGGTGCAGAGCTTGTCGCCGGTCGTCGGGCAGGGCTCGATGAAGAGCCGCGACCCGCCCGTGTAATACGACGTCGTGAAGGTCTGGTTGTTCTCGTAGTCGCCGCCCACCTTGATCTCGTGGTTCGCGGCGTAGATCGTGCCGCTCGCCTGATACGCGTCGCGCTTCGAGCTGTTGTTGTTGGTGGGCCCGAAGATGAGGCCGAAGCCGTTCGAGATGACGAGCGAGCCCGTCGTGAAGTCTCGGATCTGGTAGGCGCTGGCGTCGGTCGGGGACAGAAGGAACTTGTCCTGATGCCGGGCGTAGCGTGCCGTCACGAGGGCGGAGCTTCCGAAGAGCTGAGTCAGCGCTCCGGCGTAGTCCGTCGCGCCGACGTCGCGGATGGCCTGGCGGACGACCGGGTTCGCCGACGTGAGATTGGCGATGTCGCCGGTCCGCGTCTCGGGATCGCCGAAGACGGTGCCGACGAGCGTCGTGCCCTGGCCGAAGCGCGCGGTCAGCTTGCCCGAGTAGATGTTCGCGGTCGAGTCGAAGGGGTGGTCGACGCCGGCCACGTCCGGACCGTAGATCGGCTCGGCGCCCGCGCTCACGATCTGGCTGTTGTTGTAAGTCACCCGGTTGTACGCGCCGAAGAACCACAGGTGGTCCTTCATCATGTAGCCGCCCAGGTCCGCGCCGTAGTCCTGTCGGTCCTGCTGGCTGCGGTCGACCACGTACTCCGTGTCCGTCCCGCTGTTGGTGAAGTTGGACTGGTCCGCATTGAACTGAACGTTGGAGAAGCCCTTGTAGTCCGCCGTCAGGCCCTTCGAGTCGAAGTAGCCGAACGCGTCCCCGTGGAAGTCGTTGCCGCCCGACTTCGTCACGACGTTGATCACGCCGCCCAGAGAACGGCCGTACTCGGCCTCGTAGCCCGACGACTTGACCTGAACCTCCTCGATGAACTCCTGCGAGAGCGCCTTGCCCTGGAACCCCTTGATGACGTTCGTCGTGTTGACGCCGTCCACCAGGTAGGAGTTCTCGACCGAGGTCGCGCCGTAGATCGTCCATCCGCCGCCGGTCGGGTTCGTCGAACCGCCGCGGCCCTGGGTCTCGGACTGATCGATCCCGACGCCGGGCTGGATCGCGACGACCGAGGAGTAGTTGCGTCCGACGGGGAGCTTCTGCGCGACCTCCTGCCGGACGTTGGTGCCCGACTCGGCGGTCGTGGTGTCGACCACCGGCGCCTCACCCGTGACGACCAGCTCCTCCTTCGCGGAGACCTGGAGCTGCATCTGCACGGTGACGGCGGAGTCCAGCTTCACGGTCGCGAGCTTCTCGACGGTCGTGAAGCCGGAGAGGCTTCCCTTGATCTTGTAGGACCCGGGCGGGAGCGAGATGAACCGGAACGTTCCGTCGTTGCCCGTCACGCTGACGCGCGTCCCCTGCAAAGAGGGGCTCGTCGTCTCGACCGTGACTCCGGGGAGCGGGCGCCCGTCCGTCCCCACGACCGTCCCCGCGATCTCGCCGGTCGTCTGCGCGCTGGCGCCGGCCGAGATCAGGAGAAGGCCAATCGCGATGAGTCGTCCGATGCTCAATCGAAACGCGGTCTTCATGTCTGTCTCCTTCTGAGTCGAGTCCTCTCGACTCGGGCCGCATCGATGAGCAATGGCATTGCCATCGATCGCCGAAGTCGTCCGCGCGAAGGAAGACGCCGAGACTGTGTGAGTTGCGCGATGCCCGATTCCCGATCTCGCGCCGCGCGCGGCACGGAGGCATACCGCGTCCTTGGAGCCGCGTCGGAAAATCCGGATTGTGAAAGTGGAATTAGGAACGATCGGAAGGAGAAGGAACGGCGCGAGGAGCGGACGGCCGCCGTCCTCTCGCGACGAGCGGCGAGACGCGGACCATCTCGCGCAGCGCGGCGAACGCGCGAGCCTCCGTCGCGGCGCGCGGGATCTGGAAGCCCTCGTCGCGCGCCTTGCGGATCGCCGCGTCGAGACGATGGCCCCGGCGCGGAGCGTCCTCCAGCGCGGCGGCCCAGGCGGCGTCGTCGGGACGGCACCGTGCGCGCTCGCAGATGAACGCCAGGCGCTCGTCCCAGCCGCCGCGGCTCCGCGCCGCGGTCCGGCTCACGCGCTGGAGGAGCAGGACGCGCTGGTACGCGAACCAGAGGTGCTCCGCGAGCGTCGTTCGGTTCGGATCGTCGGCGGCCTTCCCCAGCAGGCTCGACACGACCCCGCGAAGCTGGCGCCGCGCCCGGCGATCGAAGGCCACGCGAGAACGCGTCCACAGCCCGTGCAGCCGATCGCGCATGCGCCACGATCGCAGGAAGGACGCCGGCAGGACCTTCATCCCGGCCTCGAGCGGCCAGTCTGCCTCGACGTCCTCGAGGTACCGCCGCAGCGACTTCTCCGCCTGGATCTCCTCGCGGAGGATCCGCCGCCAGGGCACGCCGAGCGCCTCGGCGTCACGCACGAGGTCGGACGACGATTCCGCCGCCGTCTCCGGCGCGATCGGCTCGAGGGGGACCGGAGCGAGGCGCTGCCGCAGCGCGGAGGCGTTCACGCTGCGAGTCTGCGCGCCGCAAGCGGCCCTCGGCAATAGCCAGATCTTCGCGAATCGGCATGACCACGCGGTGCGGCGAGGCCGGCGATTTCCGCGAGGCCCGCATGACCGCGCTTCCTTGAAGCGGCTATGCCCCGGATCGCCGAACTGGTCATTGCCGCCCGGCCGCGCGGCGCGTAGCCTCGGTCCGGATGAATCTTCTCTGGCTCTCCGCCGGCGTGCTGGCCATGGTGGCGGCCCCGTCGGCGTCCGCCGCGACGCCCTCGTCCCCGCCCTCGCCCGAGGAGGACCGTCGGACGATCGCCGCCCTCGACACCGAGTACCAGGCGGCGGTCAAGCGCAACGACGTCGCCGCCATGGACCGCCTCCTCGCCGACGACTTCGTGCTCGTGACCGGGCGCGGCAAGGCCTTCACGAAGGCCGACCTCCTCGAGGAGGCGCGCAGCGGCCGGATGGTCTACGACCGCCAGGAGGACACCCAGCAGACGGTGCGCCTCTGGGGAGACACGGCGGTCATCACGGCGCTCCTCTGGGAGAAGGGCACCAACGCCGGGAAGCCCTTCGACTACAAGGTTTGGTTCAGCGACACCTACGTGCGCACGCCCAAGGGCTGGCGCTACGTCTTCGGGCAGAGCTCGCTGCCGCTGCCCGAGGCACCCTGATCGCCGCTAGACTCTGACGCGCGCGATGAAGAAGACGCCGCCCGGAATCCTCCCCGTGATCGCGATCGACCGCGAATGCGGCAAGCCCCTGAATCGCCAGATCTACGAGGGCTACCGCGACGCGATCGTCGAACGCCGCCTGCGGTCGGGCCAGCGCATCCCGCCGACCCGCGGCCTGGCCGCCGAGCTCCGCGTCTCGCGGCTGCCGGTCCTGAACGCGTTCGAGCAGCTCCTCGCCGAGGGTTACTTCGAGAGCCGTCCGGGCGCGGGCACCTTCGTCGCGAGCAGCGTCCCGGACGACCTCGCGGCGCCGAAGCCGGGAACGCCGGCCCGTCCGCGTCCGCCGCGCTGCGGCCCGCGCCTCATCGGACGGCACGCCGCGACGCTGCGCCAGGACATCGGGCCGTGGTTCAAGGGCGTCGGCGCCTTCTCCGTGGGTCAGCCGCCGGTGGACCAGTTCCCCTGGGATCTCTGGTCGAGGCTCGTCGCTCGCCGGTCGCGCAGCCGCGACCCCGAGCTCGTGCACTACTCCCCCGTCATGGGATTCGGCCCGCTGCGCGAGGCCGTCGCCGAGTACCTCCGCACCGCCCGCGGCGTGCGCTGCGAGGCCTCGCAGGTCATGATCGTCGGCGGCGCGCAGCAGGCGCTCGAGCTGTCGGCGCGGGTCCTTCTGGACGCCGGCAGCAGCGTCTGGGTCGAGGACCCGGGCTGCTACGGCGTGCAGAACCTGCTGCGGCTGGCGGGAGCGCGGACGGTCCCCGTCCCGGTCGACGCCGAGGGCCTCGTCGTCGCCGAGGGCATCGCGCGAAGCCCCAAGGCGCGCGCGGTGTTCGTGACGCCGTCGCACCAGTTCCCGCTCGGCGTGACGATGAGCGCCTCGCGGCGCCTCCAGCTCCTCGACTGGGCGCAGAGCAGCGGCGCCTGGATCATCGAGGACGACTACGACAGCGAGTACCGCTACGGCCAGCTCCCGATCACGTCGCTCCAGGGCCTCGACCGCGACGCGCGCGTGATCTACGCCGGGACCTTCTCGAAGATCATGTTCCCGGCGCTCCGCGTCGGTTACGTCGTCCTCCCGACGGACCTCGTCCGGACCTTCGTCGCGGTCCGCCGCGCCACCGACAAGTTCTCGCCCACGCTCACGCAGGCGGCGCTGACCGACTTCATCGAGGAGGGCCACTTCGCGCGCCACGTCCGGCGGACGCGCGTCCTCTGCGGGGAGCGGCGCGCCGCGATGGTCGACGCGCTCCGCGCCGAGCTCGGCGCCGACGTCGCGATCCTCGGCGATCCGGCCGGCATGTACCTGACGGTGGCGCTCTCCGGCCGCGCGCGCGACCGCGAGATCGCCCTGCGCGCCGCGCGGGAGCGCCTGTGGGTCGCCCCGCTCTCGGAGCGGTATCTCTCCCGCGCGCCCAGGCAGGGGCTCCTCCTCGGCTACGGCGGCACGGACGCCGCCGAGATGGCGGAGGGCGTCCGCAGGCTCCGCGAGGTCCTGGATCCGGCGCGTCAGACGTCGGCGGCGACTCCGCCGCGGGCCGCGGCGCCCCGACTCCAGCGTTCGAGGACGCGCGCCTCGACGTCGGGAGCGAGCTCGTCGGTCCACTGATCCGCGCCGCCGGGGGCCTCCGAGTCGAACGACCAGAGATAGTCGAGCGCCGTCTCCGTGAACGGCCGCAGCGTCCAGCCGGCGTCGAGCGCCTTGCGGCTGCTGATCCGGGCGAAGCCCACGCGTTCGGGCTCGGGATGCCATGACGGGAACTTGCCCAGATACGACGGGGCCTTCGGGTCGTCCCACGGCGCGGGATCGAGGCCGTTCGCGTGCAGGAACTCCCGAGGAATCCAGACGAACTCGGCGCTCGAACGCATCGCGGCCTTGCAGCGGTCGATGTGCTCGCGGAACGTCACCGAAGCGCCGGTCAGGTTGAACGTCCCGAAGAGCGGCCGGTCGACCGCCAGGACGAGGAAGCGCGCCACGTCCTTGACGTCGACGATCTGGACGTGGTCCTCGCCGCTCCCGGGCCCGATGTGCCTCCCGCCGGCCTGGCAGCGGCGCAGCCACGCCAGCAGATCCGGCGTGTCGTCCCGCTCTCCCTTGATGGGGCCGGGCCGCACGATCGTCAGGCGCTCCCCGACGAGCGATGCGAGACGCCGCTCGCTCTCCGCCTTGCCGCGGTCGTACGGGCGGATCGCGGGATCCCACGGGTTCGTGGGCGAGTCCTCGGTGAGCCCCGGCTGGGCGAAGCCGCTCCGCCGATACGCCGCGATCGACGAGACGTAGAGGTAATGCGATGACCGATCCCGGAGGCGAACGGCGGCAGACTCCGCGAGCGCCGGGTCCGACGGCCAGACGTCGATGACGACGTCCCAGCGCCGGGAGCCGAGCGCGGCCCAGTTCTCCTCCGACGCGGCCGCGCTCCGGAGCCCTCGCAGCTTCTCGAGGTGCGGGAAGAGCTCCGGGTTGGTGATCCCGCGGTTGAACAGCGTGACCTCGTGGCCGGCGACGACCGCCGCCTGGACCAGGGCCGGCCCGAGGAAGCTCGTGCCGCCGAGGACCAGGATCGTCTTCGGCTTCGGCTGCGCGGGACCGAGGACGGCGGCGCGCAGGCCCGGAAGCCGCAGGAGCGCCGCGCCGGAGGCGGCCGCGGCGTTTCGAAGGAACCGTCGGCGATTCATGGACCTCGACTCCTCGAGGTCTGATACGAAGCGGGGTCCGCGAGGTTGCCCGCCGCTATCCCGTCACGGGGTCGGCGGGGCGGCGGGCTCCTCCTCCGCGGCGGCGCCGTCCGAGTCAGCGTCCGTGTCGGGGACCCTCTTCCAGGTCTTGTCCGGGTTGTAGGCCTTCATCTCGGCCGCGATGTTGGCCGTGTCCGGACCGAGGTCCTTCTCGTACAGGATGCCGTCGTGGTTGATGAGGAACGTCTTGACGCCCGTGACGCGGTGCTCGGCCGGCCAGGCGACCAGCGCGAAGCCGCCGATCATCGTTCCCTGGATGACGTAGTCGAGCGCGCCGTGCGGCGCCGCCGGTCCCTGGGCGGTCAGGATCTTGAAGTAGTAGCCGTGGTACGGCTCCGTGTGGCTCGTGTAGCCCTCCGCGATGGCCCGGGCGACGCCCTCGGCGATCGGGCCCTCGGGCTTCCCGTCGGCCCCGACCCAGGCGAGGCCGTCCCTCTTGCCGGGCGAGCTCAGGATGCGCTCCGCGTAGTGAGGCGTGCCGGACTCGTCGCGGACCTCCGACGCGTAGGCGACCTGCGCCTCGACGTATCCGCGGCAGACCTCCATCGCGTCGATCTCGTCCTGGCCGATGCGCCGGTAGAGGACCTCGCGGAGGCCCGCCTTCGTGGCGAACCGCCATTTTCCTTTCGTCTCGACGAGCGTGACGGGGAACGGCCAGTCTTCGGCGCCGACGATGAGAGTCGCGCGGTGCGGATCCTTCTTGTCGACCTCGACGTCGACCTTCTCCTTCGCGAGCTCCGTGAACCGCTCGCGGTCGTTCTTGTCCTTCACCGGGTCGGGGGACTCGACGATCTTCTTTCCCGAAGGACCGAAGATGCTCAGCAGCGCGGGCACGTCGTCGGTGGACGCCGCCTGGACGAGCGCGTCGGCCGCGGCCTTCGGGCTGTCGAACGCGCGCTGGGCGGCGGAAGGGGCCGCCGTTCCCGCCGGCGACGCGACCAGCGCCGTCGAGCCGGCCAAGAGGAATGCGGCGAGAGTGTTCATCATGTCGTCCTCCTTCGGCCGGCCTAACGCCGCCGCCCTCCGCCGCCGCCGCCGCCCCGGCCGCCGCCGCCGAAGCTCGACGACCCGCGGGATCGGCTCGCGCTCGCGCCGCGGTTGCCTCCGCCGCTTCCCGAGAATCCCGTGCCCGAGTGGCCGGGGCGCGAGACGCTGCGGTTGCCGACGCGGTCTCCCCCGCCGCTGCGCGCCGAACCGGCGCTCGAGCCTCCGCGTCCCGCGCCGCCCGCGCCTCCTCCGGATCGCGGGGACGCGCTCGCGCCGCCGCGGTTGGATCCGGTTCCCGTCCGGCCGCCTCCGCCGCTGCGGCTCAGCGCGTCGCGGGTCGACGCCGTCGCGCCCGCGCCGCCGGCGCGCGCCTCCCGCTGGCCTCGTGTCTCGCCGCCGAACTTGCTCGCCGTTCCGCGGTCGCCGTACGGAGCGCCGCCGCGGTGCGAGGGGTTGTGCTGCCAGGTCGAGTTGCCGCGGCCTCCCTGCCCGCCCTGTCCGCGGTTGCCCGCGCGGTCAGAGGTCTGGGCGCGATTGCCGCCCTGCCCGCGGTTGCCCTCGCCGCGATTCCCCTGGCCGCGGTTGCCCTCTCCGCGGTTGTGGTTGATCTCGTTGCGATTGAAATTGTTGTTGTTGTTGATGTTGATC
>Ga0070666_10000332_pt1 | contig 29844 bp, 19 predicted proteins | sample KBSS23metaG_FD_64677 | JGI IMG/M metagenome (GOLD analysis project Ga0070666, IMG submission 64677) | Switchgrass rhizosphere microbial communities from Kellogg Biological Station, Michigan, USA - KBS S2-3 metaG | ecosystem: Host-associated > Plants > Roots > Rhizosphere > Soil ... | reverse complement strand
ATTTTTTGATCCACTGTCGAACGCAACACCATCACATCCATCTCCGATCGGTAGTTTATCAACCAATTTTCCACTGGTTATATCAATCACCGCCAGTAATTTATCGCAACCAGCAAACAATCTTTTGGTGGCCACATCAATCGCCAGCCCCGTGGGCCCTTCTGCCGGTGCTATTGACCAATGGGCAATGACAGCGTTTGTTTTTGTATCCACTACAACAATCTCATTCTTGTCTTCTATGTTTACAAATATTTTTCCTGCACCATCGCTTACGGCTGTTTCTGGTTTTCCGCCAACAGCAACCGTTGCAATTGTTTTTTCACTTACCGGATCAATAATGGTAAGGTCGTTGCTGCGGCCATTGCAGGTGATGATTGTTTTTGAATAGGGTTCGTACATAATAGCATCGGGATTTTGTCCCGCGGCTATCTGTGTCAGCACCTGGTTTGTTTTCAGATCAAACACCGTGATATTGTTCAGCCTGCCATTGCTGGTATAGCCCTTATTCAGGGTTGGCACGAAAGCGATGCCATGAACGCCCGTGGTATTGGGGATAACACCCACAGAATCGCCGGTTTTTTCATCCAGTATATTTACCTGGGTGGCATGCGAAACATAAAGGCGGTTATTGCCCGGACCTACGGCAATATAATCCCAGCCGCCGCTGCTGGCAATGTGAAATGTTTTTGCTACATGATAGCCTGTTCCTGCCTGCGCAAATGCGGCATCCTGCATGGTTAATACCATGGCGGTCAATACAAACAATTGTACAATGATAGCTGGCTTTTTCATAATTCTTTTTTTAAAGATTAATTTAATTGATGGGCGTATGGGTAGCAATAGGTGATTTTTTATATAATAACCTCAGCATAGAGGGCAGTACTATCAGTAAAAGCGGCAATGCAATGATAAAGCCGCCTATAACGGCAATGGCCAGTGGCTGGTGCAGTTGTGCACCGGCGCCAATACCCAGTGCAAGCGGCAACAATGCAATGATGGCGCCCAGCGCCGTCATCAGCTTGGGCCGCAACCGGGTTGAGATGGAATAGATAACCGCTTCATCAACAGACTGCCCGTGCAGGGCTTCTTTAAACTGTAAGAAGGTGAAAATAGAATTTTCGCCAATAATGCCTACAATCATGATAAGACCGGTGTAGCTGCCTACATTCAGCGGGGTTCCGGTAAGATACAAACCAAGATAGCTGCCGGATATGCCCAGTACCGATACCAGCAAAATAAGCAGGGCGGTTTTAAATTCCCTGAAAAGAAAAAGAATAACCCCAAAGACCAGCAGGCTGGCTGTTATAAGTATCAGCAATAGTTCTTTAAACGATTTCTGCTGTTCGGCATAAGCGCCACCGTATTCAATATGGTAACCCCTGGGCAGGTTGATTTTTGCACTGATCTGTTGCTGTGTTTGTTTAATAACAGTTCCCAGGTCACTGTTTTCCAGCCGGGCAGTTACTACGCCCATCGATTGCAGGTTCTCGCGCTGAATTTCGGCATCTCCCGCATTTACGTGTACAGATGCCAGTGAGGTAATGGGATTTAACTTGCCGTTGGGTAAAAAAATGGAGAGGTTGTTAATATCTGTAATGCCCATTTTGCGGTTGTTGGGGTACACAATCCTTACAGGCGAAAGTTGTTCTTTTTCAAGCACATTGCCCACTATATTGCCTTCCATCGACGTCTGCAACTGGTATTGCAGGTTAACCGGCGTAATGCCAAACTGTGCCAGTCTGCCGTAGTCGGGTTCAATACTAACTGAAGGCCCGGCTATTACAATGCCGTCAAAAACATCGGCAGCACCCTCTACACCCGAGACAACCGCAGCAACCTGTTTTGACAATTGCTGTAATTGCTGCTGGTTATCGCCGAATATTTTTACCTCTACCGGTTGTACAGAGGTCATCAGGTCGCCAAGCATATCGCCAATTACCTGTCCGAAATCTATACGCAAGGCGGGTTGTGTGGCTTCAATTTTTTTACGGAGGTCTGCAATTACTTCTTCAGTGGGTTTATCCCGATCAGATTTTAACTGGATAAGGTAATCACCTGTATTGGGTTCAGTTATAAAAAAACCCATTTGTGTACCGGTTCGTCTTGAATACGCGGCTACTTCAGGCGTCTGGGTGATTATTTTTTCCACCTCGCGCAGTATACGATCGGTTTCTTCCAGCGAAGTACCGGGTGGCGATGCATAGTCCAGTACAATACTGCCTTCATCCATATCGGGCAGAAAACCCGTTTGTAATTTTGGAAGAATAATCACTATAGACGCAATAAGACCCGCAACAATGCATAAGGAGATAAGCGGGCGCCGTATAAAAAAGAAAACCCATCGCTGGCTTTTTATATGATGAACCGCTGCTTCTTTTACTTTGGCCGGGCGCTGTTTTTTCGAAAGCAGTAAGTAGATAACCGGCAAGCCTATCCAGGTTACAAAAAATGAGCAGACCAGCGTAATGATCATGGTATTGGTGAGTACCTTAAAATAGGCGCCAGCCACACCACTCATCAAAACAAAAGGAAAAAATATAACGATGGTGCTGATTGATGAGCCAATCATAGCGGGCAGCAGGTAATGGATGGCTTTCTGCAACAGGGTATCAGTGGGTTCTCCGGGGTGTTCTTCATGGGTGCGGTGAATTTGTTCTACCACTACAATAGCATCGTCTATAATTAAACCAATAGCGGCTGCCATGGCGCCCAGGGTCATAATATTGAACGTATAGCCAACAACATACAATACAATTAATGTAAGGCATAAGGTAACCGGAATGGTGATCAATATGGTGGCACTGGCTTTCAGTGAGCGCAGAAAAATAATGGCCACCACAATGGCCAGCGCCAGTCCTATCCACAGGCTGTCGGTTACACTTTTTACGGAAGTGCTTACAAAATCTGCCTGAATATAGTAAGGGCGAACGGTAACACCGGCGGGAAGGATTTTCCTGAGTTCGGAAACTTTGTTTTCCATCGCCGATGACAGATCAACCAGGTTGGCATCGGGCTGTTTAATAACGGCTACCAGTATGCCTTCCTTACCGTTGGCGTTTATTTTGGTGAATTCTACCGCCTCCCTGATTTGTACTTCGGCAACATCCTGCAGGCGGGTAATCCTGCGGCCATCGTTTTTAATCACAATGTTCTCCAGGTCGCCGGTTGAATGAACGGTAGCATCGGTAACTGCCAGGTAGAGAAATTTATAATCTGCCAGATAGCCGTTCGATTTAATGAAATTCGTTTGTGCCAGTGCGTTGCTAACGGAATCGGGTGTTAACCCCAGGCTGCTCATTTTCCGGGCATCCAGCTGCAACCAGTATTCCTTTGTTTTGCCGCCAATAATGCGTACTTCTGAAACACCCTGTACCTGTGATAAAAAGGGCTTGATGGTATAGTTGGCAAGCAGTTTTAATTCAATGGGCGATTTGTCGTGGCTTTCAAGCGTGTACCCCATTACAGGCAAAATGGAGGGGTTCATCTTCTCCACAGTAATTTGTACGTCGGGGGGAAGCTGGTTTCTTACCTGGCTGATTTTTGATTCAATGCGCTGCTGGGCAAGATCGATATTCGCTTTCCAGTCCAGGTAAGCCGATATTTCGCAACTGCCCCGGCTGGTGGTGCTGCGTACCATGGTAAGCGCGGGAATTTGTTTGATGGCATTTTCCATCGGCTTGGTGACCGTTACCATCATTTTATTTACGGGTTGCAAGCCGGCATCTGCAATAATTTTAATCTTGGGGAAAGTAATTTCAGGAAACAGCGCAGTTTGCATCCGCGTATAGCAAAAGATGCCACCGGCTATCGTTAATGCCAGTACAACCGTAAGCGGATTTTTATATGCAATAAAGAAATGACGCAACTTGTATAATTGATGTTTATTGAATAATTTTCACTTTAGCCGTATCTGCCAGACCATAGTTGCCTGTAAGCAATATTTTATCCGAAGGGGAGAGCGGTGGCGATACAATTTCAATCCGGTCATTGGTTTCAATGCCTTTTTTAACCGGTACTTTTACGGCGGTGTTGCTATCGGTCATTTTCATGATCCAGAAACTGGTTTGTGTTTCATCGGCCAGCACTGCGGCTTTTGGCAATGATACCGTATTGTTTTTCAGATTTTTTGTAATCTTCACTTTTGCCACCAGGTTTTCCGGAATGGCGTGGCCGGCATTTACCTTTATAAAAATGCTTTGGGTTTGCGATGCAGGGTCAACACTGGGAAGCGAACCCGCCACGGTGCCCTGTAGTTTTTCACCATCGGGCAATACTAATTCAACCGTCGTTTTATTTTGCATGTAGGGCCGCAATTCATAGGGCAGGTCGAGTAAAAAAGCGAAACTGTTTACATCGCTGATAACGGCCAGTTGTTCGCCGTCCTGCACATAATCGCCGGCCTGGTGGTTAAGCTGTGTAATAAAGCCATTTCCTCCTGCTTTTATGATATTGGTGCCGGAAAATTTAAAACTGGAATCAAGCTGGTTAACCGCGTTGCCAATACTCTGTGCTTCTTTGGTCCTGATGGTAAAAAGCGATTGCCCCCTGTTAACATACTGACCGGGCTGGGTGAAATTAGATTGCAGGTATCCGTTGGCGTTAGCCTTTATAAAGTTTTTTTGCAGGAATGCAGAGCTGGCGTTCAGTTCGATATAGTCTTGCATGGGCGCCGTGCTGACGCCGGTAACAGTTACCGGGGTTTGAACAGCTTCATGTGTTTCTTCTGCCGGGGCTTTTTCTGCCTGCCTGCAGGAGAAGATGAATCCCAGACAGGCTATAAAAAAAACGAAACGGTATTTGTTTTGCTGCATGGTATTGGTTTATCTGTTCCAGTAATTTATCTGGTTAATAATCTGCAGGCGGCTCACATTATTTTGTGCCAGCAGGTTTTTCGCCGTGAGGTAATTGTTAACGGCTATCACAAGATCAGCTATTTTGGCGTCTCCTGTTTCCAGCAGTTTTATATTTACGTTGATTAAGCCCTCTGCATATTTAACCTGGTGGTTAATCTCGTCTATCAGTTCGCCTGTAGCATGCAACTGCTGCATGAGTTGCGCTATCTGCTGGTTGTACTGTGCTTTGAAAAAATCTTTGTATACAATTCTTGTTTTTTCTGCAATGGCTATTTTGCTATACTGTATTTTTTTTTGTCTGCCATCGTAGATAGGCACTGTAACGTTTACGCCAAAACTGGTTCCGAAATTTTTGTAGGGCAGATAGGTCACTGTTGAATTGTAGCCCGCATCGGCATAAAGGTTTATTTTGGGTTTGTAGCTAAAGTCTACCAATGATCGGCTGTTGCCCAATTGAAGGCTGTCGATGGTAAATTTCCGGAAAAAAACAGACTGGCTGATGTCGGGCAACTGTTGCAGTGTTACCGAAGGTTCGGCCAGTACGGCCTGCGCCGTATCAACTATCCCGCTCAGGTAATTCAGGGTGGCATAGTCATTCTGTAATTGTATACTCAGTTGTTTTACGGAAAGTTCCTGTTGCTGGCGGGTAACCAGGAACGTTAGGTAGTCGGTCTGCCTGTAAACATTTGTTTCTGTTAGTGATTTTAGCAGGTTTTCCTCTTTTTTCAGCAATGTATTTACTTCTTTTGCAAAAGACAGCTGCTGCATATCGCCATAAGCGGTTATGTACTGTGCAATGACCGTTCTGGTAAGATCCTGTTCAGACAGTTTTGCGGTATTGCTGATGCCCTGGTTTTGCAGACGCAGGGTTTCAAATTGTGCATTGAGGTATTTCCTGCTTACCAATGCCTGGTTAACGCCCACCTGTGCGCTGAGCTGCCCGCCGTTGGTAATGGCATCATCATAGCCAAATCCTTTAATAACGGGTGCATAGGCATTGGTGCTGTTTCCGGTTACCTGTGGCTGATAGGTGGCACGTATGCGCAGGCTGTCTGCCTGGTTAATTTGCACCTGGTTTTGATAATCTTTTAAAAGAGGGCTGTTGGCCAGTGCCTGCTGAATAAAAAAGTCCAGGTTTTTTTGCTGGCCTGTTCCGTTAAGATATGTCAGCATAACAGCAATTGCTGTAAAAAGAATATTTTTCATGCCGTATTTAGTCCGCATCTTTTTCTTCGCGTATTAAATTTCCATTTGTATCAAAAATCAAATCTGTATGATTTACCTCCGCTTCAAAATTAATGGTCCCGTCTGTTTTTGTAACCTTTGCCGCTTCTTTAATAACCGCTTTTGAATAATGCTGCTTAATATAGGCAAGTACGGGTTGCGGCAGGTTTTTAACAGCAATGGCTTCTTCTGTTTGTTTTAATACACCATTGCCGGTATATACGGCAGCCATTTCTTTGGAGGCAAGCAGAAAATCGACTTCAAAATCTTCTTTTTCCCTGCTCCATTTTACTTTGGTGGCGCCGGGATAGGCTTTTTCAAATGCTGCTTTGGCGGCGGCAGGTACAGAAGGTGTAGCGGCTTTTTGAGCAAGGCCGGGTATTGCCAGCAGGCTAAACAAGGCTGCCAGGTATAAGCTAAAGCTAATTTTCATTATGTAGTATTTTAGCGGGGTGAACAAAGGGGCAAATTAGTCAGCGATTCTGTTGATATTCTGTAGCACTGCAATTGCCGGCAAGGATTGAACTTTGTGGTAAATTCTTTGACAGCCGGCCTGCAGGTGCAATACATACAGTTTTTTTTTTGAGGAAGATTTAAAAATGATGCACCAGTCCCAGTCCCAAAGAACTATTTTGATAAACCGGCATAATGACAGTGACTGCCTCTTTATCCCTGAAAAATTTTCTTTTGATGGCGGGATAGATCCAATAGGCGAGTTTGGTTGATATAATGCCCATACCGGCGCCCGCCACCACATCACCTATCCAGTGTTTATTATTCGATATGCGGAGATAGCCGGTTGCAACCGCGGCTGCATAGCCGGCAATGCCATACAAAGGGGATACGTTTTTGTATTCCTGCCACATAAAAGCAGCAGCTGCAAAAGCAGTAGCGGTGTGACCAGAAGGGAAAGACAAATTATCGGAGCCATCTGGCCTGGTTTCTCCGGCAATTTTTTTAACGGAGTTGACCGTGATACCCATAAACAAGCTGGACATGGCATAAATGATGGTGCGGTCGCGGAAATTGTTTTTTCCATGAATTCCAACGGCGTTTAAACCGTATACCGCAACGGCTGGCGCATACTGAAGATAGTTATCAAGATTGCATTTGCCTGGCTGGCGTTCAGTATAGATTTTTTCTTTAACGGTTTCGTTTACATCCTGGAAGGCATCGGTGTGCAGGGACAATACGCCATATACTACCAGGGTGGTGGGAACAATAAATGACTTATAGGGAAATTTCCGGGAATGATTCCCGTTGGTATCAGGTGCCTGGGGCGTTATTTTTAGCACGCCGTTTTGGTGGGTGGTATCGGTGTACTGGGCACTAAGTGTAAAAGCACTGCCCGACCATACAAAAATCATCAGCGCCGCAAAAAAATATTTATGCATGGTAATAATTTGTAGCCTTAATTGCTGTTTTCAACCAATAGAAAATGATGTCGCTGATCTTCGTACAGGTAGCGGGCTTCAAGGCCCGATACTTCCGCTGCCTGTTTTACAATGGCCAACCCTAAACCAATGCCGTCTTTTGCCTGGCCAGTTTTTCCAAAACGCCTGAAGATACGGCTGGCGTCCAGTTCAGCAGCGGGTCCGGAATTGCTGATTTCAATAATACCCTGGTCTGCAATGATGCCAATTGTTCCGCCCTCCTGGTTGTATTTGATAGCATTGCTGAAAAGGTTGTTAAGCAGTATGTCGGCCAGCACAGGGTTCATTTTTATATTAACAGATTCGTCCAATGTTTTTGTAACGGTTATATTTTTTGATGCAATCATCTCATCAAACTGTATGATTTTTTCCGAAATTTTTTGCGAGATATTGATGTGGGCAGTGTCGGCATATTGGCCATTTTCAATTTTTGTTAGTAAGAGCAGCCCCTGGTTTAAACGCGATAGCCGCTGGATGGCTTCATAAGCGGCCTGTACGGCACGGCTTTGCGGCTCAGTTAATTGCTCGTCCTGTATCAGCACATCCAGTTTCGACTGAATGATGGCAAGCGGCGTCTGTAATTCATGCGAAGCGTTCTCCGTAAATTCTCTCAGGTAAAGGTAATCCTGCTCTGCTTTGGCAGTAGCTTGTTTAAGCGTTTCGTTCATCATCATAAATTCATCAATGCCGGTGGCAGGAAAAACCAGTTGCTCTTTTTTGCCCAGATCAAAGCTGCGCATGGCTGCCAGTGCTTCATAAAATGGCTGCCATAATTTTCTAAGCACAAGGCGGTTAATGACAAAGGAAATGGCAAGTATCAGCAAAATAGTAATAAGCGTAATGGTAACGATAGACTGCAGCAGGTTATCTGTTCCTTCCAGCGATTTGCTAACTGATACCTGGTACCATTGTCCGCCAATCCTGGTATAGAAAATCAATTGCCTTACAATATCCTTATCTTTTTCCTGGTCATCGGCCATGCGCACGGTGCTGAATTTTTTTCTGCCACCATTGCTATTTACCGCTATATACGCAATGTGCTGGTCTTTTACTTTTATAATCTCCGGAGCCCGCCCATATTTAGCGGCATATGTTTCAATTTCGTGCTGCTCAATTTTGAGATCTTCATCTACCTGGTCAACCAGTATATAATTCAGCAGGAAATAAAATGCAATGCCCGATAACAGGAAAACTGTTACGGTGGCAATAAGATTTATCCGGTTATACCGCGTAAATAATTTCATACCGTTATACTGTGAATTTGTAGCCCAAACCGTAAACAGATTTAATATAATCCGGGCAGCCCGCCTGTAATAACTTTTTGCGCAGGTTTTTTATATGTGTATACAGGAAATCGTAATTGCCCGCCAGGTCCATATCATCGCCCCAGAGATGTTCTGCCATAGCGCCTTTACTGATAACCTTATTCTTGTTACTGGTAAAATACAATAACAGGTCGTACTCCATTCGTGTTAAATCGATGGTTTTATTATTAACCGCCGCCGTTTTGTCTGGTATGTTTACCGAAAGTTCTCCTACCTGAACAATGTTCTTTCCATCGAAAGCCTTTCTGCGGATGATGGCATCTACACGGGCTCCCAGTTCGGATAAATGAAAAGGCTTGGCGAGGTAATCATCGGCACCTGTTTTTAACCCCGCTACCTTGTCGTCTACAGAATTCCTGGCAGATATAACCAATACGCCTTCCGACTTATTATTGGCTTTTAGTTCTTTCAGAATGTTAAGCCCGCTGCCACCGGGTAATGTTATATCCAGGATAATACAACTATAATCGTACAGCGATATTTTTTCCATGGCCATGTCAAAATCATAGGCAGTTTCACAGATAAAACTTTCAGAGCTCAAATAGGTGCAGATGCTGTCTGACAGTTCTTTTTCGTCTTCTATGATTAATAATTTCATACTTTTCTAAGGTATAAAATTAAAGCCCAAATCTGTAGAAAACCTGAAGTGGGTGCTTGTAGCTGTCTTGAATTTTTAACCCCGTGCCTTTAGGCCGGGGAAGTGCCTACTGATACCATCGATTGGCTTTAGCCGAAATTGGTTTGGCTAAAGCCGTTCACTACCTCAATGTTCAGATCTCTGGCCTAACGGCACAACGTTATTTTCTTTTGAGAAAACACCGGCCAATGTGCGGAGTCATTTTTTTGAAGAACACAGTAGCAGTCTTGAATTTTTAACCCCGTGCCTTTAGGGCGGGGGTGTCTACTGGCACTATGGATTGGCTTTAGCTGAAATTGGTTTGGCTAAAGCCGTTCACTACTTCAACGTTCATATCTCCGGCCTAAAGGCGCGGAGTTATTCTATTTTGAGAAGACTCGACCCAAAGCATGGCATTATTTCTTTTGAAGAATAGTGTAGCTGTCTTCAATTTTTAACCCCGTGCCTTTAGGGCGGGGGTGTCTACTGGCACTATGGATTGGCTTTAGCCGAAATTGGTTTGGCTAAAGCCGTTCACGACTTCAGCACTCAGATCTCCGGCCTAAAGGCACGGAGTTATTTTCTTTTGAGAAAACACCGGCCAATGTGCGGAGTTATTTTTTTGAAGAACACAGTAGCTGCCTTGAATTTTTAACCCCGTGCCTTTAGGGCGGGGGTGTCTACTGGCACTATGGATTGGCTTTAGCTGAAATTGGTTTGGCTAAAGCCGTTCACTACTTCAGCACTCAGATCTCCGGCCTAAAGGCACGGAGTTATTTTCTTTTGAGAAAACACCGGCCAATGCGCGGAGTTATTTTTTTGAAGAACACAGTAGCAGTCTTGAATTTTTAACCCCGTGCCTTTAGGCCGGGGATGTTTACTGGTACTATGGATTGGCTTTAGCCGAAATTGGTTTGGCTAAAGCCGTTCACTACTGGCGTGTCCACGTATCCTAATTACCCGGGGCTAAGTTCGACAAGACATATTCCTTGTAACTTCTTCCAATTGGGATTTCTTTTCCCGCTATTTCTATTTCTGTAGCAGAAAAAGAATCAATCTTTGATTTGGCAACAATGAAAGAACGGTGTACCCGTATAAACTTAGTTTTGGTAAGCATTTCCTCTACCTGGGTCAACTGAAATTTGGTAAGAATGGATTTGTCGCCCGCTACAATCTTTATATATTCTTTCAGGCTTTCAATGTATAAAATATCATCAATAAAAATTTTTACCTTCTTTTTGTTTACATTAAAAAAGAGATGGGGTCTTTCAGCCTGGCCGGCCTGCGAAACGGCTGTGTTTTCATTGACGGCCATCCCTTCATTTTCAATATGCGGTTTAATTTTATTGACTGCCATCAGGAACCGGCTGAATTCAATAGGCTTAAGCAGGTAATCAACCACATTTAGTTCGTATCCCTGCAATGCGTATTCCTGGTATGCCGAAGTAATAATAACGTGCGGTGGATTTTTCAAAATTTTTAAAAAATCGACGCCTTTTATTTTGGGCAGGTGAATATCAAGAAAAATAAGGTCGATTTTGTTTTCCTGCAGCATTTCCATGGCCGTCATGGCGTTTCTGCATATGCCTTTTAGATTCAGAAATCCCACCTGGCGGATATAATCTTCCAGTATTTCCGCAGCCAGTGGCTCATCTTCCACAATAATGCAATTATATTTCTTCATGTTTATCCAGGTTAACGTTCAGGGTAACTTTAAATTTTTTTGGCTGATTGTCCACCACCAGGCTGTGCCCGGGATACATCAGTTCCAGTTGTCTTTTAATATTCAACAACCCAATTTTGCTGTCAGACTGTTGTTTCCCTTCTTCCTCTTCTTTGGTATTTTCAATTTCAAAAAGCAATTTGCCCTGTTGCAGGCTGATGGCGATTTTTACGGTTGAATCGAAAAAAGATTCACTTACACCATGTTTGAATGCGTTCTCTACAAAAGGCAATAAAAGCAGGGGAGAGACCTGCTGCGCGTCGTTATCAATATCCGTGTCAAAAATAACGTGCAGGTTTTCATTGTACCGTATTCTTTCCAGGTCGATATAATCCTCTATCAGGCGTATTTCTTCGCCAATAGTTATAAATTTTTTACCCGATTCATACAACATAAAACGCAGGATCTTTGATAATTTCATAACAACCCCCGCCGTACTGTCCGATTTTTTCCTGGCAAGCGCGTAGATATTATTGAGCGTGTTAAATAGAAAGTGTGGATTGGTTTGATTCTTTAAAAACTTCAATTCAGCCTCCAGCTTTTCCTTTATCAGTAATTTTTCTCTTTCCCTGGAAGCCAGTTGAAGACGGACCTGCCGCATGGCTATGGCCAGCCCCGATACAAATCCCAAATCGATCAGGTTAAATAAAAATGAAAAGGGTTTGAAGAAAGTTATGTTGGTGTGTATACCAAAAATGACGGGATAAATAAAGTAAATATCGATGGTACGCAGCAATAATAATGTTATTACCGCTGCCAGCATCAGGCTGGCAATATTCAGGAAAAGGCGGTTGTTTTGTTTTAATATCCTGTCCAGTATAACATACAGGACGAAGTAGGTAAACAAAATTTTAGGAGGCAGCAGGGTGGCACATAATTGTAGCGACAACACTATTTTGCCATTGAACCGTGCACCATCCCACCAATAGGCCAGCAATGTATCTTCTGCCAGGTAAGATATCCAGAACAGCACATGCAGCCATATTCTTTTCATGCTATCAAAAATCGGTAAAATTATTGGTGGTATAAAAACAACTATTCCTTTTCATCACTCACATTGCACACACATTGCACGCAAATTGCACGCAAAGAAGCAAAGATTTGAAGATGCAAAGATTTGTGTCTGTCCTGGTTTCACAAAAATAGTAGCGTTCAGACGCTGCTGTCCCTGTATTGCCTTGTTTCTTGTTTTCTTTGCTTCTTTGCGTGAAACCGCAGGACTACAAAGTCTGCAGGTCGCTATTTTCCTGTTCAAGAAAAATATTGGGTCTGTATTTGTGTGCAATAAACGACAATGGCAGGCCGATCATGCAGATAAGTATCAGCGCAGATTTTGCTATTTTACCCGCTTTCATGGCTGCTATGGGTGCATGGGGCGCGCCTGATAATTGCACAACCATTAAGTTCATGATAAGCCAGATGAATATTCCATACCCAATGCCTGTTATTATCCAGTTGCCCCGCAACAAGCCGGTGCGTGCATACAACCAGAAAAAGAAAATCGTGAAAGTAAACGCAATGAGGTAGTGAAAGAGCAGGCCCAGAAGCATCGTGGCTGCGCCGCCGGTCATGGCCGACTTTCCCAGGGCGCCACTGGCTACATACAAGAGCACCAGCAGCGGATTTTTGCCGGAAGCAATATAATAATCTATGAACGCAGATAAAATATCCAGCGTGGCTACCAGTAAACCGCTCAGTAAGATTACGCGGGGGGAAAATTTCATAGCAGTACGGGTTGTTATAGCCGGCATAAGCATTGTTTTAATTAGCATTCATCAAAAGCCCGCTGACACTGCTTGTTAGCGGCATCAGCGGTAGAGGAAATTTTCTCATGAGATATACTTGTGATAACTATCATAATAAAGGTATGCCAATGCAGGTTGACTATTTTTGCTATTCAACCAACGGCCGCCGCTGAAATACATACACCTTACAATCCTGTATACAAGTTGCTGGTGGTGCAATACCTGCCATTAACCGGCCGGAAACGGCCGGGCGTCTGCGGAATCCTGCTGTTCATTAGCTAAATTGCGTCACAAGGTCATTCATCTCTTGGTGGTTCCCCGTACATTCCGGGCTCCGTGGCGAAATGGCTATCAAAAACGCAAGCAATGTGTATGAAAATAATCAGCAGAAAGAAGTATACCATCTCCATTTGCAGTATTTTTTTGCTGCTGCTTGCCGCCGGCCTGCAATTGCAGGCACAATACAAACCGGCTAAGCTGTTGTTTGGTGTTGCTTACTATGATGAATATATGCCCTATGACCGGCTGGACAAGGATATTGTTATGATGAAAGCGGCGGGCATTAATGTAGTACGCATTGCCGAATCAACCTGGAGCACGGTAGAACCACAGGAAGGCGTATATGATTTCAAACACATCGATCGTGTTTTGGATGCCATGAATAAAGCCGGCATTAAAGTAATTATTGGCACACCCACCTATGCTGTACCCACCTGGCTGGTAAGAAAATATCCCGATGTATTGGCCATTACACCCTATGGCCAAAACAAGTATGGCGCCCGCCAGAACATGGATATTACCAATGTACATTTTCTTGAACATGCCGAAAAGGTGATCCGAAAAATAATGGAACATGTAAAAGATCACCCGGCTATTATTGGCTACCAGGCAGACAATGAAACAAAATCTTATGGCACCAGCGGACCAAATGTGCAGGCACTTTTTGTTGCCTATATAAAAACGAAATTCCCTTCTCTTGATAGCCTTAATAAGGCTTTTGGACTGGATTACTGGAGTAACAGGATTAACAATTGGGATGATTTCCCTTCGGTTAGTGGCAGTATCAATGCCAGCCTCAGCGCCGAGTTTGCGAAGTTTCAGCGCAAACTGGTTACGGACTATCTTGCATGGCAGGCAAAACTGGTGAGGGAATACAAACGCAGCGACCAGTTTATTACGCAGAATTTTGACCTGGATTGGCGTAATTATTCTTATGGTATACAACCAGAGGTGGATCATTTTGCGGCTGCCAAAGCACTGGACATTGCAGGAATAGATATATATCATCCCACCCAGGATTTGCTGACCGGAACAGAAATATCTTTTGGCGGAGATGTGGCCCGTTCTATGAAAAGCGGTCAAAATTACCTGGTCATTGAAACAGAAGCACAGGGATTTGCGCAGTGGGTTCCCTATCCCGGACAATTGCGGCTGCAGGCGTTCAGCCATTTGGCATCTGGTGCCAGTATGGTGTCTTACTGGCACTGGCATTCCATTCATAATTCTGCAGAGACGTACTGGAAAGGCCTGCTTAGCCATGATTTTGAACCCAACCCTGCATATGACGAGGCAACGACTATTGGCGCCGACTTTAACAGGTTAAGTGCCCACCTTGTAAACCTGAAAAAGAAAAACCAGGTAGCCATGCTATTCAGCAATGAGGCCCTTACCGGTTTTAATGCTTTTTCTTTTGGCTGGGGCAGTTACGACCGGTACAACGATATATTGCGCCCGCTATATGATGCCCTGTACCGCATCAATGTGGGAGTTGATTTTATTGATCCCACCAGCACCACACTGGAAAATTATAAATTAATAGTTGTGCCGGTATTGTATGCTGCGCCCGACAGCCTGCTAAAACGCCTGAACCAGTTTGTAAAAAATGGCGGACATGTGTTGTATACATTCAAAACTGGTTTTGCGAATGAAAATGTGCAGGTGCGTACTATACGACAGCCTGGTATTATAAGTGAAGCCTGCGGAATTAGTTATAGCCAGTTTACGCTGCCGGTAAATGTTGGTCTAAAAGACGATCCTTTTAAAGTGGGCAAGGAAAACAATACCGTAAAAAAATGGATGGAGCTGATTACACCGGTGACGGCTAAAGTACTGGCTTATTACGATCACCCGGTTTGGGGAAAGTATGCAGCCATCACCCAAAATAATTATGGCAGGGGTGTGGCTACTTATATGGGATGCGCCACAAACGAGGCCATTACAGGAAAACTAATAGAAAATGTGGTTAAGACCGCCGGTTTATGGGGCCCGGACCAGGAACTGGCATTTCCATTGATTACAAAATCGGGGACCAATGAACAGGGGAAACTGGTTCATTACTATTTTAATTACTCAGCCAAAGCCGTAAATTTTACTTACAGACAGCAGCGAGGTACAGAACTTTTATCTGGCGATAAAGCAATTACCGGTAGCGCAATGGAAATACCCGCATGGGGCCTGAAAATTATTGAAGAGAAATGATACCCTTATAACCAGCGCACGCGGATTCATTGATTCTATGGCGTTTGTCCGTCAAGCAATGATGTTTTCTTTGTATCCTTCATTGTAAAATAAACAATGAAAGAAATGAAAATACAGCCTGTCACATACCAGTAGAAAAGCGTTTCATATCCAATATTTTTCGACCACAGGGCAATGTATTCTGCCGTGCCTCCAAAAATAGCTACTGTTAAGGAATAAGGCAATCCAACGCCCAGTGCCCTTATTTCTACAGGGAACAATTCTGCCTTTACCACTGCATTGATGGAGGTGTAGCCGCTTACTATCACCAATGCCGCCATCAGCAACGCAAATGCCGCCCACATGTTTTGTGTATGGCTGAGGGTAGTGAGCAAGGGAATAGTAAACAAGGTGCCCAGCAAACCAAAACCCATCAACAAAGGTCGCCGGCCAATTTTATCGCTTAGCAGTCCAAACATTGGCTGCACCAGCGCGAAGATGAATAGCGAACAGAACGACAGCAGGGTGGATTGGTTTTTACTGAGGCCGACGGTATTCACCAAAAATTTTTGCATATACGTGGTGTAGGTGTAAAAGGCCAGGGTTCCACCCAGTGTAAGGCCTATAACCGTGGCAATGGCTTTTGGATGGGTCAGCAATTCTCTTAGTGTGCCCCGGGCTTTGTTTGTTTTATCTTCTTTCTCAAACGCATCGCTTTCATGCAGGTGGGTTCTAAGGTAAAGTGCCACCAGCGAAAGAATGGCACCTATTATAAAGGGAATGCGCCAGCCCCACTGGTGCAACTGCTTTTCAGTAAGAAAAACATGTTGCAGCAATAACTGCAATCCCAGCGCAATTAACTGGCCACCTATGAGTGTTACATATTGAAAACTGGAATAAAACCCGCGCCGGGCAGGGGAGGCCACTTCGCTTAAATAGGTAGCAGACGTGCCGTATTCGCCGCCTACGCTTAAGCCCTGCAGCAATCTTGCTATTAATAATAATAAAGGGGCAAAAACACCAATGGTTTCATAACCGGGCAATAAGGCTATCAGTAAGGAGCCAAAAGACATCAGTAATACAGAAAGGGTCATGGAGGTTTTGCGTCCTTTCTTGTCGGCCAGTTTGCCAAATACATAGCCGCCGATGGGCCTCATTAAAAAGCCAACCGCGAAAATACCTGCTGTGTTAATGAGCTGGGCGGTGGCATTGCTGCCCGGGAAAAACCTGCCGGCAAAGTACAATGAAAATGCAGAGTAGGCGTACCAGTCGTACCACTCTACCAGGTTGCCGGCCGAACCACCCAATATGGCTTTCAGGCGCCAGGTTATGTCATCAGCATTTTTTATGTTAATGGCCGTGTTTATTTTTTCATTGGTGACTGGCATTGCAGATACAAATTTTCCTGAAACTATTGAATGAAAAGGACATTGCAAATAATACAAAGGGCATTTCAGATTTTTGCTGGCTGGTGGGGACACTAGCCAGGGCGATAGCCGTGGTCGGTGTCCCCACCGACCACGATGGGGTAATAAAGCAAAAATTTGAAATGCACCCAATATAATACAGCGTGCCGCTTTGCTGCGGCATAAAAAATAAATATTTATTTGGTCATAACAATTGTTCTGTGCCGGCCCCTGGTATTGGTAATTTCTGCGCGCAATACATGGGGTGTTATACTGCAAAACCTGGCAGACTGCGATAAGAAACCATCGCCATAATAGAATTCTTCTTTTTGTGTGCTGCCATTTTCAAAATACAATATACAGGAAACATCGTCGGCATTTATTTTAAGTGCCCGTATCTTTTGCCTGCATTCAAATAATTTTAAATCGCCTTTATTCTGGCTGGCAGCTACCAGGTAATTGCCCCTGCTATCCGTTAGTTTTACCAGGGCCTTGCCATCGCCCGGAATATAAATGCCGCTTTGTAAAATGGAGAGCGGGCTGAACCCGCCCTTGCCATCGCCCTTTAACAGCAGGCCATTTAACGCATCGTATCTTCCTATAGACACCTCGGTGCCATAATCATTTCCGTTCAGTAATACATCCAGGTTACCATCGCCATCAAAATCGCCGGCTATCATACCATTCAGCACAGATACCTGGGCGGCTGCCGGTAATGGAATCAGGGTGAACTTTCCATTGCCTTCATTGCGCAGGTAGCAGGACTGCAGCATGGTGGCTTTTAAGCGTTGCGCATCCTGCATCATTGCAGGGCTAAAAATATCCTGCATGGTAGCATTGGCAAATTTATCATAGTTATCAAACCTTTTTTTTAGTGTTGGGATTCTTTCTGCAATATCGTCTCTTCCAAATGCAGGAAATTCTTTTAGCTGACCATCTGTTGCAGGAAGAAATAAAGAAGTAACCGGCACATAGCTGCCGTTGTGATCAAAATCTTTGGCTGTCAGGTAAACGGGATATTTTTCACTGGCCTGGTAAAGGGTGTTTACACCAACATTGCCCACTATATAATCCGTTCTTCCGGTGTGGCGGAAATCGCCCGCCACAATAGAATTCCACCAACCTGCTTTATCACTGATGCCCGATGTGCCGGTGGTATTTTTAAATTTTCCACCGGTGTTTTTAAAAAATGTAACCGGCATCCATTCTCCTGCCAGTAACAAATCAACCTGTCCGTCATTGTCGAAGTCTGTAAACAATGCGTCACAAACCATTCCTATATTTTGCAGTTCCGGAGCAATTTCCGCTGTTACATCGGTAAACTTTACTTTTCCGTTTTCTGAATCATTCCTGAAAATAAAGCTGCTCACAGGTTTTGGGTATTTTCCCGGGTCAACGCGGCCCGATACAAACAGATCCAGTTTGCCATCATTATTAAAATCCATGGCCCTTACGCAAAGTTTGCTGGTATGGTTAACCGGCAGTGCGTCTTTTGCCCGGGTGTAATTGCCCTTCCCGTCGTTTATATAAATTCTGTCCTGGTAGTTGGAGCTGGTATCCGCATATTGGTAACCACCGCTGGTTATATATATATCCGGTTTACCATCACCGTTAGCATCAAAGAAAAGCATGCCCTCATCCTGGTAAGGCAGATTAATGCTTTCATTTGCGCTGAGTAAATTTTTCTGTATAAACCTGCCATCCGGTTGCTGTAAAAGAACGTGGGAGGGTTCATCGGCATTTCCGGCAACGGCAATATCGTCGAAACCATTTCCATCTATATCAGCAGTGGCCAGCGCCGGAGAGTAGGCAGAAAATTTATGCGGCAGGGTGGTTTGAAAATTAAAATCGATAAAGTCGAATTCACGGTGGCTGTACGTAATACCTGATGCTGTTGTTATTTCCTTAAATAAAGGAGGGCTTGTAATGGTGGCATCTTTCCACGAAAAACTGTCTTTTGCATCGGCTATATTTACTTTTAGCAGTTGATCCGCGTTCACCATTTTTATTGTTTGCTTTTTTTCTCCCGGCCACCTGATAACAACTGAATCGAGAACAGCAGTTTCACCCAAACCAAAATGGGCTATGGGCTGGTTGCTGGAAAGATAGCCGCGGTAGGGATTGTTCTCATATACCTGGTGTTTTGTACCGTCATAATAAATATCTGCAAAAGCACCGAGGCCATTTATATTCAGTACGCTGCCTTTGAAAACAATGTTTAAAAAATGAGCGGCAGTATCCTGATCTTTTCTCAGTGTGTTTTCATACACAAATGCTTTATCATTAATATTATTGACTACCATGTCCATATCGCCATCATTGTCCAGGTCTGAATAAATGGCACCATTTGAAAAGCTGGGCACCGATAAACCCCAGTCGGCACTCACGTCGTCAAAGCTGGTTCCGTTTTTATTTTTAAAAGCATAGTTGGCCAGTTTTATAACGGGTATTTTGTCAAGCATTTTCATGGGTGGTTCAAACCCGCGGATATTATTCCGGTAACTGATAAAATCATGATCCGATACATCTTTGGGAAACCCGTTTGTAATAATAATGTCCCTGAAGCCATCGTTGTCAAAATCGGTAATTAAAGGTGTCCAGCTCCAGTCTGTTTGCGATATGCCGCTCATAAATGCTATTTCGCTAAAAATAGGTTCACCCACTGAATCATTTTCCAGCAGCCGGGGCCCCTGGTTTAGCTGAAGCGTGTTACGTACATATTGAACCTGGTAATGAAACTTGTCGAAATTCTGAAAGGTGTTATAATTATTCGGCCCCAGCATCATCTTCTTGCGGTGATTGTCTTTTGGATTCATATCCAGTTCTACTACATCGGCCAGCCCGTCATTATTGATGTCAATAATATCCTGGCCCATTGCATTAAAAGAAGTATGTTTAAAATAGTCTTTTGACCGGTCGGTAAATGTACCGTTGCGATTATTGATATAAAGAAGGTTGCTGGATATGAAATCGTCTGATACATAAATATCTTTCCATCCATCATTGTTGATATCACAAGTGCTGGCGCCATGGCCGAAACCCTGGAAAATGATACCTGCTTCCGCGGAAACATTGTGGTACACGCCGTGCTGCAGGCCCGGGTCCATATCGTTTCGGTACAGTCTGCCCTGGCTGGGTACGGTGTTATTACGTTGCTGAAATACCGATGAGCTGTATCCATTGGAAGCTTCATTAACGGTAAGGTACATGTCCAGATCGCCGTCATTGTCATAATCAAAAAAACTGGCCATGGTAGACTGCACGCTGATGTCCAGTCCATAAGCAGCTGCCATATCTTTAAAATGCGGGATGCCTTCTTTGTCTGTTCCCTGGTTAACATAAAGGATATTGCGGCGCCTCAGCGAATCTTTATAGATGGTATTGCACACATAGATGTCCATCAACCCGTCATTGTTGATATCAACCACCGATACACCTCTTGCCCATCTTCCCATGCCCGCCACACCGGCTTTATCGGTTACATCTTCAAATTTTAAATGGCCTTTATTGATATAGAGTTTGCTGGATACCATGTTGCCGGTAAAGTAGAGATCGGGCAATCCGTCGTTGTTAAAATCACCGGCGCCTACGCCACCGCCGTTATAAATATTTACCACTTTCATGGGATTGAGTGTATCGTTTTCAACAATCCTGTTATTGAAATCAATACCCGAATAAGGAGCAGCAACCTGCCGAAACAGTGTTCGTTTTTTGCATGAGACGAATATCAGCACAAACAAGAAGCAGAACAAATAATAACACTTTCTCATAACGAAAACTGGAGATTTTTTTTTGCAACAGCAATGGATTGCTTTACTGCACAGGTATTTTTAAAAGTTTGCTTTGCAGGCTGCTGCACTAAAGATAGGCACTCAACCAATATACTTATCTTCAAATGCCGGTTGCAAACCTGCCGGCAAAAAAGCCTTCCTGTTTGGGAAGGCTTTTTATTATGTTGTAAGCTTTACGATACATTAATTAATATCCCGGGTTTTGCGTAAGGTTTGGATTAAGCCCTCTTGCAGCCTGTGGAATGGGTAGCAGATCACGTCCCGCAGGAAGTAATGTTCTCCATACACCATGTAACAATCCATCTGCTGTAGGCCCGTACGGATAGGGCTGTGGCGTTGTAGTAGCATCAGTACCGTAGGCTTTTTGAATAAAAGCTGCAGCAACACCGGGGCCAGCTCTTCGAAGGTCATAAAAAAGTGAATATTCGCCGGTCAGTTCATGCCTGTACTCGCTGTATACCATTTGCAAGGGATCTGTTATAGGGGTGGATGGCGTGCCATTATAATTAAGCCCGTCCTGCATTACTGCAGGTGCAGCCGTACCGCCCGAATTTAGTCCCCATGCCCTGTCTCTAACCAGTTTAATATCTGCAAGACCCCCGGGAATATCGCCATTGCGAATTTTACATTCTGCCCTGTCCAGCAATATTTCTGCATAACGCAGCAAGATTTGGTTTTGAGATCCAAAAATTGTCTGGTTGCCGGAGTTTCCATTAAGATTGGGATCTCTCCATTTTTTTGCACAATAGTAGCCGGAGCGTTTTGAATCTGATCTGCCATACCATGGACGTAAAACAGTTCCACAGGTGTTGATAATCTTGCCATCAAGCCCGACGGCTTTTAAATGATTGGTGGAGTCTTTGATATTGGTATCATTGAAATCTGCGATAACCTGCGGATAACTTCTTATACCACCCCTGCCAATAATTCCCGGGCTAACAATTGAATCGCCGGGGCCTACTATAGTGGCCAGCTTTCGTGTATCTCCGGCCTGGTACGAATACCAAAGCCCGGGGTTGCCATAATCATAACCAAAATTAGAGAGCTCTTCTGGCCAGCTAAAATCATCTATCCATGCAATTTCGCCGCCATTCTGCCAGCTGCCATCCCAGGTTTGGGAGCCACCGGCCGGAAGATCAAACTGAACTTCAAAAAGTGATTCGTCGCTGTTCTGGTGATTAAATTCATGTACATCAACAAAACTGTTCAGCAGGTGGTAGTTGTTTGTTAATTCGGGATTATTGAAAGCCGCCAGTGCGGCGGTATAATTTTTCAGCCACATTTGCGCAGCGCCTTCAAAACCATAGGCAGCGCCTTTTGTGGCCCGTCCCAGGTCGGCAGTAGCCAGTGTGGTTTTCGACAATAACAGGCTTTCCGCCTGTTTCATATCCGAAACAACCTGCATAAATACGGAGTCCTGCGAAGATCTGGGGGTTAAGCCATTTGATACGGCATTCAGTTCGAGCGGTACACCGCCAAAAGAACCTGCGAGGTAATAATAGGTCATGCCGCGTAAGAAATAAGCTTCGCCGGTAAGCCGGTCCGCCAGCGCAGCAGTAACAATGCCTTTGGATTTTGCAGTGGCTATAATGCCAAAAGCAGCATTGGCCCTGGCTATGCCGATATAGCCATTGTTCCAGAAAGTAGACAGGGCACCAAAATCTGATGTGATTTGGTAATTGTTCCAGATAATGTCTGCACCATAATTGTAAAAATCATGCGTCTGGAAATTGGCATAATACCAGATGGATTTTTTCAGCAAATCGCTGCTCTGGTAGCTGTCGTAAATACTGTTTACAAGTCCTATTACATCAGAAGCCTTATTAAACGTGGCGTCCGGGCCGGATTGAAAGGTGTTGGTTTGTACCAGGAAACTTTTTTTGCATGATAAAGGTACAAGCGCCGCAAAGATGACTATTAAAACAAAAATTATTTTAGTTAGTTTCATATCGTTAGTGTTTATCGGTCTTTGTTAAAACGTCAGGTTTAAGCCCATGGTGTAAAACCTGGATGAAGGATAAGTGCCATTGTCTACACCATTTTGTGTGGCATTGCCATTTTGCAGTCCAATCTCGGGATCAAGACCAGTATATTTTGTAATGGTGAACAGGTTTTGCGTAGAAAAATACACCCTTACTTTTGTGATGGTAAATCTCTTTAAAAGATCTGTTGGCAGGGTATACCCTACAGTAAGGTTTTTTAGTTTCAGGAAACTGCCATTTTCAATCCAGGCGCTGGACGGAACATTGCTGCCCACGGCATCATCGTTATAAGTTGCCCTTGAGTAAACTTGCGATGGATGGTCTGATGTCCAGTGGCCTGCAAAATAATCCTGGCTCACGTTTTGAACACCTACAAAGCTCCTGTTCTGGAAACTTTGCAGCGAACTTTGCACATAATTCAGGATTTTGTTTCCATATACGCCGTAGAAGTAAAGATTGAAATCCCAGGACTTATAACCTGCATCAAAATTAAGTCCGCCATAAAATTTTGGAAGCGGGCTGCCAAGACTAACCTGGTCATCGGCTGTCACTTGTCCGTCTCCGTTAGTATCTGCAAATAAGCGGTCGCCGGCCGAAGTAGCTGCTTTCTGGTAGAAGGGATTGGAAGGATTTTTTGCCGCCGCTGCCGCATTCAGCGCGTCAAGCTGTCCCTTGTTTTGTATAATGCCCAGCGATTTGTAGCCATAAAATTCGCCTACCGGCTGGCCGACATGCGTTTCAGTAAAGGTTGACCAGCCAATACCAGCTACAGAAAGCCCGCCAAAATTGGTTACAAAATCGGTTCCTGAAGTAATACTGGTAAGTTTGTTTTTAATGGAAGTAAACGTAAGACCTATGTTGTAATTAAAATCTTTTGACGGACGGTTGCTGTAATTTAAGGCTATCTCAATGCCTTTATTGGTCATGCTGCCAACATTACGGGTTAAAGAGGTATAGCCCGTTTGCGCTGGAGCGATAAGCCTTAACAGGAAGTCTTTTGATCGCCTGTTAAACCAGTCTACTGTCAAAGTAAGATGATCATGCAGAAATGAAGCGTCCAGCCCGATATCTGTCTGGTAGTCCGTTTCCCATTTCAGGTTTGGATTGGCTGGTTGAGTTGGCGCAATACCGCGCTGGTATAATTTATTAAAAGGATAACCATAATTGTTGGGATTTACATTGGCAGTTCCGCCGGTGGAATATAGTGCCTGGTAGCCGAATAAACCGATGGGCGACTGGTTTCCGATGAGACCATAACTGCCCCTGATTTTTAGATCGGACAGCCAGTCGGTATGCTGCAAAAACGATTCTTCTTTTATTTTCCAGGCTATGGCACCAGAGGGAAATACGCCATACTGATGACCGGTATCAAATTTGGAGGAACCATCTCTTCTTATCGTACCGGTGATAAGATATTTGTCTGCAAATTTATAGGTAAGCCTTGCAAATTCGGATGCCAGGGAAGAAATACTCTGACCATTGCCTTCTGCATCAAGCTGCAGGTTGCTCACCTGCGCAAGGTCCCTGATAACAGCATTGGGCGGAATACCACTTCCTCCCATGGCGGTATAAGTTGTTTTTTGTGCGGAAAGGCCGCCCACAAAATTTATAGTATGCTGGCCAAAAGTCTTGTCGTACGACAGGGTATTTTCCCAAAGCCATTCAAAAGTCTGGTTCAGGTGCTGGCTGTAAAACGCGTTTTGTGTGGCACCACCAAGATTGTATTGCTGGTCCAAACGGTCATCTTCGGGCTGAAAATAGGCGCCCGAATAATTACTGGTATTGATACCGGCATTTGTTTTTATTTTAAGGCCCTCAATGATGGTTGCTTCAAGTGAAGAGCTTCCCAGGAAATAATTATTGATGTTGCGGTACTGGTTATTTTCAACGGTATAAACCGGGTTGCCATATTTTGCAACATATGTATTGGTAGGATTATAAAAACCATAATTGCCACTGCCATCTTTTATCTGGCTGGTTAGCTTATTTCCGCCATCCAGTGTTGGAATCAGTTGCGCCAGTTGCACCAGCGATCCGGTGCCAAACGGATTATTGGAATTCTGGTAAGTGTATTTGGCGCTGGTGGAAGATCGGAGCCATTTGGTGGGCTGATAATCCAGGTTAAGGCCCATTGTAACTCTTTTAAAATAAGAACCCAGCACAATGCCTTTCTGATTATAGTAGCCAACAGAGGTGGCTACCTGAACTTTGTCGTTTCCACCCCGGATAGCGAAACTGTAGTTTTGTGTAAGACCGGTGCGGTACATGGCATTCTGCCAGTCGGCATTGGTGAGGGACGAAGGAGTTAGCCATTGCGGCAATTCCTTGAAATTATGTTGTGAGTCGGCTGCTGCTACCTGGTTTGCCAGCGTGCCCCATTGCTGGGCATTTAATACTTTATATTCTTTGGGCTTTCCCTGAACCGCTTCATATGCATCAACAGAAACCTGCACACCGTTGCTTCTGCCTTTTTTGGTGGTTACTATTACTACACCATTGGCTGCACGTATACCGTAAATAGCAGTGGCAGATGCATCTTTCAGCACATCTATTGATGCAATATCACTTGGATTGATATTATTGATGCCAGTACTTACGGGGTAGCCGTCTATTACATATAAAGGACTGTTGCCATTGCTGGCAAGGCTTCCGGTGCCACGTATTAATACAGAAATATTGCCACCAGGAGATCCATCATTATTGGTAACCTGTACACCCGAAGCCCGGCCCTGTAAAGCCTGCTCTACGGTAACCACTGGTATCTTGGCAATAGTGGCTGCGTTGATACTGCTTACCGAACCAGTCAGATCTTTTTTCTTCTGCGTACCATAACCCACCACCACTACCTGGTCCAGCTGTCTTACTGCACCTTCCATCTGAATGGTGAACGTGCTGCGGTTATTTACTTTTATTTCCTGGGCGTTGTAGCCAATAGCGGTAATCACCAGCGTGGCATTGGGTGCCGCCTGGATGGTGAAATTGCCATTATTATCTGTTTGGGTAGCCGTTGTAAGGCCTTTTACCTGCACAGTTACATAGGGCAGGGCGGTATCGCCCGACATGATTCTGCCCGATACCGTTTTTGTTTGCGCGGAAACGAACTGCATGCAGAGTAAGGCACATGCAAAAAGAAAAATTTTTTTGGATCTGCTGAAATGCTGAATAAGACAAGGGAAGACACAATAGGACGTCAACACACCTTTCGATGGTAGTTTAGTTCTGTTAAACATAAGCAATAGCAATTTGAACTAAAAGTAGACCATTAAACAGTGCTATATTGGCATTTTTCGATCCGTTGCTGGTATTTTTTTTGCATGTTAACAATAGTTAACAGCTTTTTTTGCTGTGGTAAGAAAGGAGCATTGCCGCAGGTTATCTTGTTATAAAGAAAGAATTATAAAAAAAATAAAGCGGTATAGGCGAAGCAGGCGGGATACAACGATGGAGGGTGACCGTTAGCAGCATCATTGACAACAAAGTATTGGCAACGCTGCTTCGTATTCTTTTGTTACCGCAATAAAAAAAGAGGGCTTATTAATTACTTTCAAAGTTGGCCGGCAGGGGTTGATTTTGCAGGTCCTTTATAAAAAAACGTTTCAGCGCCACCAGTTTATCCGTATTGATAAGGTCTACTCCGCAATTGCGAAGAAAATGCCATACGGTTTCATTTTCGGGGGCTGCCCAAAGCCTTACCTTGGTGCCTGATAAATGCGCTTTATTTACCAGCGCCGTTAAATGCGCTTTTTCCAATTCGGGTATTTCGCCCTTTCCCTTCCAGGTAATAAGGTTTGAATATTTGCAACTGGCCGTAGTAAACATTTCAGGATAGGCCGTTTCCTGTGAATCTATTTTTCTTAAATCTGCATCGGCAAAAACATACCGGGCTTCTTCTTTTTCCAGTTCCTGCAGGGGCCGGTGTCCTGTTAATACCAGCGTAAGATTGCGGATGGTGACTTTCCCGTTGATGCAGGTAGAAAGAATCGATTTGTATTTATTCAGGATATTTCTTAGTGCGCTGTAGGTCTTTTTGCCGTTTGATTTGATATCGATCATCAGCACAACGGTATCCAGCGGTGTTTGCACCTGGCCGGTGGCGATACTTAGATGATTGTACAGGGGTTTCAGGTAAAGGCCTTCAATCGTTTTTCGTCTCCTCCTCAGCAGCGGCGGGCGGTGTGCCACCAGCAATCTTGAATGCCGCAGGTATACATCAGCTTCTATATGGGTGAACCCGTTGTCCATGGCATCCAGCAGCGGGCGTTTGTGCCAGTAATCGTTGTGGGCATAGGCATGTGGCAAGGGGATAATCTGCGACGATGCAGCAACTGAACACAAAACAAACATTGCAAAAAATACAAAATACCGTTTTGGGTAAGGCCTGGTGTTGGTCATGAGATTAACAGTTCATAGAGTAAAAAAATGATGCAGTCAACTTTAGTATTAACGGGCCTTTGAAAATAAAATTTTTCCGGTATTAAATTTTAATCTGCCTCAAATTAATCATTCAAAATGAAATATCCCAATGATATGACAAGGTTATTTTCCGGATTTTTCCACAACAGGGGATTGCATGTTTGAACATGGATATAGTAACAGTAAACAACAGTTGCTGATACAGCTAACGGTAATAAATAAGTAACAAGCGCTTAACAATAAGTTTATAGTAATACGGGTAGCACCGCGGCTATGCATCTTTAAAAGGAAACACCGTCTTCCCGGCGAAGCAGGTTACAGAAAATAAAACCAGTTTTTGGTTAATGATCATAATAACAAAAAAGCATCGCTTATTCGTTTGCAAAAGCAAAGGGATTTGCCAGAGTAGCTTATAATAAATCCGCTGCGGAAATATGATGCAGGGAATTTGCCGCAACGTACAACCAGGGTTTGTTTTACCGGTAATACCTGCCTATTAGCGGGTTGTCGACAATCATTGTTTTCAATTGATCCGGTTCTATAGCGCCCTGTTTGCTGAAAATAATTTTTCCGCCTGGCTCTACCAGTAAAGTGTAGGGCAATGCACCCTGCCATTTGGGGTCAACGGCTTCTATTAATTTGTATTTGTCATCCACATTAAAAATATAGTTGGTGCCGGATGCCTGCTGTTCCTGCAAAAACTGCAGCGCCTTGTCTTTTTTCGCGGGATCATCGGCGCTGATACTGATAAATTCAAAATCGCGGTGACGGTACATACGGTGCATGGTAATAAACTCCGGGAACTCTGTTACGCAGGGGCCGCACCAGGTGGCCCAGATATTGATCAATCTTAGTTTGCCGGAATTATTTTTTACCAGCTCTTTAATCCCATCGGCCGTAATGGTATCCAGTTTTACGGGTTCTTTGGCCCATGCGGCCCTTGCCTTGGTTATCCAGTCGCTTTTTTCCTGCCATTTAATGGAACATCCAAAAACTTTGGTAGTGGCAACCGGCACCTCTTTATTGTTCAGCAATGCTTCCAGTGCATTGCGGGTATCCTGTGTATTGGGTGTTTTGGATGGTTTCTCCACATCGTCAATACGGCCACTGTAACAGAGCTTACGATCCTTGTCGAAAATAAAAACATGTGGCGTGGCAACCGGCCCATATTTTTTTGAAGTTGCTTCAGTAGCCCCATCATAGAGATAGGGAAAATTAAAGTGTTTGCGTGCGGCACGTATTTTCATTTCGTCAAAGCTGTCACCCATATCGGTATAATCCAGTTCGCTTAGTGTAATGGAGCTGGGATCGTTGGGCATAATGGCCACTACCGAAACGCCTTTATCCTTGTAATCGCTGGTAAGTTTAATCAGCCTTTCTTCATAGGCCTGTGCCGTTGGACAATGGTTACAGGTAAACACAATTACCAGCAGCCGGGCATTTTTAAAAGAAGCCAGGGTATAGGTTTTGCCGTCCACGCCGGGAAGTGTGAAATCGGGCGCCGCCGAGCCAATAGCAAGTGTGGGGTGGTCTTCATATAACCTATTGCTTTTGTGAAAAGAAAGAAAAGAACCCGACAGCAGCACGGATAAAAAAAGACAAATAATATTCCGCTTGTCCATAAGGGTATATTTTATGAAAAGTTACAAATTTATGGCCACTCATTATCAGGAATGGCGGCCACGCGATGCAAACACTATAGCTGTCAAAAATGACCGGTACTTTTTTGATGTTAATGCAATGATGTTTAGCTAAGAATAATTATCTGTCCCGGCTTGAAAGGCTACTGCGCCCCATCGGTACCCTGGTGGAAAATTCCATCATTTACGGCGATTGCTGTATCAATGATTGAGTTCCGGGGCAACCATTTTTTTACAGGGCGCGTACCATAGCTGGCAGGGCAACCCGGTTGCCTGTACGCCCCTTCCGCCAATAAGCAGCAATCTTTTTTATCTGCCTGATTCGTAACTATGAAGATGTGGTTCGATTACTATTGTTAACCTTTTTAAATGTTTGTTTGTATGAAAAAAAATAACAAGCCCGCCGCGCTCTCCGCTGTTAAAAAACTTTCCTTTTTACTGACCATTATTTTCATGGTCGTTTTATCCAATGGCTGCAGAAAAAACAATGAACCAAAGGTGCTCAGAGACTTTGGCCAGGTGAACCTGGTGGCTACCAACAATGAATACGGCGCCACGCATATTGACCCGGCATTGATGAATGCTTGGGGACTTGCATTCAGTCCGGGGGGTACGCCCTGGGTAAACTCAAACGGTGGCCATATAAGCTCCGTGTATGATAAAGAAGGGGCGTTCATACCTGCAAGACCAGCTGTTAATATCCCTTCTCCGGACGCTGCAACGGGTGGTACTCCAACAGGTATTGTTTTTAATGGTGTTAGTACCAATTTTGTGTTGTCCAACGGCAGGTCGGCAGCTTTTATTTTTGTAGGTGAAGATGGCGTACTGTCTGCCTGGAACGGTCTTGCCGGAAACAATGCCATACGTGTACATCATAATCCCAATGCTTCCTATAAAGGCCTGGCCCTGGCTATGAACAATGGCGCCAGCTATTTATATGCGGCAGATTTCAAGGCGCGTAAAATAGCTGTATGGAATAATACTTTTGCACCGGTTGAAATGAGTTTTAAAGACAATCAAATTCCCGATGGCTATGCGCCTTTTAATATACAGGCCATTGGCAGCTGGCTGTATGTAACCTATGCCAAAGTGGGCCCGGATGGCGATGATCAGAAAGGCCCGGGCCATGGGTTTGTGGATGTATTCAATACAGACGGATCGCTGGTGAAACGTTTTGCTGAAAGAGGCCGCCTGAATAGTCCCTGGGGAGTGGCCATGGCGCCGGTATCATTTTTT
>Ga0070666_10000331_pt1 | contig 29851 bp, 28 predicted proteins | sample KBSS23metaG_FD_64677 | JGI IMG/M metagenome (GOLD analysis project Ga0070666, IMG submission 64677) | Switchgrass rhizosphere microbial communities from Kellogg Biological Station, Michigan, USA - KBS S2-3 metaG | ecosystem: Host-associated > Plants > Roots > Rhizosphere > Soil ... | reverse complement strand
TGCTCGGCAGCCGCAGCACCGACGTCAATGCAGGCATCGGCCCAGCGCTCGCGGTCGGCGACGTGTTGCCTGTGGCCACGTCGCCCAGCCGAGCACCTCCCGCGAAATGGGCACTCGACCCGATGCCCTGGTTCGATGCGGAAATGACACAACCGATTCGTGTTGTCGCCGGCGCGCATTTTTCGCAGCTGGATGCCGGCTCGCAGCGCACGCTGTTCGCCGCCGAATTCCGCATAAGCGCGGACTCCAATCGCGTCGGCTACCGTCTCGAAGGACCCAAACTCGCCCTGCAGGAACCGCTCGAGCTGATCTCCTGCGGCGTCGTGCCGGGCACCGTGCAGCTGCCGCCGGGCGGCGCGCCGATCGTGCTGATGGCCGAAGCGCCGACGACCGGTGGTTATCCGCGCATCGCGCATGTGCTCGCCGTGGATCAGCCGCGCCTCGCGCAGCGCCGACCCGGCGACAGCGTGCATTTCACGCAAGTTTCACCCGCCGCTGCGGAAACTCTATATCTTGAACGCGAGCGCGCGATTGCCGCGCTCGCGCAGACCGTGCGCGAGAGATTGCGTGGCCAGCATTGATCTGAACTGTGACATCGGCGAATCCTACGGCGCCTGGACGATGGGCCAGGACGCGCAGGTCATGCCGTGGATCACCTCGGCGAATATCGCCTGCGGCTTTCATGCCGGCGATTTTTCCACGATGCAGCAAACCGTCGCACTCGCCAGGCAGCACGATGTCGCGATCGGCGCGCATGTATCCCTGCCCGACCTGCAGGGTTTCGGCCGCCGCGAGATGAAAATCACGACGCACGAAGCGTATGCCCTGACGCTGTACCAAGTCGGTGCGCTCGCCGCGTTCGCGCGGGCGGCCGGCATGCGCGTCGCGCACGTGAAGCCGCATGGCGCGCTCTACAACATGGCGGCGAAGGACCATGCGCTTGCCGACGCGATCGCCCGCGCCGTGCGCGATTTCGATGCGCAGCTGATCCTGGTCGGACTCGCGAACAGCGAGCTGACTCGCGCCGGAACCGCGCTTGGCCTGCGCGTCGCGCATGAGGTCTTCGCCGATCGCCGCTACGAGGCGCACGGCTCGCTCACGCCACGCCGTGAACCCGGAGCCGTGATCGAGGACGTGGATATCGCGATCGCGCAGGCGGTGAAAATCGCTACCAAGGGCAAGGTGGACATCCGTACCGGCGGCATGCTCGAACTGCGCGCCGACACGCTGTGCGTGCATGGCGATCGCGCCGATGCCGGCTCGTTCGCGCAGCACCTGCGCCGCGCGCTGGAAAGCGCGGGCGCGGTGGTAGCCAAACTCGTCTAGTTAGTTGGCGGGGCCGGGCACTGGGATAACCAGTTTGCCATCGGCTTCGGCGACGAACGTTTCGTTGCTGCTGCTCGAGGAACCGTTGGCGTCCTTGGTTTCGCTCTTGATCACGAGTTTCTTGGTCGGCGCCAGATTGAACTTCATCGGCTTCCCGCCCGGACCGGGTCCGCCGGCAGCGCGCTTCTTGTCGTCCGCGTTGAGGTCCATGAGCTGAATCGAAGTGATCTTGCTGCCCATTTCCGCGGTCATCATCATCTTGTAGAACCCGGCTGCCTCGGGGTCGGAGCCCTTGGTATACAAAAGCCCGGTCAGCGTCTTTTCGTCCTTGCCTTCGAACGCTTTCTTGTATGCGTCGACGAACTGCTTTTCCTGCGCCGGCGTGGCGGCGAGCGCCAACAGCGGAGCGAAACCCATGAGCATGGCGACAAACAAAGTCTTCATTGCGAACTCCTCGTTGGCTGGCGGCTCTATGCTAAACACCGATGCGGGCAAAACCGAACGCGCTCAGCGAATCGAGTCGATCAACGCCTTCGGGTCGTAGACGACGCCGCCCTTGATCACGCGCTCGGCGCGGCTCAAGTTTCCTACGTCGGCGAGCGGGTCGGCGTCGAGCAGCACCAGATCCGCGAGCTTGCCCGGCGCGATCGCACCGAGATCGGGATTGCCGAATGCGAGCGCGCCGTTCGTCGTCGCCGAACGCAGCACCTCGAGCGGCGTGAGTCCGGCTTCGTGTTCGAGCTGCATTTCCCGGAACACCGAGGGCCCGTGCAGCGTGCCGATATTGCCGGCATCGGTACCCATGACTATCGGAATACCGGCGTCACGCAGCTTCTTCAGGTTCTGCAACGACACCGTCGGTGGCGGTGGCGTCTTGTGCTCGGCGATGAGCTTGGCGGCGCGCGGTGGAATCTTGGTCTTGGGCATGCGTTCCAGATCGCGCATTGCGGCGAGGATTTGCGGATCGGCGAGGCGCTGCTCCTCCGGCGTGGCACGCCACTGGTCCGACAACGCCCAGCGGTAGCCGCCGGTAACGAACAGCGTCGGGCACAGCAGCGCATGATTCTTGCGCAGCAGCGCGATGAACTCTTCGTCGATCGGATCGTCGAACACCGAATGCACGAGATAGTCCGCACCATCGCGCAGCGCCGCCTTGGCCGTGTCGAGTTCGGTCGCGTGCACGGCCAGGCGGATGTGCGCGGCGTGTGCGGCATCGGCCGTGGCTTTGACGATCGTTTCCTTCGCGGCGAGGTCGTCGTTCGGCTCGCGCACGAACCAGACCTTGATGAAATCCGGCTTGTACGGCAGTTCGCGCGCGACCAGCGCACGCGCCGCCTCGGCTGATTCGATTTTCACGATCGGCGGATCGCCGAGATCCAGCTGCGGCCGTGCGACCATCGAAATCAGCGGCCCGGTCGTGGCGACGCGCGGCGCGGCGTCACTTCTGTTCGCGGCGTCGCGCACTTCGAAATTCCAGAACGGGCCGCCGACGTCGATGACGCTGGTCACGCCGCTGGCGAGCCACACCTTGAAAGTCGCCGGCAGGCGCGCCTTGTTGCGCGCGACTTCCTGTGCGTACGGCACGACGGCGTTGAAGTCGGCGACATCGGGCCGCGTATACAAATTTCCCGACTGGAAAAAATGCACATGGCCGTCGATCATGCCGGGAATCAGCCAGCGGCCCTTGCCGTCGATGCGCGTCGCCGCGTCGGGAACCTTGATGCTCGCGCTCGGACCCACGGCGATGATCCGGTCGCCGCGGATCACGACGGTCGCATCCGCGATGGTTGCGCGGGCGGCGTCTTTTTCCGGCTGCACCACAGTCGCGCCGATGATCGCGAGCACAGGAGCAGCGTCGCGTTTCGCCGGCGCGGCGGCGCAGGAACACAGGACCCATACGATCAGCAACGGCAACGGCAGGCGCTTCATGGCGTGGCTCCGACAGTATCGATCGTTCGCTATCATACGCCGATGAATTACTGGCCACTGCTCGGCGTCGCCGTCGTTGTCTTCGGCTTCGCCGTGCGCGCGAATCCAGCGCTGGTCGTGGTGATCGCCGGCGTCGTCAGCGGACTGCTTGCCGGATTGCCGATACCCGATCTGCTCGCCTTGATCGGCAACAAGTTCGTCGCCAGCCGCAACCTGCTCGTGCTGCTGCTGACGTTGCCCACGATCGGCCTGCTCGAGCGTGCCGGTCTGCGTGAACACGCGCAGGCGTTCATTGCGCGCATGCGCACGTTCACGCTGGCGCGGCTGCTGATCGCCTATCTCGCCCTGCGCCAGGCGTTGTCGATGCTGGGACTCACCGGCATTGCCGGCCACCCGCAGACCGTGCGTCCGCTGCTGGCGCCGATGGCCGAGGCCGCCGCGGAAAAAATCGATGCGGATCTCAACGCGGCGGATCGCGATCGCGTCAAGGCGATGTGCGCGGCGACCGACAACATCGGTCTTTTCTTTGGCGAAGACGTGTTCATCGCCTTCGGCGCGGTGCTGCTGATCCAGGGCTTCTACGCGCAGAACGGCATCAACCTCGACCCGCGCAGCATCTCGCTATGGGCACTGCCGACGGCGCTCGCGGCGTTCGCGATCCAGTCACTGCGCGCACTGCGCCTGCAGCGACGCTTGCGCGGCAAACGGAATTCGCATGCTGCGCATTGAATACGTCTACTGGCTGTGCGCTGCGCTGCTCGCCGCCTGCGCGCTGCACGACCTGCGCGCGCGGCGCTTCGCCGCCGCGGCGTTCTGGGGAATTCTCGCGGCGATTTTCCTCGGCGGCGACGCGGTGGCTGAGGCTGCAGCACAGGCTAACGCGCTGCCGGCGCAATGCGTCGGCATTGGCGTGATCGTGCTCGCGCTGATCGCCGGTTCGGGTGCACTGCGCCGTGTGCCGGAAGCCGCCGATCCCGCGGCCGCTGCACGCCGTCATGAATCAGCTGCTCGACTCGGCCACCAGCTATTTGTTCCGGCTCTGTTGATTCCATTCGGCACGCTGGCATTGAGCTTGGCTCAACCCTACACGCCCTGGGCGCCGGCCGACCGGGGACAGTTCACGCTCATTGCGCTGGGAATTGCCTGCCTCGCTGCCATGCTGGCTGCGCTGTGGCTTACGCGCAGCAGCCCGCGCCAAGCCGTGGTCGAGACGTCGCGCCTGCTGGACGCGCTGTCGTGGGCGGCGTTGTTGCCGATGCTGCTGGCGATGCTCGGCGCGGTGTTCGCCGCGACCGGTGTCGGCGAGGCGATCGCGCATGTCGTCGCCGCGGCGATCCCGACGCAATCGCCCACGGCATGCCTGCTCGCTTTCGCATTCGGCATGGTGGCCTTCACCGTGATCATGGGCAACGCCTTCGCCGCGTTTCCGGTGATGATGGCGGGCATCGGTCTGCCGCTGCTGATCGGCGAGCACCACGCGCACGCCGCTGCGCTCGGCGCGCTCGGCATGCTGACCGGCTACTGCGGCACGCTGCTGACGCCGATGGCAGCGAATTACAATGTCGTGCCGGCCGCATTGCTGGAACTGCGCGATCCCAACGGCGTGATCCGCGCGCAATGGCCGTCCGCGCTCGCGTTGCTTGCCGTGAATTTCGCGATGCTCTGGTTTTTCGCGATGCCATGATTAGCCGTCCCTCGGCGGTCCGGATTCGAGCCAAGGTATATGGCGACAAGAAGTCGCCGCCATATTTGCGGATCGTGCCAGCAACGCCAGGTTATGGAACGACGAAGGCGCCTATACCTTCGCGTACCCAACCCCCGCCTGATGCACACAAGCTCATGTACTCGTTGTAGTCGGAAGTCCACAGATGATGCTTGCCGCCATCGCTTGAGGCGAGGCGATACAGCGCCACCGTGCCGCGAACCTGATATGGATAGGCTCTGTATCCGACGCCTTGCTGTTGCCAACCTGACTGGATCAGCTTGTTGGACTCGTTTGGATCCATCGTCCACACGTGCTGTTGCGTGGCGGAGTTGTATAGCCGATACACCGGATAGGTTCCATCCGGAGGAGTCGAGCTATCTGGATACGCCAACCCGACTTGGCCTTGCTGCGTCCAGCCATTGCTGCCGAGTGTCGCGTACTCGTTCGGGTCCAGCGTGATCACATGATCATTTGTCGCCGGCGAATACAGGCGGTACAAAGGCTGTGCTCCGGGCGCGACCGCCGACTTGGGTGGCGGAATGTTCAGGCTGAGCGTGGCATCGAAAGTGCCCCCTGAAGATTCGGTCGGCACGACGACGACCGTATACCGGGTGATGCCATCGACCGCCTTGTACTGGAATGCGATGATCGGGCTGGCGACCGTTGCGCCGATGCCGGTGTTGTAGGCGAGAACATTCCCGGCAGCGTCTTCCAGGTAAACGGAGTAAACGTCGTAGCCGGGCACGAAGAGGCTCATCGTGACGAGCGTGTCGCCCGTGCGCGATGCAATGAATCCGCTTGGTAGCGACACAGTGAGCGCGAACTGGCTGCATGGCGAGGTGGTTGAATCGGAACACGTGGGCGCCTGTCCGGTCGCACCGGTCGGATTGCTGAGTGTGAACGGCCCATCGGTGTAATCGATTGACAAGTTGCTCGTCGAGAGTGTGCCGCTGGATGGAGTCGCCGCGGTGGCTAGCAGACTGGACATACCCGCAATCGCCACGACGATGGCGAAGAAGTGGCGGTGCATTGTGTTGAACATGACTGGTTCTCCGTTCTGATCAAAAACTCCGCAGCGCGACCGCAGAGTTTTCGGATCGTTATCTCAGCGTTGCACCTGGGGAGTGGCGAGGGTCACGACGTCCACCGGCGAGTTGCCGTTGTTGGTCGTCTGAATCGTGTAAATGCCAAGCGTCGGCGACGCCAAATCCAGCGTCGTCATGCCTGACAACGCGTTCAACGTGCCCACTGCCTTGCCGAGTGGGTTGATGATCAGCGTTTTGGCAGAACCGCCCGTCGACTGAGTGAGCACCGACAACGTGGTCGTGCCCGTCTGCAGCGTCAGCGGACTGTTCGTCGACTGCCCTGGCGCAAGCGTGGTCACGCTTGCGCTCGTTGCACCCGGTCCGCTCGCAGACACCGCGCCTTTCGTTGCATTGGCCAGACAGAAGCCGTCGACGTATGCGGCACCGTTTCCGTTTGGCACGATCTTCAACGTATGCGTACCGGCGACGAGATTGCCGAACTGCTGGCTCACGCCGAATGCCGGCGACATCAGCTTGTTCTGCGTCGTGCCGCCGTGGAAATTGACGGTGCCGGCGGGGGTCGTGCTGTTGTCGACATATACATTTGCCGTGCCGCCACTTTGGCTTCGCCCGAAGAAGTAGGTGATCGAGCCCACGCTGTGCGAGGGAATCGAAAAGCTCAGGCTTGAGGTGTGTGTACTGTCGCCGCCCGCGTTGACGCGGAAGTGACCTGCGCTTGCCGCCGTGTTCTGCCCTAGGTGCCAGCCTGGCGTATACGCGATCGAGGCATCGTCGTCCTCGATCGTCGGCGCTGTGCAAACCGACGCTATCGCGGCGAAGTCGTACAGCTGCACCCCGCGACCATACGTGCCCGCGAACAGATGGTCGGGATTGCCGGGCTGCAGAATCAGATTTTGAATTGCGGTCGATGCGCCTGGGCCGTCACCAAGCGGAGTCCAGCTGCTGCCGCTCAAGTCGCTCGAGATGAATACCCCGATTTGTGTGCCGACGATCAACTGGTTGCCGCGGCGTACGATCGCGCTTACTTCTACGTTCGGCAAGTTGCCGCTGACATTCGTGAAAGTCTCACCAGCATCGGACGACACAAACAGATGACCGGTGCGGATGTTCGCATTGCTGTCCAGATATTGGCCCGCTTCCGACCAGCGTGCAGTGTTGTAGTTATTGGAGAGCCCGACGTAGACGGTGTGATTGGTGGAATCCTGCGGGTCGATGTAGGTGACATAGATATAGCGATTCGGCAGACCGGCCGCGCTCGCAAAATGCCAGCCGATGTGCGTTCCTTTCTGCGGCGGCAACGGGCCTCCTACATTCGTGGCCATACCATTGCGGAATGTATTGCCGGGCGCCGGCGGCACCGGCACCGTGCATGGTCCGCACCAGCCGACATAAGCGGCGTCGCCTTGCACGTCGAGCGCGTGGACGCCTGCCGCACGCGCGGCACCCGTCGCCGGATCCGTGCCGAGATCGAATACGGTCGTCGAATGCTGCGTGGGCGCGGCGATATCCAGCGATTCGCCTACCGATGTGTTTGCACCGACCATGTGATTCGCATCGAGCGGATCGAGCTTGAACGCCGGAACGAACGTCACACCGCCCTGTCCGCCGACGACATCGCCGTTACGCGTTTTGCCGCCATCGAACGTACGGAAGTTGCCGCCGTTGCCGCCGCCGAAGTAAGCCGTGTTGGAATTGTTCGGATCCACTGCGGTAACGCCGCCGTCGCCGCCGCCGATCGCATCCCACTCGCGCGTGACCGCATCGATGCGACCCATCGCATTGTCCTGATGACCGCTGTAAACGGTGCCGTCCGCAGCGACGGAAATGCCCCAGGGCAGCAATGTGAGCATGCCCCAATTGGCGTTGTAGGCGGCACCCTGGCCCCACTTCGTATTGCTAAAAGGATCGGTGACCGGATTGGCGGAATACTGCTTGTTCACTCCGCCATCGTGTCCCACGAACAGCCATACACCGCCGCTGCCGTCCGCAATGAAGATGCCGTCGTGCTGGTCCGGATGCGTAGTGGTCGTGTCATTCGTGAATCCATCCCGTATGGGGCATGCCGGCGGAGGCGGCAGCCCGGCGATGCTTGTGAACGCGCCCAAAGACAACCCGGCGCAGAACTGGCCGGCCAGATACGTACCGATCACTTTCCACTCGGGCGACGCCGTCGTGCTCGTCGCGCTCGCCGGCGCGTATTGCCAGACTTCCTCCAGACCAAATTCGAAACGTGCGGGAGCGCCGATACCTTGCGTTGGATCCGGTTTGATCCAGTTGTTGTACCAGGACTGGATGCCCGGGCCGTAACCCAGTGCCTGCAACACGCCAAGCGTGGAACCCGAGGCGGGCGCGATCGCCATCATGTCGCCGGTGCCGAGCAGGCGCACCCAAGTGCCGCCAAAATCGGCCGAGACATAGATGCCGTTGAAATATGTCGCTCGCGCCGAGACCAGCGCGGCCAGACTGCAAGTCGTCGCCACCAGTCCGGTAGGGTCGATACCAGCAGGCAGCGTGTTGCAGGCGGGATCGAGCGGATGGTTCGATTCGTTTTGACCGACGTCGAGATCGATGCCGGTGAAGCCGCCGCCGGTGATCAGTATGGCGTCCTGTACATTTGCAAAAATGTAATTGTGATCCTGCGAGTCGCCGATCGCGGCGCCCAGCTGAACGCGCCCGATGCGCTCCCGCGATGCAAAGCCGGCTGGCGTCACGCCGCTCTGATTCGTGATCGTCGGCGGCACGGCACCCGACGGCACGACGTCGCCGACACGCGCAAACGTGCCCGGCTGGCCGGAATCCGAACGATAGAGCCCATTGCCCGGCGAACGCGGCGTGCCCAAACCATCCGCGTACGGCGCCGCGCCGCGGTAATAGCCAACCGCGGCAAGTACCGGGCAGCCGTTCGCGCCGCAGGTCGTACCGAGAGGACTCGACACGCCGGAAATCGACATTCCGCCCGGCTTCTTCACGACCACGTCTGTCACCACATTGGCGAATTGGCATTTTCCGGCCCATGTGCCGACACAATCCGGCGACACCGGCAATTTGGCATTGGCGAAATTCGCGCCCGCATCCGTGGAGCGGAACAGACCTTTTGAGGTCGCGACATAAACGATACTTGGATTGGATTCGTCGACGGCGACACGGAAAGCCATTGCCCCATCAGGAACGCCATTGGAATGCGTCCAGGTCTGGCCGAGGTCGCCGCTCCAGTACGCACCGAGTCCCGTATACATGATGCCGCCGCCGATCGTCTGTTCACCGGTCAAAGCGATCAATCGTCCGCCACTCGCTGGCGTCCAACTCACTTGCGACACCAATTGAATCGGCAAATTGTCGCCGACCGATTTCCACGGATTCGCTTGCGTTGCGAGCGTGGACACATCGCCATTGACCGCTTGCGTCATCCAGATGCCGCCCGGACCGGAGGCGAACAAGCGCTTGTTGACCGGATCCCAGGAGAAACTGTCGATGCGGGCCGAGTTGTACGGAATGCCGCCGTTGCCGGATTGCGAGTCATAACCGCTCGTCGCGCTCGTGCCGTTGACCAGTACCGTTTTTGCGTAGGTTTCCCAATGACCGGTCGCATTCGCGATGCTTGCCTGCTGTGTGGTCAGCTGCGCCTTGGCGTCCAACGCATAGCGCAGCGCGCCTTCGGGCATTGAGGAATACGGCGAGACCGCGCCGCGATCTTCGTTTCGTTCTGCAAGCAAGGCGAAATTCTTCGCAAAGCAGAAGTGCATGCCGAACTGTTTGCGAATGTCCGATGCATGCGCCTTCGCGTAGCCCGGGTTGAGTTTGCCCGCCACCTCGAGCGGATCGGCATATTCATAGCCGACCGGACACAGACCCTGCGCCTCCCCCAGCTCTTCGCTTATTGCCGCATGTTGTTTCGATACAGACAGATGAGTGGCTGCCGTCACTGTTGCCGCTGACAACACCAGCATGAGGCTACGTGCGGTCTGACCGCGAACCAATCGACTGAGCATTGCCGAACCCTCCCAGTTAAGTTCGCACGGCCAGGGAGCTGGTCATGCAACTGACAAAGATTAGAGAATCTTCGTCTCGACTTAATCGGGAAAACTACTCAGGCGAGAGGTCGCCACACCCTCAGCCCATGCGGGTTGTCCAGGCGTTCTCGGTCTTTTCACGCATGGCGGTCTCGTTTCAATGCATCTCTGATTCGTGGCCGAGGGGTTGCTGTCGATTATCATTCCCCGAACCGGTGATCAAAGCCACTGGGACAATCAGTCATGACAAAACGCGCGCCCATCGCACTGGTCACCGGTTTTGCCCCATTCGGCGGCGAGACGGTCAATCCGTCGCAGCTGATCGCGCAGGAGCTGGACGGACAAACGATCGCTGGACACGGCATTGTCGGGGCAACGCTGCCGACGGCTTTCGCTACTTCGCTCGTTGCGCTGAGAGAGCTGCTCGCACGTCACAAACCCACGCTCGTGCTCGCGGTGGGCCAGGCCGGCGGGCGCGCGGGAATTTCATTGGAACGCGTCGCCATTAACTTGATCGATGCGCGTATTGCGGATAACGCCGGTGCCCAGCCGGTGGATATTGCCGTTGTGGAAAAAGCTCCGAATGCGTACTTTTCCACATTGCCGCTCAAGGCCATGCTGGCCGCACTGCGGCAAGCGGGAATACCGGCGGCGCTGTCGCACAGTGCCGGGACCTTTGTCTGCAATCAGGTCTTCTTCGGCCTCGCCCATGTGCTACAGACGCGCCGCAAGCGTGTGCGCGGCGGCTTCATCCATGTGCCGTATCTGCCGGAGCAGGCGGCGCGCCACGGGGACGCACCGAGCCTGCCGCTGGCGGTGATGGTCGAGGCGGTGCGGCTGGGTCTGCAAATCGCGCTGACTACGCCCGCGGACGTGCATTACGCCGCGGGCGCTCTGAGTTAGGAATCCGTTCGCGTTGAGCGTAGCTCGCGCAGCGAGCGGAGTCGAAACGCCAGTACCCTTCGACTTCGCGCCTTCGGCGCTACGCTCAGGGCGAACGGTGGATCGCGCCTTACTGCGTCGCTGCGGGCGCAGCGGCTTCAGCGGGGGCGGCGGCAGGTTTCGGATCGACCAACGGCTGCTGCTGGCCATCGAGTTCGATCATGGCGTCGATCTGTTGCGCCTGGGCGATCGTCGCAACGATGTGCTTCTGCTCGTCGGTCGCCTTGCCGCCGTCGCGCAGCAATACGCCTTTGATCTTCTTGCTTTCCTTCAGGTCACCGACATAGCCCCAGAGCTCGCCTTTGCCGAAGCGGTAATCACCGGTTTGGAACGTGTCGTTCTTGAACGGTTTGACGACCAGACGGTCGCCGTCGACCGCATCGCGCGCGGATGCACCCACGGCAGCGAACAGCAGTGCGCAGGCGGCGCTGCGGGTCAGAAATTTGTGCATGGGATTCTCCTTGGGTAAACAGGATGTACGCGTCACGTCACTGGGTAATCGTCACTTGTCGTCGACGACCTGGATCACCTTCAGATGCCCATCGTTGTCGCGCACGTAGGCTTCGAGCTTCAAATCACGCGCGATGCTGGCCAGCGCGGCCACATGCGTGTTCTTGATCTTTTCCTTCTCGCCGGTCTTGAGCAGGATGGTATGCACCGGCTGGTGACCGGGCTCGTTGCGATAGCGGATATGGCCACGCAGATCTTCGCCGGTCAAGGTCGCGCCATCGAGATCGAACTGATTGTCCTTTTCGGCCGAAACGGTCAGGTCGAACGTGGTCGGCGCATTGCTTGCGGCGATGTCGGACGTGCCTTTCTTGATTTCGTCGCGGCCGCCGCAAGCCGCGAGCGCTGCGCCCATGAGGGCGACCGCGAGCAGGCGAGTCCAGCCTGTAACCTGAGAATTCAACATTGCTACCTTCCTTCTCGAATCATTCGACGTGCAAACGGACCAAAGCGTCGCCCATGGCCTCGGGCGGGCAAGGTTACACCAATTTTCCTTACGCTTTGGGAAGAGTAACCCCCAGCTGGCCCTGGTACTTGCCGCCACGGTCCCGATAGCTCGTGCCACAGACCTCGTCGGACTCCAGGAACAGCATCTGCGCCACGCCTTCGTTCGCGTAGATCTTGGCCGGCAACGGCGTGGTATTGGAAAACTCCAGCGTCACATGGCCTTCCCATTCCGGCTCCAGCGGCGTGACGTTGACGATGATGCCGCAACGCGCGTACGTGCTCTTGCCGAGGCAGATCGTCAGTACCTGGCGCGGAATGCGGAAATATTCCACGGTGCGCGCGAGCGCGAACGAGTTCGGCGGGATGATGCAGATATCGCCTTTGACATCGACGAAACTGCGCGCGTCGAATTCCTTCGGATCGACGATCGTGGAATTGATGTTCGTGAACACCTTGAACTCGTTCGCGCAGCGCACGTCGTAACCGTAGCTCGAAGTGCCGTAGGAAATCAGCTTGCCGCCGTTGCCGTTGGCGCGGACCTGGCCCGGCTCGAACGGCTCGATCATGCCGTGCTTCTCCGCCATGCGGCGGATCCAGTGGTCGGATTTGATGCTCATGTGTTCTGGATGACGATCTTGGGAAACTGTATCGCCTTGCTGCGCGCCTGCAGCGCGAGTTGCGCGGCGGTCTTGCGCGCGATCTCGCGGTAGCTCGCGGCGACGGCGCTGGCGGGATCCGCGGCCACGCTCGGCGTCCCGCCGTCGGCCTGTTCGCGGATGTGAATGTCGAGCGGCAGGCTGCCGAGCATTGGCACACCGTATTGTTGTGCCATGCGTTCGCCGCCGCCGGCACCGAATACGTGTTCGGTGTGGCCGCATTGCGAGCAGGTATGCAGGGCCATGTTCTCGACGATGCCGAGCACCGGCACGTCGACTTTCTCGAACATCTTCAGCGCCTTCTTCGCATCGAGCAGCGCGATGTCTTGCGGCGTGGTCACGATCAGCGCACCGGAAACCGGCACGCGCTGGCACAGCGTGAGCTGGATGTCGCCGGTGCCGGGCGGCAAGTCGATGATCAGATAATCCAGATCCACCCAATTGGTTTCGTTGAGCAGCTGCGTCAGCGCCTGCGTGACCATCGGCCCGCGCCAGATCATCGGCGTGTCTTCCTCGATCATGAAGCCGATCGACATCGCCTGCACGCCATGGGCGAGCTTGGGTTCCAGACGCTGGCCGTCCTTGGTGTCCGGTTTGCCGGAGACGCCGAGCATGCGCGGAATGCTGGGCCCGTAGATGTCGGCATCGAGCACGCCGACTTTCGCGCCTTCGGCGACGAGCGCGAGCGCGAGGTTCACTGCCGTTGTCGACTTGCCGACACCGCCCTTGCCGGAAGCGACGGCCAGTATGTTCTTCACGTTCGGCAGCGGCGTGAGCTCTTTTTGCACCTTGTGCGCGTGTACGCGCCAGGCCACGTTCACTGTCGCATTGGCGATGGCCGAATCCGCTTTCAACTCATCGCGGACTTGCGTCGCGAGCTGGTCAACAAAGGTTTTTGCCGGGTAACCCAGCATCAAGTCGACCGCGACGTTGCTGCCGTCGACGCCAATCCCCTTTACCGCGCCTCCGGCGACGAGGTCCTGGCCGGTGTGCGGATCGATGATGGTCGCGAGCAGGGCGCGGACGCGCTCCTCGGTGGGATTGGTCATGACGGGAAATGCGGCGGAACCGGTGGTCTTTCATTGTACCCGAGCGTGGGCGGCCGGTGCATGTTCGCTCAGGCGCGTTGCGACGTTCTCATCCATTGCACCGGTGTTGGCCGCGTTGCAGCCCAATTTGTGGCAACCCCCTGACCACGTTGGCTGCAGCGCGGCCGCTTTGGCGACTAAGATGACGCCATGTGGTCGCCGTCCGCCCTGCTGCTCGCGTTTGCGCATCTCACTGCTGCTGCCGAAACTTCACCCGTCGGCACCTGGAAGACGATCGATGACGAGACGCACAAGCCACGTGCGCTCGTTACGGTCGAGGAACACGGCGGCGTCCTGTCCGGGCGCATCGTGCAGCTGTTCCGCGAACCCGGCGAAGATCCGCACCCGCTGTGCGTCGACTGCCCGGGCGAACGCCACAATCAGCCCGTGCTCGGCATGACGATCCTGTGGAATTTTCATCAGGACGGCGACGCCTGGACCGGCGGTGAAGTACTCGATCCCGAAGAAGGCCGCATCTACCGCGCGAACTTGAGATTACGCGACGACGGCGCGCGACTCGAGGTGCACGGCTACATCGGCGTGGCGCTGTTCGGGCGTAGCCAGGTGTGGGAAAAAACGGGGCAGTGACCGCGCAAGTGGAGACGCGACCCTTTCGCTATAATTCGCGACCCTTCTCTGGCGGTAGCTTCCCATGTGCAGACTGCGGCTTGCGACAATTTCGCTGTGCGCGATTTTGTCCGGATCGGTGTTGGCCCCTGTGTCCGCACTGGCCGGCTCGATCGCCGGGCATGTCTACGTGAACGGCACGACGCAGCCTTTGGCCGGAGCAACTGTCGACGTCGAAGACCCTGACAACTGCTTTCCGTTTGGAGGCTGCAATTCAGTGGGATTGACGACGTCGGCGCCGGATGGCAGCTATCTCGTATCCAACGTACCCGACAAGACTCTTACCGCGGTGGCCTATTACGATTGGGGCGGCCCCAGTTATTTCGCCATGGCCGCCGTCTCCGTAGACGGGAGCGGCGACCCCACCCTGCTCGATCTCTACATGACGCCGGCTGCCTCGATCACCGGCCGAGTGACGCGCGCCGCCGACGGCGCCGGCGTCCCTAACGTCGATATCTATCAATGCGAACCCAATGACACGGCGGTGACCAACCTGTTGGCCACCACAGATGCTTCCGGCAATTACGCCGCCACCCAACTTGCAGCCGGCGATTACATCTTGTGTGTCACCGGTGCATCGCCCTTTCAGAATCAGTTCTATTCCGGTCATGCCATTCCGCCACCGTCACAGGGTAATCAGGCATATGACACGATCAGCCTGACAGCGACCCAGACTTTCAATGCAGATTTTGTGCTCACCGAGGGCGGGCACATCCGCGGCGTGCTGACGGATCGCTTCACCGGTCTACCAATCGCCAATCGGGGTATCGACTTCGGCGCCTACGACACAAACTATACGACCTATCCGTGGTTCTCGTTCAGGGCGAACACCGACGCGCAGGGTCACTACGAAATCGCCGGCCTACCCGATTGGGCAATTTATCTCGGCGCCTTCGCGTATTCGCCAAGCTATGCGCTCTCGGTTTTCGGCTGCTCACCCGATCCCTGTGGATTTTCCAATGCGACACCGCTGCTCGCCGCAGCGGGAACGACGCTGGATAACATCGACATGTCGCTGTTCCCCGATTGGGTGATTACCGGCCATGTCAGCCAGCGCTCCGGTGGGCAACCCGTGATCGGCGCGACGGTCAGGGCATTCGGGAATTTTTTCACGGGGCCCGGAATAGTCTCGTCCACGACTACCGACGCGAATGGAGACTACGCGCTCGTCGGCGTATTCATCAACAGCTTCGTCGAAGTGTCCAACGCCTCCGCCGGAGGTGTACCGCTCATTTCGCAGGATTACAACAATCGCAACTGTGAACACGGGTGGTGTGCGACGGCATCGGCGGATCTCCTGACCAGCAATCCTTACAACGTCACTTCGAATATCGACTTCCAGCTTGATGCGGGAGCTACGTTCAGCGGTCGCATTACCAACTCCGCAAACGGGAATGGACTCGTGGCAACTGTGGCCTTCTACTCTGCGGAGGCAGGATCCAACGCCTACGCCGGCTCTGACCCGGATGGCACCTTCACATCGCCCGCGCTGACGCCAGGCACCTACTATGTCTATGCCTGGCGCTATGACGACGCTTATCCAGCCGCACTCGATTGCGAAATATATGGTGGCATTCCATGCGACGGCTCCTTCACGAACATCACCGCCGGCACTCCTGTCACGATCGTAGGTACGCAGAGCCAATCCGGAATCGACATCACGCTGCCCACGGAATCCGTTTTCAGCAACGGCTTCGAGTGAGCGACGAGGTCGGCATTCGCGCGCGCGAACCACCGCTGGTGCGATCAAGGTCAATCCGCATGCGATAATCCGCGCTTGCTACAGCGGAAAATCCACGGATGACCCAGCGCGAAATCCTCGTCACCCACGCCCTGCCCTACGCGAACGGCCCACTGCATATCGGCCACCTGCTCGGCTACATCCAGAGCGACATCTGGGTGCGCGCGATGCGCATGGCCGGCCACACCGTGCATTTCGTCGCCGCCGATGACGTGCACGGCACGCCGATCATGCTGGCCGCGGAAAAGGCCGGCCAGACAGCCGAGGATTTCATCGCCGGGATGCTGGTCAGCCACATGGCCGACTTCAGGGAATTCCGCGTCGATCACGACTATTACTACACGACGCATTCGCCGGAGAATCGCGAGCTGGCCGAATTCGTCTATACGCGTCTGCGCGACGCGACGCCGGAAAGCCATATCGCGCGGCGCGCGGTGCGGCAGTTCTACGATCCGCTGAAACAAATATTCCTGCCGGATCGCTACATCAAGGGTGAGTGCCCGAACTGCGGTACGCCGGATCAATACGGCGACAACTGCGAGAACTGCGGCGCGACGTACGCGCCGACGGATCTGAAGAATCCGCGCTCGGTCGTTTCCGGCGCGACTCCGGAGCTGCGTGATTCCGAACATTACTTCTTCAAGGTCGGCGATTTCACGCGGCACCTGGACCGTTGGCTCCGCGGCGAACTCACCGCTGGCGAGGCCACGATGCATCCGTCGGTCGCCGCAAAGCTGCGCGAGTGGCTCGATGCCGAAGGCGGCGTGCGCGACTGGGACATCTCGCGCGATGCGCCGTATTTCGGCTTCGAGATTCCCGGCACCGACGGCAAGAAGTTTTTCTACGTGTGGCTCGACGCACCGATCGGTTATCTCGCCAGTTTCAAGAAATATTGCGCGAGCCCGGAAGGCGCGAAAAAAGGATTGACCGCGGCGGACTTCGACCGCTTCCTGCGCAAGGACGATCCGGCGTTCGATCCAGCGGCGCAGATGCACCATTTCCTTGGCAAGGACATCGTCAACTTCCACGGCCTGTTCTGGCCGGCGATGCTCGAAGGCGCCGGCCTGCGCACGCCAAACGCGTTGCACGTGAACGGCTACCTGACTGTAAACGGCGAGAAGATGTCGAAATCGCGCGGCACCTTCATCCAGGCGCGCACCTATCTCGATGCCGGTTTGAATCCGGATTACTTACGCTACTACTTCGCGACGATGCTGAGCGCCGCGCCAACAGATGTCGATCTGGACCTGAAGGCGTTCGAGGAGCGCGTCAATTCGCATCTGGTCGGCAAGTGGGTGAATATTGCGAGTCGTACAGCGGGTTTCATTCACGCCAATTTTGATGGGCGCCTGGCACCCCTCAACGAAGAGAACCGAGGAATTTATGATCGCTGGCTGAGCGTGGCGCGGAAAGTCGCGGAGATTGGCTATTTGGGATATTCGGGAACACCGAAAGAAAGACAGCTCCTGCCGTCAGGAATGACTGGCGATTTCAACCATGCGATGTCAGCAATAGTGGAGCTTGCCGATCGCGCGAACGAAATTGTTGCAAAGGCGAAACCTTGGGAGCTCGCCAAAAAGACTGACGAACAATCCCAGAATGAACTACACCAAGTCTGCTCCCTGAGCCTGAACTACTTCCGGGCAATATGCTTTTTGCTTGCGCCCGTAGTGCCCAAAACCGCGGAGTTGGGCGGACGGTTTTTGAACGATGAACGTCCACTCCGCGACTGGCGCTTCGAAGACATAGCGGAGCCATTGAGTGATCATCGAATTCGACCATTCGAAGCACTGATGACTCGCGTAGACGCCAAGAAAATCGAAGCCATGATCGAGGCATCCAAAGATTCCCTGCAGCCCCAGGCCGCTCCAGCTCCCGCGCCCGCGACCGTAACAAAAAATCCTGTCGCGAAAACCGGTGTCACCGCCACGGCGCCGGCAACGATTTCGATCGACGACTTCGCCAAGCTCGACCTGCGCGTCGGCAAAGTGCTGCAATGTGGATTTGTGGACGGTTCCGACAAGCTGCTGCGCTTCGAGCTCGACGCCGGGAGCTTGGGAAAACGCCAGATCTTCTCCGGTATCCGCGCCTCGTATCAGGAGCCGGAAAAGCTGGTCGGCCGCAAGGTCGTGTTTATCGCCAACCTTGCGCCGCGCAAGATGCGCTTCGGCGTTTCCGAAGGCATGATCCTCTCGGCGGGCGATGACAGCGGCCTGTTCCTGCTCGATGCCGACGCCGGTGCGACGCCGGGCATGCAGGTGAAGTAGGCAGCGCAGGCATGATCGAATACGCGCACGGCATCAGTGCGGTCGATACCGGTTTCTTCCGCCCGCGATTCGACGCCAGTCATCTGCTGGTGGAAAACGGCCGCGCCGCGTTCATCGACGTCGGCACGAATCATTCGGTGCCGCTGCTGCTGGCTGCGCTGGAGGAGAAACAGATTCCGCGCGAAGCCGTCGACTTCGTCATTCTCACGCACGTGCACCTGGACCACGCCGGCGGCGCCGGTGCGCTGCTGCGCGAGCTGCCGAACGCGCGTGCGGTCGTGCATCCGCGCGGCGTGCGCCACATGGTCGATCCGAGCCAGCTGATTGCAGGCGCGACGGCGGTGTACGGCGCCGAGGAAATCCAGCGCAGCTACGGCACACTGGTGCCGATAGCAGCCGAACGCGTGGTCACCGCGGCAGACGGCCACGTGGTGAACCTGGCCGGCCGGGAATTGCTCTGCATCGACACGCCCGGGCACGCGCGTCATCACCTGAGCGTGTGGGACGCGCGCAGCCGCGCATTCTTTCCCGGCGATACGTTCGGGCTTTCCTATCGCGAATTCGATACTGAAAAAGGTGCGTTCATCCTGCCGACGACGACGCCGGTGCAGTTCGATCCCGACGCGTTGAAAGCGTCGATTCAGCGCATGCTGAGTTTCCGTCCGCAACAGATGTTTCTGACCCACTACAGCCGCGTCACGGACGTGGGACGGCTTGCGCACGATCTGTTCGAACAGATCGACGCGATGGTCGATATAGCGCTGGCACACGCCGCGGATGCGGATCGTCATGCACACATCATGGCAAGCTTGACGCAACTATACATCTCGCGCGCCCGCGCCCACGGCTGCGCTTTCGACGACACGCGCGTACGCGAACTGCTGGCGATGGACATCGAGCTTAACGCGCAGGGATTGGAAGTGTGGCTGGACCAGCGCGGTTGATCAGCGCCCGCAACGAATTCCTCTTCAAGCAAAAATGGAACCTTGAGCAATGTATACAAAGCCACTGATGGCCTTGCTGTTGTTCGTGTCCGCCGTCGCGCCTGTCTTTGCCGAGAGTGATGCCGGTCCCGCAAGCAATGACTGCGGCAACGGTTTCTTTGCCCGCCTTGCCGCGGCCTACCGTGAAGACGCCAGTGCCGGACCCGCCGATGTGAACGCGCCAGTAGCTGCGCGCCGCAGCATGGATTCGCCGTTCTCGTCGCCGCCATTCCCATCCGCGGAATGGCAACTCGGCGGCGTCGACTATCCGATAGGCGTACCCAACGAGAACTCGCAATATCCGCTGGAGAAGGCTTTGGCCTGTACGGGACTCGGACGCTGGATGGCCGACAACCGCATCGAAACCTACGGCTGGATCAATCCGTCCGCAAATCTCAGCACATCGGGCGATACCAACTATCCCCTGTCCTATGCAACGCGGCCGAACCGCGTCGAGTTCAACCAGTTCCTGTTCCGCATCCAGCGCGTGCCGGACACCGTGCAGACCGATCATGTCGACTGGGGTTTTCACTTCGACAATCTGTACGGTTACGACTACCACTACACGACGATGAAAGGCGTGCTCAGCAATCAATTGCTGAATCACCCGCAGACGCCACCGACGCTGCCGGGCAAGGTCTATGGCGACGATCCGATGATCTGGTTTGTCGATTTGTATGTGCCGTGGATCGCCGAAGGCACGCAATTCACGTTCGGACGCTATCTGTCGATTCCCGACATCGAAGCCCAGTTTTCACCGAACAACTATCTGCTGACGCATTCGATTCTGTACACCGTCGACGCCTACACCAACATTGGCGCGATCGCGACGAGCAAACTTTCCGATCAATGGACCGTGCAGTTTGGACTCCACGGCGGCGACGATATCGCGCCTTGGAAAAACGAGTCGCAACTGAGTGTGCAAGGCTGCGTACGCTGGGTGTCTGCTTCGAACGACGACATGCTGTATCCCTGCATCGAGTCGTACAACGGCAAGCAACAGACCTATAACAATCTGCAGGAATATGTGCTGACCTGGGGCCATCGCTTCAGCGAGCGCGTGCACACGTTGACCGAAGCCTATCGCATTTATGTGATTGACCAGCCCGGCTTGAAACCGGGCCAGGATCCGGCTTACGGCATCGTCAACTATCTCAATATCGAGTTGAATCCGGCCAACATGCTCGTGGTGCGCAACGAGTGGTACAAGGATCAAGTTGGCCAACGCACCGGCTTTGCGACACGCTATACCAGCCACACCGTCGGCGTTACGCATTGGGTGTCGCCCGATCTGGAACTACGCCCCGAGTTGCGCTACGAACATTCCTGGGATATCGCGGCATACGATGGCGGGCGCAAACGCAGCCAGTCGACTGCATTGTTCGACGTGATACTGCATTACTGAACACCATGCCCGCAGCCGACCCTACACCGCTCACCGAGAGCATTGACGCGCTGCTGCCGCAGACCCAGTGCACGCGCTGCGGCTATCCCGCGTGCCGCGATTACGCGCGCGCCATCGCGACAGATGAAGCCGATATCAACCAGTGCCCGCCCGGGGGCCGCGCCGGAATCGAACTACTCGCCAGCCTGCTCGGTCGAATGCCGAAGCCACTGAATCCTGCGAACGGTGTAGAGAAGCCTCGCGAAATCGCAGTGATTGACGAAGAGATCTGCATCGGCTGCGCCAAGTGCATTGCCGCATGCCCGGTCGACGCGATCATCGGTGCGTCGAAAATGATGCATACGATACTTGCGGAAGAATGTACCGGCTGCGAGCTGTGCATTGCTCCGTGCCCGGTCGACTGCATAGCGATGGTGGCGACGGCTGCAGATGCAAAGCCGCTCGAACTGGCGGCGCACTATCGCGTGCGTTACGAGACCCGCAACGCGAGACTCCTTCGCGACGAAGCCGAGCACGCGGCGGCGCTGGCGGCGCGCAAGCGCGAAATCGACACGCCGCGCGATGCAGCTGCGACCGCGAAGAATGGGGTGCTCGCAGCGATCGCGCGGGCCAAGGCGAAAAAGTCGGGCAGCGCATGAATGCGCATCAGCGAGCCGAGATCTTTCGTCGCCTGCGCGAGGCGAATCCGCAACCGACGACCGAACTCGAATACACCACGCCGTTCCAGTTGCTGATCGCGGTGCTGCTGTCGGCGCAGGCCACCGACGTGGCCGTGAACAAGGCAACACGGCGACTGTTCCCGGTTGCCGGCACTGCGCAGGCGCTGCTCGCGCTCGGCGAAGAAAAACTGAAGAGCTACATTTCTACGATTGGACTTTATAACGCGAAGGCGAAGAACATCATTGCCACGTGCAAGATTCTTGTTGCGCAGTGTGCTGGCGCCGTTCCGCGCACGCGCGAAGCGCTGGAAGCACTGCCCGGTGTCGGCCGCAAGACCGCGAATGTGGTGCTCAACACGGCGTTTGGCGAATCGACGATTGCCGTCGACACCCATATCTTCCGCGTCGCCAACCGCACCGGACTCGCGCCCGGCAAGACCGTGCGCGCGGTCGAGGACCGGTTGGGAAAAGTCGTCCCGGCCGAATTCAAGCGCGACGCGCACCATTGGCTGATCCTGCACGGCCGTTACGTCTGCAAGGCGCGCAAACCCGATTGCCCGCAATGCATCATCCGTGATCTGTGCGGATACCGGCACAAGACCGTTGCCAAATCCTGAATCGCCGAAGTGCTCTGCATGTTCAACCCATAGGGATATGGGAAGTGCCCGATGGGAGCACCAGCGCGCCGGCGTACCGGGCATCCTGGCCATGACGCCGAAAATAGCTCCTGCATTTTCGGCGTACCGGCCGTCCCTGGCCATGACGCCGAAAATAGCTCCTGCATTTTCGGCGTACCGGCCGTCCCTGGCCATAAAGCGAAGGGCGGGAGCAAGCTCCCGCCCTTCAACATCGCGCATCCGCGCGCGTTAACTTAGAACTTGAAGCGCGCACCGATCATCGGATCGACCGTCGAGGTGTGCAGGAAGCCCGAAGCCAGGCCATCGTTCACCTTCGACCACATCGCGCCGGCGTAGACGTCGAAACGCTTGCTCAGGCGGTAGTCGGTCATCAGCGAGAAGGCATTCAGCTCGCCGCTGCACGAGCCGGCACTGGTGTCGCTGCAGCCATTGCCCTTGAAGCTGTTCTGATCGTAGTGATACCACGCACCCGTCAGGTCCCAATCCTTCGAAATCGAATACTTGGCGCCGACCCACGACACCTGCAGCACCTTGTCCTTGGCGGTATACGCGGTGTTGTTGATGACGCTGAAATTGTAGCCACCGAGACCCGAGAATGGATTGGTGATCGGCAGCGACGGGTTTTCGTACTTGATGTGCTCGTAGCCGCCGGAGAACTTGAACGCATCCCAGGTGTAGCTGGCAGCCAGCGTGTACGCGGTGTTGTCGGAGATCGTGGCGGCCAGCGAGTTGCTAGGCGCACCGGCGGCGATCTGCGCGGCGCTCAGCGAGGCGGCCGCAATCGCATCCTTCTTGTGCGAGAACAGGCCGTCGACCGAGAAGCCCTGGTAATCGAAACCAACGTCGCCTTGCCACGCTTCACCCGGACTGCTGTCAGTCTTGCCGAACTGGTACAACAGGCCGGCGTGGAACATGTCGTACTTGTAGGTGTACTTGAGCGAGTCGTCGAGGCGCGTGTTTTCGGTATCGCCGCCGCCGGCAGTGGCGCCGGAGAAGCCGATCACCGAGAACGCGTATGAGCCGCCCATCGGATCGTATTTGCCGACGGCGTCGGTCAGCAACGTGTTGTTGCGGCCTGCCGTCAACTGGCCCCACTGCTTGGATTGCAAGCCGATGTTGGCCGGGCCGTTGAACCACTGGCCGCAACGGGCGCCGTCGTTACCGGTGGTTTGGTTGTGGATGTCCACGCCATTGTTGTGCACCAACGACCCGCAAGCGTCGGCAAGCTTGCCGGATTGCGGATTGAAGCCCATTTCGAGGTTGAACACGCCGAACAGATCGTCGGCGACCTGTTCCTTGCCCGTGATCACGATCTTCGACTGGCTCAGGCCGTTCGGTGCGAACGAGGTGATCGACTTGTTGCTGTTCTTGGAGATCAGGTAACCCAGGCCGGTGTAGAAATCCTGGCTTAGCGGCGTGCCATGGGTCTGGTAGGCAATGCCGGCATCGACAATTCCGGACAGCGTGATGCCGTTCCAGGTCAGGGCGTCGTCGGCATGCGCTGCGCGCGTTGCGCCGAATGCCGCAAAGCCGGCCACCACTGCGGCCGTGAGCAGCGCACGGCGCGGCGAATTCGAAATATTAGAATGCGTTTTCATAGGATTCCCTTGAGGGTCGATGGCAAAATCGGGGCTGCCGCGGCGCGCTCTCTACGTGGCCTGCGTTAGCGGCAGCATCTTAGGAATACGTCATTGCAGTTCTGTTACAACCCGCTGGCGATTCTACAGCAGCCCGTAGGCCGGCACTTTTATACCTTGGTCGTACATATCGGTAGTCGAAAGGTCAGCATTTTGCCGCTGACTGTGCGGCGATGTGGCGCTGCCGCCAACCTGCCGAATCCACCTCAACCCAGAGATTCCCTTCTGCGACCGCGCCAATTTTTTCGGATTGGCGCACGCCGGCAACACTTCGCCGCAATACGCGGCAGCGGGCAGTTCGAAGCCGGCCGAAAGCTGCTGAAATGAATTGGTGGAACGCCCGGTCGTTGTTGAATCGGGGTTGGCTGCAGTGCAACACAAGATGCTCTTGTACTGACGCCGGGGCGGGCATAGTGTAGGTCGCGGGGAAATTCCTGTAAGGCTTTCGCGCCCTGCGCCGTCCAACCTTTCGATTCACGACCGCCGTTGCGCGGCGTTCCATCCCGGGTAATACAACCCGTCTTTCAACCACGGAGTAAACGCAAATGTCCAAGATCGTCAAACCGCTGAGTCTCGCCATCGGCGCCGCGTTCATCGGCTCACTGTCGTTGAGCAACGTCGCCCGTGCCGATACCGGCTTTCACATGAACCCGATGACCTCCGGCTACATGCTCGGCGACAAGGCACCGGAAGGCAAATGCGGCGAAGGCAAGTGCGGTGCTACCAAGGGCAAGAAGTGCATGGAAATGACCGCCAAGGCGGATCAGGACAAGTGCATGGCCGAAGCGCATCCGAAGGGCAAGGAAGGCTCCTGTTCGGCTGACAAGAAGGGCAAGGAAGGTTCCTGCTCAGCGGACAAGAAGGGCAAGGAAGGCTCCTGTTCGGCCGACAAGAAGGGCAAGGAAGGTTCTTGCAGCAGCCACTAAGCAATACGTATGCGTCCGCTACCTGCTAAGGGCGCCGGACTTGGCCTGCGGCGGGCTCTTTTGGGCCCGCTGCAGGAGTCTGCCGATGCCGCCATCGATTTCTTCGAAGTCGCCCCGGAAAACTGGATCAATGTCGGCGGCCGCCTGGGCAAGACTTTCCGCACGTTCACCGAACGTCACGATTTCGTTTGCCATGGACTGTCGCTATCGCTCGGCGGCCCGGCGCCGCTGGACGAAACGCTGCTGCACAAAATCCGCCGCCTGCTCGACGAGCACGGCATTCTCTATTACAGCGAACATCTGTCGTTCTGTTCCGACGACGGGCATCTCTACGACCTGATGCCGATTCCGTATACGCAGGAAAGCATCGACTGGGTCGTGCCGCGCATCCAACGCGCGCAGGAGATTCTCGGCCGCCGCATCGCCGTGGAAAACGTGTCGTGCTATGCCACGCCCGGCGCGGAAATGAGCGAAGCCGAATTCACCAATGAAGTGCTCAAGCGCGCCGACTGCGACCTGATGCTGGACGTCAACAATGTTTACGTCAACAGCGTCAATCACCGCTACGACGCCGAGCAATTCATCAGGGCGATGCCCGCGCAACGCGTCGCTTACATGCACATTGCCGGACACTACAACGAGGCGCCGGATCTGATCGTCGACAGCCATGGCGCGCCGGTCATCGATCCCGTGTACGCGTTGCTCGATGTCGCTTATGCGCATTGCGGCGTGAAACCGACGCTGCTCGAACGCGACTTCAATATTCCGCCGCTGGCCGAGTTGATCGACGAACTCGACCGCATCCGTGCGATCCAGCAGTCTCACGCGTACGCAGGCGCACAACCCCATGTCCGCGTCGCCTGAGCGCTCGCGCTCGCAGGCGCTGCAATACGCATTCACTGCGCACATGCGCGATCCGCAGGAAAATCCGGCGCCGGCCGGCATCGAAGACCGGCGCATGGGCATCTATCGCGACCTGATCTTCTGCAATGTCGAACAGTTCATTGCGTCAAATTTTCCAGTAATTCGCACTCTATACAATGACGCGGAGTGGGACGCGCTCGTGCGTGCGTTCCTGCGCGAACATCTGTGTCATACGCCGCTGTTCCCGGAATTCGGTCGCGAATTCCTGCGCTACCTGGAATTCCGTCAGGAGCAAGGTCGCGGCGACCCGCCATTTCTGCTCGAACTCGCACATTACGAATTCTTCGAGCTGGCACTCTCGCTTGACGAAAACGAAATCACCGTCGTTCCGCACGATGCGGATGGCGACCCGCTGAGCGGCATCCCGGTCGTTTCGCCGCTGGCCTGCGTGCTGGCGTATCGCTTCCCGGTGCATCGGATCACAGTGGATTTCCGCCCCGACGACGCGCCTGAACATCCCAGCGTGCTACTGCTGGTGCGCGGACGCGACGACGTCGTGCGCTTCCACGAGATCAATGCGCTCAGCGCCCTGCTCATCGAGCGCTTGCGCGAAAACACGGTGCTGTCAGGCGCACAATGTCTCGACGCGCTGCTCGCCACGCAAGGCGCAGCAAACCTGCGCGAAGCCGGGCTGACGATGCTCGCCGAGCTGAAGGAACGCGAAGCGATCCTCGGCACGCGCGTGTAAGGAACTCCGCATTAGCGCGTCTATACTGCGCACAGGGACAATACGGGGCTCAGGAATGTTCGACGTCATCTCGATCTGGGAAATGCTCACCGCGCGCTTGCGCGGCATCGGCCAGCTGCTGCCGCCACTGATTCTGCGCCTGATCATGGGCTGGGAATTCTGGGAATCGGGCTGGGAGAAATACTCCGGCGACAACTGGTTCGCCGACATCCAGGACAAGTTCCCATTCCCGTTCAGCAAGATTCCGGCGGAACTGAGTTGGGCGATGGCCACCTATTTCGAAATCGGCGGCGCCGTGCTGCTCATGTTCGGTCTGTTCACGCGCTTCGCCGCGTATAGTTTGCTCGTCCTGACGTTCGTGGCCACTGCCGCCGTGCATTGGCCGGACATGATCGCGATGTGGGGCGATCTGGCCAAAGGCTATGCGATCACCGACATGGGCCACGGCAACTTCAAGCTTCCGCTGCTGTTCGTCGTGATGCTGCTGCCGATCATCTTCCAGGGCCCCGGCAAAATCAGTCTCGATTATCTGCTGTCGCGCGCACTGAAGGCGGACACGATGCCCGAACCGCTCGCCGACGCGTACGCCTGGGCGATCGCGCTGCTCGCGCTCGGCATCCCGTTCGCGATGCTGGTGCCGGTGCTCGGGCTGGCGCTGTTGCTGGGCGCACTCGCAATGTTCCTGTTCGGACGCTACGCCCGCGCGTAACCCTGAATAAGCTGCTGCGCTCGGCATCTTGCGCGAATCCGGTGCTCGGAATCCTCATGTACTCGGCACGTACACTCCGGTTCCTGCGCTCCGTGTTCGCGCAACCTGCCTTCGCTCGCGACGCTTCTTCAGGGTTCCGACAACACTAGACGCCGTCAAAGAAATCGACCACGCCCGTCTCCAGCGAATACTCCGCACCGACCACGCGCAGTCCTTCGTTCTGGATCAGCTGTTCGAGCAGTTCCGAACCGTGGCGCAGATGATTGGCCGACATGCGGATGTTGGCGCGCACGGCCTGATGCACCAGCGCATCGGAATCGTGGCGCAGTTCGGTCGCGAACAGCGGTTCGACCGACGGCCGCACACGGTCGACGATCGAGCGCAAATTTTTCGACTGCTCTTCGGAACGGCGGCCGAGTTCTTCGAGTGTCGCGAGTATGGCTCCGCACTGGCTGTGCCCGAGTACGACCACCAGTCGCGTCGCATAGCGCGCGGCGGCGAATTCGACGCTGCCGACCTGCGACGGCGCGACGATATTGCCAGCGACGCGAATCACGAACAGATCGCCCAGGCCCTGATCAAAGATGATCTCGGCCGGCACGCGCGAATCGGAGCAGCCGAGGATGATCGCGAACGGATTCTGTGCCGCCGCAACTTCGCGACGGCGCGATTCGCCGGCCTGCGCATCGCCATTGCGGGATTCGGAAATGAAACGCTGGTTGCCTGCACGCAGGCGGTCGAGAGCTTCTTCGGCTGAAATCATGGCACGTCGCTAGGTGTTCGAGCGTGAATTATGCATTGTTGCGGTTAGCGTCGTCGCGTATCCTCGCTGCATGTCGTCTTCTGCCATCAAATACGCCGAGCGTTTCCGCGGCTTCCTGCCGGTGGTGGTCGACATCGAAACCGGCGGCTTCGACAGCGACAAGGACGCGCTGCTGGAAATCGCTGCCGTGATCGTCCGCATGGACGAACGCGGCCTGCTGCATCCTGATCCCGTCGTATCCACGCACGTCGTGCCGTTTCCCGGGGCAAACATCGATCCGCGCTCATTGGAGATTACCGGCATCGACCCGACGCATCCGTTCCGCGGCGCGGTCGAGGAACGCGAGGCGCTCGACGTGATCTTCAAGCCGATCCGCAAGGCGCTGAGGGAATACGAATGCCAGCGCGCGATCCTCGTCGGCCATAACGCCGCGTTCGATATCGCCTTTCTCAACGCGGCAATCCGCCGCACCGGCCACAAGAAAAGTCCTTTCCATCTGTTCAGCTGTTTCGATACCGCCACGCTCGCCGGGCTCGCGTACGGCCAGACCGTGTTGAACAAAGCCGTGCAGGCGGCCGGCTTCGAATGGGACGCCAGCGAAGCACATTCGGCCGTCTACGACGCCGAACGCACTGCGCTGGTGTTCTGCGACATCGTCAATCGCTGGAAGGAAATGAGCGATGTGTGGCGGTCGCAGACGAATGCGGCGGCTTGAGTTCCAGCGCAGTAGGAAAATGGGACAGCCATGAAACGATTTTTTCTGATCGCGGGCGTCATCCTGGTGCTGGCATCCGTCGGGGCGCACGCCGATTCCGACAAGCGCGCACAACTGGCTGCGCAGAACCGCGATGGCGTGACCAACATCGTGCGGACCCTGACGATCATGGATTGGGTCGGCCAGATCAACGAGGCGATCGCCAAAGCCCCGGCTGGCGCGGCGCTCGGGCAAATCTGGAATCCCAGCGAGCCGCATTGGGACAAGGCCGTCGATGCATTGTTGGACATGATGATGAAGGCGTTCGATGACTTGAAGTCTGAGCCTGAGGCCTTTAAACGCCTTTCGATGCCATACCAATCCAATCTCACGGAAGATGAAGCGGCGCAAGTGCTTGCATTGAGCACGGCTGAACGCAAGGATCTTGATGCCTATGTCGATACATTGATACTCGGCGTAAAGGTTCTGCAGCACCACACCGGGATGAAAGCCGGTTCCCAGGATTACAAGGACAGCCGCGCGCGCCTGGTCAAAATGGCCAGGTTGCCCGCAGTGACGGAAGTACCGAAATCGAAGCTGCCGGCAAAAACGCTGGACGACTACAAGCGCAGCCGCATGGCCAGTGTGGATTTCCTGGCGACGGCGATGGATGGCCAATTGAAGCTGTACTGGTTCGATCATTCCGCCGCGATCAATGCGGTCATTGCCAAGGCAGCGGCGGCCGCCGCAAAGGGCAAGTAAGCTTAGCGCTGCGATCAGCACTGCTTGAATTTGCCGCCAAGATCACCACTTCTTCCGAATATGCCGATCTACGAATACGCTGCGGTTGAAAAAGGTTGCGCTCATTGCGAGGCGCACTTTGATCTGCTGCAAAAACTCCGTGACGAGCCAGTGACGCAATGTCCGCACTGCGGCGCCGCGGTGACGCGCGTGATTTCCGCGCCCAGCGTCGCGGTCGGTGGTGCGCATCTGCTCAAGGAAAGCCACGCGGCCAAGCACGGCTTCACCCAGTACCGCCGCGCCGGCGGCGGAGTCTACGAAAAGACCGCGGGCAAGGGCCCCAAATACATCTCGGACAAGTAACCCGCATATTCCGAAAGCGCTGATCGATCACTGCCTTCGGTTATTTGCCCGCAGCCCACCACGGCGCTAAGCTCCGCGGACTTTGTCCGCCCGCGAGGGGTGTCATGATCTATCAGAACATACTCGAGACGATCGGCCGCACGCCGATCGTGCGCATCAATCGCCTGGCGCCGAAAGGCGTCGACATGTATGTCAAGGTCGAGGCGTTCAATCCGATGTCCTCGGTCAAGGATCGCCTGGCCGTCGGCATCATCCTCGACGCCGAAGCGAAAGGTACGCTGAAGCCGGGCCAGGCCGTCGTCGAAGCCACTTCCGGCAACACCGGCATCGCGCTGGCGATGGTGTGCGCGGCGAAAGGCTACCCATTCGTCGCTTTCATGAGCGACTCGTTTTCGATCGAGCGGCGCAAGCTCATGCGCGCGCTCGGCGC
>Ga0070666_10000328_pt1 | contig 30160 bp, 26 predicted proteins | sample KBSS23metaG_FD_64677 | JGI IMG/M metagenome (GOLD analysis project Ga0070666, IMG submission 64677) | Switchgrass rhizosphere microbial communities from Kellogg Biological Station, Michigan, USA - KBS S2-3 metaG | ecosystem: Host-associated > Plants > Roots > Rhizosphere > Soil ... | reverse complement strand
GAACGCGAAGGAATTCCAGTACATGGTCGAGGCCGGCATGCCGCCGCTGTTCGTGATCCAGACCGCGACCACCCACGCGGCACAACTGCTCAAGCACACCGGCGATATCGGCAGCATCAGTGCCGGCCGCTACGCCGACGTGATCGGCGTGCCCGGCAATCCGCTGGCCGACATCACGCTGATGCAGAAAGTGCAGTTCGTGATGAAGGAAGGAAAGGTATACAAGGCAAGCGCTGAATAACTGATCGCGCCGATGACACCAGCACGTGCTCGTGCCCGCCGCACACGTAGCTCAACGCGGCAGCATCGCCAGCCCTTCCTTCGCCAGCGCGGCGGGTAACCGCGCGTGCTGTTGCACGAGCGCCGCGCGGCGCGCCGCGAAGGCAGCCGCGATGCGGGGGTCGTCGGCATAGCCCAACATGCGCGCGGCGCCTTCCTGGTCCCACGGCCATTCGGTCGTCCGGTTCACGATCGACAGTATGTGCACCACGATTGCCTCGCGATCCTGACGCAGCGTCGGCGCATAGCTCTTGTATGGCTCGCGGTCGTCCCAGTCCTTGCCCAGGATATTCGTGAACAGCGCAATGACCTGCTCACGACGCGTCTTTTCCGCGGCCGTGTAAAGGCAGCGCCGCAAATCCATGAGTTCATCCAGTCGTGCCCGGGCCGAACTTGCCGGCCCCGCCCAGGCCGCGAACGCTTCTGCCGTCAGCTCGGCCGGTATCGCCCCTGCTTCCACGAGCGTGGCGCGCATGGCGGGCAGGCGCCCGAGTTCGTTCGCCGCCAGGCAGCCCGTACTGATCGCTTCGGACCACATGTCGTTGTGATCCTCCGCTCTTCGCGGGATCAGGCGCAGCGCGACGGCCAACGCCTCCTCGCGTTTGCCACGCGCCGCATCCAGCGTCTCCTCGATCGCCTGTGGAACCAGGCCGTCCGGCCGCAGTCGGTACGCCTCGGCCAGCCACGCATCGGCGGCCGCCGCTTCGCCGAGCATTTGCAGGCGCACCGCCATGAAGCCAGCAAGGTCAGGGTCGCTGGGATCGAGTGCGATTGCCTTGAGATTCCATACCACCGCATTCACGAAGTCACCATGCAATGTCGCCGCCCAACCGAGGTCGCTGGCGACGTCGGGATTGCTCGCGTCCAGTTGCAAGGCACGCTGCACCGACTGCTCGGCCTCGTCGTTGCGTTGCAACGCCTCGAGCGCCGCGCCGCGCGCGAGCTCGCTGCTGGCGTCGCGCGGATCGAGCGCCACTGCCTGCTCCATCTGCGCGAGCCAATGCTCCCGGTCGTCCTGGTCGCGATAGACGTTGCCGAGCACGAAATGCAGCCGCGCATCGCCCGGCGCTGCAGCGACCGCCCGTTGCAGCAACTGCACGGCCAGGACGTGCTCGCCGCGATCGTTGGCCAGTTCGCCGCGGAAGCCGAGCGCGCGGGCGTTGTCCGCGTCGAGCGCCTGCACGCGGTCGAGCATTGTCACGGCGCGCCGAGCATATTCCTGTGCGGTGAGCGCACCGGTGCGGAACATCCGGTACCAGACGTCGACCTGCGCGAGCATCGCATCGACGAAATTCGGATCGCGCACGAGCGCCTGCTGCATCGAGGCATCGGCCTGTTGCAACGAAACCATGCTGTTGATCGCGGCTTGCTGCAGGCCGTGCGCGTACGCATCGTAGGCAGCGAGATTCAGTGTGCCGCCCTTGCCGAGGATTTCCTTGGTCTGCGGCAGAAGTTCGCCAACCAGCGCCTGCGTGACCGAACCGGCAATCTCGTCCTGGATCGCAAAAAGGTCTGCGGCCTTGCGGTCGAAATGCTTCGACCACAGCTGACTGCCGTCTGCCATGCGCACCAGCTGCGCGGTGATGCGCAGCGTATCGCCAGCCTGCTGCACACTGCCGGTGACGACGCTCGCCACGCCGAGTTGCGCGCCGATGCTGCGCACGTCTGCGTTCCTGCCCTTGAAGCTGAAGGACGAAGTGCGCGCGGCGACTTTCAACTGCGGCACCTGCGCCAACCGATCGAGCAGCGTCTCGGTCATGCCGTCGGAAAAATATTCGTTGCCCTTGTCGCCAGACATGTTCACGAACGGCAGCACAGCCGTGGATGCCGGCCCGAGCGGCGCCGCAGCCACCATGCCGTGCCGTGTTTCGTACAGCGCAGCGAGACCCGCGATGGCCGCGATCGCCAGGATGGCCGCCACGCCAGCGCGATGCCGGCGCACGAATTTCCAGGCGCGATACAGCAGATGATCGCGGCGCGCGGCAATCGCCTTGCCGCCGAGATGTGCCTTGATGTCGTCAGCGAGCGCGGCGACGCTCGTATAGCGCCGCTCGGGTTCGCGCCTGAGTGCCTTCAGCACGATCGTGTCGAGGTCGCCGCGCAACTGCCGCATCGGCACCGGCGCGGTGACGAGCTTGAGCTGGCTTGGCGCGACCGGATCGGTGGTCTCGGCAACGTGCAGCAGCTGGTTCAAGTCGATGGCGCGATCGGGATTGCGCGCGCGTTGTCCGGTCAGCAGTTCGTACAGCACGCAGCCGAGCGCGAACACGTCAGTCGCTTCGGTAATCGCGCCGCCGCTCATCTGTTCCGGCGCCGCATACGCCGGCGTCATCGGCCGTTCGCGCTGCGTGATCGTTTCGACCACACCGTCGCCGCCGTCCAGCAGCTTCGCAATGCCGAAATCGAGCAGCTTCACCGTGCCGTCCGGCGTCACCATCACGTTCGCCGGTTTCAGATCGCGGTGCACGACGTGATGCGCGTGCGCGTACTGCAGCGCTTCGCAGGTGTCGAGGAACAGGCGCAGGCGGCGTTCCAGCGTCGCTTCCTGCTCGTGGCAGTAGCGCAGCAGCGGCAGCCCTTCGACGTATTCCATCGCGAAATAAGGGCGGCCGTCCGCGGTGAGGCCGCCGTCGAGCAGATGGGCAATATGCCGGTGGTCCAGCCGCGCGAGGATCTGCCGCTCGCGCAGGAAGCGCTTGAGCACGGCGTCGGAATCCATGCCGCGCTTGATCAGCTTGAGCGCGGCGCGCTGCTCGAACTGACCGTCCGCGCGTTCGGCCAGCCAGACCACGCCCATGCCGCCGCGGCCGAGTTCGCGCACCAGCCGCCAGGGACCGACACGTGCATCGGCCGGTGGCGCATCGACTTCGCTGGTGGTCTCGCCGCTGTTCACGCGCCTGAGCGGGAACGCGCGCTCGAAGGCGAGCGCGGACGTTTCCGAATGCAGCATCGAAACCACGACGTCGCGCATCTCGGCGTCGTCGCCACACAGCGTTTCGAGCAATGCGGGGCGCTGCTCGTCCGGTGCGTCGAGCAGTTTCTCGAAAATATTCCCCGCTCGTTCCCAGCGCTGCGTGTCCATTCTCGCCTCGCACCCATGCCATTTGACTATAGAAGTGCCATGGGGCGCCGACAAGGCGTTCGGGTCCATCGTCAGTGAGGCCGCCGTCGCGGGGGTTCCGGGTTACCGCAAGGCAAGGGCCGCTTTTCTTCTATTCGTCGTCGACGTTATCAGCGGGGAGGTTTTTGCCAACGCCTTTGAAAAAGGCACCGGCAACTCCATGGGCGTCACGGCCGCGGCAATGCAGGCCACACGGCAATCCGATGTCAGTCAGGCACTCCAAGTGTCGTAACCCTTGCTGCAACCCCACAACTGCAGGAGTACGCCATGACGTTCCATCTCTGTGACAAGGCTGTGTCACGGCCCGCTCGCGTTGCCGCGGCATCGGCTTTGCTCCTATCGAGTCTGTGCACGGCAATGGCCTGGGCGTGCGATCCGAACAACGCGAAACACGTCCCTTGTCCGGTCTCGGCGCAGACGCATCAGCCGCTGGTCTATACCGCAGCCAGAAAGCCCGGCATCGGGCCGGTTGCGCCGCAACCGCTGCGCGCAACACCCGGCGCGGCCGCAAACAGCAAACAGAGCATCATCTTCGTCGGCGGCAAAGGCGCACTCAACCCGCAACCGATTCCTCCGGGACACGGCACTGGCAAGGCGGCATTGAACCCCCAGCCGATTCCACCGGGCAAGGTTTTGCAGGGGAGTCCGCCGAAATGGGATCTAACCAAGAACAAGAGCAGCTGACGGCGCATCCTCAGGTTCCTCTTGTTCGACTTATCCCATTTGCCGGAGACACCTTCATGCGTCAGAGGATTTTTTGCCACACTTGGCCGGGCTTGTGCGTGGCCGTACTTATCGGCACTCTGCCCGCCTGCTCGCAATCCACACCGGGGACGGCGACTGCGGCGACCGGCAAACCGTCCGCCGCCACGCCGAAAATTTCCGGCAACGTCTGCGATCTGAAATTGCTGAGCGCCGCCGACCTCGTCGGCGTACTCGACCAACCTGTCAACGGCACGAAGTCACTGCCAGGCGACGCGCAGACCTGCATCTTCACCAGCGGCACCGAGCCGGGTGCGCCGCAATTGTCGGTCAGTCTGCGCGCGGGCCTCGGTCGCGCCACAATAGCTTCGTTTACCTCCGGCCACATGGACGAATACAGCAAGTGGCAGACCCTCGCCGGCGTCGGCGATGGTGCAGTTTGGCTTCCGCAATTGCATGAGGTGCAGGCGCAGCAGAACGATGTGCTCTGCAATGTCCATCCGGACGTCGCGAGCGCCGCGCTGGGCCATCCGCCGGTGCAACAGAAACTCGGCGCGCTATGCAATACGATTTTTACCCGGTTGAATCTGCCGCATGCGGCCGCTGCCATAGGAACTACGCCGAAAGGCAATGTCCTCGATGACGCCTGTGCCAAGGACATCGCTCCGGCTGATGTCGCCGACATTGTTATCGCTCCGGTGGTGCGGCAGGGAAGCAAGCTCAATCCGCAATCCTGTTCGTATCACGCCGCGGCCGGCGCGACGGTGACGATCAGTCTTTCGCAAGGTGAAGACGGTAAAACTTTCTGGGACATGATGAGCAATCCTGCCAACGTCGGAACCTTGTCGCCGCTCGCCGGCATAGGTGACAGCGCGCTACACGCGCGCGGTGGCACGCAGGTGATCGCGCGCAAGGGCGACCTTGTCTGTAGTGTGGACATCACCGGCACCGACAACGCAGACGGAATGCAAGTCATCACCAAGGCGCGCGACGAGGAACTTGCGAAGAAACTCGGCGCGCTGTGCGGCAAGGTGTTTGCGGCGCGCGGCTAGGACGTGTCAGTAACGAGCCCCAAATAACGTAACCCATTGCAGAGCCGGCATTGCGACGGCATCTGGAGGGTTTCATGTCCAACTGTTGCGCACGATTCGGCCTCGCAGTGGCAATGCTGGCGAGCGTTCCGGTGTATGCCGCCGATGGCGATCTGGACGCGACGTTCGGCGCGGCCGGCAAGGTACAAGTCGGCCCGAGCCGCTACTCGGAAGCAGTGGCGCAAGATACGGTCATTCAGCCGGATGGCAAGATCGTTGTTGTCGGCTACGACTCCGACCCCGTCGATGGGTATGACGCCTGGCATCTGGAACGACTCAATGCGGACGGCAGCATCGATACGAACTTTGCCAACGCGCACAGTGGGTCTGTAACCGTAGGAAACACCGGGACGCGAGCGGCAGCCGTCGGCCTGCAGCCTGATGGCCGAATCGTCGTGGGTGGAAATTACAACAACCACATAGTCATCGAACGATACAACGCAGACGGTTCATACGACACGACCTTTGCGGGCGGAATGCTCTCTGTACGCATCGTACCGCCCGCCGGAGACTCGAACTACGTGTCGCGTCTTGTCATCGAAGGCAACGGCACGATCGACGTCGCCGGCACGTATTACGCCAATCAGAGCGGCTTCAACAGCAACGAGTTCTACTTCGCGCGAATCAGCGCGGATGGGAATACGGTCGAGCCTTTCCAATACCTGTTCAGTTCCGGGCCCAATGCCGACGATCATGCCCGCGATCTGGCCATCGACAACCAAGGCCGCTATGTCGTGGTTGGCTACCATCGCGGAGCGAGCGGCAATTATGATTTTGCGGCAATCCGCATCCGCAGCGATCTCTACGACGTCGACAACACCTTTGGCAGTGGCGGCCAGACCACCGTCGACTTCGGCGACAACGGCGATTACGCCAATGCAGTCGCGCTCACGCCTACGGGCTACATCACGCTCGGCGGACAAGCGAACGGTCAGGCCGCGCTCGCTCTGCTCGATCCGAGTGGCAATGTAAACCAGTATTTTTCCGGGGGCCTGCTTTATTCGGATAAATCCACGTTCAACTTCGGCACTGGAGGTGGCAACGACACCATCGCCAAACTGATTCTTGACGGCTACGACACGAAGTATCCGCAACTGCTCGCGCTCGGTTCGGGCGGTCAGGGCGGCAATCCCTACGGCCTCATGTTCGGCATCGCGCGGCTGAATCTTCCCGGCACGTATTCCAACTTCGCCCTCGACGCCGGCTTCAACGGCAACGGCACCGAAAGCGTGTATTTCGCCAAACGACCCGATGGCTTGGGCCTGTTGACCACCACCAACTACGCCCTGGCCGGCGCCTTCGCCAACGGCAGGTTGATTGCCACCGGTTACACAGTCGTCGCCGGCGGCGACAGCGACATCGCCGTGGCACGGCTGGCTGCGTTCGACGGAATTTTCAAAAACGGATTCGACAATCCTTCCCTTTGAGCCTGCGCCAGATTGCGATATCCATGATCGACAAGAATCCGATGCGTCACCGTCGCCTTGCCGCCTGCATCGCAGCATCCTTCGCGTTCGCTGCATTCGCAATGCCGTGTTTCGCGGCATACGACAACGTGCTTAACTGCAACGATAGCGGCGCCGGCAGCCTGCGCGACACCGTTGTCAATGCCGCTCCAGGCGATACGGTGGTGTTGAATCCGGCAACCATGCAATGCAGTGTGGTCACGCTAGGCAGCGGCGAGATCGTCGTTGCGCAAAATGATCTTACGGTGAAATACAACGGCAACAACGCGAACCGGTTCGTCGTGACCGGCAACAACCACCGCATATTCCATCACACCGGCACCGGCAAGCTCACCTTGCAGCGCCTGACCTTGCAGTTCGGAAAAGCGACCGATGCTGACGCCATCTATATCCAAACCGGCAAATACGCATCGAAGCTTGTGCCGGGCGGCTGCGTGTATTCGGCAGGAGTCGTCGACCTGGAGAATTCCCAGGCCAAGTATTGCAGTGTCGACACCAGCTACATCGGCGCCGGCGGAGCAATCGGCGCGAACAAAGGCGTGATCCTCAACAACAGCACTCTGAGCGACAATCTGGTAACCGCTCGCGTGTCGTCAACGTATGGCTCGTACGCCCAATGCGGTGGCGCGTTCGCCGGCGCGCTCGGATTCGGTGGCGGTTACGGCTATGTCAATGCCAACTACTCCACCGTCCGCGGCAATGCCGCCGGCGGCGGAGGCGGCGGGCTATGCATTGTCGGGCCGTATGCGAACGCGGGACCGCAGTCCTCAATCCGGAACTCCACCATCTCGGGCAATAGTGCCGGCAGCAGCAGCGCGATCTGGTCCAGCGGCCTGCTGGCGATTTCCGATAGCACAATCTCGGGAAACGAGGCGACGGGCACGGACTACTCCGCGAGTGCGATCTTCGTTGGCAAAACGCTGAATTTGAGCAACTCCACCATAGCGTTCAATCGTGCCGCCAACGGCGCGGCAATATGGTTCAACAATCAAAAGTACGGTTCCAATGCACACTACGCGGTCGCTTTCCAGAGCTCGATCATCGCCAACAACACCTCGAACGGCACCGAGTCGGACGTCTACAGTCAGGTCCAACCGGGCCAGGTACTGACGATCTCGGGCGCGAGCAACCTCGTCATGAGCATGGCCGTGAACGTGCCTCTGCCGGGCGACACGCTATCGGGCGATCCGCTGCTGCTGCCGCTGGCGAATAACGGCGGGCCCACGCTGACACATGCGTTCCGTGACGGCAGTCCGGTGTTTGGCGCGGGCAACAACGCGATGGATTTCGCCAACGACCAGCGCGGCAGCGGTTTCGCACGTGCGGTAAGCGGCGCCGTGGACATCGGGGCTTATGAAAAACAGTCACGCGACGTGATCTTCGCCAATGGCTTCGACTAGCGCGGCGAAGGCGCCAGCAGCTTGAGTGCCGTTGGATACAAATCCACTTCTATACCAGGCAACTGGCGCAGAGCCGAGCGCGCGGATGTCAGCAACGCCATGCCTTCCTCCTGGCGGGCGCCGCTGGCGATCAGGCATTCGCCGCGCAGCAACTGCGCTTGCGACAGCCACACCGACGCCGGGTGATCTTTCGCCAGGTCGTTTTGCGCAGCATCAAGCAAGGGCAGAGCCTCGGCGCAACGCGCGTGACCCACCAGAAAATCGGCCAGCGGGATGCGCCATTGGAAGACACCGATCGCGTGACTGACGGCGACTTGTTCGCCCATGGCCAGCGCTGCGCGGAAATCCTTCTCCGCAGAATCCGGGTCGCCGTCCAGATCCTCGGCTACCGCGAGATGGCGCAAGGCGATAGCGACATTGGCCGTACCGTCGCCTTCGTGCTGCCGCTGGATTTCCACGGCCTGCTTCGACAGCGTCACCGCTTCGCTGAACTTGCCTTCCATTTCCAGCGTCGTCGACAGATTTTCACGATCCATGACTGCGCTGCCCTCGCCATTGTCGGCGCCGATGCGTTGCAGGACGTCGCGCTGCAGGCGCTCGGCCTCGGCCAGCTGTCCCGCATGCTGCAGTGCGGAGGCGAGATTGTTCTGCGCGGTCAGCGTATCGGGATGATCGTCGCCAACGGTCTTGCGGAAGCGCGCTAGCACCTCCTGCATCAACGGTATTGCGCCCGAGAAATCGCGGCGTTCCTGGCGCACGATGCCGAGCAGGTTGAGGCCCTCGCTGATCTTCGGGTGGTCTTCGGGAAGGCCCCGACGGAAAATCGCGAGTGCTTCCTGCGTCATCCGTTCGCACACGTCGAGCCGGCCCTGCGATTCGTACACGCCAGCGAGCGCTAGTTCGGCTACCCCGACCAACGGATGTTCAGCACCAAAGATTTTTTTGCGGATCGCCACGGCGCGCTCGAGCAACGGCACCGAAGCTGCGTAGTCGCCGGAGTCGTCGAGATGGGTGCCAAGGTTCACCAATGACGTCGCCACCTCGGGATCGTCCGCGCCGAGATGTTGCTTGCGTATCGTCAGCGCCTGCTGATACAACGCGGCGGCCTCCCGTCGCTTGCCGAGGTCGTCCAGGTTCGCGGCGTAGTCGTCGAGGTAGCGCGCCGTTTCGATAGCGCCCGCCCCAAAGTGACGCTCGGTGGTTTCGCGCGCGGCACGAAATTGCGCGTCGGCGGCCGCAAATTCGCCTCGGTTGTGCAACAGCATGCCCAGTTCGTCAAAGCTCGCGCTGATCAACGGATCGTCGGGTGCAAGCGCGGCTTGTCGTTTTTGCAGCGCTTCGCGCAGTAGCGGCTCGGCTTTGCCGTAGTCCGCCTGGAGGCGATAGACGCGTCCGAGCTGATCGAGACTTTCGGCAATCTCCACGGCAGATGTCGGCTCGCTGCGGCGCAATTCGAGCGCCTGCTGCGCCAGCGGCAGCGCGCGATCGTACAGCCCCAACGACGTGTATGTGGCGGCGACGGTGTCGAGCAGGCGCGCGCGCAACGCCGATGCCATGTGCGCATCTGCGCGCAGGCGCTCGGCGCCCTGATCGACGAGATCCTGCGCGCTCAGCACCGCGCCGCGCGACAGCGTCGGATCAGCGCCTTTGAACAGGCCGACGAGAAACTGCGTGACCTGCTGCGAAACTTCTGCTTCGACCACCTTCGCGCGCGCCTGCCATAACGCGAACGCGAGCGCGGCGACGAGCGCGAACAAGCCGAGCGCAGTGGCTGCCACACCGAGCCGATGGCGGCTGACGAACTTTCCCATCCGATATCCGGCGTGATCGCGCCGGGCGGCGACGGGCCGGCCGCCGAGAAATCGCCGCAGGTCTTCGGCGAGCTCGCCGACCGTGACGTAGCGTCGTTGGGGCTCGTGCTGCAGGGCCTTGAGTACGATCGTATCGATGTCACCGCGCAGGCGCCGCGCCGGCACCCCCGCTTCGGTGGCGACGCGGCTGGGTGCCTCCGGATCAGTCGTTTCCAGCGCGCGCCGCGCCTGTTCGGGAGTCGCTGTATCGGCGAGCACGAGCGCGCGCTTACCAGTCAACAGTTCATACAACACGCCGCCGAGCGCATAGATGTCAGCCGCCGTCGTCGCTGGCTCGCCGCGCAACTGTTCCGGCGCAGCGTAGGCCGGCGTCAGCGGGCGATGCAACGCGTCGATCGTACTGGAGGCGGACTCATCGAGCAGCCTGGCAATGCCGAAATCGAGCAGTTTGGCGGTGCCATCGGCGTCGATGAGAATGTTCGAAGGCTTGATGTCGCGATGCACGACAAGCCGGCCGTGCGCAAACTGCACTGCATCGCAAATGCCGAGAAACAGCTCCAGCCTTTTTTCAAGACTCAGGCTGCTGTCGCTGCAGTGCTCCAGCAGCGGCTTTCCGTCGACGAATTCCATGGCAAAGTACGGACGGCCATCCGCGGTAATGCCGCCATCGAGCAGATGCGCAATGTGCGGATGCTTGAGCCGCGCCAGGATCTGGCGCTCGCGCAGGAAGCGCGCCTGCACCGCGTCGGTATCCATGCCACGCTTGATCAGTTTGAGCGCGGCGTGCTGTTCGAATGCACCGTCGGCGCGTTCGGCCAATAGCACGACACCCATGCCACCGCGGCCGAGTTCGCGCAGCACGCGCCAGGGCCCGATGCGTTCGTCGTGGGCAGTGGATTCGTCGTCGTCCCACGCTGCGGCGGATAGGCGTCGCGTCGATTCGACGCCGCGCTCAAAACCGCCGGCGCGATCATCCGCGGCCAGAAGCGCTTCGAGGTCCGAGCGCAGGCGCGCGTCGTTGCCGCAGCGGCGCGCGAGCAGGCCGGCGCGTTCGGAAGGCGACACTTCGGCGACTTCGTCGAAGATCGCGGCGACTCGCTGCCAGTGTTGCCTATCCATGCGCATGCTCAGGCGCGCGCATCCTCGAAACCGAGTTCGCGTATCAGCCACGCGCGCGCACGGCGCCAGTCACGAAATACCGTGCGTTCGGTCAGACCCTGCAACTGCGCAACCTCAGCGATGGCCAACCCTGCAAACACGCGCCATTCGACAAGCTGGCCGGCGCGAGGATCGATTTCACTCAGCCGGTCGAGCGCCTCATCCAGGGCGATCAGATCGAGCATGTCGGCAGCAACACCGATCTCCTCAGGCAAGCCGGTGATCGCATACGCGCCACCGCGTTTGAGTCGCGCGCGGCGGCGCGCGTGATCGACGAGAATCTGGCGCATTGCACGCGCAGCGAGCGAGAGGAAATGCACGCGGTCGACGGACTGCGCTTGCGGCGCCGCATGCAGCTTCAGATAGGCTTCGTGCACGAGCGCCGTCGTGTCAAGCGTCGCCGGGCTGCCGGCACTGCGGCGCTGGCTGCGCGCGATGCGACGCAGTTCCTGGTAGACCAGCTTGAACAGGTCCTGCGGCAAGGCTTCGGCGAACACGCCCGAAGTTGTCATCGGAATCAGTCCTCGCCCCCCGGCATTGTCAGCTTAGCGCATCGGCAGCCGCAAGGCGCAACGCGGACTTGATATCCTCGCCTTCGTCCCGAACTTTTGTCGCTCAGGAACTCAAGGAATCCACTGTGTCCGAATCGCCTCACGTTTTCGACGCCACCGAAGCGAATTTCGAAACCGATGTCCTGCAGGCGTCGCTGACGACGCCCGTGCTCGTCGACTTCTGGGCGGCGTGGTGCGGGCCGTGCAAAGCGCTAGGGCCGATGTTGGAAAAAATCGTGGCGAGCTACAACGGTGCTCTCAAGCTCGCCAAAGTCGACACCGATGCGCAGCAGCAGCTCGCCGCCGCGTTCGGTATCCGCAGCCTGCCGACGGTGGTGCTGGTGAAAGATGGCCAGATGATCGACGGCTTCATGGGTGCGCTGCCGGAAGGCCAGGTGCGTGAATTCCTCAAGCGCCATCTCGGCGAGGAAGCTGCGAACGAACCCGTGCCGCCAGCGCCAGCTGCGGTCGCGGAATCGCCCGAACAGACAGTCTCGCGCCTGCAGAAAGAAATCGCCGCGGCGCCGGACAAACCGGAACTGAAGCTCGACCTCGCCCTTGCACACCTACGCGCGGGCGACGCCGACGCAGCGGCGAAGTTGCTCGACGCGCTGCCGCCAAGCCTCGAAAGCGATGCAAAAGCCAAACGTCTGCGCAGTCAGCTCGATTTCGCGCGGGCGCTCGAAGGCGCGCCCGATACGCCCGCGCTGCGCGCGCGCCTGGCCGCGAATGCGAACGATCACGCCGCGCGCGACCTGCTCGGCGTACGCCTGCTGGTCGACGGCGATGCTGCGGCCGGACTGGACGAATTCCTGCATATTCTGCGCACGCAACGCGACTGGAACGAAGGCGCCGCGAAGAAACGCCTGATCGCCGCGTTCAATGTGCTCAATGACGACGAACTGGTCGGCACCTATCGGCGCAAGATGGCGTCGCTGCTGTTCTGACTGCCTCCCACTGACTGTTGACTTCCGCCATCGGCGGCACGGGCGGCTGCGCCTTTTTCTTCGCGGTGTGAACTGGGTCACACATCGCACCACGATCAGATCACAACGCTATCGTGAATTGGTTGACGCTTTGCTGTCGCATGCGCGTGCTAGTTTGCGCGGACCGACCAATTTGAGTTCCCGGTCTGCACGATTTTTGTCGCCTCACACAAGTGCCAACGTTCGCTTTCCGTAGGCTCGGCGTTTACTGATGGATCGCCCAACGACTACCGCCGTGATAGACCTTCAGAAGATGGGACTATGTCAGCCACACCCAATCCGGCCGTTTTGTCCGGACAAGTTTGTGCTAATCTCGATAGATACACGGGTTAGGTTAGCCGCATGGGGCGGTGCTTCAGTCTTTCGATGGGTTTCTAATGTTTGCAGCACTTGGTTGTTTCAGGCGCCCGGCGCGGCGCAAACCGCTGGCCGCATGCATGGCTGGAATCTTGGGTTTATCTGCTCGCTGAACAAATCCGTGAAAAAGAACGCGAAACGCGCTATGGCATTTTCCGGCCCCTTGAGTTGAGGGGGTCAACTTCCTTGCGGCGCAAGCGTATTCTTGCATCGTAAGGGGGCATTGCTTTTAGTCATGTAGGGAGGGTTTCTGATGTCTGCACCACTTGTTTCTTCCAAGCGTCCGTCGCGGCGCAAACAGTTGGCCGCGAGCGTCGCGGCGGTACTTGCGTTGTCGGCGTCCGTGGCTTCGCACGCAGCCGCCACATGGTTCGTCAATGACTGCACAGACGACACTACTGCTGGTCATTTCCGTTGGGCGGTCAATGGCGCTGTGTCTGGCGATACGATCGACCTGACGACACAATTGACGCCCGCGGGGTATCCGAATTGCACGAATGCCGTCCTCAACGGTTTCAACCATACCCTGTTAGTCGGCAGCACGGTCACCTTGGCCGCGGGCGTCACGATTCAAGGCCCGGGAAAGGACGAGTTGGCAATTAGTGCGTTGGGTCTCAACGCGCGTGCCATTTCAGCCTCGGGCAATCTGACAATCAACGATCTTGGCGTCAAATATGGCGGCGGCACGTCACCTTCGACCGGTGCTTGCATTCGGGCCACCAACGACATCACACTGACCAACGTCAGGGCGTATCACTGTTACTCATACAGCAATGCCGGCAGTTCCAGGGGCGGCGCGGTCTATTCGTTCCTTGGTGGCGTCACCATGACCGGTAGCACCGTTGATAAAAGCGCGGCGGATTCGGTCAGCGGCAGTGTGCGCGGTGGCGCGGTTTACGGCTTTACCAGTGTCAGCCTGACCGATTCCACGATCACCAATAGTACCGCCACCACGCAAACCGGCAGTGCCGAAGGCGGCGGCATATGGGCCAATACGGCTGGGGCGACCCTCACCGGCAGTTACGTGACCGGCACGGCTTACGTTACCGGCGCTGCTGGCCACCATGCCTACGGCGGCGGCGTTTACAGCCGCGGTAGTGCAAATCTCTACAGCGGTTCGTTCGTCAGGTCAGGAAAAGCCACCACAGCGTCCACAACCGCCGCAGACAAAGGACTGGGCGGCGGTATCGCTGCCGGCAGCATTTACGTTAAACAGTCCAACATCTGGTACGGCCACACGGCTGCCGCGGCTGGGGCGGCACGTGGCGGAAACCTGTACAGCAAGGCTGGCGCTACCGTCAAATACTCGTCGCTGCAGCTAGGCTCGGCAAAACGAGGTGGCGGAGCCTACGCAATCAACGGCTTTACGTCAAAGTACTCCCTGATCCATGGCAACAACGCCAGTGGAGGCGGCGGTGGTGTGATCAGCAAGGGAGGAAATTCCTCCGTTCGCGGCACTACGGTGTCGTTCAACTCGGGTTTCGGCTGGAGTGGACTGGATCTGTACCCCGGCGGCGCCAGCACCATCACGATCCGCAACAGCACGATCGTGCACAACACCGGCAGCAACTCCACCGGCGCACTGTATCTGAAGGCTTACACCACGACGCTGGATAACTCCACGGTCGCTTACAACACCAGCGCGTCGGGAAGCTCAGCGGCCTTTGTCACTGGCGGCAACGCGGGCTCGACCTTCGACATGAACAGCACTCTATTTGCGAGCAACGCCTCTGGCGCCGGGCGCAACGACCTGTTCGTCGACTCTTCGGCCCCGTTCACCGTAACGAGCAGCAACAATTTCGTGCGCGATCCCGGCAGCGGTGTGCCCACGGGCACGATTGTCGGCGAATGCCCACATCTGAGGCAGATTTATTCCACCACAGGGTGGGCCTTCTTCATGCAGCGTCCGAACTCCAAATCGCTCGTGATCGACGCCGGCAGCAATCCGCTCAACCTCACCTCGGATCAGCGTGGTGACGCTGTCGGTGCAACTTCACCGCCGCGCGCCTCTGGACCAGGGCCGAACAACCCCTCGCCAGTCCCCGATATCGGCGCGTGGGAAGTGGACCAGGACGATTCCATCTTCAATGACAACTACGAGACCTGTCAGTAATCGATCGACCGACTAGCCTGTGGTGCCGGCATTGCGCCACAATGCCGGCATCATGATGAGCGAAACCGCAGACCAACCTGAGGCCGCCCCAATGGGGGCGGCCCTTACCAACGCCAGCTACGCGAACCACAACCCCCCGGCCCCCGAGCCGACGCTCGAACAGGTTCTCGGCAGCGTCCACACCAGCAATTTCCCGGATCTGCTGCGCGAACTCCGCGGCTGCCTGCTCGTCAGCACGTATCAGGCCGGCAAGCTCGTGATCCTGCGGCCCGACGGCAATACGATCAACACGCATTTCCGCCAGTTCAACCGGCCCATGGGCATGGCGGCGGATGGGCAGCGCCTGATGCTCGGTGCAAACCTGGACATCATCGAGTTCCGCAACATGCCGGATGTGGCCAAGCGCATGCAGGATCCGCCCGTGCATGATGCGGTTTACATGATGCGGCGCCTGCATCTGACCGGACACATCGACATCCACGAGATGGCCTGGGACGCCGACGGCGCCATTTGGTTCGTCAACACGTTGTTCTCCTGCGTGTGCACACTGGATACGAAATCCAGCTTCGTGCCGCGCTGGCGGCCGAAGTTCGTCAGTCATTACGCACCGGAAGATCGCTGCCATCTCAATGGCCTGGCGATGCGCAACGGCATCGCACGCTACGTGACCGCGCTGGGGGAAACCAACACGCCGGAAGGCTGGCGCGCGAACAAGCGCGACGGCGGGGTCATCATCGACATAACCACCAACCGCGTCATAACGCGCGGCTTGTCGATGCCGCATTCGCCGCGCTGGTACGACAATCGCTTATGGGTGCTCGAATCCGGTCGCGGTGCGCTATGCACCGTAGACCTGAAGACCGGCGCAAGGACTGATGTGGCGCGCGTGCCCGGGTTCTGTCGCGGCCTCGATTTTATCGGACCTATCGCGTTCATCGGTTTGTCGCAATTGCGCGGCACCACGCCATTCACCGATATTCCAATTACCGATGACAACAGCGAGCGTTTGAGCGGCGTATGGGCTGTGCATCTGCAAACCGGAAAGACCATCGCGTTCCTCAAGTTCACCGGCGGCGTGCAGGAAATATTCGCCGTGCAGGCCGTGCCCGGCGTGCTGTTTCCGGAAATCATCCAGGAGGGTGACCTGCTCGGCAATTCGTATGCGCTGCCAGAAAAAGCCCTCAAAGAAGTGGGTTTTTCGCCGCCCCCGCCGGAACCACCGATGCCGACGACTGGTTATACGACCACCGCGACACCCTCTGCTCCCACCTTGGAAGAAGTGAAATGAACGATACGGCGACGAACAGAGGGTTTGATTTCGTGCCGCACTGGAAACTCGAACGCACAGAAGCCGACGATGCTCCACTGCTGGCGTTTTGGAAAACCGAGGGTGCACTGACCAACGACGACCAAGCCAAGGAACGCCTGTCGCAAGTCATTCTGCACGCGAGCGATACCGCAGGTGCCATCGCCGGCGTGTGCACCGCCGTGCCCCTGACGCATCCGCGCATGGCCCAGCCGCTCTACTACTACCGATGTTTCGTCGGCAAGGCTTGGCGCAAGACGCGCCTGGTATTCACGATGCTCAATCGTGCTTTCGACGTGCTCGAAGAACATGCGCGCGTCAACGATTTCCCCTGCATCGGGGTAATACTTGAGCTCGAAAATTCCCGCTTCGGCGAAACCCTGCGCTCGCCCGTCTGGCCCAGCACGGGTTTCGTTTATATCGGCAAGGGCCCCCGCGGCCTCGATCTGCGCGTGCGCTATTTCCGCGGCGCACGCCTGAAAAAACCGAAGACCTGAACGCCTGTTGCGTATGAAGGCCGCGTCGCTGCGCCGGCTGATGAATGTGTGGCCGCCGTTTCTATGCAGTGGCATCCGCGTCGAAGCCATCGCGCAGGATTGGCGCCATGCACGCATACGCCTGAAGCTGCGCTGGTACAACCGCAATTACGTGAAGACGCAATTCGGCGGCGCCCTGTTCGCCATGGTCGATCCGTTCTGGATGATCCTGACGCTGGAAGCACTGCGTCACGAATACATCGTGTGGGATCAGGCCGGCGAAATCGAATTCATTGCGCCGGGGCGCAGCGATGTGATCGCCGAGATCCGCATCGAGGATGCAATGCTCGATGAAATCCGCGCGGCGACTGCGCACGGCGAGAAATACCTGCGCTGGTGCGAGACCGAGATCAAAACCACCGACGGCGAATTGATCGCGCGCGTGCGCAAGCAGATTTACGTGCGCCGCAAGCGCGCGGCATCGCCCTGAACGCGACTTCCATCGCCATGGCGTATCGCGGCCACGGCCTCAAGCGCGCGGCGGCACATCTGCGCCGGCGGCAGCGTGGCATCGATCAGCAGCGCGCTCGGCGGCGGCGCTTCGAAGCGCATCAGCACTTCAGTGACGATTTCCGGCGTGCGGTCGCGGGCAAGATGGCGGTTATTGCGCACGTCTTCGGCAATGCGGGCACGCGCGACATTAGGCGGGCATTCCAGATAAATCGGTACCGGCGTAAAGCCATAGCGGCGAATCACGGCGTCGACGCGTAACAGATCGCGGCGACGCGAGAATGTCACGCCATCGAGCACGCTGGAGGCACCGAGCAGGCAGTTGACTTCCAGCGCTACCAGCATCGCGCGAAATGCGGCGCGTTTCTCCGCGAAACTGTAAGAACACTTTGGGAACATCGCCTGGCGGATCGCATCGCGGCACACGCGGCGCAGGCCGAGCTGATCCTCCAGCATGCGCGCGACCACGCTCTTGCCAGCGCCTGGCAGGCCGATGAGCGCGACGACCAGCGGCTTGGCCGACGCCAAGGGCGTCGCGGAATGCGCGACATCTGGATTTTGCATCTGAGTTCGAGTTCAAGCCAATGCGCGCGCACGGTATCATGCCTTACCTTTACTGGCGCCAACCTCGATGCGAAAACTGCACGTCAAGCGCTACCTGCTCACCGGCCTGCTCACGTTCGTGCCCCTGTGGCTGACCTGGGTCGTGTTCAAATTCATCTTCACGTTTCTGTCGCACGTCGGCGCGCCGGTCGTCGCCGGTCTGTTCAGCGGCCTCAGCACCGTTTTTCCGAGCGCGGCGGCGTGGCTGAGCCAGGAATGGCTGCAGTCGATCATCGCGTTCATCAGCACCGTGCTCGCGTTTTACCTGGTCGGCTTCGCCACGGATCGCGTGTTCGGCCAACGCCTGCTGACCACGTTCGAGGACATGATCGGGCGCATTCCGCTGGTGCAGACGATCTATGGCGGCACCAAGAAACTCATGACGATGCTGTCGACGAAGCCTGCCGGCACGCAGCGCGTCGTGCTGATCGATTTTCCGTCGCCGGAATTGAAGTCCGTCGGTTTCGTCACGCGCATATTCACTGACAAGGCCGGGCGCGAACTCGCGGCGGTTTATGTGCCGACGACGCCCAATCCGACCGGCGGTTACCTCGAAATCGTGCCGACGGAAAAAATTATCGCCACCGACTGGAGCATGGATCAGGCCATGGCATTCATTCTCTCCGGCGGCGCGGTGGGGCCGGATGAACTTCCCGCAGGCGCGCATCCGGACAGCGAGCTGATGTAATCGCGGCGCAATGACCTTTGACACGTGGCCGCACCAGCCACGCTCGCTAAGCTGCTGCCCGGCATTCCGGCGCCTTGCAAATTTGTATAATCGGAGCGATTCCATGCAACTTCCCCAACATCTGGTCTTGGCAGTCGCGTGCGGCCTGCCCCTGCTTGCCGCGGCCGCAGACCCCGCCGAGCACGGCTTTGAGCCGGCCGCATTCGACAAGACCACCACGCCCTGTGCCGATCTGTGGCGGTTCGTCAATGCGAATTCGATCAAGGCACATCCGATCCCGCCGGATCGCACGAGCTGGGGCACGTTCACGATGCTCGACGAGCGTACGCTCGCGGCCCAGCACGACATTGTGGAAAATGTCGCTAAAGCCGCCAACACCGCCGGCTCGATCGAGCAGAAAATCGGCGATCTCTGGGCCACGGGCATGGACGACGCTGCTGTCGAAAAAGCCGGCTTCGACCCGATCAGGGAAGACCTCAAACGCATCGACGGGCTGAAAACGCCGGACGAGATCGCGAACTTCGTCAGCGACTACGCGGCACGCGGCGTGCCGTTCCTGTTCGGCTTCGCCGCGCAGCCGGATTTCCACGATTCGATGCACATGATCGCCTACGCCGGACAGGACGGTCTCGGCCTGCCGGAGCGCGATTATTACTTAAAGACGGATGCGAAATCGAAGGAGATCCGCGACGCCTACGTCGCACACATTACGCGCTCGCTGGAACTGATCGGCGCCAAGCACGAGGATGCCGCGAAGCAGGCGCAGGCTATCATGGAGCTGGAGACGAAGCTTGCCGATGCGTCGCTGCCGATAGTCGAGCTGCGCGACCCCAACAACCAGTACCACCTCGTGGATTTCAACGAGGCCGGCAAGGTCATGCCGCACTTCGCCTGGCAGAAGTTCTTCGCCGCGCAAAATCTGAGTGGCGAGAAGGCATTTTCGCTGTCGCAGCCGAAATTCTTTGCCGCGCTCGACAAGCTGCTCGCCGAGATACCCGCAGAGCAATGGCGTGCGTACTTGCGCTTCCATTTCGTCAACGCCACGCAGCCTTACCTGAGCAAGGCCTTCGAAGACGAACACTTCGCGTTCTACGCGCAGACGCTGCGCGGGCAAAAAGAGCAGAAAGCGCGCTGGAAACGCGTGCTGGACGCGGTAAACGGTGAACTCGGCATGGCGCTGGGACAACTGTACGTAGCGCAGAATTTCTCGCCTGAAGCCAAGGGTCGCGCCCAGCAGCTCGTCGACAACCTGCGCACCGCACTGAAGGCACGCATCGAAAAACTCGACTGGATGGGCGCGGATACCAAGCAACGCGCGCTCGAGAAGTGGGATACGTTCTCGCCGAAGATCGGCTACCCGGACAAGTGGCGCGACTGGAGCGGTCTGACGCTCACGCGCACGAGTTATTTCGACAACCTGCGCGCGGCGTGGAAATTCAACCATGAATGGCGCATGGGCAAGATCGGCAAGCCGGTCGATCGCAGCGAATGGGGCATCACGCCGCAAACGGTCAACGCCTACTACAACCCGCTGAAGAACGAGATCGTGTTTCCGGCGGCGATTCTGCAGCCGCCCTTCTTCGATGCGAAGGCGGACGATGCGGTGAATTACGGCGCAATCGGTGCCGTGATCGGTCACGAGATGACGCACGGCTACGACGACAAGGGCAGTCAGTTCGACGCGAAGGGTAACCTGCAGAACTGGTGGACCGACGAGGATCGCAAGCAGTTCACCGGGCGCACCGACAAGCTGGTGAAGCAGTTCGACGATTACGTGGCGATCGACGGCCTGCACGTGCACGGCAAGCAGACGCTGGGCGAGAACATCGCCGATCTCGGCGGCTTGAATACGGCCTTCGATGCGCTGCAGGTCGCACTGGGCAAGGACCCCGACGAAGCGAAGAAACTCATCGACGGCTACACGCAGCAGCAGCGTTTCTTCCTGGCCTTCGCGCGCGTGTGGGACCGCCAGTTCCGCCCGGAGGAGCTCAAGCTGCGCGTCAATACCGACGTGCACGCGCCGGATCAGTTCCGCGCGATTGCGGCGCCATCCAACATGGTGACGTTCGCGCAGGCGTTTTCGTGCAAGGCCGACGATGCGATGGTGCGCACGCCGGAAGTGCAGGTGAAAATCTGGTAGGACTCCCTGGCATTATCCGCAAGGCGTAACTAGGCGCGGATTGCTCGGCGCCTTTTTATCCGACCGCTACAGGCAGACACCCCACTCCGTACTGCCTATCAACGCCGGTGGATTGAACGAGTAGCAGGTCTGCGCACCCGGACAGGTACCGATCGTTCCCATCGCGCACCATTTCTCGCACATCGAGGAAGCACCGCCGGTGTTGATGCAGGCAAACGGACCGGCGCAATCCTCGAGAGCGGAGCAAACGGCCCCGCTCGTGGCCGTGCCTGCGGGATAACTGCAGAACGAATAAGTCGAGCCGGGTTGCGCACTGCAGTGCGAGTCGGACCCGCACAACGGCTTGGGATCGGCCGGGCTGCAATAGCTGCAGGCGACGCCATCGCAGACAAGATTTTCGAACGAACTGGTGAATACGAAATCGGCTGCGCTGGCGATCCGCGGCACCAGGCCAACGCCCGTTGTTATTGCGAACAACACCAGCAGCTTCATGGGGCTCGCCTCCGAAACTCTGCGGGCTTCGCAGTCTGCCATTGGCCGCGCGCGCGGGACAGTGCCCCGTCGCGCAAAGGCGCGGATCGCTCCGCGCCTTTGCCGTTTTTCGATGGCGTGAAAGTTACTTCACCTCGAAGTCCTTGCTGCCGACTTGCTTGCCGTCGATGCTGATCGCAACCGAGTATTTGCCGACCGGCCAGCCGTCCGGCTTGGCGATGTGGAACTCGGTCGCCGAATCGCCTGCGGCGGCAACCTGGCGGTTGCTCTCGTTGACGAGCGTGCTGCCACCGAACGTCCATTTTGCGCTGATCGTCGATGGATTCGCCGAACCCGACGAGGTTTTCACCAGCGCGTAGATCGTGTCTTTCGGCGAGAACGTCGTCGACGGCGCGCCGCTCAGGGCATTGCCGCTGGCATTGACACCGTTGCCCAAGTCCACGGCCACGAACGTCGTAGCGGCCGCTGCAGTCGCCGGCGTAGCCGCTGGCGTCGGTGCAGGCGCTGTCGGTGCCGGTTTCGGTGGTGGCGGCGGCGGGGGCGGCGGGTTGCCGCAGGCGGCGAGCGCGAGCGCGCCGGCCATGGCGATGAGCAACGGATTTCCATTGCGAATTGAGATCATTGTCGTTCCTCCTGTCCGTGTGGTTTTTTTCTTACTTCGCGGGAATCTTCAGGACTTGGCCCGGATGGATCATGTCCGGATTCTTGATCTGGTCCCTATTGGCCTGGAAGATCGTGTCCCACGCGTTCGCGTTGGCGTAAAACTTCTTGGCGATCTTCGATAGCGTGTCGCCGCTGACAACGGTGTAGGTCTGCTCGGCCGACGCAGCGGGCGCCGGCGTCGTGGAGCTTCCCGACTGCACATTGGAAAAATCCGGTGCCGCCGGTTTCGGCGCCGACTGGGTCGAAGAACCGCTTTGTACGTTGGAGAAATCCGGTTTCGGATCGTTAGCCATGTAACCTCCTTGACGACTTGCATAAATTCATTGAGCGCGCGCAAACATCGCGCTGTTTTGCGCCCCGAGCCGGCAGGCTACGCAAGCACAGTTGAATTTGCGTTAACTGGCCTCCGTTGCCGGTAAAATTCGTCCCCATGGCATTCGCTCCGGGACAACGCTGGATTTCCACTACCGAGCCCGAACTCGGACTCGGCACCGTCCTGCGCCTGGATGGCCGCACTGTGCAGCTTGCTTTCCCCGCTTCCGGAATGGTGCGCCACTACGCGGCGCATGCGGCGCCGCTGGCGCGCGCGGAATTCCGCGCCGGCGAACGCATCGTCGGCAACGGGCACAGCTTCACGGTCGAGCGCGTCGAACGCGAAGGCAACGTGCTGCGCTATTTCGGCGGCGGACACACGCTGCACGAAGGTGAACTCGACGACGTGCAGAACGTATCGAAGGCCGACGCGCGCCTGATCGGCGCACGCGTGGACCGCAGCGAACAGTTCGATTTCCGCGTCGAGGCGCTGACGCGGCGCGCGCAGGCGCGCCGTTCGCCGGCATGGGGTGTGATGTCGGCGCGCGTGGACCTGCTGCCCCACCAGTTGCGCGTGGCGCAGATTGCCGCTTCGCGCCGACCGCCGCGCGTACTGCTCGCCGACGAAGTGGGACTCGGCAAGACCATCGAGGCCGGTCTGATCCTCGCGCGACTGCACGCGAGCGGGCGCATCGCGCGTGTGCTGATCCTGCTGCCGGAGACGCTGATCCACCAGTGGTACGTGGAACTGCTGCGGCGCTTCAACCTCGCATTCGCAATCTTCGACGAGGAGCGCTGCGAAGCGATCGAGTCCGGCAATGCCGGCCACAATCCGTTCGAGGACGAACAGCTCGTGCTCGCCGATCTGGCCTGGCTGCGCGATGCGCCGCGCCGCGCGGAGCAGGCCATTGCCGCTGGCTGGGATCTCGTCATCGTCGACGAGGCGCATCATCTGGCGTGGAACCCGCAAGACGCGAGTCCGGAATACGGGCTGGTAGCGCGTTTTGCCGCCGCCGTTCCCGGCCTGATCCTGCTCACGGCCACGCCGGAACAGCTCGGCCGCAGCGGACATTTCGCGCGCCTGCGCCTGCTCGATCCCGCGCGCTACGCGGACCTGACGCAACATCAGCAGGAAGCCGAAGGCTACGCGCGGCTCAGTTCCATTGTGGAGAAGTTGCAAAGTGGACAGATTCTCGAAGCGACCGACCGCCGCGAATTGAGCGCGCGCTTGCACGATGATCCGGTATTGCGCGAGCGCGTCGCGCACCTGGACGGCACCGACAGCGCGAGCACTCACGCGGTACTCGAGGCGTTGATCGACCGCCACGGCACCGGTCGCGTAATGTTCCGCAACCGGCGCAGCGCAGTCGGTGGTTTTCCGCGGCGCCTGCTGCTATTGGCCGAGCTCGACGGCGCTGCGCTCGATGATGGCCTGCGCCAGCACCTGCTCGGAGAGTTTCTTTCTGACGTGCGGCAACCGCCAAGCCCGCTTGCGCTCGACTACGCGAACGATCCGCGCCTGCCCTGGCTGATCGGGCTGTTCGAAAGTGCGCCGCAGGCCAAATTCCTGCTGGTCTGCCGCAGCCAAGCCAAGGTGCTTGCCCTTGAGGATGCGCTGCGCACGCGCAGCGGCGTCAAGCTTGCGCGTTTCCACGAGGGTATGACGCTGGTGCAACGCGACCGCAATGCGGCGTTCTTCGCGGAAGCAGCGGGCGCGCGCCTGCTGCTGTGCGCGGAAGTCGGCGCGGAAGGCCGCAATTTCCAGTTCGCGCACGACATCATTTTGTGGGACCTGCCACTCGATCCGGATCTGCTCGAGCAGCGCATCGGTCGACTCGACCGCATCGGTCAGAATCACGACATCCGCATTCATCACGCCGCGTTCGCCGGCACCGCGCAACATATGCTCGTGCGCTGGTACCGCGACGGTCTCGATGCATTCGCCAGTAGCCCCGCCGACGGCCGCGAGCTGTACCGGCGCTTTGCCGCGCGCCTCATGGAGTTGGCGCTCGAACATGCGCACGCTGGCGAAGATCCGGACGCGGAGATCGACGCGCTGATCGGCGAAACGCGCGGCGCGCATGCCGAACTCTCCGCGCTGATCAAAAATGGCCGCGATCGCCTGCTCGAGCTGGCGAATCAGCGCGAGGCGCGCGAAGAAGTACTGCGCCATGCCGTGCAGGCGACCGATGACGATGCGGCTGCCGATGCGTTCATCCTGCGCCTCTTCGAACAGTTCGGCGTGCATCACGATGAACTCTCCGCGCGCGACTACCTGCTCGATCCGGAGTATCTGAGTACGGAGGCGTTTCCCGGGCTCAAGGACGGCCCGCAGAAAATTACGTTCGAGCGCACGCGCGCACTGGCGCGTGAGGAACTGCCGCTGCTGCGCATGGATCACCCGCTCGTCGCCGGCACCGTGGAACTGCTGCTCAGCACCGAACTCGGCAACACAGCGTTCCTGATCGACGACGCGTTACCGATGAAAACCGTGCTGCTCGAGGCGGTGTTCGTGCTCGAACCGGTGGCCGCTCCGAGCCTGCATGCCGACCGTTTCCTGCCGCCGTCGCCAGTGCGTTGTGTGGTCGATACGAAACTCGCGTCCCGCGAGGACTGGCGCGCGAGTCCTCTCTCGCGCGCGCGCGCGGGAGAACGCAACGTCGATCTCACGCGCTACCGCAAATACCTGACGGCACTCGTGCCGCCGATGCTCAAACGCTGCGAGGAAGTCGCGCGCGCGGCAGCCGACGCGGAGATTGACGCAGCGGTCGCGGCAGCCGAGCGCGAGCTTGGCACGGAGCAGGCTCGGCTAGCAGCGTTGCAGCGGATCAACCCGGCTGTCAGCGCGCGTGAGATCGAAGCGATCGACGCGGAACTCGTCGCCCTGCGCGCGGTATTGCCGCGGGCGCTGCTGCGGCTGGATGCAGTGCGGCTGGTGGCTAGCCCGGACTTCCTCGCCTTGAGGTGACGCGGGCGCGGCGGTCAGTCACCGGCGCCGTGATTCCTGCGCACGCCAATACAAGATGAGCAGAAATCCGACCAACGCTCCGCCCAGGTGCGCGAAGTGGGCCACGCCGGCCTGCGTACCGGTGACGCCGAGTACCAGTTCGAGAATCATGTAGCCGATCACCGCGATGCGCGCGGGCACCGGCACCGGCACGAAGAAGAAGATCACGCGAGCCTGCGGGTAGAGCATGGCGAACGCAAGCAGCAGACCGAATACGCCGCCGGACGCGCCGAGCGTCGGGTAGAAATCCTGCGGCGCGAACAGACTGATCGTCAACAGTTGCGCGGCGGCGGCGCCGAGCACGCAAACGAAGTAATACACCGTGTAGCGCCGCGCGCCCAGCGCATTTTCCACCGGGCCGCCGAACATCCACAGCGCGAACATGTTGAACGCAATGTGCGGAAAGCCGCCGTGCATGAACGCATAGGTGACGAGCTGCCACGGCTCGAAGCCGATGCTGGTGACGCCGCCGGTATCCAGGCGGGCCAGGTGATGCGGCCCGAGCGGCCACAACGCAAAATGCGCAAGCATTGCGTCGCCGCCGGGCACCTGCAGCAGGAAGATCAGGACGTTGGCAATCAGCAGCGCGCGGGTGACCGGGGGCAATTGCGGCATGTGCTTTCGTTCTTCAGTGCGTTAGGCTCGCATCATGCGGGCCCCTATTGATGCGATCAAGCCTGTGCCCGCCGCCATCGAACATGCGGGTTACGTCGTCGTTCAGAACTTCCTCGGCGGTCGCGCCTGCGCCGCGCTGGCCACGGAATGCCGCGCCTTGCATGCAGGCGGCCAGTTGCAGCCGGCGGCCACCGGCCGCGTGCGCTCACGACGCGAACACGGCGCTACCCGCGGCGATCATACGTCATGGTTCGAACCATCCGCATTGGCAGCCGCGCAGAAACCGTACTGGCAGGCCATGGACGCGCTGCGCGTCGAGCTCAATCGCGATTTGTTGCTCGGTCTGGATGAACTAGAGGCGCACTACGCGCTCTACCCGCCTGGCGCGCGCTACGCAAGACATCGCGACCGCTTTCGCGACGACGACGCGCGTGTGCTGTCCAGCGTGCTGTATCTAAACCGCGACTGGCGCACCGAAACCGGCGGTCAGCTGCGCCTGTACCTTCCGCAAAATCCACATGTGGATATTTATCCGACAGCAGGAACTCTCGTGCTGTTCCTGAGCGCCGAGTTCGACCACGAGGTGTTGCTGGCGACGCGCGAGCGGCTGAGCGTCGCAGGGTGGTTCCGGCGGCGCGCACCGTAATTGGCGAAGGTACCCGCCCGCTGCCGCCGCTAGGCTCGGCCTCGCGCGCGTTGCGCTTCGACGCATCGCGCTAGCGCTCGGCCTCACCCCAGATCTCGGCATCGATGTTCCGCTGCCAGCCGAAGCGCCTGAGGTCTACGCGGCCGTTGTGCACGACCACGCCTTCCTCGATCAGCAGCGTGCGTTGCAAGCGGAAGCCCTTGCTGCCAGCGGCGAAGGCGATGCGGCCGTCGCTGCGCAACACGCGCTGCCACGGCAATTTCTTCTGCGCATACGCGCCGAGCACGCGCCCGACCAGGCGGGCACGCCGCGGCAGGCCGGCGCGCATCGCGATTTCGCCGTAGCTGGCCACGCACCCGCGCGGTATGGCGGCAATCGCGCGCATGATTGCGGCGTGGTCAGGCGGGATGTCGGTGCGGACTGACTTCATCGGCGCAACACGTTAGCATACGCGCCGAGCCGATCAGGAGAACGCCCGTGCACTCATTCGAGGAAGTCCGTTCCCATATCCAGTCGCGCTATACCCTGCGCATCAACGATCCGTATCTGATCAGCTTCGACATTTCCACCGAGGGCGGCAAGCGGCACCAGGGCTTGCATCTGGCGGAGCTGGAAGGGGAAGACGGGCGCAAGTATTTGCGCATCTCCACACCGATCGGCCCGCTCACCGGCATGGACGCGAAGCGCTGACTGCGTTTTAACTGGGAGCAGCGCGTCGGCTACCTCGCCGTCAGCGACCTCGACGGCTCACCTTATCTGCATCTGTGCGAAAACCGTCCTTATGGTCTGCTGAGCGAAAATGAGCTCAAGCGGCTGATCCAGGAAATCGGCCCGCTGGGCGATAGCCTTGAAAAAGCGATCTCGGCGGGCGGCGACGCGTTCTAGGAATATCTCCGCAGATTCTCAGCGCTCGGCGGAAATTGCTCCTGCATTTCCGCCCCACAGGGATGTGGGAAGTGCCCGCAGGTGCCGGGAGCAGCAGCGGACCCGCGTAGCACCATCCTGCTCACAAAGACCTCGTCCCTTTTTGCCGCGCGGAATCGCCCGGCCACCGCTGACTAGGGACTCAGCACCTTCATCGCCCAGACCAGCGCATAGGCCAGAGTGCCAGCTACCGGGATCGTCAGCAGCCACGCCCATACCATGCGCTCGACGATGGTCCACTTGATCGCGTTCAGCCGCTTGGCGGAGCCTACGCCCATGATCGCGGCTGAAACGTTGTGCGTGGTCGACACCGGTATGCCCAGAACCGACGCCGTGATGATCACTGTGGACGAAGCCGTGTCGGCTGCGACGCCGTTGATCGGATGCAGCTTCACCATCTTGTGGCCGAGCGTGCGAATGATGCGCCAACCGCCGGCCATCGTTCCGGCAGCCATCACCACCGCGCATGTCGCCTTGATCCAAGTGGCGATTTCGAACTGACCTTTTGCGTCGGCGTCGACGCGCAGGAACGCCAACCACGCAGGTAGATGATCGAGCGAACCGGCTGTAGTCGCCGAGGCCAGCGCCAGGGCGATGATGCCCATGGTTTTCTGCGCATCGTTCAAACCGTGCGACAGACCCATGAAACTGGATGAAGCAATTTGTACTTTCGCAAAAATTGCATTGACTACACGTGGGCGCGACAGGCGCTGCGCGGTGCCGCCGAGTCCATTGAGGAACGACAGCAGCGCAAACAGCGTGCCCATGATGATAAAGCCCAACGCGAACCCGGCAGCCGGCGACACGATCATCGGTAGAATCACTTTGTTCAGCATGCCCTTGCCCTGCCACCAGTGCTCGGCTGGGATCGACCAAATGATCGCATGCCAGTTGCCAGCGGCCGCAGCCAAGGCAGCGCCACACAAGCCGCCGACGAGCGCATGCGAGGAACTGGAGGGCAAACCCCACCACCAGGTGATAAGGTCCCAGATCGTGGCGCCGAGCAGCGCGCAGATCAGTAGTTCCGGCGTCATCGCCACCACGCCGGCGTCGATCAATCCTGAGGAAATGGTCTTCGCCACCGCCGTGCCCCACATCGCGCCGAGCAGGTTCGTTGCCGCCGCGAGCAGCACGGCCTGGCCGGGACTGAGCACCTTGGTCGCAACGACCGTGGCGATCGAGTTGGCGGTGTCGTGAAAGCCGTTGATGTACTCGAAGACCAGCGCGACGAGCAGAACGGCGAAGACGAGCGTCAGGCTCATGGCGCGCTCAGGAGTTCTTCAGCACGATCGCATAGATCACGTTGCCGGCATCGCGGCAACGGTCGATGGCCTTCTCCAGCAGTTCGAACAGATCCTTGCGCAGGATCAGGCGCGAGGCGTCACGTTCGCCGACGAACAAGTCCTTGTACAGTTCCAGGATCAGCCGGTCGGCTTCGCTTTCGATCGCCTGCATGCGCTCGTTCAACACCTTGGTTTCCTCGAGCTTCATGCCGCGGCGCAGCTGCGCAACCATCTCGACGATGACGCCGGCAGCTTTTTCCAGCATGACTGCGCGCGAAGCGTAGTCCACGTCCATCAGTTGCGCGGAGAACAGCGCGTAGCGCTCGGCGAATTTCTCCACCGTCTTCGGAATCTTGTACAGCGCTGCCGACAACGCTTCGATGTCCTCGCGCTCGAGTGCCGTCACGAATGTGTTGACCAGCGCCTGGCTGATCTGGCTCATGATTTCCTTCTCGCGCCGGCGCGCCAGGCGGAACTCATCGAGCGACGGGCTCGACGACTTCTGGTTCAGCATCGCGATCAGTGCGCGCGTGCTCTGGCGCGCGGCGTCGGCACTGGCTTCGAGCAGGCTGTAGAACTTGTCGCCTTTGCCGAAGATCGTCTGCAAGGAAAACATGAGCAGTCCTTCGTGGGAATCCGGAAGGCGAAGTTTACAGATTTGTTACATGCGGGTGTAAGCGGCGAGCGCCAAAAGACAGCGGAATCCCCTGCTTACGGCCACGAGGGTATTCGCTCTTCTGCTGGCGATCCGCGCGTCCGTGTGCGGCGTTTCCGGATTGTCATAAAACCTTCAAATTCACCGCGTACCCTGCGCCGGCCTGAAGAAGAAGACTGTAGGCGCGGCCTGGGGGCTGCGGCGCGACTGCAGCCTTCGCTGTCTCTCATCAACGGAGGATTCCCATGTTCCAGACTTTGCGCAGCTCGCTGACGGCGCTCGCCGCCGCCACCACGCTCACTTTTGCGGCCGCCAGCGCCAACGCCACTGACATCACCGGCGCCGGCTCGTCGTTCGTCTACCCGGTGCTGTCCAAGTGGTCGGCCGCGTTCAGCGAAAAGACCAAGGATAAAGTGAACTACCAGTCAATCGGCTCCGGCGGCGGGATTGCGCAGATCAAGGCCGCCACGGTTGACTTCGGCGCCTCCGACAAGCCGCTCGACGCCAAGGATCTCGGCGACACGGGTCTCGGCCAGTTCCCGGTCGTCATCGGCGGCATCGTGCCGGTCGTCAATATCGAAGGCATGCAGGCCGGCGATCTGAAGCTGACCGGACCGGTGCTCGCGGACATCTTCCTCGGCAAGGTCCAGAAGTGGAACGACAAGGCGATTGCGGATCTGAATCCCGGCGCCAAGCTTCCGGAAACTCTGATCACGGTCGTGCATCGTTCGGACGGTTCGGGCACGTCGTTCAACGTGACCAACTACCTGTCGAAGGTCAGTCCCGAGTGGAAGGAAAAAATCGG
>Ga0070666_10000325_pt1 | contig 30448 bp, 33 predicted proteins | sample KBSS23metaG_FD_64677 | JGI IMG/M metagenome (GOLD analysis project Ga0070666, IMG submission 64677) | Switchgrass rhizosphere microbial communities from Kellogg Biological Station, Michigan, USA - KBS S2-3 metaG | ecosystem: Host-associated > Plants > Roots > Rhizosphere > Soil ... | reverse complement strand
CCCGGGGATTGCGAGAGGCGGTGTCGGGTGGGCCGCGTGGGGTTAACCCCAGCTCCGCGCGACGCGAAAGAGGATTGGGTTTCGATTCGCGTACCGCGCGCAGCCGGGGCCCCATCCCCCGCGTCTCCCTGCCGCCTCTCGCTCCGGGGCCCGCGAACCCACCGCACGCTCTCGCTCGCGGAAGCTCGCTCCGGGGGGGAGAGAGTTTGTCAGGGCGGCGCCCCTTCGGGCGCGTCGCGCGTGACGTTGCGCGGCGCAGTAAATGATGGCGCCGCGCGACCGGTATGTTCGTGCTTCGCACGGGGTTACGGAGGAAACCACCCGAGCCGCGGAGGTTGTATCCAGCGCGCGACATTTGTCGCAGCCGCGAAGCGGCCGGCGCGCAAGCGCCGAGCGCGCCGTTCGCCGCGCTCGAGAGAGCGCGAGCACATCGCAGATGGTCGCCGCAGGGTATTCAGCGCGATCCTTCGAAAGAAGGTCCGCTGCGAAGCGGCGAGGGCGCGCCAGCGCCGGGGGCGTCGTATCCAGCGCGTAGCGCGCCGATCGCCGAGCACGCCAGTGCGACGGCCATCGCCGCGCCCGCAGGGCGCGAGCAACCAAGGCGAGGAGGTCTGCGATGTGGGAGGCTGGCAGCGGTCGCGTCCGAACGCGATCCCGAAGCCGACGTGTCGGCCGACGACATTCGTGTATTATGTGGTTTCGCGCGGATTATGATCCCGGGGTGGCCCCGTTCGATCTCCGCGCCCGTCTCCGTTCCGGTCCCCCGGTTCTCCTCGACTCGGCGATGGGGAGCGAGCTCGAAAGACGCGGTGTCACGCTGGATCTGCCGTCATGGTCCGCCCGGGCGATCGTTGACGCGCCCGAGGTCGTCTCGGCCATTCACCGGGAGAACGTGGCCGCGGGCGCCGACGTCCTGACGGCGAACACCTTTCGGACCACGCGAACGGCGCTCGAGCGGAGCGGATGGGCCGATTTCGCCGGCGACTGGACGGGCGAGGCCGTGCGTATGGCGCGCGCGGCCGCGGCGACGGCCGCGCGGCCCGTGATCGTCGCGGGCTCGGTGGCGCCGCTCTTCGATTGCTATCGGCCGGACCTCGTCCCCGGTGACGTGTCCGCCCTCGAATCCGAGCATGCCCGCCTCGTGAGAGACGTCGTCGTCTCGGGAGTCGATTGTCTTTTCCTCGAGACGTTCGGAACGCGGAGGGAGGCGATGGCCGCGGCGCGGGTCGCCCGCGCTTCGGGGCTGCCGTTCGTGGGCTCGCTCGTCAGCGACGGAGACGGGAAGCTCCTCTCCGGCGAGGACCTCTCCGACACGGCAGGGTTGTTGTGGGACGAAGGGGCCGAGGCGGTCGCGGTCAACTGCGTGTCGATCCGGAAGATCGGCGCCGACATCGCGCGCCTCGCGGGAGCGGCCGACGGGCGGCCCTTCGGCGCCTACGCGAACATCCTGGAAGAAGAGGAGGATCCCGAAGGGTACGCGGCCCGGGCCGCCGAGTGGCTCGCTCTCGGCGCCCGGCTCGTCGGCGGCTGCTGCGGGACGACGCCCGCGCACACGGCCGCGCTCCGAAGAATGATCGACCGCCGGGGGCCGGCCGCGGGCCGCTCGCCGCGCTAGATCGGGTTTACAGGCGATCGAGGATCGCGCGCGCGAATTCGCGCGTCCCGGCGGAACCACCGAGGTCCGGCGTGCGGATGCCGGCGGCATACGTCGCGTCGAGGGCGGCGCGAATGCGTCCGGCGGCCGCGTCCTGCTCGAAGTGATCGAGCATCATGATGGCGGACACGAGGAGCGCGGTCGGGTTCGCGAGATTCTTGCCGGCGATGTCCGGCGCGGATCCATGGACGGCCTCGAACACCGCCGCGTCGAGGCCGAGGTTGGCGCTCCCGACGACCCCGAGCCCGCCGACGAGCCCGGCCGCGAGATCGGAAACGATGTCGCCGTAGAGATTCTCCAGCAGCAGCACGTCGTACGTCTCCGGTTTCAGCACGAGATCCATGCAGAGCGCGTCGACGATGCGTTCGTCGGCGCGGATCTCCGGGTACTCCGCGGCGACCTTCCGGAAGCAGTCGAGGAAGAGGCCGTCCGAGAGCTTCATGATGTTGGCCTTGTGGATGGCCGTCACGCGCCGCCGGCCGTGCTTGACGGCGTACTCGAAGGCGAAGCGGGCGATCCGGGTCGAAGCCTTCTCGGTGATGATCTTGAGAGACTCGACGACACCCGGCACGACGACGTGCTCGAGGCCGGCGTAGAGGTCCTCGGTGTTTTCTCGGACGACGATCAGGTCGACGTTCCCGAAGCGGCTCGGGACGTTGGCGAAGTTCTTGACGGGACGGAGGTTGGCGTAGAGGTCGAGGTTCTGGCGAAGCCGCACGTTGACCGACTTGAATCCCCCGCCGATCGGCGTCGTGAGGGGGCCCTTCAGCGCCGCGCCGTTCTTCCGGATCGATTCCAGCACGGGCGGGGGGAGGGGATCGCCCTGGGCGCGCTGCGACTCGAGGCCGGCGCTCACTTCCTCGAAGACGAGGCGGGCTCCGCCCTTCTCGAGGATCGCGAGGACCGCGTCGCTGACTTCCGGTCCGACGCCGTCTCCGCGGAGAAGCGTCACGGTGCGGGGCGTGCCGGTTTCGCTCATGAAGGGCGGAGTGTAGCCCCGGTCGGCCTCGCCGCGGGGAGAATCATCTTGACCGTCTTGATCGCCGACGGAGTGGCGTCGAGGACGACGTACTCGGCCTGCCTTCCGCGCAGGCGGTCTCCCCGGCCGGGCACGCGCCCCAGCCGCTCGAGAAGAAGTCCCGCGACGGTCTCGTCGACCGCGTTGGGGTATCGGAGGCCGAATCGGCTCTCCAGATCGGCCAGGCGGAACGCGCCGTCCAGGATGTACGTCCGCTCGTCGACCTTCGTGAAACCGGGCGCTTCCTCGTCGTACTCGTCCTGGATCGAGCCGAGCAGCGCCTCGATGGCATCCTCGATCGTCACGAGGCCGGCGGTGCCGCCGTACTCGTCGATCGCGACGGCCATGTGCTGTTTCCGGCGCCGCATCTCGCGGAAGAGATCGTCGAGGCTCTTGAATTCGGGCACGAGAAAGGGCGGCGAGGCGAAGCGTCCGGGCGTGAAGGTGTCGCGCTGCTCGGGGGTCAGATCGAAAAGGTCCTTGGCCTTGAGGATGCCGACGACGTTGTCGAGCGACTCGCGATAGACGGGGACGCGCGAGAATTTGTGCTGCGACATCGAGGCAAGGACCTCGGCGAAGGTCGCCTTCTCCTCGATCGCGACGATCCGCGGGCGCGGAACCATGACCTCGGAGACGCGGCGGTGCCCGAACTCGAGGACGCGCACCATCCTCTCGCGCTCCTCCTTCTCGATCACGCCCTCGGCGTGCCCGATGTTGATGACGGCCTTCATCTCCTCCTCGGTCATCGCCGGGCGGGTGGTGGGAAAGCCCAGCATGCCGAGCATGCGGTTGACGAGGAAGATAACGATCTTGGCCCCCGGACTGACGATCCGCGTGAAGAGCTCGAACGGGCGGGCGACGAGGATCGCGACGCGCGAGGGAGACGCCGCGGCGAGAGACTTGGGCGCCATCTCCCCGAAGGAAAAGAGGAGCAGGGTCGAGAGGATGACGGCCGCGGCGATTCCGATCTTCTCGCCGAAGACGTTTTCCGCCGCGACGGTGGCGACCGCGGACGCCGCCGACGTCGCGAGATTCTGACCGATCAAGGCGGCCGAAAGGAGGCGCGCGGGATGATTCTTCAGTCGTTCGACGACCTCCGAGCCGCGGACCCTGCGCTCCCGCATGTGCTGGAGCTCGATGCGGCCCAGGGCGACGAGCGCGGTCTCCGAGGCGGCGAAGAATGCCGAGAGGAGAAGAAAAAAGAAGAAGAGCCCCAGGAAGAGCAGCAGCGGAGAGGTCATGCCGCGGCCTCCCGGCGGAGAGCGGCCACGATCGGCGCGTCGGCGGGGGGCATGGAAGCGGGGTCGAGGCGCCCCAGCGGCTCCCATCTCCACTCGAGGGCGGTAGCCCCGGGGTCCCCGCTCGCCCCGCAGCGATAGGCGAGAAGCAGGACGCGGATCTCCGGATACTCGTGATGGACGAATGTGAAGGGCCTCGGGCGCTCGATCTCGAGCGCCAGTTCCTCGCGCACTTCCCGCGCGAGGGCGTCCGCCGGGCTCTCGCCCGCCTCGACCTTCCCCCCGGGAAATTCCCAGGAGCCGGCGAGGTGTTTCCCGGCGGGACGGCGCGCGAGGAGGACGCGATCGCCGCGGACGACGACGGCCGCGACCACGAGGACGAGCGGGGAGAGCGCCGGCCGGTCTGTCATCGCGGAGAAAGCTTTTCCGACGCGCGACGGGCCTGCTCGGCCACCACGGCGTGGTCCCCGGCGACGCGGGCCGCGAGCGCGGGCAGAAGGTCCGCCGCTCCCGCGCCGGAAGCCGCCGCCGCGGCGTTTCTCCGCATTCCCGCGGCGCCCGCGCGCGCGAGCGGGGTATCGGCCCAGCGCCGCTTCCACTCGGCCGATCCGGTCTCGAGGAGCGCCCGGAGGGTGGGCGCTTCCCGATCGAAGGAGCCCGCCTCGATCGGGCGGTTGTACGGGCATGCCTCCTGGCAGATGTCGCACCCGAAGACCCAGCCGTTCATCCGCTCGACGATCTCCTCGGGGATGACTTCGCGCTGTTCGATCGTCCAGTACGAGAGGCAGCGCGACGCGTCGAGGACCCGCGGCGCGACGAACGCGTCCGTCGGGCAGGCGTCGAGACAGCGCGTGCAGCTTCCGCAGTGATCCGTCCTCAGGGCGTCGAAGGGGAGCGCGATGTCGAGCAGGATCTCGCAGAGCAGGAAGTAGCTTCCGTCTTCCCGGTTCAGGATCATGCCGTTCTTCCCGACCCAGCCGATGCCGGCCGACGCGGCGAAGTCGCGCTCGTTCAGAGGCGCAGAATCGACGCAGATCCTCGCCTCGAACTCGACCCCGGCGGCGCGCACCGATGCGACGACGAGGTCGCACTTGCGCCGAAGGGTCCGATGGTAGTCCTCGGCGAGGGCGTAGCGAGCCGTTCGCGCGCCGTCGGGTGCGGAAGGGTCGGCGGCGGAATACGCGTGGCTGAGGACGAGGACGGATCGCGCTCCCGGGAGGAGCGTCGCCGGATCGGCGCGAAGGCCGCGGGACGCCGGAAGGTAGTCCATCGTGGCGTGAAATCCGTTCTGGAGCCATCGCTCGAAGACGTTGCCGTGGGCCGGAGGGCGCGCCGGGGCGACGCCGAACCGCCGGAATCCCTGGGCTTCGGCGGCGCGCTCGAAAAGAGCGCGGACATGCCGGGGTTCGGCATCGGAATCGCTCGCGGAGACGCGGGGCGGCGGGGCGGCAAGGGCCGTCTTCACGTCGCGCGATGCTATCATTGCGCTTCAAATGGCGCGTGCACGGTCGCTTGCGTTCACCGTCGCGTCGGGCGTCGTCCTTGCGTACCTCCTCTGGCGGATTTTTGCCCCTTTTCTCGCGCCGATCGCGTGGGCCGCCGTCCTCGCGATCCTCCTGATGCCGGTTTACCGGCGGCTGCGCGAGCGCCTGCGGCGCCCGAACCTGGCGGCGTTTCTCGCGACCTCCCTGACGATCCTGCTCGTCGTCGTCCCGGCCGTTCTCGTGACGATCGCCATGCTTCGCCAGGCCCAGCACCTCTACGGCATCGCCTCGACGTTCGTTCGCACGCACCGGGTGACTTCGCCGGAGGAGCTTTTCCGCGTGCCCGTGTTCCACCGGCTGATCGGACGGGTGTCGTCGTTCCTGCCGGTGAGCTCCGCGGATCTCCAGGCCTGGGCGGAAGCGTCGCTGAAGACTCTCGCGGCCGCGACGGCGGGCATCGCCTCGACGATCGCCCTGAGCTTTCTCGGCATGGTCGCCTCCTTCTTCGTCATGCTCTTCACGCTCTTCTTTTTCTTCCGGGACGGCGAGGCTCTCTGGAGCCGGGTCATCGCCGCGATACCGCTCGATCCCGGACGTTCGTCCGTCCTGATCGAGAGGCTGCATTCCGTGCTCCGCGCGGTGATGATCGGGACGCTCCTGACCGCGGTCCTCCAGGGAGGGCTCGGGGCGATCGGTTTCGCGGTGCTGGGGCTGCCTTCGCCCATCGTCTTCGGCGCGTTGATGGCGGTGCTGTCCCTCCTTCCCGTCGGCGGAACGGCGCTCGTCTGGGTGCCCGCCGCGATCGTCCTCGCGGCGCAGGGCTCCTGGGGACGCGCGATCGCGCTCGTCGCGTGGGGCGCGGTGATCGTCGGGCTCGCCGACAACTGGTTCAAGCCGATGATCATCTCGGGTCGCTCCGAGATGAACACGCTGCCGATTTTCTTCGGCGTCATGGGGGGGCTCGCCGCGTTCGGTTTCCTGGGGATCTTCGTCGGCCCGCTCGTCGTCTCTCTCGGCATCGCCGCCTGGGACACGGCCTCCGCATCGACGACCGACGCCGGATCGGGTTGAGGCATTGAAGGGGAGAAGAGGCCTCGCGTATCATCGGAAGGCCCGATGACGCCCGAGGACGAAGAGCCCTCCGCCCGAACGCTCGCGGAGGAAATCCGCCGCGGCGTGCGGGAAGCCCTTCCGCATCCCCCCTCGGCCGCCGATTCGGATTCGCCCGCCGCGCGGGCCTGGGAGCAGGCCGAGCGCCACGTCCTGCCGTCGGTCGAGCCGGGAGCGTCTCTTCCTTCCCTGAAGAGGGCGATCCTCCGCCTGCTCCGCGTCGTCACCCGTTCCCAGGGCGCCTTCAACGCGCAGATGCTGCAGGGCGCCCGCGCGCTCGAGCGGTCCGTGGCCGAGCTCCGCCGGGATCTCGACGAAAGGGCGCGGCGGATGGAGGCCGGGCACGATATTCTCCAGGCCCGCATGGGCCTCTACGAGACCCCGACGGGCATCTCGGCGGCGCCCGACGCGCCCGGAGCAGTGACGAACGGACGCTCCCTGCCCGCGATCTCGGATGGCCTGTACGCGCGATTCGAGGAGGAGTTTCGCGGAAGTCGGGAGGCGGTCGAGGAGCGGCAGCGCGGCTACGCGGAGTTCTTCCGGGGCGCGCCGGGAACCGTGCTCGACTGCGGCTGCGGACGCGGAGAATTCGTCGGCCTCCTCGCGCAGGCCGGTATTGCCGCCGAGGGGATCGACGCCAACCCGGTCGCCGTCGCCCTCGCCGGCGAGCGCGGAATCCGGGTCCGGCACGGGGACGCGTTTTCCTTCCTTCGCTCGCGCCCGGGCGGTTTCGGGGGGATCGCCGCCCTGCAGTTCGTGGAGCATCTCGACCCCGGGTCCGCGCGGGAGTTTCTCGGCCTCGTGTTCGACGCGCTGGCCCCGGGCGGCCGGCTCCTGCTCGAGACGATCAATCCGGATTCGCTGTACGCGATGCGGGCGTTTCGCCTCGACCCCACGCATCGATGGCCCGTCCCCGCCGAGACGCTCTCGCTCTTCGTGCGCGACGCGGGATTCGCCCCGAAGGAGATTCGCTTCCTCTCGCCGGTCCCCCCCGGCGAAGCGCTCGAGGAAAGGGGCGAGAACGAGAGAAAGCTCAACCGGTGGATCTTCGGACACCAGGACTATGCGCTCTTCGCGGAGCGTCCGCGGGATTGAGCCGCCCGCGCGTCCTCGTCGCCTCCGTCCACACTCCGTTCCTGAGCGGCGGAGCCGAGCGCCACGTCGAGCGGCTGACCGACGAGCTCGCGGCGCGCGGGGTCGACGCCGAGAAAGTGACCCTTCCGCTGTTCGACCGGACGCACGGCGATCTCGTCAAGAGCGCGCTTGCCTGGAGGCTGGGCGATTTCACGCGGTTCGCCGGCCGCCACATCGACGCGATCGTCGTCACCCGCTTTCCCAGTTTCCTCGCGCGGCACCCCCGCAAGGTCGCGTGGGTCATCCACCAGCATCGACCCGTGTACGACCAGTATGCGACCCCCTACAGCGACTTCGACGCTTCCCCGGCGGACCTCGAGATCCGGCGGATGATCCATCGGATGGACGTGCGCGGTCTCTCGGAAGCTCGGCGGGTGTTCGCCAACTCCCGAAACGTCGCCGACCGGCTCGCCCGCTACAGCGGCATCGCGAGCGAGCCGCTCTACCATCCGCCGCCGCTCGCCGGGCGCTATCGCGACGACGGCGCAGGCGAATACGTCCTGTGGGTCGGCCGGCTCGAGCGCTGGAAACGCCCCGGCCTCGCGATCGGGGCGCTGGCGCACGCGCCGGAAGGGCGTTTGAAGATCGTCGGCGACGGGCCGGATCGGGAGGCGCTCGAACGCTACGCGCGCTCGCTCGGCGTCGCGACCCGCTGCGATTTCCTCGGGCGCGCCGGCGACGAGGAAGTGCTGGGACTCTTCGCGGGCGCGCGTTTCGTGATCGTGACGGCGGCCGACGAAGATTACGGGTACGTTCCGCTCGAGGCGTTCTCGTCCGGCAAGGCGGTGCTCACGGTACGGGACGCCGGCGGTCCGCTCGAGTTCGTCCGGGACGGTGAGACGGGAATCGTGACCGAGCCGGAGACGGCCGCCCTCGGCGTCGCGTGGACGGCCCTGTGGAATCGGCCCGCCGAACGGATGGCGATGGCCCGCGCGGGAAGGGGTCGTGTCGAACAACTCTCGTGGGAGGACGTGGTGCAGAAGCTGCTCGGAGCCGCGGGACTGTGAGGGAAATCGAGCGACTCGCGCGCGTGATCGGGAGGGCGCTCGGAGAATGCGGCGCGGAGCCCGAGAGCCGGCTCTCAGAGGAGGTCGCGACGGTCCTGGCGGAGCTCGCCGCCGAGCCCGCGCCCAGCCGCCGCCGCGACCGGCGCCGGAGCGCGGTGCGTCGGCCGGAGACGCGCCCCGCCGGATAGCGTCGGTCCCGCCGACCATTCGGACGGCGGCCGCGGGCCGAATCAGCGGGACCGGTCGAGAATTTCCCGGGCCAGGCGCGCGAAAGCCGGGGCGGGCTGGAACCCCCGGATCCGGCCGACCTCGCGGCCGCGGGCCGTGAGGAAGACGATCGTCGGGAAGCCGTCGACGCGATATCGGCGCGCCGCCTCCCGCCCCTCGCGCTCGGCGTCGAGGCGCAGGAAGACCGCGCGGTCGAGCTGTCGCCGCACGGCGGGATCCGGATAGACCGCGCGGTCGAGGACCTGGCACCAGCCGCACCAGTCGGTGTAGAAGTCGACGACGACCAGGCGCTCGGGAGCCGCTTCCCGCCGAGCGAGGTCGAGCGGCGAGCGGGCGAGGGGCGGGAAGAGGGCCGCGGCGAGGACGGCGATCGCCGCCGCGGTGGTTCCGGAGAAGATCCGTCTCATGCCGCCTCCATTATCCGGCTATCCCACCGCCGTCATTCGGCGTCCGGCTCGGCCACGATCGAGCGGTTCCGGCCCGACTCCTTCGCCCGGTAGAGGGCGGCATCCGCGCGCGCGAGGACGGCGTCGGCCGAGTCGCCCGGCCGCCAGGCCGCGATCCCGGCGGAAACGGTCATGGAGATGGCAACGTCGCCTGCGACGACGGGACGGTCGGCCACGTGACGGCGCACCCGCTCGCAGACTTTCCGGGCGGTGTCAGCGTCGGTCTCCGGGAAGTACGCGGCGAACTCCTCGCCGCCGCGCCGCGCCGAGATGTCCTGGGCCCGCAGCGCCGACTGGAGCCGGGAGCCGAACGCCCGGATCACCTCGTCACCGGCGGAATGGCCGTGCGCGTCGTTGACGTCCTTGAAATGGTCGAGGTCGAACACGGCGACGGCGAGCGCATGGCCGTATCGGGAGGATCGCGAGATTTCTCCCGCGAGCCGCCCGTCGAAATATCGCCGGAGGAAGAGGTTCGAGAGGACGTCGCGCGCCGCGAGACGAAAGTTCTCTTCCGCGTACACCGCGTCGGTCAGGGCCCGATAGAGTCCCCGGAGCCGCTCGACGCCGGACCGCGAAAGGGGAGCGTCGAATTCGAGCTCCCAGTAGCCGATGGCGCGGCTCCCGGAGAAGAGCGGGAGGTGGAACTTCCGCCGGCCGCGCCCGGGCTCCTGCAGTTGGAGGGGCGCGAAGGATCGGGACGTTTCGGTGGCGGTGAGACGATCGAGGAGATCCGACTGGATGGTTTCCCGGAGACGGGGATGGACGTCGTCGAGGACCGGCGCGGCGGCCCCGCCGCTCGACCACACCTCGCGGACCCGGATGTTCTCGTCGAACAGGTAGAGATCGAAGCGGCGGACCGGCGCGAGCCTCTGGGCGGACTCGTGCCCGCGCGCCGCGATCGCCGAGGATTCGAACGATTCCGCGAACGCGTGCATCGTGTTCTGCATCTCTCGGAAGGTCTCGGCGGCGCGCCGCTCTCGCCGGCGCACCCGCCACAATTCGAGCGCGAGGCCCACGCTCGTCATCGCGAGCAGGCCGTCGGCGACCGGGACGACGGAGGATGGCAAGTCGGAAAATTATAGAGGCGAAAAAAAACGGGGCGCCGCGAAGCGCCCCGAATTCCGAAACTGAAGTCCGATTACTTGGTGGTGGTGGTCGCGGTGGTGGTGGTCGCCGTCGTGCCGGTCGTGTTGGTCGTGCCCGTCGTGGCGGTGGTGGCCGGGGTCTCGGTCGAGGTGGTGGTCGTCGTCATCGTGGTCGTGGTTCCCGTGGAGCCCGTCTCCTCGACGACCTTGGGCTGATCGCTCGCCGTCGTGGTGGTCGTGGTCTCCGTGGTCGACGGCTCTTCCGCCTTCTTGCATCCGCCGAGGATCAGGGTGGCCGACGCGGCCATCAGGAACAGGGCAAGGGATTTCTTCATCAGTTGATCTCCTTCTCTAAAAATTCGAATTCGAGAGTTTCGAAATTCGCTGTAACCCTCTGTCAACCCGTGAACCCGCAGATCATACACGATCGATCCGGGCTGTCAACCGATTCGGTGCAATTTCGGGGCCGTTTGCCAAATTCCGGGTTCCCGGCTATTCTTGCCGTTTTGACGTTTCGGGCGCCAGGCGCCCGGGGGGGCGTGGTGTTCGAAGGTCTCGGCGATCGGCTGCAGCGCGTGTTCAAGGAACTCCGGGGTGAGGGCACGCTCACGGAATTCCACCTCGATTCGGCCTTGCGCGAGATCCGCCTGTCCCTTCTCGAAGCCGACGTTTCGCTGCCCGTCGTGAAGGCTTTTCTGGCGAGCGTGCGGGAGCAGGCGGTCGGGGAGAAGGTGACGACCGCCCTTTCGCCCGCCCAGGAGGTCATCCGAATCGTTCGGGACCAGCTCGTCGCCCTGCTCGGCGGAGCGCGGGCCGATCTCGACTTCCGCGCGCGGCCTCTCGTGATCCTCCTGGTGGGTCTCCAGGGTTCCGGCAAGACGACGACGGCGGCCAAGCTCGCGCGGCTCCTCAAGGAAACCCGGGGGCGCCACCCTCTTCTGGTCGCCTGCGACCTCGCCCGTCCGGCGGCGATCGCGCAGCTGAAGACGCTGGGGGCCCGGATCGGAGTCCCCGTGTTCGACCCCGGCGGCCGGACCGATCCCGTCGCCGTGGCGCGCGACGCCTCCGAGGAAGCGCGCCTGACGGGGCGCGACACGGTCATCTACGACACCGCCGGCCGGCTCCACATCGACGACTCCCTGATGGAGGAGGTCGCGCGGTTGAAGAGCGCGGTCTCGCCGCAGGAGACGCTCTTCGTGGCCGACGCCATGACCGGCCAGGACGCCGTCCGTTCGGCGGCCGCCTTCCACGCGAAGCTCGACGTGACGGGGGTGATTTTCACCAAGACCGACGGCGACACCCGTGGCGGCGCGGCGCTTTCCATCGTCTCGACGATCGGCCGCCCGATCAAGTTTGTCGGCTCGGGAGAGAAGATCGAGGACCTCGAGGCCTTCCACCCCGACCGGATGGCTTCCCGGATCCTCGGCATGGGAGACATGCTCTCGCTGATCGAAAAGGTCGAGCAGTCGATCGACGCCGAGGACGCGGCGCGCATCGCGAAGAAAGCGGGCGCGGGCGAGTTCACGCTCGAAGACCTCCGTGACCAGCTGGCCTCGATGAAGAAGATGGGCTCGCTGTCCCAGGTGCTCGACTTCCTGCCGAAGATCGGCCCTTTCCGGCAGATGCCGAAAGCGGCGGAGATGGATCCGAAGGCCCTCACGCGGATCGGCGCGATCATCGACTCGATGACGTCCGACGAGCGGCGCTATCCGCAGATCGTCAACGGCAGCCGCCGCAAGCGGATCGCGAAGGGTTCGGGAACGAAGGTCGAGGACGTGAACCGTCTCCTGAAGCAGCACGCCCAGATGAAAAAGATGATGAAATCGATGAAGGGACTGGGGCGCGGACTCCGCCCCCAGGACGTCAAGAACCTGTCGCTTTCGGGCCCCCGGTAGCAGCCGGCGGGACCCGCAGAAGGAGCAACGCCCCATGTTGAAGATCCGTCTCCGCCGCGCCGGAACAAGGAACCGCCCCTACTATCGGATCGTCGTTTCGGGATCCCGCCGCACGCCGGGCTCCGAGATCGTCGAGGAACTCGGCTTCTACGACGCGGTCGCCAACCCGCCGGCGGTCAAGTTCGACCGGGAAAAGGCGCGCGCCTGGATCGCCAAGGGCGCCCAGCCGTCCGCGACGATCCGTTCGCTGCTGTCCCGCGGGGAAGCCGCCTCGTGAAGGAGCTCGTCGAGACCGTCGCGCGCGCCCTCGTCACCCGGCCCGAGGACGTCTCGGTCGAGGAGATGCGCGAAGGGGAGACGGTAACGCTCGACCTGACGCTCTCCGGGGAGGACCTCGGGCGCGTCATCGGCCGGGAGGGCCGCACTGCGCGCGCGCTCCGGGCCTTCGCCTCCGCGGCCGGGCGAAAGCGAAACCAGCGTGTCGTCGTCCGAATCAAGGGGTGAGCCCTACCTTCGCGTCGGCGCGCTGAAGAGACCCCACGCGCTGCGTGGGGAGATCGCGGTGCAGCCGGTGGGCGATTTCCCGGAAAGAATCCGGGCGGGAGCGCGCCTCCGGGTGCTCGACGCCGGCGAGACGGCTGCCGTCGCCCTCGTCGTCGAGTCCGTCCGTTCCCACGGCACCCATCTGCTCGTCAAGTTCGAGGGTCGCGATTCGATCGAGGCGGTCGCCGAGCTCTCGGGCAAGGATCTCGCAGTCGGCCGCGAATCGCTCGCGCGCCCTTCGGAGGATTTCCTGTTCGACGACGAGGTGGCCGGCTTTGCGTGCGTCTCTTCCGCCGGCGACCGGCTGGGAACCGCCGAAGGGTTCGAGCGCCACGGACCCGCCTGCTTTCTCCAGGTTCGCCGCGGGGACGCGAGCCATCTCGTCCCGTTCGTCCATCCGATCGTTCGGGAGGTCTCCCGCGCGCGCCGCGAGATCGTGATCGAGCCCCCGGACGGCATTTTCGAGATCTGACGGCGCCCGTGCTCCGTTTCGACGTCCTCTCGATCTTCCCGGGGTACTTCGCCAGCCCCCTCTCGGAGAGCCTGCTCGCCCGCGCGCAGGAAAAGGGAATTCTCTCGGTCGCGGTGCACGACATCCGCGACTGGTCTTCCGACACCCACCGGAAGGTCGACGACGAACCGTATGGGGGCGGGGCGGGCATGGTCATGATGGCGCCGGTCGTGGCCGCCGCCATCGAAGCCGTTCGCGGGCTCCCGGGCCTCCCGCCGGCGAAGGTCTACTGCCTCGCTCCGGACGGCCGCCGCTTCGATCACGCTTTCGCCGCGGAGATCGCCGCGCTCGAGCGGTGCGTCCTCGTCTGCGGCCGTTATGAGGGGATCGACCAGCGCGTGGCGGACGCCGGGCTCTACGACGGCGAGATCTCGCTCGGCGACTTCGTCCTGTCCGGCGGCGAGATCGCGGCGCTCGCGGTGATCGAAGCCTCGGCGCGCCTGGCTCCGGGATTCGTCAAGGAGATCGCGTCGGTCGAGAACGACTCTTTCTATCGGGGGCTCCTCGATCATCCGCACTACACCCGTCCCCGGGAGTGGCGGGGTCTCGCCGTGCCCGAGGTCCTCCTTTCCGGACACCACGAGAAGATCGAATCGTGGCGGAGAGAAGAGGCGGAGCGTCGGACGCGGGAGCGCCGGCCCGACCTCCTCGGGAGGCGCTAACCCCGGGACGACGAGACGCTTGGGGTTGGCGTGGCCCTGCTATATAATCTGCCCGCGAAGGGCTTTCCGGGGGGAATCCTCTCGAAAAGTCAGGGATTTACGTTAAGGAGCTCATCATGACAGACATTCTGCGCGAGGCAGAGAAGGGTTCTCTTCGTTCCGACCGCCCTTCCTTTTCCCCGGGAGACTCGGTTCGTGTTCACGTGAAGGTCAAAGAAGGGGAGAAGGAGCGGATCCAGATTTTCGCCGGCATCGTCATCGCCCGGCGGGGAGGGGGATCGCGCGAAACTTTCACGGTCAGAAAGATCTCCGGCGGGGTAGGCGTCGAGCGCGTCTTCCCCCTTCACTCACCGATCATCGAGCGGGTTGACGTGGATCGCCGCGGCGATGTCCGTCGCGCGAAGCTGTATTACTTGAGGGAGTTGAAGGGCAAGGCAGCTCGCATTGAGGAAAAACGCGCCGACTGACCGTCGCCGCGCCGCCCGGGACAAGTGGACGGCGGCGTTGCTGTGGGAAATGGGACGACTCTCGTCTCTCGCCGCGCCGGAGGCGGAGTTGTTCCGGCATGGCTACCGGAGGATCGCGGGGACGGATGAGGTCGGGCGGGGCTGTCTCGCGGGACCGGTCGTCGCGGCCGCGGTGATCCTGCCACCCGGATTCTCCTGGCCGGGCATCGATGACTCGAAGAAGCTCGAGCCGGAGGAGCGCGAGGCCGTCGCCGAGGTCGTGCGGGAGCGGGCCCTAGCGTGGCGGGTCGCCGTCGTCTCCGTCCGGGAGATCGACGAGACCGACATCCGGCGGGCTTCGCTCGCGGCGATGAAGCGCGCCCTCGAGGAGCTGGCGCCTTCTCCCGACGTCGTCCTCACCGACGCGTTCGTGGTGCCAGGATATCGCGGGCGGCAGATCCCGATCGTCCATGGCGACACCCTTTCGATCTCGATCGCGGCGGCGTCGATCGTCGCGAAGGTCCATCGCGACCGGCTGATGGACGAGCTGGCCCGCGCCTATCCCGCCTACGCGTTCGAGCGGCACAAGGGGTACGCGGTGGCCGAGCATCGCGAGATCCTCGCGCGGATCGGACCGTGCCCGGAGCACCGACTCTCTTTCCACGGCGTGGTCCCCCGGGGCGAGGTCGTCTGATGGCCGTCAAACGCGACGCCGCTCTCGCGACCGCGGAGAAGCTCCTCTCGAAGGGCAAGTACGACGCGGCTTTGAAGGAATACCTGCGCCTCCTCGAGGACAACCCGAACGACATCCTCGTCCTGAACAAGGTCGGTGACATCTACGTGCTTCTCAACCGGCCGATCGATTCGCTCCCGCACTTCACGCGCATCGCGGAGCACTACGCGCGCGACGGCTTCTTCCTGAAGTCGATCGCGATCTACAAGAAGATCAACAAGATCGACCCGTCGCGGCTCGAGATCTACAACTTCCTCGCGGACCTGTACCACAAGCAGGGGCTCGCCCCCGAGGCGCGCGCGCAGTACCAGATCCTCGCCGATCATTTCCTGAAACAGAACCAGATGGCGGAGGCGATCGCGGTTTACCGGAAGATGGCCGCCGTCGATCCCAACGACATCAAGGTGCCGGTTCGACTCGCCGACCTTCTGATCGCCGCGGGCGAGAGCGACCAGGCGCTCATGCAATACGGCGTGATCGGCTCGATGCTCGTCAAGCGGGGCGCGATCGACGAGGCCGTCGCGGTGTACCAGAAGGCGCTGAAAATCCGGCCCGGCGACCGGAAGATCCTCCACGATCTGGTCCGATCGATGCTCGAAGGGGGAAACGCCGAGGCGGCCGTGCTGCTCCTGAAATCGCAGCCGCGCGACGCCGACACGATGCTGCTCCTCGCCGAAGCCCTGCTCGCCAACCGGAACCCTGCCGAAGCGCGCCAGGCCGCGGAAGCGGCCATCGCCTTCGACGATGCGCACGACGGGGCCCGGCAGTTCATCTCGCGCCTTCTCGCCGGCGAGCACGATCCCGAGGGATCTTTCGACGCGATCCAGCCTTCCGTCGAGCGTGCGGTGCGCGCCGGAGAGGTCAAGAAAGCGATCGGCATGCTGCTTCCTCTCGCGGCGTCGGGCGCCGTTCCCGTGCTGGAAAGACTGGTGGAGCTCCACCGATTGAGCGGCGACGACGCGAAGGCGGTCGAGGCGCTGACCGCGCTCGCGCATCGCGCGACGGAAGAGGGAGACGCCCCCGGAGCTTCCCGGTACTACCGGCAGGTTCTCGATATCGCGCCGGAAAACCCCGAGGCGAGACGCCAGGCCGGCTCGGCATTCGCGCCCGTCGCCAACGAGCCGGCCCCCGAGCCCGTGGACCCCCAGGAGCTGGTGGTGGAGTTCGACGAGTCGGCGTTCGACGCGGAGCCCGCTCCCGCGCCGAAGGAGCCCGTCGCTCCGGCTCCCGCCGCTCCGCCGAGGATCGAGGAGAAACGGCCCGCTCCCGAGCCGAGCCCGCTCGAGAACACCCAGGTCCGGAGGCTGCGCGCGGAAGAAGCGGACTGGAAGGACGCGGTGACCGAGGCGGAGGTCTTCGCCAAGTACGGGCTCGCCGAGAAAGCGGCCGAGAAGTATCGCGCCCTCGTTCGCCGCCGCCCGGAGGATCTCGCGGCCCGACGCCGCCTCGTCGAGCTGCTCGCCTCGCTCCGGTCGCCCGCCCTCGTCGGGGAGGCCACCATGCTCGTCGACGGCCTCCGCGCAAACGGGCAGGCCGCGGAGGCGGAAGCGGCGCGCGCGCTGTACCTGGTTCCCGGGCCGCTCCCCGCGTCTCCCGCCGCGGCCCTCCCCCCGGGCGCATCGGGTCCGCCCATTGCCTCCGCGGCGGTGGTCGAATTCGATGATCTCGCGCCGGCTCCCGCGGCGCCGATCTCCCTCGATGCGGCTCCGGCCGCCGGCCCCTCCGCGCCCGCGCTCGACATGCCCGTCGACATGGAGGTGGCGTTCGACGCGGGACTGGGAAGGGCGCTCGACGACGAGATGGCGAAGTTCCAGGAGACGCTCTCGGAGCCACCGGCGCCCGCGCCCCCGTACGATGAGATGTCGCTCTTCTCCGACGAGCAGCGGTTCTTCAACCTCGCCGCGGAGCTCGAGAAGGAGCTCGACGAAGAGGAGACGCCCGAGGCTCCCCAGCTCGACGCTCCCGGTGAAGAACTGTCGCTCGAGCAGATCTTCCGGGAATTCAAGCGAGGGGTCGAGCAGCAGCTTTCCCCGGAAGATTTCGAGACCCACTACAACCTCGGGATCGCGTACAAGGAGATGGGACTGACGGACGAAGCGATCGGCGAGTTCCAGATCGCGGCGAAGGATCCGGCGCGCGCGGTCGAGTGCTGCAGCATGCTGGGACTCTGTTTCGTCGAGAAGGGCCTCGCGCCCCTCGCGATCCAGTGGTTTCAGAAGGGGCTCGAGAGCCCGGCCCTGCGCGAAGAGGAGCGGTGGGGGATCCAGTACGACATGGCCGCCCTGCACGAGCAAACGGGCGACGCGGCGCGGGCTTACGAGCTCTACCTCGGCATCTACGGCCAGAACTCGAACTATCGCGACGTCACGGCGCGCGTGAAGACGCTCGAGAGCGCCCTCGGACGTTGACGGCGCTTCTGTCCGTCCGGGAGCTCACCGTCTCGCTGGACGCGGCGGGCGGACGGCGGCCCGTGCTCGACGCGGTGTCGCTCGATCTGGAGGCGGGCGCCGCCCACGCGCTGGTCGGGGAGAGCGGCGGAGGAAAGACGCTCTTTGCGCGCGCCCTTTTGCGCCTCCTTCCGCCGGCGGCGTCGATCACCGGGGGAGAGGTGGCGCTCGACGGGAGGAACATCCTCGCTCTCCCGGAAAGGGAGATGACCCGGGTGCGCGGCGGGAGGATCGGCTACGTTTTCCAGGAGCCGCTGGACGCGCTCGATCCCGTGCGGCCGATCGGCGCGCAGGTGGCGGAGGCGGTCCGGTTCCACGAGCGGATCGGCGCGCGCGCCGCCCGGCGGCGCGCGCTCGAGCTTCTCGACGAGGCCGGTCTCGAGCGCGCAGCGGGCCGTTACGACGCCTTTCCGCATGCGCTTTCGGGCGGCATGCGCCAGCGCGTGGCGCTCGCCGCCGCGCTCGCCGGCTCTCCTTCCGTGCTGGTCGCCGACGAGCCCACCGCGTCGCTCGACGCTCCGCTCGAGGCGCAGGTGCTCGACCGGATCGAGCGTTTGCGCCGGGAGCGCGGGCTCGCCCTTCTCCTCATCACGCACGACCTGCGTCTCGCCTCCCGGAGGTGCGACCGGGTCTCGATCCTCTACGCCGGGAGAATCGTCGAAGAGACGACCGCGGCGGAGTTCCGGGACGCGCCGCGTCATCCTTACACCGTCGCGCTCGCGGCCTGCGCCGGGGAAACCCGGGGGCTCTCGGGGCGAATGCGCGGAGAGCGCCTCCCGGTGATCGCGGGAATCGCCCCCTCGCTCGCGGAACGGGGGGCGCCCCGTTGCGGGTTCCTGCCGCGTTGCGCCCACGCGTTCGACCGGTGCGGGGTCGAGAAGCCTCCTTTCTATCCCGCCGGGGCCGGAAGGGCGAGGTGCTTTCTCTACGCCCCGGAGGCCGCATGAGCGATCCGCTGCTCACGGCGTCGAATCTGGCGAAGACTTATCCGGCGGCGGGCGCCTTCGGTCGGCGGCCGGAGTGCCGCGCGCTCGACGGCGTTTCCTTCGAACTCGAGGAAGGAGAGACGCTCGCCATCGCGGGGGAGTCCGGGAGCGGCAAGACGACGCTCGGCCTGATCGTCGCCCGGCTCGAGGAACCGAGCGCCGGAACGATCCGGGTGGACGGTCTTCTCTGGTCGTCGCTCCGGGGGGCGGCCCTCCGGAGGGAGCGGGCCCGGGTCCAGATGGTGTTCCAGGATCCCTCGACGTCGCTCAATCCCCGGCTGACGGTCGGCGAGTCGATCGGCGAGCCGCTGCGGGCGATCTCGCGCCTCGCGGGCAGGGCGCTCGCGGAGAGGACGGCGGAGCTCCTGGCGTCGGTGGGCATCGATCCCGCGGCGGCGGGGAAGCGCCCGCGCGAGCTCTCGGGGGGCGAACGGCAGCGCGTGGCGATCGCCCGCGCGCTCGCGCCGCGGCCGCGCGTCGTCGTCTGCGACGAGCTGGTCGCTTCTCTCGATCTCTCGGCGCGGGCAGGGGTGCTGAACCTCCTTCTCGATCTCCAGGAGGCGACCGGCGTGTCGTATCTCTTCATTTCCCACGACCTCGAGGCCATCCGTCGCGTCGCGGACCGGGTCGCGATACTCTACGCAGGCCGGATCGTGGAGGAATCTCCGGCGAGGCAGTTCTTCGCGGCGCCGCGGCATCCGTATTCCGCCGCGCTCCTGGCGGGAAGGGCGCTTCCCGGAGAGCCGCCGGAGTCAGGGACGGACGAAGGAGGATGCCGCTTCGAACCCCGCTGCGGGGCGGCCCGGCCGCGATGCCGGGAAGAAGATCCCGCCCTCGTCTTCGAGGGACCGCGGCGGCGCGTCGCTTGTTTTTTTCCCGGGGAACCCGTAGAAAATGAAAAACTTTCCGGAGAAAATTGCGTATCCGTTCAGTGAGAACGAGGAGTAAAGAGCCGATGAGAACGTTGAGGGCCCTGGCGACCATTTCTTGTGCGGCGACCTTCGCCGGAAGTCTCGCGGCGCAGTCGACTCTGGCGCCCCCGCCTCCGGCGCCTCCCCCTCCGCCGGCCGCGCCCGAGCGCCCGGCGGTCTCGGTGAGCGTTTCGTCGCGCGCGGGGAAGACCCATGCCGAGCCGATTCCCGCCGGCGCGGAGGGGGGCGTGAAGCTCAGCCTGCGCGACGCGATTTCGCTCGCGATCGCCAACAACGTCGATCTCCAGGTTTCGATCGCCGGCGACGAACAGGGTTTCTACGGGGTCCTCCAGGCCCGGGGCATCTTCGATCCTCTCGTGACCGCGAACGTTTCGGCGAGCGACCAGCAGTCGAACAATTCGTCCACGCTCGCGGGGGCCGCGGTGACCGACCAGAAAGTCTACGTCGCCAACGTCGGGGTGGCGCAGCTCCTCCCGACCGGGGGAACGCTTTCGCTCGGCTTCGACAACCAGAAGGTCGACACGAACTCCTCCTTCGTCACGGTGAACCCTTCGTACTCCGCGAGCCCGCTCCTCGATCTTCGCCAGCCGCTCCTCCGGAATTTCGGACGAGACTCCACGACGCGGTTCATTCGGATCGCGAAGAACAACCAGGGAGCCAACGATCAACTCTTCCTCCAGAATCTGCACGCGACGATCACGGCCGTCGAGCAGGCGTACTGGGATCTCGTCTACGCGCGGCAGAATCTGCTCGTGAAGCAGGAGTCCCGCGATCTCGCGCAGGAGCTGTACAGGATCACGAAGATCAAGATCGACGTCGGATCCCAGGCGCCGATCGACATCGTCCAGACGGAGTCGGGTGTCGCCCAGCGCGAGCTCGACATCATCACCGCCCGCCAGGCGGTCGGCGACGCCGAGGATCGCCTGAAGAGGCTCCTGAATTTCGCGGCGGTCAACCGGTGGAACGATCACGTCGTGCCCACCGACGAGGTTCGCGTCGAGACGATGTCGATCGACACGGACGCGGGAGTCGCGGCCGCGCTCCAGAATCGCCCCGAGGTGCGGGGAGCCATCTATGCCGCCGCCAATGCCCGGATCAACTACGACTGGGCTCGGAACCAGATGCTTCCGCAGCTCGACCTGAACGCCAACTACGGATATTCCGGCCTGGGCGGGCCGACGCGGACGGCGGGCCCGGATGGGGTCTTCGGCACTTCGGACGACGTGATTCTCTCGGGAGGGTACAGCGACGCCTTCTCGCAGGTGCGGCATGGAGACTTCCGCAACTGGTCGGTCGGCCTCACGCTCGGCATCCCGATCGGGAATCGGGCCGCCCGCGGCGCCGCCGGGGTCGCCCGGTGGAGTCTGGAAGGCAATCTGGCTTCGCTCGAGCAGCTCCGCCAGAACGTGACCGTCGAGGTGAGGAACGCGGCGCGGGCGATGGAGACCGCGCGGCAGTCGATCGCCGCCGCCGGCAAAGCGCGCGAGCTCGCCGAGAGGAACGTCGACGCCGCGAAGAAGAAGTACGACAACGGCCTGATCACTTCGTTCGAAGTCCTCTCGATCCAGAACGATCTCGCCTCCGCCCGTTCGGCGGAGCTCCAGGCTCTGACGCAGTACCGTAACGCCACCGTCGCTTACCACCGGGCCGTGGGCGACCTGCTCTCCTGGAAAGAAGTGCAGGTGGACGATCTCGCCTCGGTCCCGGTGCCCGAGCCGGAGTCTCTGCGGCCTTCGCGGTAGCGCGGTGCCCCGGATCCGACCGGACGTCCTCCGGGAACCGTGGCGCCGCCCCCGGTGAAGAGAGCGCTCATCGCGGGTGCGGCCGTGGCGGCCGCTCTGGGCGCGATGCTGCTGGTCGTCCGGGCCCGGGGGCCCCGGGTCGACCTCGAACGAACGAAGCGCCGGACGATCGTCCCGATCGTGTCGGGGGCGGGCGAGATTCGGCGGCCGGAGGCGGTCGGCGTGCCGGCCGGGGTCATCGGGCGCATCAAGAGCATCCCGGTCCGTCCCGGCGACGCGGTGCGGAAGGGCGACGTCGTCGTGGAGCTCGACCGCACGGCGTACGAGGCCCAGGCGTCCGAAGCGACCGCGGCGGCGGCCCGGGCCTCCGAAGAGGCCGGACGCGCCGCGGCTTCTCTCGAGTCCGCTTCCCGCAAGTACGCGCGCGCGATCGCTCTCGCCGGAAAGAAGATGGCTTCCGGGGACTACCTCCAGGCGGCGCGGGGGGACGTGGCCCGCGCTCGAGCGGCCCGTGACGCCGCTTCTTCGTCGCTCGCGTCCGCCCGGGAACGGCTGGCGAGCGCCCGGGAAGCGCTCTCCCGAACCCGGATCACCTCGCCGCGGGATGGGGAGATCGTGGCCGTGCACGCGAAAATCGGCGAGACCGTGACGGAGCGGCTTCCCGTGGTCTCGGTCGCGGAGAAAGGGAGCACGATCGCTGTGCCGATTCCGGCGGATTCGGTGCGCCGGTTCCCGCCGGGCTCCGGCGCTTCGGTGCGCGCCGCCGGATCGAGAGAGGAGATTCGGGGCGAAGTGCGCGGTCTCGTGGCGCCAAACAAAACGGGGGATTCCGCGTATGTGTCGGTGATGATCGCGTTGCCTTCGTCGTCGTCCGCGCTGGCGCCCGGCAGCGCCGCGCGCGTCCGGATCGAGGGCCCGCCGATCGCGGGAGCGCTCGCGGTTCCGATCTCGGCGCTCTCTTCTCCGGCGCGCGTCCGGCGGCGCGAATCCGGGGTTTTTCTCCCGCTGTCCGGGCGCGCGCGCTGGCGCGCGGTCGTCGTGGGCGTTCGAGATGAACGGTTCGCGGAGATCGTTTCGGGCCTGGCAGAGGGGGAAGAGATCGTCGCGGGGCCCTTCGCGGCGGTCGAAAGCCTCTCCGACGGCGACCGGATCCGGCCGCGGCGAAAGGAAGAGTGACGCGATGCCCCTGATCGCCATGAGCGGAATCACCAAGATCTACCGCATGGGAGAGGAGGACGTGCAGGCGCTGCGCGGTGTCGCCCTCTCGATCGAGAAGGGCGAGTACGTTGCGATCATGGGTCCGTCGGGTTCGGGCAAATCGACGTTGATGAATCTGGTGGGGTGCCTCGACACGCCGACGGCGGGTTCCTATCGCCTGAACGGGAGCGAGGTGGCGAGCATGAGCGATGACGAGCTCGCCTCGATCCGAAACCGCGAGATCGGCTTCGTCTTCCAGACGTTCAATCTGCTGCCCCGCACGTCGGCGGTCGCGCAGGTGGAGCTCCCGCTCGTTTACAGCGGCGTGCCGAAACGGGAACGCCACGAGCGGGCGGTCGAAGCCCTGCGCGCGGTCGGTCTCGCCGACCGCATGAGCCACCAGCCGAGCGAGCTCTCGGGAGGACAGCGCCAGCGCGTGGCGGTGGCGCGCGCGCTGATCAATCGGCCGAGCCTGATTCTCGCCGACGAGCCCACGGGAAACCTCGACTCGAAGACGGGGGCCGACATCATGGCCCTCTTCGACACGCTGAACCGCCGGGGAAACACAATCGTTCTCGTCACCCACGAGGAAGACGTCGCCGAGCACGCGCGGCGCATCGTGCGGCTGCTCGACGGACGCATCGTGGACGACCGCTCGAGCGCGAAGGCCCGCGCGACCTCCCCGCCCCCGGAAACGTTTCGCGCCGGCGACAAGCCGGCCTGATGCGCCTCAGGTTTCCGGGGTCGGCGCCCGCCCGGTGATCAGCATGGCGTCGCCGTACGAGTAGAAGGAATAGCCCTCCCGGAGGGCCTCGGCGTATGCCGCGAGAACCGCCTCGCGGCCGGCGAACGCGGACACGAGCATCAGGAGCGTCGAACGGGGCAGATGGAAGTTCGTGACGAGGGCGTCCACGAGACGAAATCGAAACCCCGGGGTCACGAAGAGCCGGGTGGAGAACGCGAGCCGATCTTCCTCGAGCGCCCACGACTCGAGGGCCCGCGTCACCGTCGTTCCGATCGCGACGACGCGCCCCCCGCGGGATCGCGTCTCCCGGATACGCGCCGCGGTCTCCGCCGGGATCCGGACCCGCTCGGCGTCCATGACGTGGTCGGCGGCGTCCGCCGCCGAGACCGGGCGGAACGTGCCGGCGCCGACGAGGAGCGTGAGGTCCGCGACGCCGATCCCCCGCGCCTCCATCTCCGCGAAAATCGCCGGCGTGAAATGGAGCCCCGCCGTGGGGGCGGCGACCGCGCCGTCGGCGCGGGCGTAGACGGTCTGGTACCAGTCGCGATCGCGCGGGTCGTCCTTCCTCCGGATGTAGGGCGGGAGCGGGACGTGCCCGATCACGGCGATCCTTTCCGGGGTGAGCGGGGGATCGAATTCCGCGACGCGCTTTCCGTCCTCCCTCACCTCGCGGATCCGGGCGCGCTCGCCGCCGGAGAACTCGACGATGTCTCCGGTCTTTGCCCGCCGGCCGGGTCGGGCGAGGCACGTCCACGCGCCTCCGCCTTCTTCTTCGAGAAGGAAGATTTCGATCGATCGCCCGCCGCGCGAACCGTGGAGGCGCGCCGGCATCACCCGCGCGTCGTTTCGCACGACGAGGTCGCCCGGGCGGAGCAGCGACGGTAGATCGGCGACCGTCCGGTGAGCGATCCCTCTCGTCCCGGGGTCGAGAACGAGCAGCTTCGACGACCCGCGCGGCCTCGGCTCCTGGGCGATGCGATCGGCCGGAAGCGCGTAGTCGAACAGGTCGACAAGCACGCGACGATCATAGTAGAGTCCTCCTTTGATGTGGCGGATCCCCGGTTGCCGAGAAATTCCCCGCGCGGGGAATTTTTTTTGCCGGCGGCGCGAGGCGGCGGCGCGAAGCGGCGCCGGGAGGACTTGATGGCGGAATCGGTCGGCCTCCTGCGCAAGGCGAAGATCATGGACGCGGACCGGATGGAGCGCGCCATCGTCCGCATGGCCCACGAGATCGCCGAGAGCGAGCGCGATCTCTCGGAGCTCGCGTTGATCGGAATCCGCACACGGGGGGTTCCCCTCGCGGAACGCCTGGCGCGCACGATCGAAAAGAACGAGGGCATCCGTCCCGCGACCGGCTCCCTCGACATCACGCTGTATCGCGACGACCTCTCGACGATCGCCGCCCAGCCGCTCCTCCGCAAGACGGAGCTCAACTTCGACATCAAGCCGCGGGTCGTCGTGCTGTGCGACGACGTCCTCTACACGGGCCGGACGATCCGCGCGGCTCTCGACGGCCTGATCGACTACGGCCGGGCGAAGGCGATCCGGCTGGCGGTCCTGATCGACCGCGGCCACCGGGAGCTGCCGATCGAGGCGAACTTCGTCGGCAAGCGCGTTCCGACGTCCTCGCGGGAATTCATCAAGGTGATGCTCCAGGAGATCGACGGCGCCGACGAGACCTGGATCATGGAGCGCGGGTGACGAAAGCCGGGCTCCGCTCCAAGGATCTCCTGGGGATCGAGCCGCTCGACCCTTCGGAAATCGAGTTGATCCTCGACACGGCGGAATCCATGGCGGAAATCGGGAAAAGGGAGATCAAGAAAGTCCCGGCCCTCCGCGGCCGGATGGTCGTCAACCTCTTCTTCGAGGCCTCCACGCGCACCCGCTTCTCGTTCGAGACCGCCGAGAAGTGGCTCTCCGCCGATACCCTGAATTTCGCCGCGAAGGGGACGTCGGTCGAGAAAGGGGAATCCCTCCTCGACACGGCGAAGAACCTCGAGGCCATGTCTCCCGACTTCCTCGTGATCCGCCATTCGTCCCCGGGGGTCCCGCACTTTCTCGCCTCGCGCCTGAAGACGCGGGTCATCAACGCGGGCGACGGCGCGCACGAGCATCCGACGCAGGCGCTCCTCGACGCGATGACGATCCGGCAGCGAAAGGGGAAGTTCGACGGCCTCAAGGTCGCGATCGTCGGCGACATCGCGCACTCGCGCGTCGTCCGGTCCAACATCTGGTGCCTGACGAAGCTGAACGCGAAGGTGACTCTGTGCGCGCCCCCCACGCTGATGCCGGTCGACATCGAGTCGATGGGCGTGGGGGTGACTTCCGACTTCGAAGAGGCGCTCGACGGCGCGGACGTCGTCATGATGCTCCGGGTCCAGATCGAGCGGGGAGGCAAGATGGCGTTCCCCTCCTCGCGCGAGTACTTCGCGCGCTATGGGCTGACGCGGGAGCGGCTGAGGCTCGCGCGTCCCGACGCGATCGTCATGCATCCCGGCCCGATGAACCGAGGGGTCGAGATCTCCTCCGAGATCGCCGACGACGCCGACCGCTCGGTGATCCTCTCCCAGGTGGCCAACGGCGTCGCCGTGCGGATGGCGATCCTGTATCTGCTCGCGGGCGGGAGCCCCCAGGCATGGCAGGAGAAGGCGTGACGCGCCTCCTCTTCCGGGGCGGACGGATCGTGGACCCCGCGGCCGGGCGCGAGGGCGTCGCGGACCTCCTCGTCGAGGAGGGCAGGATCGCGCGGATCGCTCCGGGCATCGACGCCCGGGACGTCGAAATCGTGGACGCGGCCGGAATGATCGTCTTCCCGGGCTTCATCGATCTCCACGTCCACCTCCGCGAGCCGGGTTTCGAATACAAGGAATCCATTCTCTCGGGCGCCCAGGCCGCCGCCGCCGGCGGGTTCACGGCCGTCTGCGCGATGCCGAACACCGACCCCGTCAACGATCACCGCACGGTCACCCGCTGGATCGCCGATCGCGCGCACGAGGCGGGCTTCGCGAGGGTCTATCCGATCGGGGCGACGACGAAAGGGATGCGGGGCGAAGAGCTCGCGGAGTTCGGCGAGATGAAGGAAGCCGGCGCCGTGGCGGTTTCCGACGACGGCCGCTGGGTCGCGAACGGGACCGTCATGCGGCGGGCGCTCGAATACGCGAGCCTGTTCGATCTCCCCGTCGCGACGCATGCCGAGGACGAGACGCTTTCCGGGCGCGGCGCGATGAACGAAGGGGGCGTCTCGACGCGTCTCGGTCTCTCGGCCCAGCCCGCCGAGGCGGAGTCGGTCGCCGTCGCCCGCGACATCGCGCTCTGCGCCCTCGCGAAAGGGCGGCTGCACGTCTGCCACGTCTCGACGGCGCGATCGGTCGCCCTCGTCCGCGAGGCCAAGGCCCGGGGCGTGCGCGTCACCTGCGAGGCGACGCCTCATCATCTCCTCCTCACCGACGAGGAGGTCGCCCGCTCGGGTTTCTCGACCGATACGAAGATGAATCCGCCGCTCCGCGCGCGACGGGACGTCGAAGCCCTGGTCGAGGGGCTCGTCGACGGAACGATCGACGCCGTCGCGACGGATCACGCCCCGCATCACCTCGACGAGAAGGCGGTCGACTACGAGTCGGCGCCGTTCGGCGTGATCGGCCTCGAGACCGCGGTCAGCCTCTTCCATGCCCGTTTCGTCTCGACCGGCCGCGTCTCCCTTTCCCGGATGGCGGAGCTCTTCTCCTCGGGCCCGGCCCGCGCGTTCTCGCTGCCGGGCGGCACCTTGGCCGACGGCGCGGCGGCCGATGTGACGCTCTTCGACCCGGGCGCGGAATGGGAAGCGGATCCCCGGGCGTTCCGGTCCCGCGCGCGGAATTCGCCGTTCGCCGGGATGCGGGCGTCCGGCGCCGTCGCCGCGACCTACGTGTCCGGAAGAGAGATTTACCGGCGCTCGTGAATCCCCGCCCGAAGCGGATCGTGATCGTGGACGATTCCGACGCGGCCTGCGCCATGTTCCGCGACATCCTCATCGAACGGTACGGGAGCGGCGTCGACGTGGAAACCTACGTCACGCCCTTGAACGCGCTGTCGCGCATCGACGCGTCGATCGACCTCCTGGTCGTCGATCTCGAGATGCCCCACATCGACGGGAGGAAATTCCTGGAGTTCGCGATCGAGAAGGGCGTTTCGCGCGCCCGCGTCATCGTCACGTCCGGCCGCGATGCCGAGGATCTGCACTCGATCTTCCCCGCGGGGTCCTGTCTGGCGGTCATGAACAAGACGGAGCCCAAGCAGCGGGAGGCGTTCACCATGATTCTCGACTCGATCATGCGGCGATGATCCGCCGCGCGCGGCCCTCCGCCGCGTGCGCCGGGTTCCTGCTCGCCGCGGTCATCGGCGCAGCGGCCCCGGGCGCGGCGGCGGCCGGCGACGCTCCCGCTTCCGTGACATGGGAAGGCGCGGCCCCCGTCCGGCGCGCCGAATGGGAGCTTCGTCTTCGGAGGCTGGCGCCCGCGTCGCCGGGAGCGGGCCTGCCGCTCGTCGTTCGCGTCGCCGTCGACGCGGAAAGGCAGGCCGCGGAACAGGGGGACGCCGCGTTCGCGACATGGAAGGTCCACCGCCATCGCGTGGAGCTCCGGATCTCCGCCGATATTCCGGAGGAGCCGGATCTCCTTTCCCCGGCCCTCGCGTCCGCGCGCTTCCTGGCCGCCTATCCCGGGGCCGCGCGGAACGCCGTGCTCGCGGCGGCGTTCGGGGCTCACCGCGCCGGCACGTGGTGGGGAAGGCCGTCGTCCTCGTGGGCGCCTCTCCTTCGGGAGGCGGGGATCCTCCCGTCGCCCGAATCGCTGGCGAGCCCGGCCGGAGACTCGGCATCGCCTTCCCTGCTCGAAGTGGGGGCGGCGGCTTCCGCGCTCGACGCCTGGGCGCGCGGCGAAGGGGAGCGCGCGGTCGAGCGGGCGGTCGGTTCGGGCGCCGCGCCGCTCGCGATTCTTCGGCGCTATCTGGAACGGGCGTCGCGGGAGCCGCTTCCGCCGACGCCCGCGCGTGTCCTTCCGGCGGAATCGCTGCGGGGGATCTCTTTCGCGATGGAGAACTCGGTCGAGGGCTCCTATCTTTCGCGGCGGTCGGGCGAGACCCTCGCGAGACTGCAACGGGACGGCGCCAACGCCGTCTCCGTGATTCCCTACGCGTTCCAGAGAAGTCGCGACGCCCCGGAGCTAAGATTTCCCGGCCGCAACCCGCGCGGGGAGACCGAAGAAGGAGTTCTCCGCGCCGCGCAGGACGCGCATCGCCGGGGTCTGGCCGTCCTGCTCAAGCCGCAGATCTGGCTCTGGCGGGGATTCACCGGGGATATCGCGATGGCGAACGACGCGGACTGGAGCGCATGGTTCCGGAACTACCGCCGGTATCTCATCCGCTTCGCCGCCGTCGCCGAAGCCGGCCGGGCCGAAATGTTCGACGTGGGCGTCGAGCTCTGCGCGACCGAGAAGCGCGAGCGGGAATGGCGGGAGTTGATCGCGGCCGTCCGGAAAGCGACTTCGGCGCCCCTCGTGTATTCCTGCAACTGGGGCAAGGGCGCCGAGGCGGTTCCGTTCTGGGACGCGCTCGACGCGATCGGGGTCGACTTCTACGATCCACTCTCCGCGGCGAACCACCCCACGGACGCGGAGCTCGCGGACGGCGTGCGGAGCGCGACTCTTCCGCTCGCGCGCGTGGCGGCGCGGACGAAGAAACCCGTCTACCTCAGCGAGGTCGGATTTCCTTCGGTCGCCGGAGCCTGGGTATCGCCCCATGACGAGGCCTCTCCGCGGCCGTACTCCGCCAGCGATCCGGCCCGCTGTGCCCGGGCCGTTTTCTCGGCGCTCGAAGACGCGCCCTGGTTTCGTGGTCTCTTCTGGTGGAAGGCCTTTTCCAGCGGGGAGGAGGCGGCGCCCGGAGAAAAGACGTTCAACGTTCTCGGCCGCCCGATCGAAGCGGCGATTCGCGAGGGCTTCCAAAAGATGAGGGCGCGAGAGAGCGGGAAGCGGCCGGGGATCTGAAGGATTCGCGGCGGGTGGAAGGCAACCGGGATCCCTCGCTTCGCTCTAATTGATGGTCTGGGGATCGGGCGGGAATCGTTCGTCGAGGATCCGGAGCAGGCGAGGCCGCACGAGCAGATCGAACTGGGCACGACTGTCGGGAAAGAGGCCTTCGATCGCGCTCTCGGCGCGCTGGATCATTTCGAGACCCTTTTCGCGCGTGAGAGACGTTTCCTGGGAGAGAACGCCCGCCGTCAGGTCGACGACGAGGCGGAGGCGCCGGAGTCTTTTCTGTTCGTCGAGCAGCGCCGCCGGATCGACTCTCGAGCTCTTCTCGCTCGCCACGGGAGAATGATCGCACGCCCGCTCCCGGAATTGAAGCGCCGCCATCGCGTATATTCCTCCGGAATGATGGCGACGGCGATCGATGCGGCGCGCCGGGCGGGAGACGTGCTCCTCTCCCACTGGCGCCAGCTCTCCGCGGGGGACGTGGAGGAGAAGGCGCAGAACGATTTCGTCTCGCTCGCCGACCGGCAGAGTGAGAAAGCGATCGTGGAAACGCTCCTCGCGCGATTTCCGGACGACGGCATTCTCGGCGAGGAGGGAGCCCGGCGCGCTTCCGCCAGCGGCCGCGAGTGGATCATCGATCCGCTGGACGGCACCTCCAATTTCATCGCAGGCTTTCCGTTCTGGTGCGTGTCGATCGGCGCGCGCCGAAACGGCGAGCTCGTGGCGGGCGTGGTCTGGGATCCCCTCCGTCAGGAGCTCTACGCCGCCGAGTCGGGAGGGGGCGCTTTCCGGAACGACCGGCCGCTCCACGTTTCCGCGGGGGAATCGGTCTCCGGGGCGTTCCTCGCGACGGGGTTTCCCTTTCGGGCGCACGAGGAGCTGGATGACTACCTCGCGATCTTCCGCTCTCTCTTCCTGGATGCGAAGGCGATCCGGCGCGCGGGTAGCGCGGCGCTGGACCTGGCCAACGTCGCCGCCGGCGTCTTCGACGGATTCTTCGAGTACCGCCTTTCGGCGTGGGACATCGCCGCGGGCGCGGTCCTGATCCACGAGGCGGGAGGAACCGTCCGCGACTTCGACGGCGGACCGGGATACCTCGAGTCCGGCAACGTCGCCGCCGGTTCGGCGGGGATCGTCGAAGGAATTCTCCGGGCGGTTCGCGCGGCGCGCGAGCGATAGAGTCAGCCGCGCGGGAGG
>Ga0070666_10000321_pt1 | contig 30616 bp, 28 predicted proteins | sample KBSS23metaG_FD_64677 | JGI IMG/M metagenome (GOLD analysis project Ga0070666, IMG submission 64677) | Switchgrass rhizosphere microbial communities from Kellogg Biological Station, Michigan, USA - KBS S2-3 metaG | ecosystem: Host-associated > Plants > Roots > Rhizosphere > Soil ... | reverse complement strand
ACTGCGCACCTTGATCGTCGAAGCCGTGCGTGACTTCGTGGCCGATCACTACGCCGATCGCACCATAGTTCACCGCGTCGGTGGCGTTCACATCGAACGCGGGCGGTTGCAGGATGCCGGCGGGAAACACGATCTCGTTGAGGAATGGGTTGTAGTACGCGTTCGAAGTCGGCGGCGTCATGCCCCAGCGCGAGCGGTCGACGGGCTTGCCGACCTGCTTGCGGCCGTCGTCGACGTTCCAGCGCGACGCCGAGACGTAGTCGTTCCAATACGAAGCGCGCGAGACATCGACGCCGGCGTAATCCTTCCATTTGTCGGGGTAGCCGACTTTGACATTGAAGGCGGCGAGCTTCTCTTGCGCCTTCTTCTTGGTTTCATCGCTCATCCAGCCCGCGTCGCGGATCGAATCGCCCATCGCCAGCAGGATGTTCTTCACCATGTCCTGCGTGCGCGCCTTCGCCTCGGGCGGGAAGTATTTCTCGACGTATTTCTTGCCGAGCGCCTCCCCGAGCTGGTTGTCGGTCGCTTCCGCACAGCGTTTCCAGCGCGGTTTCATCTCGGTGGCGCCGGTGAGGTACTTGCCGTTGAATGCAAAGTTCTCCTCGACAAAATCCTTCGACAGGCTATCGGCCGCGGCATTCAACACCTGCCATTGCAGATACGTGCGCCATTGCGCCAGCGGCGTGGATTTCAGTTCGTGCTCGACCTGCTGCAGGAATTTCGGTTGGGTGACGTTGAGATCGGCATGCGGCATCTTGCCGGCGTCGAAATACTGCGCCCAGTTGAAGCTCGGCGCGAGCTTGTCGAGATCGGCGAACTTCGTCTTGTGATCCTGCTTGGTCGGATCGCGCAGTTCGACGTTATCGAGCGAGGCTTCGGCCAGGCGCTTCTCGAACGCGAACACGGTTTCCGTATCGGCCTTTGCCGCGGCCGGTTTTTCCCCTGCCAGTTCGAACATCTTCTGCAGATGCTCGTGGTATTTCGCGCGCGCTTCGACGAAACGCTTTTCCGGCTTCAGGTAGTAATCGCGATCCGGCATGCCGAGGCCGCCTGCGGACAGGTGTGCGATGACTTGCGTAGGCTCGTGCAGATCCTGCGCGGCGAATAGGCCGAACGGCACAGCGACGCCGACGTCGTGCAGATGTTCCAGCGTGTGCTGCAGGTCGGCCTTGGTCTTGATCGCACGGACTTCGTTCAATAGCGGCTGCGCCGGCTTCACGCCGAGCGCATCGATTTGTTTCTCGTCCATGCACGCCGCGTAGAAATCGCCGGACAATTGGGACGCGCTGCCCTTGGGCCAGTCGGTCTTCTGCGAAACCTCGGCGAGGATGTCGCGCACATGCTCCTTGTTGATCTCGCCGGATTCCCAGCGCCGGCTCCAGCGGTCCATGTAATCCGGAATTGTGTGCGCCGCCCGCCACGCGCCATTCGAAAACGCGAAGAAATCATCGCAGGGCTGCGCATCGCGCTTGATATCGTTGGGATCGACGCCGTGTTGCGCAGCCGCTGCACTGAAACTGGCAACACAAAGGGCGAGCAGGGTTTTCGAGCGAATCGACATGACGACAAACTCCGGGCTGGCGATCCGGGGGATTGTAGGCAAGCCTGCGGGGATTGCCATGGGCCGGATGGCAGGGGTATCTGCGTGGCGAAATACCCGGCCAGCATCCATTGCGCGCTATATACGCTGCAGGCACACGTCGATGGCCGCGCCGCAGGTCGCCCGGGGCATTCGCAATCTTGCAGTCGAAGCTCAATCGTCATGCAAGCGTCGACCAATTGCTCACGATTCTGGTAGCGGATTAGAGACCAAAATCCTGCGCGCGCTAGCGTACATACGCGGTGGAATCTTGTTCATATATTGCCTATGCTAAGCAGCGCGCCGCTATCGGCAACTACGAGTGCGTTGCCGAGGAGACCGACTCGCCCATGTCCACCGTCCATGACCCGCGCCAAAATCACCTTCTGCGTGCCTTGCCCGCAGCGGAATTGGAGCGCCTGCTTGCCCACCTTGAACTGGTGCCGATGCCGCTCGGGAATGTGCTGTACGAGTCCGGCACCACGTTGCGTCACGTCTATTTCCCTACGACGTCGATCGTGTCGCTGCTCTATGTGATGGAAGACGGCGCATCGGCCGAAATTGCCGTGGTCGGCAACGAAGGCATGGTGGGAGTGGCGTTATTCATGGGCGGCGAGACCACACCAAGCCGCGCGCTGGTGCAAAGTGCAGGGCACGCTTACCGCCTGAAAGGCCAGTTTCTGAAAGACGAGTTCCATCGCGCTGAAGCGCTGCAGGACTTGTTGTTGCGCTACACGCAGGCACTGCTCACGCAGATGGCACAGACAGCGGTGTGCAATCGGCATCATTCGGTCGATCAGCAATTGTGCCGCTGGTTGCTACTGAGCCTGGACCGGCTGCCCACAAACAAACTGAGCATGACTCAGGAATTGATTGCCAACATGCTCGGCGTGCGCCGCGAAGGCGTGACCGAAGCTGCAGGCAAGCTGCAGACAACGGGTGTCATCCGCTACAGCCGCGGGCACATCACCGTTTTGGACAGACCGAGGCTGGAGAAGCACTGCTGCGAGTGCTATCAGGTCGTCAAGAAAGAATTCGATCGTTTGTTGCCCAACATGATCGCGGCGTGATGCATCGAGAGTGATGTCAGTCCTCGGTTGGATTGCAGGATGCAAAAGGACTTCGCCATGCCAAACCTAACCCCCCCAATTACCAGCAACCGCCTGCTCGCTGCGTTACCAGGCAAGGACCGGGGCCGGATTCTTGCGCGTTGCGACCAAGTCGAACTCGTAGCGGGCGATATTCTGCATGAAGCCGGCACCACCCAGCGCCATATCTATTTTCCAACTGGCGGTTTCGTCTCACTGGTCACTCCCATGGGCGCTCAAGGCGGATTGGAAGTTGCGTTGGTCGGCAACGAAGGTATGGTGGGCATTTCGCCTCTGTTGGGTGTATCCGTGTCGCCGCTGCGCCATGTGGTCCTAGGTGCCGGCAGCGCGTTGCGCATGTCCGTGGCGTCGTTCCGGCGATTACTCGACAGCAGCCAGGCTCTGCGGCGCAGACTCAATCTGTACACGCACGTGAAAATGCACCAGATGGCGCAGACGGCAGCGTGCGCCCGCTTCCACGTCGTCGAAGCGCGTCTGGCCCGCCTGCTGTTGATGACGCATGATCGGTCGCCCTCGAACGAATTCCAGGCCACGCACGAATTTCTCGCCTATATGCTGGGGGTACGTCGCGCCGGCATCACCGCGGCCGCGACATCGCTGCAGAAGCAGCGGCTCATTCGCTATAGCCGCGGAAAAATAACAGTGCTCAATCGGCGTGGCTTGGAAAAGCAGTCGTGCGGATGTTATTGGGCGGCCAAAGAACTATACGATCGCATCTTGGATTGACGGGCTGGTGTCCGGTTAGCGTCGCCGATCTACAGGCGGACTGCTACACCAAGAGGTTTGTCTTGCAGGCAAAAAGTAAGCGCAGCATTTGCAGGACAGCCGCATATTCACAAACCACAGTTTGGCGCGGCGCGCGCCGGTGAGGCGCGCGCCTGCGTTTCGTCCTACTTTGCGTGCGTGAGGGTAAATTTGCCGATGTCGACGCCGAGATCGACACCTTCGCCGTTGCCGGCCAGGGCCAGTGAGACTGTGCCCTTGGTCAGCACCTGAGCGGTTCCGGACTTGACGACTCCGGCGTGCGCTTCGGCTTGGGCGTAATCGCCGAGAACGTCGGAAATGCTGTGTATGTCTGAGAACCGTCCGGTTCCGTTATCGACGTGGGATTTGCCGACGGTCAAACCGGCGCCCTTGGCGGCGATGGTGACGCGCATCGACTTGCCGTTTTCGCAGGTGACGATACCGCTGCCTTCCGAATGCTTGTAAATGACCGACCAGGTCGACAGCGAAAATTGCAGTTTGCAGTCGAGTTCGGCGGAACTCTCCGCGCGGGCGTGGCCGGGGTAAAAAGCGACCGTTCCGAGTGCGGCGAGCGCGCTCGCGATGCGTAGGTTAAGTGTCATGATGCTTCTCCGTTTATGGCTTCGATGTCCCGGCCGCGCAACTTGGCAGATGACTTTTGGGGCGCGGCCGTAGGGACGGGATTTTCCCGCGCGGCCCAAACCGTGATGGATGGACCGTATCGGTCACCCCCAACGACTCGATTGCGTCGCGCGCATCTGGAATTGCCGCTGCATCATCGCCTTTGCAAACACATCTGTATGTACGCAAGCGTACACTTGAGGAAGATCACATCGCTTAGCATGCATAGCTGAGCGCGCTGTCGAATCCCTTGAATCGACCGTTCCTATGTGCGCTTACGTACCGATTAGCGCCGAGCGTATGCATATGCTCCTTGCATAGGTCACGCGAGCTGCGAGACACGGTTCGCTCATACAAGGAGGTGTCGTCGTGTTGCACTACGCATTGGTATTTCTGGTTATCGCATTGATCGCGGGCATTCTGGGCTTTACCGGCATCGCCGGGGCCTCGGTTGGTATTGCGAAGATCCTGTTCTTCGTATTCCTGATCCTGTTTGCGCTTTCGTTCGTCTTCGGCAGGCGCGGCAGGCTCTAACTGTCCACACACAAACCATCAAGGAGCAAGCAATGAACCAAGACATCATCAAAGGCAAATGGTCGCAACTTAGCGGCAAGCTCAAGGAAAAATGGGGCAAGCTTACGGATGACGACGTAAACCAGCTCGACGGTCATCGCGAGTATCTGGTCGGCAAGTTGCAAGAGCGCTACGGCATCGCCAAGGACCAGGCAGATGTACAGGTCAAGGAGTTCGAGCGCTCGCTGCATTAATCGCAGCGTGCGTCGCGGGCCGGCGCGTAACCCGCGACGGCCCGCCCTTGGCGCATCGATCGTAGACAACAACCAACCGAGGCAAGAAATGAACATGAAAGAGACCAAGGCGCAGATCCGCAAGAGCGCAGATCAAGTTGAAAGCGGCGTAGAGGCAGTCGCAGCGAGCCTTACTAACGGTGCCGACGCGCTCGGCGAACAGAGCGACGAGTTGCAGGACACGTTGCGCGACATCGGCCAGCGCCTGCTGGACACCACCAAGGAACTGAGCGATGCAGCTGCCAAGCAGGCGCGCCTGCGTCCGCTGGCAGTGCTCGGCGTTGCTTTCGTCGCCGGCGTCATCGTGGCGCGAGTTTTGCGTCGCTAGGGCCACACGCATGAACGCCACAGCGGAATGTGCGACGCCTGCAGCCGTCGCTGCCGTCGCTGCGTCTTCCGAAGATTTGTTCAAACCCCTGGTAACTTCCGCCGCCGACGTAGTCAGCGCTTGGGCCAGCCTCCTGAATCTCGAGCTCGCCCTGGCGCAACGCAGTTTGCGTTGGCTGCTGATTGGCGCGCTGGTCGTACCCTTGGCCGCCTTGAGCGCATTCCTGAGTCTCAGCGCCCTGCTCGTTGCAGGGGCACATATGTATACCGATAGCTGGCCACTCGCGTTGCTGCTTGGCGCCGGCGTGCAAATGCTTGCATTTGCCATTCTGCTGGACCAACTGCAACGTTGGGCGCACGACCTTACGCTGCCGCAAAGTCGCGCCGCACTGGTACATGCCATGAAGTGCATGTCATGAACCGCGACAAGGCGCGCGCGCGAGTGCATCGCGCCCAGCTGGAACTCGATGCCGCCCAGCAACAGCTCACAGCGCGCTGGACACCATGGCGCCGACTTATGGGCCGTCACAGGCTTTCGCTGCTGATCGGCGGTGGGTTGCTCGGCGGTCTGGCGCTGGCGATGGTGCCGCCGAAGCGTTGGGCAAGCTTCGGCGCCGCCTTGTTCGGCGGCAGCGCGTGGCTCGCGCGCTCGGCGCTCGGACCGTCCGTCCTTGGCGCTTTCTGGACGTATATACAAAGTAACTCTGCTTCCGCGCGCCCGCCTGTGCCCGTCCGCCCGGCAGCGCCGGGCGCACAAGCATGAGCGGCGTACCGCTGGTCGACGATATCGGCGTCGCCGCCGAACATCCGACGCGCAACCGGTTGCTGGCTGGAATTCTTGTACTGCTGGCGCTTTACGCTTGCTCCGCGGCTGCAGTGTTGATCGTGCCGTTCCTGTTGGCCTTGCTGTTGAGCTTGGTACTGGCGCCGGCAGTGCGTCTGCTCTGCCACTGGCATTTGCCGCGCGCGCTGGCTACTTTGCTGGTTCTGCTGTGCGCGATTGTATTGAGCGCATCGCTCCTGGTAAGCCTGGTTGCTCCCGCGCGCGCCTGGATGGTGCAAGTGCCAAAATCGGTCGAGCGCATCGAACTGGCGCTGAGCGAGCTGCGCCGGCCGTTGTTGGCAGCCACCCACGCCAGCGAACAAATCACCAAGCTCACCAACGTCGACGGCGAAAACAAAGTGCAGCGCGTCGTCGATGCAGGTCCGAGCCGCATCGCGCAGATGCTGAGTGCGACTCCGGCGGCGCTGGCCAGCATGATCGCAACGTTGCTGCTGATCTTCATCTTCCTGTTGCACGGCGACGCGCTGCTGCGCAAGTTCGTCGAATTGGCGCCGGCGCTGTCCATGAAAAAAGACATCGTGATGGCAACACGTAGCGCGCAGCACGAACTGTCGACGTACATGGTTACGATTGCCGTGATCAACAGCATTCTCGGCCTGCTCACGGCCTCGGTCCTGTGGTGGCTGGGCGTGGACGCGCCGCTGCTCTGGGGTGGCGTCGTCGCCGTACTGAACTTCGCGCCGTTCATAGGGCCGATGCTTGCGGTGATGATCCTCGTTGTGGTCGGCTTTTCGCGCTTCGAGACACCCTTGGCGGCACTCAGCGTGCCCGGGGCTTTCCTCGCCTTGCACTTGATCGAAGGACAACTGGTGACGCCTTTGATTGTCGGGCGCCGCTTGGCCCTCGACCCGGTGATGGTGTTCCTCGCACTCATGCTATTCGGATGGCTGTGGGGCGTCGCCGGCTTGCTCTTGGCGATGCCGCTGCTGACCTGCGTGCGGATCCTCGCCGAGCGTATACCGACTTGGAACACATTGGCCAAGATGCTGGCCGCGTGACCCAGCAGCGCTAGGTACGCTAGCGCACCGATAAATGGACAGCGGAGGTGTAACGTCCGTGCCGAGGCCGATAACGCACTCGCGTTGCTCGTCCAGTCGGAATATCTGGACGAATCGGTTCATTACTGGGAGACAGCGGAATGGAAGCAAAGAAGCTTTTGGCAATCATGTTTATCGTGGCAGGTGTATTGGCGCTGGCGTACGGCGGATTCACCTATACCAAAGAGACGCATGAGACCAAGCTCGGCCCGATCGAGTTTTCGGTCAAGGACAAGGAAACCGTCAATATTCCGATCTGGGCGGGCATTGGCGCCATCGTCATCGGCGGGTTACTCCTATCCGTGCGCACAAAAAACTAGGTTCGCGACAATTGGCCCCGCGCGCATCCGGACACCTGGTGTCCAGATGTCGTGTCGGCAAAACAGGTTACGTAAATAGGTGATCGCCATGTCTCTGCAATCTCGATTCCCCGTCACCATACTCGGTGTGGCATTCGCAATTTTCGGCGTCGCCAACGTCTGGGCGAACAATGACGATCCGCCTGATCGCGCCGCGCGATTGAGCTACACCCATGGTGTGACCAGTTTCTCGCCGGCCGGCGAAAACGAATGGGTCGACACGGTAGTCAATCGGCCGCTCGTCAGCGGCGATCGCCTGTGGACCGACAGGGACGGCCGCGCCGAACTCGAGGTCGGTGGTTCCGCGCTGCGACTTGATGCGAATACGAGCTTCGAACTCGTGAATCTGGATGACCAGACGACGCAAGTCGAGATCACCCAAGGCACACTCAACGTGAGCCTGCGCCAGCTTCCCCAAGGCCAGACCTACGAGGTCGATACGCCGACGATGGCCGTAACATTGTCGAAAGCCGGCCAATATCGCATCGAGGTCGATGCGGACGGTCAGCACACCACCGTCGCCGTGGCGCATGGCAGCGCGCAGGCGCTTGGAGAGAACGCCACCTATCCTTTGCAGGAGGGTGATCGCATTCGTTTCCACGATACGAGCCTGCGCGATGCCGAACAACTCAATGCGTCTGCGCCGGATGATTTCGACCGTTTCAGCGCTGAGCGTGACCAGCGCGCCGAGCGCCGTGTGTCCATCCAGTACGTGGGCGACGACGTCGTAGGCGCTTCCGATCTCGACGAATATGGCAGCTGGAGCGCACAGGGCGAGTACGGGCACGTGTGGTACCCCAGCCATGTCGAATCCAATTGGGCGCCGTACAGCGACGGCCACTGGATCTGGCAGGATCCCTGGGGCTGGACATGGGTCGACAATGCGCCTTGGGGCTTCGCGCCCTCCCATTACGGACGCTGGGTATCCATCGACAACCGCTGGGGCTGGGTGCCCGGTCCGCGCGCGGAGCAGGCCGTATATGCGCCGGCACTGGTTGCCTTCATCGGTGGCGCTGGTTTCAGCGTTGGGGTTTCCGTCGGCGGTGCCGGGCCGATCGGCTGGTTTCCGCTGGGTGCACGCGAAATCTACGAGCCTTCCTACCACGCCAGCCGCGATTACTTCACGCGCGTCAACGTGACCAATACCACGATAAACAATACCACTATTACAAATGTATACAACAACTATTCGAGCGGGCAACCGCTGGCGCATACGAACTACGTCAACCGCGTGATTCCGGGTGCAGTTACCGCAGTGCCCGGCAATGTGTTCGCAAGTGCCCAGCCGGTGCGTGCTGCTGCCATCAAAATGGACAGCAAGCAGGTAGCGAGCGCCCAGGTCACGCGTGTGGCCGCCGTAGCGCCCAGCGCACGTAGCGTGATCGGCAACGCACCCGCTGCGAAGGCTGCGCCTTCGAATGCCGTGCTCGAGCGCAAGGTCGTCGCGCGCACCGCGCCGCCGCCGAAACCGGTGCCATTCGCCGCGCGCCAGCAGGAACTGCAGCGCACACCCGGACGCCCACTGACGCCCAGTGCGGTGGCTGCCTTGCAGCCGCGTACAAACGCGGCATCTGCAACGCGAAATGTACGCGTGCTCGGACCACAGGCCGGCGCGGCAAATGCACGCACTGCCGGGCCGGCTCATGCCGCGCCAGCGCTTGAACCCAAGGCTGCGTCTGAAGGTACCGCGGCAGCGCAACCAAAGAATGCGAGCGCGTCCGATCAGAAGCGCTCGAACGTGCCCACGCCACAACCGGCGCAGCAGGAACGCAAGCGCGCCGAGCCGACAGCGCAGCCGGAACGCACGGTCGAACAAAAGCGCGCCGAGCCCGCACCACAGCCGGGACATAAAGCGAATCCGGTCGAGCGCGAGCGTGCCGAGCCGACAGCCGAACGCAAGGCGGCGCCGGTCGAACAAAAGCGCGCTGAGCCGGCACCGCAGCCGGGACATAAAGCGAATCCGGTCGAACGCGAGCGTGCAGAGCCGACAGCCGAACGCAAGATGGCGCCCGTCGAGCGCCAGCGCGCCGAGCCGACACCACAGCCGGAACGCAAAGCGGCGCCGGTCGAACGCGAGCATGCCGTGCCGATGCAAGAACGCAAGGCAGGGCCGGTCGAACACAAAGCCGAGCCGGCACCACAACCGGAACGCAAAGCGAATCCGGTCGAGCGCCAGCGTGCCGAGCCGACAGCCGAACGCAAGATGGCGCCGGTCGAGCGCCAGCGCGCTGAGCCGGCACCACAGCCGGAACGCAAGGCGGCGCCGGTCGAACGCGAGCATGCCGTGCCGATGCAAGAACGCAAGGCAGTGCCGGTCGAACACAAAGCCGAGCCGGCATCACAGCAGGAAACAAAGGCGGCACCAGTCGACCACAAGCAGTCCGTATCGCCATCGCCGCCGCAGCACACTGCGCCACCTGCGCCGAAGAAGGCCAAGGACAACAAGAAGGACGAGAGCAAGGATGCCGACAAGAAGGACGGTGGTGGTAACCGCGAATAGCATATTGCCGCCAAAAAGATCACACCCGACGGATAAAGGATACTTTTATGCACATGACATTGAGTCTTGCTCCCTTGGTTTCGCTGATCGCCGGAATATTGATCCTGATGGTGCCGCGGTTGCTGAATTACATCGTGGCCATTTACCTGATCGTGATTGGGCTGCTCGGGCTGTTCCCTGGCTTGGGCAACTTTCATTAGCAGTGTGGCCGCTTGCGTGAAGCGGTCTTCAGTGCAAATGAGCACCGTCAGCCAAATCGAGCGAAGCGCGGCATGAGCCGTAGAGAGTTTTCAAGGAGAAGCGTATGTCGTTAGGCACAATTCTATTAGTCGTCCTCGTGTTGCTCCTGCTCGGTGTGATCCCGGCGTGGCCGCATAGCCGCAGTTGGGGCTACGGTCCGAGCGGAGGTTTGGGCATCGTGGTGATCATCATCATCGTGCTGTTGGTGCTGGGACGCATCTGAAACGCTCGGGTGGGTTCGTGGGATGCACGAAGCCGGTCAGCAATGACCTGCTCGTGTTCGCTGTTGTATCTGCATGCGGGCGGTTTCCGTGTATTTGAAAATTTTCGCCCGACTAGTCATCGCGGTTGCGCTCGCAGCCGCGATGTCCGCATGCTCTTCGCTGCGCCCGGACTTCGCCAAACACCCCTCGAGCGCGCTGCCGCCGGCGACTGATACGCCGTCGGCGCACTACATCGCGGCCGAACTGAGCCGGCGCGGCGAGCAGTCCGGATTCCGTCTGCTGGCCAGTAGCACGAATGCGTTGATGAGCCGGGTCGCCCTGGCCGATCACGCCAAGCATTCGATCGATCTGCAGTACTACATCTTCCAGAATGACGCGACCGGACGATTGCTGGCGCAGCGCCTGCTCGCGGCGGCGGATCGCGGCGTGCGCGTGCGCATGCTGCTCGATGACGTCAATCTGAAAGATGAAGGGGAAATGCTCGACGCGCTCGATGCGCACGAGAATATCGAAGTGCGCCTTTTCAATCCGTTTCGGACGCGTGAGGCATCCACGCTGTCGAGAATTGGACAATTCATGCTGGAAGGCCGGCGCCTGAATCGGCGCATGCACAACAAGTCTTTCATTGCCGACAATTCCGCAGCGATCATCGGCGGGCGCAATATCGGCGATGACTATTTCGACGCCGGCAGCGACACCAACTTCCGCGATCTGGATCTTGTGGCGATCGGTCCGGTCGTTGTGGAGGCGTCGCGCGTCTTCGACGACTATTGGAATTGTGACGCGGCCTATCCGGTCACCGCGTTTGACAACAAACGTGACACGCATGCCGACCTGGCGGCACTTCGGGTCGCCTTGGCCCGTGATGCGCGCGCTTTTGCGCAATCCGACTACGCGCAAGCGGCGCTGGATGAGATTCCCGGCGGACCCACGGCGGATCGCCGCGGCGAGTGGTTCTGGGGTCCGGCGATGCTGGTCGCCGATGAGCCCGAAAAGATCGACGCGCACGCCAACGCGCGTGCCTTTAGCATCGGTCCGAAGCTCAAGGCCATGGTCGAGGCGGCGCAAAGCGACGTGATCATGATTTCGCCGTATTTCGTTCCGGGTGAGGCGGGGACGCGCTTTCTGACCGAGATCGTGCAGCGCGGCGTGAACATGCAGGTACTCACCAACTCGCTTGCATCGACCGATGAACCCGCGGTGCATTCCGGGTATGCGCGCTATCGGCGTCAACTGCTTGAAGCTGGCGTGCAACTGCATGAGTTGCGCCCGGCGCCTGGAGCCGCACAACCCGCAACTGCGGGCGGTGCCTCTTCCGGCATCAGCCTGCATGCGAAAGCTCTGGTCGTGGATCGTCAATACGTGTTCATCGGCTCGCTCAACATGGATCAGCGCTCCAAGCTGCTCAACACCGAGATGGGCCTGATCATCGACTCGACGCGGCTCGCGCAAGCGGTAAGGGAATTCTTCGACACCGCGGTTCAGCCCGCCAACGCATTTCGCGTCATGCTGGAATCGCCGGAATCGAAATCCGGCAAAGCGAAGATGTCGTGGCAATGGAGCGAAGACGGGCGCGCTATGAGCGCGTACAGCGACCCCGGCGCGTCCGGGAATCGTCGCCTGCAAGTGTTGCTCATGCGGCTGCTGCCTATTGAAGGTCTGCTCTAGCACAGCAGGCATTCCTCATCGCGATTGCGCAGCGTGCGCGGAGAACGAGTCATGTCGAACACGACGTCCAACCGAGGAATGCCGCGTATGCGCCAGGCGCTCATGGGTTTTTTCCTCGCGGTTTTCCTGATAGCGCCGGCTTTCAGTCAGCAAGACCTCGAACAACGCAAGATCGAATATCTGATCGTTTCGATCGCCGACCTGCACGGCGCGCGATTCATCCGCAATGGCAACGAATACGATGCACAGCGGGCCGCAGATCACCTGCGTGTGAAGCTGCAGTACGCCAGTGGCCGCATCAGAACAGCCGAAGATTTCATCGTCTACTGTGCGACCGGCTCGTCGATGACGGGAGGCGAATACCAGATCAAGTTCGCCGATGGCCGAACCATCGCCACAGCGGCATTTCTGCGCAACCGGCTGGCCGCATACCCGGCACAAGACCAGAACACTCCATAAGTACCATGGGGTGAATAACCCGCTCAGGGTCGCTATGCTCGCGTTTTCTCTCACATTGGAATGACGATGCGCATCACTTTCAATGGCGCGGCTGGCGGCGAAGTCACCGGATCCTGTCACCTGCTCGAAGCAGCGGGTAAACGTATCCTGCTCGACTGCGGTATGGTCCAGGGGAGTCGCGAAGCGGAAGCGCGCAATCTCGAACCGTTCGCGTTCGATCCTGCGAGCATCGATGCGTTGGTGCTGAGCCATGCGCATATCGATCACATCGGCCGGGTGCCATTGCTGGTCAAGCGTGGCTTTCAGGGACCGATCTTTGCGCAGGCCGCGACCTGCGACCTGTTGCCGATCATGTTGCTGGACGCGGCCTCATTGGCGGAGAGCGCGGCGGATCGAGCCAATCGCGTGCGCGCGCCGGACGCGCCTGAGATGCAACCGCTGTATACCCGCGAGGATGTGGGCGCTGCGCAGAGACTGCTGCATCCGCTGCCGTACGACACGGTCACTGAGATTCTGCCCGGCGTGACGCTGCGCTTGCGCGATGCGGGACACATCCTGGGCTCGAGCATCGTCGAACTGCGCGCGAACGAGGCGACACCGCGCACGCTGATTTTTTCCGGCGACATCGGCATGAAAGGCACGCCGATCCTGCGCGATCCAGTGCCGCCGGCAGCGGCCGACCTGATCCTGATGGAATCGACCTACGGCGACCGCAACCACAAGGATCGTGCGGCGACGGTGGCCGAGCTTGGCGCGATTTTCGAGAAAGCGCGCACGGATGGCGGCAACGTCGTGATTCCCGCGTTTGCGGTCGGCCGCAGCCAGGAGCTGATGTACTGGTTCGCCGGACACTTCGACGACTGGAATCTTGCTGCATGGAAGATTTTTCTCGACAGCCCGATGGCGGCCAAGGTAATGGCCGTATACGACAGTCATCCGGAACTGTTCGACGCCGATGCCGCAAAGGTGTGGGCCGGACGCATCAAGCCGTTCGCACTGCCGAATTTGCAGGTCAGCGCAAGTGTCGATGACAGCAAGGCGATCAACACCGTGCGTGGGGGCGCGATCATCATCGCCGGTTCCGGCATGGCCAACGGTGGCCGCGTGCGCCACCACTTGGCACACAATCTGGCCGATCCGAGCGCACATGTGCTGTTCGTCGGCTACCAGGCCGACGGCACGCTCGGACGCTTGCTGGTCAATGGCCTGAAACGCGTGAAACTGTTCGGCGCCGACATCCCGGTGCGCGCGCAGATTCACACCGTCGGCGGTCTCTCCGCACACGCGGATCAGCAAGGTCTGCTCGATTGGTACGGCGCGAGCCCAAATCATCCGCCCGTGGCGCTCGTGCATGGCGAAGATGCGGCGCGCACAGCGCTGGCGGCGCAATTGCACGACCGCTTCGGCACCAGCGTTGCTCTGGCGCAACCCGGGATGACGCGCGATATATGAGTTTGGCAGCAACTGCGCACGCGCTGCAGCGCACGCCGCGACGAGTTTTCCTGCTGCGTCTCGCCTTGGGCGCATTCGTGCTGATCACCGCAGCCTGGCTTTTCAGTGCGCTCGCCGAGGACGTCGTGAACAAAGATGCGCCGCTCGGCGCGATCGACCTGGGTGTCGCCACCTGGCTGCATGCGCATGCGACACCCGCGTGGACTGCGCTGATGCTTTTGGTGAGCGACATCGGCGCGCCCCTGACGGTGATGGCCATGGCGTCGATGACGGCGATCTTCCTGCTCTGGAAACGGCAACACTATCCGCTGGTCTTGCTCGCGTTCGCGGTGCCCGGCGGGGCACTGCTCAATGTCATCATCAAACAGCTCGTACACCGCGATCGTCCGGTCTTTGACGACCCGATACAGATACTGACCAGTTACAGCTTTCCGAGCGGCCACGCGATGGGGGCCACCGTGTTCTTCGGCACGCTCGCGGCCATCGTGGTCTGGCAGGTTCGCGACAGGCGCGTGCGTGCCCTGGCGGTAGCCGCAGCAGCGCTGCTCGTCACGTTGATCTGCTTCAGCCGCGCTTATCTTGGCGTGCACTATCTTTCTGACGTGACCGCCGGGTTCCTTGCAGGCGTGGTTTGGCTCGGCGCGTGCCTGTTCGCGGTGGCCGCGCTGCGCAGTCGCAACACAAGCGGTTGCTAAGCCGCAGTGCACCGCATCGGCGTGGTCATGCTTAGGGCAAAAAAAGCGCCGACCCAAATGCATTGGATCGGCGCTGTTGCGTTTTGCCACTTGTCCCTGTAGCACAGCCATCCTGGCCGTATTCCGCTCCTCACTACGCGGCGCTCTCGCGCGGCTAGTTTTGCAACTTGCGGACTTTGAGGCCGCAGCGGATTATTAAAAATAGATGGATATCAATTCTGTACGGCAGCGAACATAGCGCCGTTCTACCGTTAATGCTTGCATGAAACCACCAAGGTCCGCTTCATTTCCGTGTTGCCGCTGGTTCCCTTGTTCTCCGCCTCTCCACTCTGCGACACGATGGTGTAGTTGCGAGCCCCACATTTCGCGTCCGCTTTCTCATTGCAGTCTCCCCAGCCTTTGCCGAGGCCCGAGCAATCGTAAGTGAAAGTCTTTGCGTCATTGGATGATTTCACGTCGCTCATGCAGCCGGCAGTTGCGGCGAGAACGCCAAGCGTCAATAGAGCAATTACGCGCATAAAAATCTCCTAGGTTTTTTTAAAATGGATCATCGTCGCGGCCGGCAAATGCCAGTACTGCCGTGACGCGCGGCTGCTCATTGCGAACCAAGACTACTGGTGGGCGGCATGCATCGCGTCGTTCTTGGCTTTCGCCATTGCCAGCGCTGATTCGTAGGTGGTCTTTGCGTTCGTCACACACGCCTTGTTCGCGTCACCGAGCTGGCTTTGGCAACGCGCATCGGCTACTTGCTCGGCTGCTGCTGCTTTGGCCTTGTCAACGTCGTACTGGGCGTCGGCAACCTTGATTTCGGCGCTGCTATGCGCCTTGGCAATATCGGCGCTGGCAGCTGCAGTTGATGCGTTAGGGTTGCTGGTCGCATCCTTTTGCGCATCCGCTTGCACGCCGACCAGGTCTTTGTTGTTCTGGGCAACGACTTGATCCATTTTCGCTTGGGCGTCGATTATCTTTTTCTGGCCATCGGCTTCCGCCTTGGCAACGTCAGCCTGGATCTTGGCGGCGTCAGTCTGGGCCTTGGCGGCCGGATCTGTTTGTTGATTGCACCCTTGCAACAACATCGTGGCAAAGACGAGCGCTATTAGATTCTTGGACTGGCTGTGCATAAAAAAACTCCTCGTAGGGATATCATTGGGTGCCACGACGTTTTATCTTAAGGCTCTGCAGCAATCCGATAGCGGCAGATATGCGAGCATGGCTCTGCCGCGAGGGTAGATTACGCGCGACGCTGAGCCAGTGCGGTACGCCAGCGTACATAGCGTGTCGCAGGGTCAAAATCCGAAATTAGCGCATGCACGGCACGGCTGTGAAAGTTCGCTCGTGCATTGGACGGGAAATTTTGACTAACGCCAGGTAGCCCACAGCTGCAAGGAAAACCCGGCGAAAACCAGCAGCAGCCCAGCCTGAGATATGCGTGAGTGGCGTATTCTGAGTCGCAGCCTATCCGCGTTGTGCTCGGCAACCGTACGTCCATCAGCAAGACGAGTTCCCTCATCGAGTGCCAATCCAACACCGTGTTCCAAATCCGGCATAGGTGGACCAAAGCAGAAAATAAGCAACACGCCGATCATGCTGAGTACGAGACCAACCGAATTAAGTAACTGCGCTGACTTCATGCTGCATCCCAGTCCAACAATTTCGTTCCGACCTGCAGTGTAACGGCTTTGTTCAGCATGCAGCTGCTCCTCGCATCTGCGCGCACACATCTGCTTCGTATGCCCGACACCGCACATACAAAGCTGTGCAAAAAGCTCATGCTCGGCGGAAGCAACCTGATTCGTTTCGATGGCAAAGGCACATCAGGATGTTTGAGCGCTCGCTATGGCTCCATCGACCCGTACTTCCGCGCAACTGACCGGGAACCGCACCTGCAAAAATATGGCGCGGGTACTGTTATGCGAGGAACAGCGGATAGCTCACTTCCAAAGTATTGACGGAGAAATTCATGAATATCAATCGAAACCTTGTCGCAGCCACAGCGCTTGCAATCGGAATCGCGAGCGCCCTGCCGGCGATCGCCGAAACCGATACGACGGTAACAACGATCCAAAAAACGACCAACCATCACTATGTCTATTACGGCGATCACCAGATCTATTTCGCGCCGGAGACCAAGACGTACTATTGGCAAGTCAACAGCGCGGGTCCGTGGCAGTCCGGTACGACGCTTCCGGCAGAAAGCCAGGCATTTGTCACGACTGGCGGCGTCGAAATGGATCTCGATACGGAGCAACCCTACGAGCGCCATGAATGGGTCGTCGGCCATTACAAGCACATGCATGATCGTGATGGTCAGGAAGATCACGAAAAGCACTGAGCGAACAAGTAACACCTTTATCAATTTGAAAACGGCGCCTACGGGCGCCGTTTTTTTTTATGGCCAAGGATGGCCGGTATGCCGGAAATGCAGGAGCATTTTCCGGCGATGGCCAAGGATGGCCGGTATGCCGGAAATGCAGGAGCATTTTCCGGCGATGGCCAAGGATGGCCGGTATGCCGGCCCGCCGGTGCTCCCTGCACCTGCGGGCACTTCCCACATCCGTGTGGGTCGGAAATGCAGGAGCATTTTCCGGCGATGGCCAAGGATGGCCGGTATGCCGGCCCACCGGTGCTCCCGGCACCTGCGGGCACTTCCCACATCCGTGTGGGTCGGAAATCCAGGAGCACTCCGGCGACGCCACTTGCGCAATCAGTGACGACCTAGCGAAAAAGCCTGCGCAAGAATGACGTCCGGAGCGGCTCGAGCGATCACGCCGCGAGCACAAGCAGGGCAGGGCGGTGGCAGCCCTCGGAAATATCGCGAGCCGCTACTGCTTGACCAACTCGACACGGCGATTCTTCGCACGCCCCTCGTCGGTATCGTTGTTCGCGACCGGCGATGCTGCACCCATTCCCTGCGCACTGAGCCGGCTCGAGGTGACGGCATAGCTGCCGACCAACGCAGTGACAATCGCTTCGGCGCGGCGCTGCGACAGTTTCTGGTTGTAGTCCGCGGCGCCTTGATTGTCGGTGTGCCCGGTGATCGCTAGTTTCAGGTCCGCGTGATCGTTCATCAGCTTGGCAATCTGGTCGAGCTGCGGTTTCGATTCCGGCCTGATGTCGGACTTGTCGAAATCGAACGTGATGCCGTAGATCACGGCCTTGCCCGTGCTCATGATGTTTTGATCGAGCGCGTTCGCCGCAATCGTCACCAGACCCGTGTCCATCGGCTTGCTCTCGATCAACATCACGTAGATCGCCGGGCGATGGCTGTCAGGCATGTCTGCGGCCATTACCATGACGTGCAGGTCGCCTTGTGGGCGCGTCAGCCGCGCAAGGAGGTAGCGCGGCCTTTCGGCGAGAGTGAATCCGTCACTGGCAGCCGAGGTGCCGGTCAGGTTGAGATGCATGGTTTCCGGTGCCTTGTGCAAGAAGTCGGTACCGCATTCGGTATCCGAACAAGTCCAGACCATACTTGTGCCGGCCTTCGCCAACGCTTCCTTATAGTTTGCAAACACCTCCAAGGCGCTGCGCTCCTTTGGCGCAAGATAAAACAAGCGCGTGCGTTTGCCGTTGACATTGAGTGTCTTCAGAGGAACCGCTTCGCCAGCCTCGCTCTGGATAGCCGGGCCAATCGGCAACGCGGCTTCTTCATAGGCCTTTTGATCGGCGCCGAACAAGATCGAGCCGGGATAACGCGCAAGCATCGGATGATCTTTGCAACCATCGCAGTCCGTCTCGACGTCCTGTGCCCGAAGCGAAAGCGATGCCGAGCCAAGAACCAGTGACACTGCAAACAAACCAAGTGTACGCATGACAATCTCCAGAGAGTGTGAATAAAGAACCGGCATCAGTCATATGAAGTCGCCGCTAGCCGGATACGATGTCTTGATCAGCGCAGGTCAATATCCCGATTCAAGGTTATCGGTGAAAATGAGGTCGCTGTAATGGCGCATGAAAACAAAGTCCGTCGCGCTTCCTGGATTCAGAGTACTGAATACGTTGCCGATGGTGACGACGCGGCCGCCATCGAGCACGCCGTCCAATGCGACGTCAAAGCCGTTGTCCGCGGCCGGTCTCGGCGAATCGCAGAAGTAAGGCGAATACGTTGCGTCTTCGGAGCCCGACGACGTGGTCCGCAATACCGACGTGCGATTGCGCGGATCCGAGGAACCACCGGAATTGCAATCGACCTCGGTCAGTCCGCCGAACAGCGGCAACCCGTCGCTCTGGATCAAGGAAAACCATAGGCCCTGGTACAGCGCACTGGCGGTGTTGATGAAATAGCGCCAATAAAATGTGAAGCCGCCGCTGTTGAAGCCGTTCTGAAACGTCGCATCGGCAACGCCGTTGGCGTCGAGCTTCGCGGCGAAACCCACGCTGTTGTCCGCGGTCGCGTGATTATTGTCGTAGCCGAAGTAGTAGCGCTCCCCGGCAATCAACAACCCGCCATCCTTGCGTACGGAAACCCCGCGGCAATACGCATTGCCGTCGATGCCATTCGTGTAGAAAGCCAGCCACCCTGCGTTAACATTAAGCACGAGTTTGCCGCTGCTCGCAGTGCCGAAGCTTGTTTCCAGGCGCAGCCTCGGCACCGTCGAATAGAGCCCAGCCTTGACGATTCCGCACTCGATGTTCGGATGCCCGCTCGCGTAGTTGGGCAAAGCCACCGAACCTATCGCATAGACGTAGCCGATCCGGCCGCTCACAGCATTGGCAGCTGGCATGAACGCAATGCGCTGCACCTGATCGTCATTGGATCCGCCGGCGTTGAATGGAACGGCGAGTGATTCGACAAAACCGCCCGCGCCGTCATACAGGATCAGAGCGAAGTCGTGCGTGGAAGATATGCCCGGCGCCGCGCCGCCCACGAGCAGCCGGCCATCGGGAAGCGCCAGAACGTCGTTGAACGCCGATCCATCCAGCCACTGGATATACGTCTCCGTGGCATTGGGAGCGTTGTTGATTGGAAAGAAGAGTTCTCCGCGCGTTGGCGGCGCATAGAAAATCGTGCCTGCCACCACGAGCTGCCCGCTCGGCAACAACGCTACCCCGCTGCCGGTCCTGTCGTAGACGCCGCCGCCCGTCTTGAACCGGCCCGGAGTTGCCGCATCGCCGAATGAAGTATCGAGTAGACCGTTATTGAGGATGCGCGCGAGACCGATGACCTGGTTGCCGGAACCGTTGTCCACGCTGCCGACCGCGACGAATTTTCCGTCGGGCTGGCGCAGCAGCCTATGCGCGCCATCCTGATGGCCGTCGGCGCCAGTGCCGAAATCGATAATGGTGTAGCCCGGTCCCGAGACGCCGAAGGTGGAATCCAGTTCACCGTCGGATGGCGGAAAGGCAATCGCCAATGGCGAAACGCCCGACACGATTACCGCAGCGACGAGCGCGAGCCTGAGCCCGCGCCGGATCGGTAAACAAATTGCCCTTGAGAGCAGAACACGCATTCGCATCAGTGCTGATCTGGGTCTTTGTTGCCTTGATGCTCAGGCCGCGACTTTGCTGACGAGTCTTTTTTCGATGTCTTTGGCTGCGCGACCTTGTGTTCGGCGATAACCTTGGGCTGTGTCGCCTTGTGCTCGTTCATCGGCTTGGGCGCTTGCTGGGTCTGCACGGTGTTGCGCTCGACCTGCTTGGCGTGGCTCGCATGGTTGCTCTGAGACCGGGTCTGTGTCGTGACTGATCGCTGTTGTGTCACCGTGCTCCGCTCTACGCTGCGTTGCTCCGCGTGTTTCGCATATTTTTGTGGCGCCCGTGTTTCCGTCGTAACGGAGCGCTGGGCCGCCGCCGCACTCGCATGCCTGCCCTGATGAGAGGGTTGTACCGTGACCGCTGCCGCGCGCCGTGACTCATCGATCGTACGTACGCGCGGTGCCTCGGACGTACGCGACTGACTATGCGAAGTTCTATATGAAACGTCATGTGATTGCCTGTAGGCATCGCCCTGCACGATTACTGTTTGGTAATTTGGCCTCAGCTGACTCCAGTGCTCGCGTTCGCTATACCAGGAGCGGTGACGATAGTGGCTGTCCCAGTACGCACCGAACACGAAGGCCACGATCGGTATGCCTATGCGTACGCCGTATTCCGGTACGAGAACGCGTTGGCCCTGATATTCCTGCTGCAGGTAGTTCGCGGGCAGCCAACCACGCGAATCCCCAGTGACCACGTCGCACCAGGACCAGCCATCGACGCAACCTTCGATCGCGACGGATGTGCCGGCATACAACAGGCCGACATCCGGATAAGTTGCATCCGGCCCTGCGCGCAAGCTGACATCGGTCGTCACATAGCCTACGCCCGCGATAGCGGCCGTGGAGGCGAAAAGAGAAAGACTCAATGCTGCCGTGGAAAGTATGCGTTTCATCTGCTATGCCCTCTTGAACCAGAGGGTCATATGTATCTTGTTTGCACGCTATTTACTGTACGGTAGCGTGCATAGCAGTGAAACGAACCGGCTAATTTCTGGACTCGGGACCAGTTTGCGTAAGGTAATCGAGCCGGCGGATAGGTGTCCCTGAATCGGATTGTCGTTTAGACAGGCGGGAGGTCGTTAATGCGACTTCTTCCGAATCCGAGCGCAACAGCCAATAGTGGTGGAACGCCGCGCGTATATTTTCCCGCAAGACCTTGTTGTCCCAGGGCTTGGTATAAAAGCGATAGATCGCCCCGCGGTTGATTGCATCCATGATGGATGCCAGCTCCGTATATCCGGACAAGATAATACGCAGCGTGTCGGGGTACATATCCTTCACCTGGTCGAGGAAATCCGTGCCACTCATCACCGGCATGCGCTGGTCACACAGAATGACGTGCACCTCATGCAATGCCAGCAATTCGAACCCCTCGGCGGCCGAGCCTGCACACAGAATGTTGTAGCCATCCTGGCGGAACATGCGCTGCAACGCGGCCAAAATGTTGGCCCCGTCGTCCACCAGCAGCAGTGTGTTGAGCGGCGTCTGGGGCTCGCCTTCCTGTGCCGGCAAGCACTTTTCCACACGCAGCGCTTGTTCTGCTTCAAGCGCAGGCAGAGGCGGGCTGAAATAATAGCCCTGGATTTGATCGCAGCCACTGCGCCGCAGGTAAGCAAGTTGCGCTGCAGTTTCCACGCCTTCCGCGATCACCTGCATTTTCAGGCTATGGCCCATTTGCACAATGGCTCGCACAATCGAGGCAGCGTCCGGGTTGCTCGTGACATCGCGAATAAAAGCTATGTCGATTTTCAATTTGTCGATGGGGAAACGGCGCAGGTAGGCCAAGCTCGAATAGCCGGTGCCGAAATCATCGATGGAAATCTCCACGCCCCGTTTCTTCAGGTTTTGCAGGATGACGACAGTGCGTTCCGTATTCGACATCAGCGAACTTTCGGTCAATTCCAACTCAAGCTGACCGGCCGCAATGTCATTATCGGCAAGCGCTTTGAGGACGTCGCCTTCCAGATCGCCTTCGACGAATTGGCGGCCGGAGACATTCACCGATACCTGCACGGGATCGACAGTCAAGTGCATCCATAGCGCGATTTGCTTGCATACCGAGGCGATGACCCAACTGCCCACACGTGCAATGAGTCCAATGTCTTCCAGCGTCCGGATAAAACTCTCCGGCATCACCAAGCCGTATCCTGGCCGCTGCCAGCGCAGCAGGGCCTCGAAGCCATCGATGTGGCCGCTGCGGAGTTCCACCTTGGGCTGGTAGTACAAGACGAATTCGTCATTCGAGACCGCCTTGCGCAAGGCGGTTTCCAACTCGAGCCGTGCCAGCACCTCGGTATTCATTTGCGCGGTGAAAAAACGGAAGGTGTCGCGGCCGGCCTGTTTGGCTCGATACATCGCGGTGTCCGCGTACTTCATCAAGGTTTCGGGGTCGGACGCATCGTCCGGGTGGATCGTAATGCCGATGCTCGCAGTCACCGCCACGTGATGGCCTCTCAGCTCGAAGGGTTCACTCAGCGCGTCGCGAATCTTGTTGGTGATGAGAACCGCGACGTCCTTGCCTTCCTGCATGAGCAAGATCAATGCGAACTCGTCACCGCCCAGGCGCCCGACGGTATCCTGAATGCGCACGCATTGGACAAGACGATTCCCGAACTGGCGCAGCAATTCATCGCCAATCGCATGGCCCAGCGTGTCATTCACATTTTTGAACAGATCCAGGTCGATGCACAGCAGGGCAACCTGCCAGCCGCTTTCGGAAGCCTGCGCCAAAGTCTTCTTGAGGGTCTCATGGAACAACGTGCGGTTGGCAAGGCCGGTGAGCGTGTCGTAGTAGGCAAGATAATCCAGCCTTTCCTGCTTTTCGATGTGATCGATCGCGAAGGCCACGTCGCCGGTCAGTTCCGCCAACAGCTTCAACTCATCCGTCTGGAAAAATTCGATCTCACTGGCGTAGAGAGCGAGGACGCCTATGGCCTCGCCTGCCACGACCAGCGGTAGTACGGCGATCGAGCGGACTCCAGCGTCCTCGTATTGCTTGCCGAACAAGACCTGGGGGTCGCGTTGCGAATCGTTGGAAACCACGGTCCCGGCTTCCCTGATCGCTCGCGCGACCATCGTCGCGGATGCTCCCGCGTCTGATGACAGCTGGAGATTGATGGCGCCCAGCAGTTCCTCATCGACGCCCGCGGAGGCCACCGGGACGATCATTTGCGTGTTCCGATCCACTAGGGCGATCAAGGACATGCGGAAGCCGCCGTGCTCCACCGCGATCCGGCATGCTTCCTTGAACAGCTCGGCGCGGTCGCGGACACGGACGATCAGCGTATTGATGCCGCTCAGCACGGTGTAGACGCGATTCAGGCGCTTGATTCCGATCTCGGCCTGCATCTGCTCGGTAATATCTTCGCCGATGCTGGCCGTACCGATCACATCGCCGGCGCCGGAGCGCAGCACCGAATTGTTCCAGCGCATGAGCCGACGCTCGCCCGAACGTGTAAGGATTTCATTTTCGCGATGCCATGCTTCGGGCCGGTCGGCGAGAAGCGCCGCGAAGAAAATCTTGATGTCGTCTTTGATTTCAGGTGGTATGAAAAGGTCGAAGCAGTCCTTGCCCATGACTTCTTCGATTGTCCAACCGGTCAAATGCAGCAGATATTGATTGCAGAACGTGATCCGCGCTTCGCAGTCGAGCATTACCGCCGCCAGCTCCACGTTCCGCAAGAGGTCGCTGAAGCGTCGCTCGCTCTCGCGCAGATTCTGCGCAGCCTGTTTGCGCTCGGTGATGTCGCGCACGATGCCGACAATCATCCAATCAGCACCCGAGCGTTGCGCCCGTAGATTGCCTTCTACCAGCAGTTGCGACCCATCCTTGCGCTGCAGCTGGATTTCTGCCAATTCACTTGTGCCACGCCCCGCGATAATGGCGTCGTATACCTGCGCCAGATCTTCGGGCGTAGTCGTGCCTATGTGCGCCGGGCCTGCCTGGAACAATTCTTCGCGCGAATAGCCGAGCATATTGCAGGCCGCCGCATTGACCTCGATAAAGCACATGGTCGTGCGATTCACGAGGAAAATCGCATCCGTAGTCGCGTCCATCGCCGTGCGGAAGCGTTGCAAGTCGACCGTGCGCGCGCGAACTTCGCGTTCCAGGATCAAGCTGTGGTTTTGAAGAAAATCGCTGAACGTTTTCAAACGCAACAGGTTGCGCACTCTCAACCACAATTCGGCCCGATCGATCGGTTTGGTCAAGAATTCTTCCGCCCCGGCCTTGAGGCCCGCTACGCGCGCGCTGCGATCAAGCTGCGCGGTCAGCATGATGATCGGAATATTCGAAGTAGCCGGGTTGGCCTTGAGTACCTGGGCCACGTGGTATCCGTCCATGCCCGGCATCATGACGTCGAGCAGGATCAAATCGGGCGTGCGCCGCGCAATCGTCGCCAGCGCCTCTTCTCCACTGGCCGCGCAGAGCGTGAGGTACCCTTCCGGCCGCAGCAGCACTTCAAGCAGTTTACGGTTCTGGATCTCGTCGTCGACGATGAGGAGGGTGGCTGGGGTGCTGTTCACGGCACCTGCTGCAGAAGGCTCTCTTCGCTGGCCGCTCGCAAACGCAATAGATTTCGCATCCTCAACCACAATTCGGCGCGGTCGATTGGCTTCGTCAGAATGTCCTCCGCACCCGCCGTAAGGCTGGCAAGTCGGGCGCAGCGGTCATCTTGCGCCGTCACCATGATGACCGGGATGCTCGACGTGGCGGGGTCGGCTTTGAGTATGCTGGCTACCTCGTAGCCGTCCATACCCGGCATCAGGATGTCGAGCAAGATCAGGTCCGGCGCGCGCTGCGCAATCAAGGCTAGCGCTTCTGCGCCAGTGGCGGCGCTAAGCGTGAGATAACCTTCGGGCCGAAGCAGCGCTTCGAGCAGCTTCCGGTTCTGCAGTTCGTCGTCGACGATGAGGATGGTGGTAGGGGGACTGTTCATGTCAGCACCTGATCCAAGAGATTGGTTTCGCCGGCCTTGCCCCTGGCCAGCAGAGTGTCGATCGCTGCATACAATTCCTTGTAACGCACTGGTTTGGCGATATACGCGTCGCAACCGGCGGCCTTACTCTTTTGCCGATCCTCTTTCATCGCCATCGCCGTGAGTGCAATCAAGGGAATGGCGGCGGTAGCCGGATCCTGTTTCAGCAACGCAGTTGCCGCCAGGCCATCCATGCCCGGTAGTTGCAAGTCCATCAGGATCAAATCGGGCTTGTCGTCGCGAGCAATGGTCAAGCCGATCTCGGCATCGACAGCGCACAGCACGGTGTGGCCGGCATTACACAACAGCAGCGAAGTCAGTTTCATGTTCGCCGGGTTGTCTTCAACTATCAATATAGTGGCCATCTGATCCCTCTATTGCGGCAACAACGCACGCCTTACCTCGGCGATAAAACGCACCCGATTGAATCCGGCTTTTTCGACGATGCGAATTTGCGCGCCCGGATTGCGATCGAGCGCAGCGCGATCCACCGCAGTGACCTGTTTGGCAGTCACAACAAGGATCGGGATGCGCGCCGTATCGACATTGCGCTGCAATGCAGTGACGACATCGAAGCCGCTCACTTCTGGCATCATCAGATCGAGCAGGATCAAGTCTGGTCGCAGGCGCTGCGCCTGGGCGATGGCCTCGCTGCCGCCATACGCGCGCGTTACCGCATAGGCTGGGCTTGGCAGGAATGCGGCAATCACCTCGACTGCCTTGGGGTCATCGTCCACCACGAGCACGCTATGGGTTTGACCCTCGATTGGAAGCAGGTCCAAGGTTCCCAACGCCGCTTTCAATTGCGCACGGCCAACTGGTTTTTGCAATACAGCTGAGGCTCCACGGGTCAATGCCAAATTGCTGTCGGGGGCACCAGCGATAATCACCACCGGCACGCGGGACAAGGTCGAGCTTTCGCGAATTCGAGCGAGAAACTCCCAACCATCGATACCGGGCAACTGCAGATCCAGCGTGATCAGGCTGAGCGCTTGCTGCGGCGCCAACTGCAGGGCGGCCTCTGCACTCGCAGCGTGCAAGACCGTAAAGCCGTCGGCTTCGAGCAACAGGCGAACAAGGTCAGCGGCACGTTCGTCGTCTTCAACCACCAACGCGATGCAATGCTTCGGCTTGACTGCCGCCGCGACAGCAGGGTGGGGACAGGGCGAAGGGGCAGCAGCCTCACCACCCGACGTGCGTAGTGGCAACCAAACAGCAAAGCGCGCGCCTTCGCCCTCCGCGCTGGCCGCAGCTACGGTTCCTCCATGCAGTTCGGCCAGTTGCTTGACCATCGCCAAACCCAGACCGGTACCCTCGAACTTGCGCGCGAGGCTGCTGTCGATCTGAGTGAAGGGCTGAAACAATTTCTGCATGTTTTGCCTTGAAATGCCGATGCCAGTGTCGCTGACGCAGATTTCCAGAAATTCGCTGTGTTCGCTGTCAGCCATAGGGAAGGTGCGCAAGGACCAGGCACCCGGCAGCGTGCCGACGCTACTGCGCGAGACGCGCCGCGCGCTCAGCGTTACGCGTCCGCCGTTGCCGCTGAACTTGACGGCATTCGACAGCAAGTTGTAGACAATCTGCTTGGTCTTGCGCATGTCCAGCAGCAGTGTGCCCAAGTCCTCGTCTGTTTCGAAATCGAGCTGGATGCGCTGGACCGCCGCCTTTTCCCTGACGATGGTCAGACTGCTCGAAAGCAGGCTGTGCAGGTCGACTGCCTCCAGTTCGAGCACCATCATGCCGGCTTCGACCTTCGACAAATCCAGAATGTCATTGATCAGCGATAGCAGGTGCTGCCCGCTGGTGAAAATGTCACCGATGTATTCATACTGGGTATCGCTCATCGTGCCGATGAGGCCATCCTTGAGCGCCTCGGAAAAACCGATGATGGCGTTCAGCGGCGTGCGCAGTTCGTGCGACATCGTGGCCAGGAATTCCGATTTCATCCGGCTCGCATGCTCGAGCTCGATATTTTTTTCCTGCAGCGCGCGCTCGAAGCGTTTGCGCTCGGTCACATCGCGCGCCGCGGCGAACACGCCTTGCAGCTTGCGCTCGCGGTCGTGGAAGGTCGCGGCGTTGTACGACACCACCGTCTCCTCGCCATCCAGGGCGCGCACGGTCAGCTCGTAATCGCTGACCTTGTTTTCGGTGAGAACACGCTTGATCGCAGCGTCGGCGCGCACCGGGTCGGTAAAGAAATTCCTGCACGGCGCGCCGATCAGTTCATCGCGCGTGCGCCCGGTGAGCGCCATCATCTGCCGGTTCACGTCCGAGATGATGCCCTGCGGGTCGGTCGTCATCAGCGCGTCGATATTCGACTCGATCAAGGAACGGGTATAAAACTGCTGATCGCGCAAGCGTTGGTCGAGCAGCGCCTGCGCCGCTTCGACCTGTTTGCGCGCCGTATTGTCGGTGCCGATCAACAGATAGCCGATGATGTTTTCCTGCGCATCGCGCAGGGCCGTTACCGAGACGATTGCGGGAAAGCGGCTGCCGTCCTTGCGGAAGTAGGTCAGTTCGTAAATATCTTCGATACCACGCGAGGCCTTGAATACCAGAGCCTCGAAACCCGGCGTAATCGACGTATCCAGCTCCAGGCTCAGAGCGGTTGCGCGCACAATCAATTCTTGCGGATCGGAAATGTCGGCCGGCGTGATCTTGTTCATCACTTCGGCGGCCATGTAGCCGAGCATCCGCTCCGCACCGACGTTGAATATCTGAATGACGCCTTTCGCATCAGTGGCGATGCTCGAGAAATTGGCGCTGTTGAAAATCGCGCTCTGCAGCGCCCCTGCCTTGAGCAGTGCCTCTTCCGCCTGCTTGCGCGCCGTGTTGTCGGTGCCAATCAAGAGATAGCCGATGATCTCGTCTTTGTCGTCGCGTAGCGCCGTGACCGATACGATGGCGGGAAAGCGGCTGCCGTCCTTGCGTATATAGGTCAGCTCGTAAATATCCTCGATGCCGCGTGACGCCTTGAACACCAGCGCTTCAAAGCCCGGCGTAATCGGCGTATCCAATTCCCGGCTCAGGGCCGCTGCGCGCGCAATCAATTCCTGCGGATCCGATATCGTGGCCGGCGTGATCCGATTGACGACATCCGATGCCGCATACCCCAGCATGCGTTCGGCGCCGACGTTGAAAATCTGGATGACACCCTTTTCATCGGTTGCGATGCTGGAGAAGTTGGCGCTGTTGAAAATGGCGTCTTGCAACGCGCCGGTCTTGAGCAGGTTTTTTTGGCGCCGGACTTCCGTGATGCCTTCGAGGCCACCATGGTTTTCGTCAGCGTAACTTGCAGAACCGGTATTCGTCATGACTTCTTCCACGCGTGCATTGCACATCAGTAAGCGAGCGGCTCAGACAAGTATTTCCAGAAACGAAGTGTCAATCGTGGTCGGAGCGGTCACGCTCGTGGCGCCAGCGGTCACTGTCCAGACCCCAACGATCGGCCACCCAGTAATGCGCGTGACGGTCTCTGAGGTAGTCGCCGCCTGCCCAGGTCTGCGGATGGCTTGACATGCGATAACAGGACGGCCTGACATATCCTGTGCGCGATGTTGGAGCAACATCCATTGGTGCGCTTAACGGTGCAATTTCCAAAGCGAGAACAGCACTCGCGCAATCGAACCCCAAGATGGCGCCTGCGGCAACAGCCATTGCGGCGTAACGAAATATAGTTCTGTGCAACATGTCGCTGCTCCGTATTTGTCTGCAGGCCGCAATGAGGGCAATCCGAGGCAGCCGGTCAAGGCGCCAGTTCCTCATATGCTTCTTCGGCTTGTAGAGATATACGCTGCAATGCATCGAGAGTTCTGTACGCCAGCGGACACAAATGCTCGAAGAGCAGAGTGGTCCGGTGTCGACAAACATGCCTCAGCAAAGGCTCAGTCGTTCGACGCGCGGTATGGAACTCGCCATGGGGTTAATGAGTGCCTGGCATACTGTACGGTAGCGAACGGACTAGGGTCGATCGCATGCGCAGACTAGGCCCTCTTCCTCGGCAATGCGCCAGAATGTTGCGGCACGCACATTTTGTGATCGATCCGATCAACCTGTAGCAAAGAAGCAGATATGAAACTGGACACTGGTTACATCAGCACTCGTCATCTTCCGCACAAGGTGGATGTATGCCTGGCCGATCGCCTGGATCATTGGTGCCGCATATTTGGCGTCACGCGTCTGCAGTTGTGCAGCGCTGTTATGGCGGTTGGAAGTAATTCAGACCTGGTGCGAAGGCATTTGCGATGCGGCACATCGATATCGTCGCTAAGGTAGGAATATTCCTCGCTTCCCACGCGACATCGATCGGTGCGTGAGCAGCGGCTGGAACGTCCTCGATCATATGTTGGGCACCGTACAGACAGGCCGTGCGAGCGACCCTAATGATGTCCGGCGTAACGGTCTTTCGCTGGTGGCCACGTAAGCCCTCCAAGGGACTGTCGTCCACAAGTGCGAAAATCGACCATGTCTGGAACCGAAACCGATATCACTGCCGCCGCCGATACCGGCAAGGCGGATAGCAGCATCGAGATGAGACGCCAGCAGGCCTTGCTCAAGACCGGGGCCTTGCAGAACGCGATCCTCACCAGTCCGAATTTCTCGATCATCGCCACTGACGAGAACGGCATCATCCAGTTATTCAACGTTGGCGCCGAACGCATGCTCGGCTACATGGCGGCCGAGGTCGTCAACACGATCAGCCCCAGCGACATGCATGATCCGCAGGAGGTGAGGGCGCGCGCCGAGGATTTGAGCGTGGAGCTTGCAACCACCATCGCGCCGGGCTTCGAGGCACTGGCTTTCAAGGCTTCGCGCGGGATCGAAGACATTTATGAATTGACCTATATCTGCAAGGACGGCAGCCGTTTTCCCGCGGTCGTGTCGATCACGGCGTTGCGCGACGACTTTGGCGACATTATCGGCTACTTGTTGATCGGTACAGACAATTCCGTGCGCAAGCGCGTCGAGTCCGAATTGAACGAGGCGATGGCTGCGGCCGAGAAAGCGAATCGCGCGAAGACGGATTTTCTCTCCGGCATGAGCCATGAGTTACGCACGCCGCTCAATGCAGTGCTTGGCTTCGCCCAGCTCATGGAGTCCGGTTCGCCGCCGCCTACGGTCTCGCAGAAGCGCAACCTCGACCAGATTCTCAAGGCCGGCTGGTATCTGCTCGAGCTGATAAATGAAGTGCTCGATCTCACTCTTATCGAGTCGGGTAAAGTGACCCTGTCGAGCGAGCCGGTTTCGTTGTCCGAGGTCATGCTCGAGTGCCGGGCGATGATCGAGCCGCAGGCGCACAAACGCGGTATCGGAATGAAATTCGCGCGCTTCGAGGTCCCGTATTTCGTCAGGGCCGATCGGACCCGGGTCAAACAGGTCCTCATCAATCTTCTCTTCAATGCGATTAAATACAACAAGCCGGGCGGCGCGGTCTCGGTGGAATATTCCTTGAGCCACACGGATTCCATTCGCATCAGTGTCTGCGATACCGGAGTGGGGCTC
>Ga0070666_10000318_pt1 | contig 30808 bp, 30 predicted proteins | sample KBSS23metaG_FD_64677 | JGI IMG/M metagenome (GOLD analysis project Ga0070666, IMG submission 64677) | Switchgrass rhizosphere microbial communities from Kellogg Biological Station, Michigan, USA - KBS S2-3 metaG | ecosystem: Host-associated > Plants > Roots > Rhizosphere > Soil ... | reverse complement strand
ATCTCGCGGGCGTCGCCGTGACGTCGGTCGAAACGGGGGCGAAGCTCCTTCTCGCTTTCACGTCCGACCGGCGGCAGCTCGAAGAGGCAATCAAGAGAGTCGGCCTCCCCACGTTGATCGACCGGGAGCGCGATCCTCTGGCGTTCGCCTTCGTCCCGGTCTTCTCCCCCAACATCATCTCGATGCCCCAGGGGAACGACGCCGAAAAACCGGGCAGCGCCCAGGATCAGGCGATCTTCTCGAAGGTCGTGGCCGCGATGGGAAGAAGGTCGGCGGATGCGTTCTCGATCACGCGGGTCGAGCGGCAGCTCGTCGGGATGGGATCGCTCGCGAAAGCGCTCGACATGGTCGAGGGGCGAAAGACGATTCTCTATTTCTCCGAAGGCTTCGACTCTTCGCTCCTTTCCGGTTCGACCGGGGATTCGATGGAGGACACGAAGTTCGCCAACGAAGCGATGTTCCACGGAATGACCTGGACGATCGACGTGGACAAGCGCTACGCGAATTCCTCGCTCCAGCGGCAGATGTCCGACATGGTGACGCTCTTTCGGCGGTCCGATTGCATCGTATACGCCGTGAACATCGCCGGGCTTTCGGCGGAAGGGAAGGAGGCCTCGGGGCTTCTTCCGGCACGCGGACAGGACGCGCTCTTCGCGATCGCCGATGGAACGGGCGGGGCGCTCATGGAGAACGGCAACAGTTTCGACGAGCAGCTCGAGCGCGTCGACCGGGCGACGAGCGTGACGTACGTGTTGACGTTCCGGCCCGGCTCGGCGCGGGGCGACGGGGAATTTCACCGTCTCCAGGTGCGAACGACCGTTCCCGGCACGCGGGTTTCCTCTCGCACGGGGTACTACGACCGGGGCGGGTTCCGCGAGCTCACGCCTCTCGAGCGAACGCTCGCGGCGGGCGGCCTCGTGATGGGGCGCAACGACCCGGGGACCCTGGGAATCCACGTCATGGCGATGCCGATGCCGGGGAAAGGAATCAACGAGGTCCCGGTTCTGGTGCAGATTCCCGAGTCGGCGGTTCGCGAAGAAGGCGGCGAAACGAGCCTCGGCGTCTACATCTACGTGATGGACTCGACCGGGTCGCTGGCCGACTTCGTCGTCCGAAGCATCCGGGTGCGGCCGCCCTCCTCGGCCGGAGCGAGATCGTCGGAGGGATTCGTCTTCTCCGGAATCTGCCATCTGGCGAGCGGGACTTTCGACGTGCGCGTCCTCGTCCGAAACGAGCACACGGGAGCCTTCGGGTTCCGCCGGTATCCGCTGACGATCGACGATTCCACCGGCACGAGACCCGTCGCGCTCCCTCCGATCTTTCTGAGCGAAAACGGCCCGCCCTCGACGCTCGCCGACGCGGGAACGGATCGGACGGCTCTTTTCATGATCGGCGAGACGCCGTTCTCGCCGGCGATCGATCCGCAACTCGATCCCCGGCTCGAATCGCGCGTGTGCCTCATTTTCGTCGATCCGTCGGAATCGGAAGTCCGTCCGTTCGACGTGCAGGCGGAAGTCGCGGATTCGACGGGGGCTCCCGTGGGGCCGGCGAGGGTGTCCGTGCTCGGGCGGACGTCGCGGGACGCTCGCGGCCTGGTAAAAGTTCTCGTGCGGTTCCTGCCGTCCGATCTCGCCAGCGGCGCCTATACCCTGCGGGTCACCTTTCGCGATCATGCCGATCCGGGGCTGACGAGCAGCAGCGAGTCGCCGTTCCGCGTGCTCTGACCGGGGGCGTCCCGGCGCTCGGATAAGATCGAATTTCATGCGCGCGTTCTTCGCCGCGGCGGTGGCCGCGATGCTGGCGGCCACCCCTCCCGACGGGCGCCGGCCGGCCCCTCCGGAACCGCGCGCGTCTCTTTCGGCGCTGGCGCGCGCCGGGCCGCCGTGGGATGCCGGGCGCGTCGACGCGCTGATCGGAGAGCTCCTCGGGAGCGCATCGCGTTTCGCGGCCGACCCCGCGTTTCGCGCCGTGAGGATGAAGCTCCTTGCCGCCGCCTGTCCCCCCGGAGTCCCTTTCGCGCTGCGGGAGATGCTTCTCTTCGGGTTCTGGCGCGACGGGCGAATTCCGTTCGACGACTTCGAGATCGTCCAGAGGAGCTGGGGGGCGGCTCCGCGGACGAGCAGTGAGCGGCGAGACCGCTTTCCCCCGGGCGGGTGGCGCTTCGCCTCCGACGACCGGGGCGCGCTGGAGGCTTCCGTGTTCAGTCTGCCGACGGCGTACGTCGATCGGGTCGCGGCGGAGCGTTTTCTGGCGGCCGTTCGACGCGACGACCCCGCGCGGTCCATTCTCGTTCTCCTCGACCCGGCCGGGCGGATCGAGCTCGAATCGTCCGCGGCGGCGGATCGCATCACGGTCCTCGACACGTTCGGGCTCCCGTACACGCCCTGGACGCGCGACACGTTCTCGCTTCTTCGGAACGCGAGCGGCCGGGTGCGCGTTCTCGTGCGTCCCGCGAGCCTCCTTCAGGGCGACCGGGAGTCGGACAACACGATGGGCCGTGAGCTCGTGAAGGATCTGCCGGCCGCTCTCGATTCCGCCTGGGGGCGGCCCCGCTGGGCCGTCTCTCCCGTTCCGTTCCACAACGGGCAGGTGCTCCTCACGCCGGAGGCCGCGCTCGTCTCGGTGCACACGATCGAGCCCCGGATTCTCCAGATCCTCGGTGTTCGCAGCGTTCCCGTCGCGTCGTTCGCGCGTCCCGAGGGCGTGGCCCGATACCTCGGCGCGGCGCGCCGGGCCGCCGCGGAGCTCGCGGCCCTCTACGGGCGCCCCGTGAGATTCGTCCATCCGCTTCCCTCTTCGGGATCGGCTCTCGAGCAGCAGGCGGCGATGGATCGGATCGGCGGCGGAGCGGGCTTCGATCTCGACTCTCTCCTGACGGTCGTGGAGCGGCCGGGAGGAGGCGAGGAAGCGTTCGTCGCCGACGTCGGGAAAGGGCGGGAGCTCCTTCGAGCCGCGACCGAGGGGCATCTGGAGGCCTTTCGCGCCGAATTCCGCCTGAAGCCTGGCCCGGCCGGGCTTCGAGAGCTCCTCCTCGAATATGCGAAGTCCCCGCGTACGGCGCGACTCGGAGCGTTCCTCGATTCGATGGCGTCGGAGCTCGAAGCGGGAGGGTTCCGGGTTCGGCGCCTTCCGTTCTTTCTCGTTCCCGACGCGATCGCGGCCGACGACGCGCGGCTCACGGCGCAGGATTTTCAGATCTCGTGGAACAACGTCGTCGTCGAAACCCGGGAAACGGTGCGGCGGGCCGAGGGATTCTCGAACGGGCTCGCGGAAGGCGACGAGACGGCGGCGCGGGTTTTTGGGGAGGCGGGCTATCGGATGGAGTTTCTCCCTCCTCTCGCGGGCAGCATCATGCACAACGGCGGGTACCGGTGCGCCTCGAATCATCTTCGCTCGGCCGACGCCTTCCTTTCCCCCGCCCGCCCTTCGCCGTGAAGACGAACCGCCCCTCCCGACGCGCGCTCCCCACGGCGCTCGCCGCCGCGGCGGTGATGGGCTCGCTCGCGACTGCCGTTTTCTCCGCCGCCCCCGTCCGGGAACAGAGCCGTTTTGCGCGGGCCCGCAGCGAGCCTTCCGCCGGAACCGAACGGGCGGGGAGCGTCGGGGCGCCGGCGCCGGATCCCTCGCGGGAGCTCGCCCGCCTTCGCGCCGAGGAGGCGGGGGCGCATCCGCCCGCGGCGCGGGTCGATTCCCGGCGTCTCGCCGAGATCGGCGCCGCCTACCTCGCCCGGGGCGATACGTCGCAGGCCATCGAGCTGCTCTCGGAGGCGGTGGCCCGCGACGAGCAGAACGGCGTCGCCCTGGCCCAGTTGACGCTCGCGTATCTCCGGAACGGGGACGTGGAATTCGCCGAGTTCTACCTGCGCCAGGCGCGCCAGCTCGCCGCCGGGTCCCAGCCCGAGCCCGAGATCTACGTCGCCCTCGGATACGTCTACGAAGCCCAGGGGCGAACCGACGACGCGATCGTGGCCTGGGAAGAGGCGCTCCGGGCCGGGGCGAAGGATCCGCGCCTCGCCGTTCGGCTCGAGAGCGCGCGCCGCGAATGGGGAGTTCGCCACGGCCAGAGCTTCCTTGCGGGAGAGACGTTCAGCGCGTTCTACGATCCCGCGGTCCCGCGCGAGGTCGTGGAGGACACGCTTCGGTATCTCGACCGGTGCCGGCTGGAGCAGGACGAGTTCTTCGGGGCGGACCTCGGGAGGATGCCGGCCGCTCTCCTTTATCAGGGGAAGCGATATTTCGCTTTGACGGACAGCCCGGAGTGGGTGGGCGCGATCTACGACGGCCGCATTCACGTGCCCGTTCCTCCCGATGCCGCCGAGTCGGAAGGGTACCGCGCCCTTCTCTCGCACGAGCTTGCCCACGCCTTCATCACCGAGCTTTCGAGAGGGCGGGCGCCGGGCTGGCTCCAGGAAGGCATCGCGGAATATCTCGAAGGGCGTCGGATCAGCGTTGCCGACGCCGCCCTGTCGCTCGCCGTGCTGCCGCTCGAATCGACCGCCGACCTGTCGGCGGCGTTCTCCCAGCGCAACGATTGGGAAAGGGCGAGGGCCGCTTACCGGCTGGCGCTCTTCTGCGTGCAGGAGCTGATCGCGGATTACGGCCCCCGGGCCGCCGCCTGCATCGTCCGCGGTCTCGCGGGCGGCGCTTCCCTCGAGACCGTCATCCAAAGGGAAACCGGCCGGTCGCTCGAGGCGCTCGAGGCGGGCTGGCGAGCCCGGCTGCGCCCGAGCGCGAAGGGACCTGCCTGGCGGCCGGGAGACTCCGAACCTCGACCCGATTCGCGATAGAGTTCGCGCGATGAAGCGAGCGCTCGTGATCGTCCTGTGCGGCGGGATCGCCGTGGCCTGTCGGCGCGAGCCGCCCGCTCACGAGATCGTGATGGCCCCCTCCCACGCGGAAGATTCCCCGTCCGCGCCGGCCCCGGCCGTTTCGGCAGGCGAGGCCGGCGGTCTCGTGCAGGTCGCGGGCCTCACGTTTTCGGCGCCTTCCTCCTGGCGCCGGGAAACGCCCTCGTCCTCGATGCGCGCGGCCCAGTTCGCGATCCCCGGGACCGCGAGCGAGAAGGACGGAACCGTGGCCGTGTACTATTTCGGCAGCGGCCAGGGCGGCGGGATCGAAGAGAACGTGAAGCGCTGGGAATCCCAGTTCACGGACGCGGCGGGCCAGCCCGCCCACGGCCAGTCTTCGGAAGTCGCGAAAAACGGCCTGAAAGTCACGGTGGTTCGGGTCCAGGGCACGTACGCTTCGGGAATGCCCATGGGGCCTTCGACGCCGCAGCCGGGTTCTTCCCTCTGGGGAGCGATCATCGCGGGGCCGGGAGGCAACGTCTTCGTCAAGGCGACGGGGCCCGCCGCGCTGATCGACCGTTCGAAGAGCGACTTCGAAGCGCTGCTCGATTCTCTCCGCGCCAGCACCTCGGTGTGACGGCGTCCCTCCGCGCGATCGCGCGGGAGGTCGTCGCCTGCCGGCAATGCCCGCGACTCGTCGCCTGGCGGGAGGAAGCGGCCGCTCATCCCCCGAAGCGATTTCGCGGACAGCCCTATTGGGCGAGGCCCCTTCCCGCTTTCGGCGACGCGGAGGCGAGGATTCTCGTGGTGGGGCTCGCGCCCGCGGCCCACGGCGGAAACCGGACGGGAAGGATCTTCACCGGCGACGCCTCCGGCGATTTCCTCTTTCGCGCGCTTCACGCCGCGGGTCTCGCGAACCAGGCCCTTTCCGTCTCGCGGGAGGACGGCCTTGCCCTCTTCGGAACGCTCGTCACCGCCGCTGCCCGGTGCGCGCCGCCCGACAATCGTCCGACGCCGGGCGAATTCGAGACTTGCCGCCCCTTTCTCGAGCGCGAGATGCGGGCTCTCCCGGAGCTCCGCGTGATCGTCGCCCTCGGGGCCCTGGCCTTCGGCGAGACGCTCCGGGCCCTTCGGGCGGCGGGGGAGAGCGTCCCGAGGCCGCTTCCGCGTTTCGCTCACGCCGGCGAGGCGAGAGTAGGGAAGATCGCCCTTCTCGGGTCGTATCACCCGAGTCAGCAGAACACTTTCACGGGCCGGCTGACGCCGCCCATGCTCGAGGCCGTCTTCCGGCGAGCGCGCGAGCTCGCCGGCCTCTCCCGCCGCTGAATCGCCGCGCGAGCCCGGCGGGCCCTGCCGCGGGACGGGGACGGCGAGCCCGCCGGCACCTGCTAGAATCCCCGCGCGAATGCAGGACCTCAAGACCCGGATCGTCTCTCGAACGGACCACGGCCCGGGCCTCTTTTCCCTTCACTGCTTCGCGCCGAACCTCGCCGCGACGATCGCGGCGGGCCAGTTCGCGATGGTCGGCGTGGAAGGGCGCAGCCGTCCGTTCCTTCGGCGCGCGTTTTCCGTCGCGAACGCCGACGCGGATCGCGGCACCGTGGAGTTCCTGATCAAGGTCATGGGCGTCGGAACGCAGTGCCTGGCCGGCCTCCCGCCGGGGGCGGAGGTCGAGCTCCTCGCTCCGCTCGGAAACGCCTTCACGGTTTCCGACCTCTCGCGCGGCGATCGGGTGGCGATCGTCGCGGGCGGGGTGGGAGTCGCCCCGTTTCCGCTCCTCCTTCGCGCGCTTTCCGCCGCCGGCATCGCAGCCGATCTGTACTTCGGAGGACGCTCCGAGCCGGACCTCGCCTACCGGGAGACGATCGCGCCGCTCGTCACGGGCCGCGTCCTGATCTCGACCGACGACGGGTCGCGGGGAGCGCCCGGGCGCGTCACCGACATCCTCGCGGCCGAGCTCTCCGCGGGCACGGTCTATCGCCGGCTGTACGCGTGCGGCCCGACGCCGATGTTCAAGACGCTCGCGCGGATGCTCGAGTCCGCGCCGGCCATCGCGGCCGAATTTTCGACCGAAGCGCCCATGGGGTGCGGCTTCGGCGTCTGCCTGGCCTGCGTCCTTCCCCGGCCGGGCGGAGGCTTCCTCGTGTCCTGCAAGGAAGGGCCGATCCTGGCGCCCGCGCGCGTGGACTGGGCGGCGTGTTGAGCGATCTCTCCGTTTCTCTCGGCCCGATCCGGCTGAAGAACCCGATCGCCACGGCGTCCGGGACCTTCGGCTACGGACTCGAGTTCGCGGACGTCGTGGACCTCGGCGCGATCGGAGGGATCTTCACGAAGGGCCTCTCGCTCCATCCCCACGCGGGGAACCCGCCGCCCCGCGTCTGCGAGACGCCTTCCGGCATGCTGAACGCCATCGGTCTCCAGAACGTCGGGATCGAAGCGTTCGTCGCTGAGAAGCTTCCCCTGCTCGCGGCGAAGGGCGTCGCCGTCTTCGCGAACATCTGGGGCGACGAGGAGGAGGAGTACGTCGAGATCGCGCGATCGCTCTCGAGCGCCGCGATCGCCGGGATCGAGCTGAACATCTCGTGCCCGAACGTGCGGAGGGGGGGGATGCTCTTCGGAAATTCCCCGGAGGCCACGGCCTCGCTCGTCGCGAAAGTGCGCGCCGCGACCGACGCCCCCCTGATCGTGAAGCTCTCGCCCAACGCCCCCGACCTCGTCCTGTCTGCGCGCGCGGCACGGAAGGCCGGCGCCGACGTGCTTTCTCTCGTGAACACGTTCGTCGGCATGGCCGTGGATCCCGAGAACGGCCGGCCCCGGATCTCGTTCGGCACCGGCGGACTGTCCGGGCCCGCGATCCGTCCGCTCGCCGTCCGGATGGTCTACCAGGTGCACCGCGCGCTCCCGGACGTCCCCCTCTGGGGGATCGGAGGCATCGAGACGCTCTCCGACGTGCTGGAGTTCCTGAGCGTCGGAGCTTCGGCGGTCCAGGTCGGGACCGCCAACTTCCGCGACCCGGCCGTTTCGGGGCGGCTCGTCCTCGAGCTCGAGGCCTACTGCCGGGACCGGTCGCTCTCGGTCTCCGATCTCATCGGGAGGACGCCGTGACGTCCCGGGACCGCCTCTGCGTCGCGCTCGATTTTCCGGCGGGAGCGGAAGCCCTCTCCTTCGCGCGGAGACTCCGCGGAAAGGCCGGATGGTGGAAAGTGGGGCTCGAGCTCTTCGTCGCCGAAGGGCCGGAGCTCGTCTCGCGTCTCGCCGAAGAAGGCCGGGTGTTCCTCGATCTCAAGCTGCACGACATTCCCAACACCGTCGCGGCGGCGGCGCGGGCCGCCGTGCGGACCGGAGCCGCGATGGTGAATGTCCACGCGTCGGGGGGCCGCGCCATGATGGCGGCGGCCCGCGCCGCGGCCGACGAGGAATCCTCCCGGCTCGGCCGGCCGCGTCCGACGCTGATCGCGGTGACGCTCCTCACGTCGATCGGGGACGCCGAGCTCGCTTTGCTCCCTTTCCGGGGAAACGCCGCCGAGATCGCCGCCGAGCTCGCCAGCGAGGCTTTCGCGGCCGGTCTGGACGGCGTGGTTTGCTCGGCGGCGGACGTCGCCCGCGTCCGTCGGGTGCATGGACCGGGATTCGTGACGGTCGTTCCGGGGATCCGCCCCGCGGGAGCCGAGAGCGGAGACCAGAAAAGGGTCGCGACACCCGCCGCCGCGATCGCGGCCGGCGCTTCGATTCTCGTCGTCGGTCGGCCGGTCACGCGCGCGAGCGATCCCGCCGCCGCCCTCGAGGCGATCGTCGCGGAGATCGAAGGGGCCTGACCCTCCGGGTCCGCGCCGGACGCGTGGGATAGGATCGCGCGCGATGAGCGAATGGAAGGAACCGCATCCTCTCTGGATCGTCGGACACCGGGGAGCTCCCCGGCGCGCGCGCGAGAACACCCTCGACAGCTTCGACTTCGCCGAAGCGGAGGGCGCCGACGCGATCGAGCTCGATCTGCAGCAGACGCGCGACGGCGAGGTCGTGGTGTTTCACGACGACACCGTGGCGATCGGCCCCGCCCGCCACGCTCTCCGGAGCATGGCCTCGATCGACGTCCGGGAACTGACGCTCGACTCGCCGTTCGGCGAGTACCGGATCCCGACGCTCGACGACGTGTTCCAGCGGTACGGCCGGGAAATGCGGTACATCCTCGAGATCAAGGTCGTTCCGACGACCAACCGCGCTTCGGCCGCGCGCCGCGTGCGGGAGATCGTGTCCGGGTTTTCCCTGACGCGGCGCTGCCTCGTGGCATCATTCGACGCGGACGTGCTCCGGCTCGTGAGGGAGGGGGACGGGGAGATCGCGCTGTCGCTGCTCGTCGACAAGCCCGTGGTGATTCCTCCGATTCCTTTCATCGACGCGATCGGTCCCCGGGCGGACCTGGTGGACGAGGCCTTCGCCGAAGCCGCCGCGCAGGCGGGCCTGTCCGTTCACCCCTGGACCGTGGATTTGCCCGAAGAGATTCAGACGCTCGCCGAGCGGGGCGTCGCCTCGATCACCACGAACGACCCCGATCTCGCGCGGAGAGTGCTCTCGGGTTAGTCGCGAGCCTGGAATTCGGTTCCTCGCGAGGGTTCAAGACTCACGATCGGTCGACTCGACTCCTCGGAATGGTTTCCCGTCACCGGCCCTTGACCCGACACTCGTGACTCGTGACTCGTGACTCGTGACCCGCGACTACGGAACCCGATCGATGCCCCCCTCCGCCCAGGGGTTGCAGCGCGCGATTCGCCAGGCCGCGAGAGCGCCGCCGGGCACGAGCCCGTGGCGTCGGAGCGCCTCCCGGGCGTAGGCGGAACAGGTCGGTTCGAAGCGGCAGGACACGAGGCCCGTCTTCGCGAGAACCGGCGAGAGAGTTGCGCGGTAGGCCTCGACGGCCGCGACGGCGGTCCGGGCGCTCCACTGGCGATCGGGGGGATTGAGGGCGTCGCCGGCGGCCGCGGCGGCGAGCGCCACGGCGAGAACGAGCGTTCCTCGCCCTCTCCGGCCGGAGCGGGGCGGCTCAGAATCGGGCGGCAAGATCCGAGATGCCCGGGATGAGGAGCCGCTCTCCGCGCAGCGCCCGGGCGATTCCCAGGACCATCAGCGCGAGGTACACGAGGCCCACGAACATCATGAGCAGCGTGTAGAGGCATCCGAAGATCTGGAGGGTCGCGACGACGAGGACGTCGACGAGGCAAAGGATCGCCCACGCCGCGAAGAGAACGAGGCCGTTGCGCGAATGCCACTGCACTTCGCGATCGTCTTTCTCGACGAGGAGAGGCACGACCGAGAGCGGACCGAGATACGCAAGGATCAGCATGAGCGTCCGGTCGGGGCGCGGGGCCTCCGGGGAAGGAGGGAGGCCGGAAAGCGGGGGATCGGGTTCGTCGGGCACGGACTCAGGAGGAGGATATCAAAAGCACCCGGGGCTCCGTGTATTCCCGGATGGTCGAGCGCACCCCTTCGCGGCCGGCGCCGGAGGATTTGAGCCCGCCGTATGGGAAATTGTCGATCCGTGTGGAAGGAGCCTCGTTGACGAGCACCCCGCCGACGCGGAGCGTCCGGAACGCCGATCGGATCCGCCCGATGTCCCGTGTGAAAACGGAGGCGTGGATCCCGTAGTCCGAGTCGTTGACCGCCGCGAGAGCCTCCGGGAACGCGTCGTAGGGGTCGACGACCGCGACCGGCCCGAAAACCTCGCGCCGGCGCACATCCGCGGCGGCCGGGGCGCCGGTCAGGATCGTCGGCGGGATGGAACGCCCGTCTCGCGGGCCGCCCGACCGCCGGACGGCGCCGCCCGCGACCGCGGCCTCGATCCACGAAGACACCCGCTCCGCCGCGGCGTCGTCGATCAAGGGAGCGAGCGACGTCTTCGGGTCCCGCAGGTTTCCCGCGGCGAGCGACGCGCTCGCGGCGACGAAAAGATCGAGGAAGGCGTCGAAGATCCGGCGCGCGGCGAAAATGCGCTGCGCCTTGATGCAGACCTGGCCGCCGTAGGCGAACGCCGAAAGGGCGAGCTTGCGCGCGGCGTCCTCGAGGTCGGCGTCCTCGTGCACGATCGCCGCGGCGTTCCCGCCGAGCTCGAGGATGACCTTCTTCCGGAAGGCTTCCTCCGCAATCCTCCAGCCGACGGCGTCCGAACCGGTGAACGAGACGACCGCGACGCGCGGATCACGCCAGAGGAGCGGCGCGTCGGCGTTGTCACAGACGACGACGGAGAACGCCCCTTCCGGCCACGCGGTCTTTCGCACCTCTTCCTGCAGGAGAAGGGCGGCGCGCGGCGTGCGCGGCGAGGGCTTGGCGACCACCGGGCACCCGCACGCGATCGCCGGAGCGACCTTGTGGGCGAGCAGGTTCAACGGGAAATTGAACGGCGTGAGGGCCGCCACGACTCCCCGGGGAAAGGGTTCGACGGCGCACCAGAAGTTTTCCGACCGCGGCTCGATGTCGGCCGCGAGCACTTCCCCCTCGGGCCGGCGCGCTTCTTCCCCGGCGAGCGAGAACGTCACGAGGCACCGATCCACCTCGGCTTCCGCGAAGCGCACGGGCTTGCCGGCTTCGGACACGATCGCTTCGACGAACTCCTGCCGGCGCGCGGCGATTCCGGCGCCGACCTGCCGGAGGATCTCCGACCGCCGCCAGGAGGGAAGCTCCCGGGTCTGCCCGAACGCCGCCTCGGCCCGGCCGATCGCCCGCTCGATCGCGGCGGCCTCCGACGTCATTTCGGGGGGCGCGGCCGAAGTTTCGCCGAAAGAGGAGGCAGGCCGCTCTTCTTCGTTTCGCTCGCGGTTCGGTAGGCGGCGAACAGCCCGTCCGGTCCCGCGGCGAGCGCGTCGAGAAACGCCTTCTGGCCGAGGGTCTGGTACACCGCGTCGGCGAGATAGACGCCCGCCGAGAGGGAGGGATCGGGTCGAAGCCCGGGCCGGCGGAGCGCCGCGAGGATCTCGGCCCTCTTTCCGAGGCCGGCTTTCGGATCCGCCAGGACACCCCCTTCGGCGTTCAGGGCATCGATCGCCCGAAGCATCTCGTCGTGGAGCCAGCGGGAAAGCGGGAAGAAGTTCTTGTCGAAGGCGAAGAGCGCCAGGGGCGCCGCGGCCGAAACGGACCTCTCCAGCGGGTCGAGCGGGCTGCTCGGAGGCTTCTGCCAGGCGGGAGAAAGGCGGCGATAGGCGTCCCAGGCGCCGCGGAAAGTCTCCGCGGCCGCCAGCCGCGAGAGCGTCTCGGCGGCGTCGGCGCGAGGAGTCCCCGCGTTTTCGGAGAACGCGTGCCCGAGATCCACGAGAACGACCGCTTTGCCCTCCCCGTCCGGATAGACGATGTGATCCTCGAGCCCGGCGAGAGCGAACGTCAGCTCGACCCGCGTCGAGAACGTCAGCGGGACGTCCCCGGGAAGCAGGGCCTCGACGCGACGGGCCGCGAGCCGGGCGATTTCCTCCCGGTCGAGCTTCACGCCCGCGAGCGCGATCTCCCATCGGCTCCTGTCCAGGCGCACCGATCGGAGATCGAAGGTTCCCGGGCGGCTCTCGGGAAGGAACGCGCCCGAGAAATCCGCCGTCCAGTCGGCGTCGGTCTTTCCCGCCTCGGCGATCTGGCGACGCACGGCGGGAAGCGCCAGCAGCGCGGAGGCGTCTCCCGTCCGCATCCTGTCCGACGAGAGCGCCGCGAGGATCTGTTCGGCGGCCGACGCATCGACCACGACCGAAATGCGCCCCGTGCGCGCCGGTACCCCGTCGTAGGGGGCGTTCCCGAAAGCCGGGGCGGCGGGCGCCGGAGGCGGGGACGCGGCGCGAAGGGAGGCCGCCGCGAGGAGCAAGACGCCGGCGAGCCTCATGCGAGGATCGCCTCGGCGACGGCTTCCGCATCGGAAAAATCGGCGAACAGATGATCGGGCGACTCGCTCGCGAGCCGCTCGGGCGCGGTCAACCCCGAGGCGACCGCGACGGATTTGACGTTCATCGCCCGGCCGCAGGCGACGTCGTGAATCGAGTCTCCCACCACGACGACCTGCTTGCCCTGGAAGTCGGCGCCGGTCAGCTCCCGGGCCCTCGCCACCGCGATCGCGGGCAGCGCGTAGCGGTCGGCGTGGTCGCTGCCGAAAGCGCCGAACGGGAAGTAGGCATTGAATCCGAGGGGAGCGAGCTTGGCACGGGCGCCGCGCTCGTGGTTTCCCGTCAGGAGCGCGAGCGTGACCCGCTCTTCCCGGGAGAGGCGTTCGAGGAGCTCGGCGGAGCCGCGTTTGGCGACGACCGCTTCGGGGCAGATCCGCGCTTCGAGGCTCTCGAGATAGTGATCGATGACCCGATCGAGAAGCTCGTCCGGGTGGCCGCCGCTCGTCTTCTCGGCGAGGAGCTCCCGAACGATCTGGGGATCGGTCTTGCCGGAGAAGTCGTAGCCGTCGAAGCCCATTCCTTCGACGCCCACCCGGGAGAAGGCGTCCAGAAGCGCTTCGCGCGACGCGCGCCCGGCCGAGAGGAGCGTGCCGTCGATGTCGAAGAGGACCAGAACGCCGGTCATCCGCTCGATCATATGAGAAGCCCGCTCCCGGCCGGTTGTCACTCGCGAAGAACGCGGAATCCGTAGTCGGAGTACCGGAAATCGGGGGGGAGGCTGCTCCGGGCCGAGGGAGCCGACCAGCGGATCTGATGACGCCAGGAGCCACCGCGGCTCGCGCGGCGCGGCGGAAGGTCGGGACGCTCGAGCTGCCGCCAGTCCAGACACCACTCGTGAACGATCGTGCCCATGTCGAAGAGCCCGAAGCCATTGGGCGTTCCGCGCCCGACCTCCCATGGGGCCGCGAGCGGACCCGGCGGGATCTCTCCCGCGGGGAGGGAGCTGCCCCACGCGGTGAGCGGCGCGTCGAGCCCTCCGCAAGCGGCGAATTCCCATTCCGCTTCGGTGGGGAGACGCCAACGTCCTCCGAAAGTCTCCGAGAGCCACGCGCAATACGCGGCCGCGTCGCTCCACGTGACGCCGACCACGGGCTGGCGCGGCGAACGGAAAAGGGGATCGCTCCACCAGGGGGGCGCCGGCATCGAACCGGCGGCAAGACACGGTGCGTACTGCGCGTTGGTCACCGGCGTGCGCCCCAGGAAGAACGGGCCGACGGCATGCCCGTCGAGGATGCCCGCTGAAATCGGGACGACGTCGGGAGCGCCTTCGTCCATCGGCCGATCCTAAGCCTTCCTATTTTTTTGGACCACCCTCTCACGCGGCAAGTACTCTTCTGCGAGAGGGTCGTCCGGAGTTGCCATCGCCACGTCGAGCGAAATTCGCCTGAAATCGGTCGTCCAAGCCTCAGGCGCGGCCAGACGTGCTGGAAGACGCGCGCGAAGGGCCGGTCGGCGGGCGCGGCGTACCGGGGCGTACGTTGAGCCCGCCGACCGGCCCTTCGCGTCCCGTATAACGGCGCGTATGGTCGCGCCGCCTAAACCCGGACGTCGCGTCGAGTGAATACCAGGAATGAACAAACCAAAGCCGCGACCGCCCACAGCCCGAGATTCTCGACTGAAAAGGCGAGCGTCATTCCCTCGATCGGCGGCGGGGTTCCCGAGAAATAGTCGGGGAGCGGCAGGTTGGTCGGAAAGAAGTACTTGGCGAAATCCCACCCCGTCGCGAATCGCGGAAGGATCGTTCCCGCGATCAGAATCGCCAGCATCGTGCCCATCGCGGCGGCGGTCGTGCGGAAGAGGATCGACAGAAGAAGCGAAATCGATCCGACCACGAGCGCGGCGTACCAGCCGAGGCCGTACACGCGGACGGCGTCCCGCCAGAGGGGCACCTGGCGCACCGCCGAGACGTCCAGCCCGCCGGCGCCGCTCCGAAAGCCCGTCAGGGAGGGGGCGCCCCACCCCCGGAATCCGAAGGCGATCCCGCCGAAGAGATAGGAGAAGAGGGCGGCGAGCGCGACGGTGAGCGTCACGCACGCGAAGAGGGCGACGAGCTTCGCCGCGAGGACCTTCCAGCGGCGCACCGGTCGCGTCAGCAGGATCTTGATCGTCCCTTCGGCGAGCTCCGAGGACACGAGGTCCGAGGCGAAGAGGGTGACGAGCAGCGGGAGGAGGAGAAACGAGGCGGCCACGATGAAGTTGCGGGAGAAGAACGGTCCGGTCAGCGCGTTCGGATCGAAACCGTGGTCGAGGGAATACTGGAGCCGGCTCGTCTCGAAGGTCATCCAGCGCCGGTACGAGTCCGGGATCGCGCGGCTTCGGAGGCGGTTCTGCATCTCGACGATCCGGCGCTGCGTTTCGGCGTGCCAGTCCCGCGGACCGCGGCGGATGTCGGCGTCGCGCCGGGATCTCCAGTTGCCGTAGGCGATCATCGCCGTGAGCGCGACGAGGATCAGCACGACGACGCGAAAACGCTTCCGGCGGAAGATCTTCAGCATCTCGTTTTCCACCAGCGGGAGGATCACACCGTCTCCCCGCCCGTCAGCTCGAGAAAGAGCGTCTCGAGATCGGGACGCGTCCGGACGACTTCGAAGACCGGCACGCCCTCGGCGGAGAGCGACGTGAGGGCCCGCGGAATCTCGTCCTCCACGAGAGCCGCGAAGACGAGATCGGCGCCTTCGATCTCGGGTTCCTCGGAAGAATGCCGGCGCAGGACCGCGAGGGCCGCCTTCGGGATCGGCGTGCGAAATCGCACGCGGTCGCGGGATTGCAGCAGGCGGTCGACGGTGTCGAGCGCGAGGATCCTTCCCCGGTGGAGGATGGCGACGCGGTCGCAGGTCAGCTCGACCTCGGAGAGGAGATGGCTCGAAAGGAAGATCGCGAGCCCCCGGTCGTGCGCGAGGCTCTTGACGAGCTCGCGGATCTCCCGGATTCCCGCGGGGTCGAGCCCGTTGGCGGGCTCGTCGAGGATCAGTACCCGCGGCTCGCCGAGGAGCGCCTGGGCGATCCCCAGCCGCTGCCGCATGCCGAGCGAATACGTCCCCACCCGCTCGTCCAGCCGGCTCTCGAGCGCGACGAGCCGCGCGAGCTCCGGGATCGCATCGGCCGCGCGGCGGTCGATCATGCGCGCGAAGATCTCGAGATTCTCCCGGCCGGAGAGCTCGCGGTAGAGATCCGGCGCCTCGACGATCGCGCCCACGTGCCGCATCGCCTTCTCGAAGTCGCGGGCGATGGCGAATCCCCCGATCGACACGCGCCCGGCGTCGGGGCGGATGAGTCCCGTGAGCATCCGAACGGTGGTCGTCTTTCCCGCGCCGTTCGGCCCCAGGAAGCCGAAGACCTCGCCGGATTCGAGCTCGAACGAGACGTCCGAAACGACTTCCCGCCCGCCGAGGCTCTTCGTGAGGTTTTCTGCGGCCAGGACCGACATGGCGGTAATCTTACCGGGAGGATGCGATGAGAAGCGGAGAGCGATGAAATCCTTCTGGCGCGTGGTGCCGCTCGTTCTCTCCGTCCCGCTCGCGGCGATTCTCGCGTGGGGCTTCGCCGAGGCCCTGGTTCCCGCGGGCGGCGCAGCGGTTCCTCCTCCCGCGACCCCGCCGGCCATCGTCCGACGCGGCGGCCAGTACCTGACGCTCGCGCTCGGCGATTCGCTGACGCGCGGGACCGGAGCGGCCTCGGGCTCGGGTTACGTCGACGTCGTCGCGGAGGCGCTCCGGAAGGAGAAGGCGGGGTTTCGCCTCGAGAACCTGGCGATCGAGGGCCTCGAGTCGCGAGGCCTTCGCGACCTGCTTTCTCACCCGGAGGCGCAGGCGCTCGCGGGGTCGGCGGACGCGATCCTCCTCTCGATCGGCGGCAACGACCTCTCCCATGCCGCGGGGGGAGCTTTCGCGGCGGCGCCCATCGAGCGGCTCGCGGAGGCGCGGAAGGGGTTCGAGACGAATCTCGAGGCGATCCTCGCGCTCCTGCGCGCGCGCAATCCTTCCGCGCCGATCCTGATGCTTCTCCTGTACAACCCATTCGGGTCGCCCGATCTCGGGAACGCGGGGTCCTCCGTGATCGCGGATTGGAACGCTTCGGCGCAGAAGATCGCCCTGGTCCACGGCGTCCGCGCGGTTCCGACGTTCGATATTTTCGAGCATCATGCCGACCGCCTCTCCTCCGACCGCTTTCACCCCAACGAGGCCGGGTACCGGCTGATCGCCGGACGGATCCGCGAGGCATGGTGAAGGGACGCGAAGGCGAGATGGGCAGAGGGTGAGACGGTGAAGACGCTCTTCTGCGATCTCGGCGGATGTTTTCTGACCAACGGCTGGGATCACCTCGCGCGGCGGCGGGCCTGCGAGACCTTCGGCATCGAATTCGCCGCCGTCGAGCCTCTTCATCAGCGGGAGGTCGACGGGTTCGAGAAAGGGGAGACGCCGCTCGACGAATATCTGTCCCGCACGTACCTCGCGGTCCCGGCCCGTGCGCCGGTCGCGCTCTCGGCGTTCGTCGCCTTCATGAAGTCCTGCTCCGGAAAGCTCGGCTCGTCCCTCGACGTGCTGGAAGATTTCCGGCGGAAATTCCGCGGGCGCTGCTTCGCGTTCAACAACGAATCCCGGGAGCTGAACGAATATCGCATCGAGACCTTCGGGCTTCGCGGGCGATTCGACGCCTTTCTCTCGTCCTGCTACCTGGGGCTTCGGAAGCCCGGCGCCGCCATCTATCTTCGCGCGCTCGAGATCGCGGCGGTCCTCCCCGGCGACGTGCTCTTCATCGACGACCGCCCGGAGAACGTTACGGCGGGAGCGGCCGCTGGTATGCAGACGTACCACTTCGAGTCTTCGGAAGGTCTGGCCCGGCGGCTGGAGGAGTGGGCGTAGGGGTTCCTTCTCGTTTCCTTCCGCTGCGCCCGCCCTCCTGTTGGCCGTGTTCTCGCCGAAACCCCGATGCAAGTGAGAGATGAGATGCGAACGAGGGGGCGGGGGCGTGAAGGCGAAGCGATGACTTCGGTAACCACCCTGAGGCGCGGCCAGACGTGCTGGAAGGCGGGTTCGGCGGGCCTGTCCGGCGGTGAAGGCGTACCGGGGCGTACGTCGAGCCGCCGGCAAGGCCGACGGCAGGATGACTTCGGGAACGACCCCGAGGCGCGGCCAGACGCGAGCCAGACGGGCGGAATCGGTCCGCCGGCGGGTGAGGCGTACCGGGGGCGTACGTCGAACCTGACGGCGGATCGATTCCGTCCCGTATCGCTCGATGTATGGTCCGCGCCTGCGCCCTAAGGCGCGATTTTCAGGTGCGTCCCGCCATATATCTCGATCGACGCCCCGGTAATCCCCGAGGCCTCGTCGGACGCGAGCCACAGCACGGCCGACGCGACGTCGCGCGGACGGAGCTTTTCGGAGAGCGGCGCGGCGCGCGCCGGTTGATCGGGTTCCCGGTTGGACGTCGTTCCCGGGCAGACCGCGTTGACGGTGACGTTGTGCGCGCGAAGCTCGCGCGCGAGCGACTGGGTGAATCCGATCAGGCCGAACTTCGCGGCGCAATGGGCGCTCAGGTTGGCGTCGCCGTGGAGGCCGTGGATCGAAGACACGTTGACGACTCTCCCCGCGCGGCGGGCCACCATTCCGGGGACGATCGCGCGGCAGAGGTGGTAGGCCGAGCTCAGGTTCGTCGCGAGGACGCGATCCCATTCGGAAGATGTCAGCTCGAGGAAGGGTTTCCACAGGAACATTCCCGCGTTGTTGACGACCGCGTCCACGGGGCCGCTCGCCGCGGTCGCTTCCGCCACCGCGGATTCGACCCTCTGGCCGTCCGAAACGTCGCAGGGCCATGCCGTGATGGCGCCCTCGGACGACGCGGCCGCGTGTTCGAGCTCCCGCAGCGCCTCTTCCGAGCGGGCGAGGACGGAGACCCGGGCTCCTTCCTCCGCGAAAGCGAGGGCGATCGCCCGGCCGATCCCCCGGCTCGCTCCCGTCACGACGACGTGCCGTTCCCGAAACCGCGGGTCCATCACGCCTCCTCGAGCTCGGCGAAGAGCGCCTCGGAAAAGACGGCCTCCGCGCCCTGACCGGCGAAACGCGGACCGTTCGCGATCGCGACGCCGCTTTCGGCCGGCAGAGGCTCGTCTCGCCGGACCCCCAGCACGCGCAGGGGGAAGAGAATCTTCTCCGGAGCGGATTTCGACGGACGGGCCTTTCCGGCGCGGCCGCGGATCGATATCGAAAGCCCCGCGTCGAGGAGCAGGAGTGTGGCGCCGCGCCGCCGGATCAGGTTCGCCTCCGTACGCGATCCGCTCGCCACGGCGACCGCGACGCGGCCCGCGGAGAGTGCCCGGATCTCCGAGAACGAGAGCAGGGCGGCCCGCGGCGTTCCCTCGGGGTCGCAGGTCAGGAGAGGAATCGCGAGCTTTCGGCGGGCCCGGAAGCCCTCGTCCCCGAGCAGCCGGACGAGCTCGGGAGAAAGCGACTTGGATTCGGGCACGAAAAAATCTTAACACGCGGCTCCGCGCCGGAGTTTTGGTTCTACAATCGAAAAATGAAGCGATTCGGGCTTCTCTTCTCCGCTCTGGCGCTCGCGGCGATCCCTTCTCGTCCGGCCCGCGCCGCCAACGACCCGAAGGCGGAAGCGGTCGGCCGGGCGATGATCCAGGCCATGGGCGGAACCGCCGCATGGGAGCGGGCGAGGTACTTCCGATTCGATTTCACGGTCGTTCGCGACGGCAAGAAGATCGCCTCTTTCGCGCACGCGTGGGACCGCTGGACCGGCCGCTACCGGGTCGAAGGAGAAGACGCCCACGGGGTTCCCTGGAAGGCGTTCTTCGACGTGAATTCGCGAAAAGGAGATTACTGGGTCAACGGCGCGAAGGCGGACGGCCAGACGAGCGCGCAGGGCCTCGAGAATGCCTACGGGCGTTTCATCAACGACAGCTATTGGCTTCTCGCGCCGTGGAAGGTGTTCGATCCGGGCGTCCATCTCGAATACGTCGGTTCGGTGCGCGACGCCGCGGGAAACGCGTGCGATGAGATCAAGCTGTCGTTCGAGGGCGTCGGGCTCACGCCGAAAGACATCTACTGGATGGACATCGACAGCGCCACCCACCTTCTCACGCAGTGGAAGTTCGTCCTGAACGGGGGAAACGACGCGCCGACGGTGGTCGCGTGGAAGGAGTGGAAAAAGGTCGGTTTGATCATGCTTTCCGTCGTCAAGCCTTTCGTCGCGAAGCCCGCGGAGATCCGCTTCGAGAATCTGCGCGTGACGGAGTCGCCGGACGAAGCGGAGCTCACGCCACCGAAGTAGCGTCCGCGGAGGCCGGCCAACGCCGGAGGCCCCGATTCCGTACAACTTTCGGGGCACATTCTTTGCACCCGTTCGGGAGTTGACCAATGCGGGAGTTCATCGCCGGTTCCTCGGCCCGTTTCCATCTCAAGGACGGGCGGACGCTCGTGTTCCATACGGTGGATCGATCGTTCGTCCGGCGCCGCGCTGGCGAAATCCTGCTCGTTTTCATCATCGGCCTGCTGGGCTTCGTGGCGGCGAACCTCTTTGCCCGGACCCATGCCGACGCCAGACCGGCGAGCTCGTCGAAGGTGGCCGATTCGTCGCGCTGAACCCTTCACCTCCTGGCGTCCGATCCGGTCGACCCCTCCTGTCCCCTCGCGACGGGTTTGACCCGCGACCCGCGACTCGTGCCTGGCGACTCCACGTCCGATAGCATGATCCGGTGATCCGGAAGATTCTCGTCGCGGCGCTCGTTGGGGTGACGATTGCCTGCGGCAGCGCGCCGTCGAATTTTCCGCGGGAGCGCCTGGCGACACCTTCTCTTCCGAGTCCGGGCGAATACTCGGTCTTCCTCCCGCCGTCGTACTCCGCGGGCCGACGTTCCTATCCGGTTCTCTACTTCCTGCACGATGCCTTCGGAGACGGGCGCGTGCTCCTGCGCAAGGGAGTCGTCGGCCGGCTCGACGAAGCGATGCGATCGGGCGCGCTCCCGGAATTCCTGATCGTCTGTCCGGAGGGAGACGGAAGCTGGTTCTCGAATTCCTATGACGGCCGGCGTTTGTACGAAGATTTCGTCGTGCGGGATCTCCGACGCGAGATCGAACGGCGGTATCGCGTCCTTCCGGGAATCCGCAACCGGGGAATCACCGGGATCTCGATGGGGGGATACGCCGCCGTGAAGCTCGCGCTCCGTCATCCGGACGAGTTCGGATCGGTTTCGGGCCTCTCGGCGGCGACGATCCCGATCTCCTGGCGGGACGTGGAGAACGTGTTCTGGATCGCGCGGCGGCAGCTGCATCGCGCGTTCGGCGATTCGCCCGTCCGGAATTCCCTGGAATCGAACGACGTCTGGCGGCTGCTCGACACGCGGCCCTCGTGGCAGGTGCCTTTCGAGGTCTTTCTTCTGGCCGGGAGGGAAGACAAGTACCGGCTGGACCGCGTCGCCGTGCAGTACGCGGACCTCCTGAACCGGCGGGGAATCCGCGCGACGGCCCGCATCGAGCCGGGCATCCACGACTGGCCCTACTGGAAGAACGCGATGCTCGGGATCGCCCGCTGGCACGCCGCGAGATTCGAAGCCGCCCGCTGAGGCGGATCGCGCCGCGGGCTACATCGCGACGGCGAGGCCTCCGCGGCGATGGGTCGGGCACCCGGCGAGCGCGTGCGTGAATTCCGCCAGGTGCGACGGGCGAGTCTTCCGCTTGATCGTGGCGGCGCTCCACTGCCGGACGATGCCGGGGGCCGTGAGCCGCCGGACGATCAGCGCTCCCGAGCGAACGGCCGGCGCCGCGGCCCAGCGCGCGAGAACGGCGATCCCCTGCCGCGCCTTGACCATCTCGATGATCGCTTCGGTCAGCTCCATCGCCATCCACCGGGCGGGAACGACGCCGGCCGGGTCGAGCACCTCGCCGAAGATCGTCAGGTGCTCGCGCGGCGCGGAGTAGGTGAGGAGCGTCTCGTCGGCGAAATCCTCCGCGGAAATGAACCGCGCCCGCGCGAGCGGGTGAGACGGCGGCATCGCCACCACGAGCTCGTCGCGAAAGAGCGGCTCGAGCTCGACGCGCGCATTCCGGACCGGATCGCTCACGATCGCGAGATCGATCTTGCCGGCGAGGAGGGCCGGAATCGGTTCGCGCGTCGCTCCGGCGACGACCTGCACTTCGATGCCGGGGCACTTCCGCCGGAACGCCTCGAGCGCCCCGGGAAGCCAGTGATAGCAGGTGTAGCACTCGGTCGCGATGCGCAGGCGCCCTTCGTCGGGAGAAGGGTCGCGGAGGTCGCGCTCGATCGCGGAAAGCTCGGCCGTGATCCGTCGGGCGGCCTCGAGCAGACGGAGACCCGCCGGCGTCAGGTCCATGCGCCGGCGGGAGCGCAGGAACAGGGGGCGTCGCAGGATCCTTTCCGCCTCGTGGAGGCGGTGGCTGAGCGCGGACTGCGTGACGTTCAACTTGTCGGCGGCGCGCGTGAGAGACCCTTCGTCGGCGACGGCGCAGACGAGATCGAGATGGCGTCGTTCGATCATGCGAGGAGATTAGCATGAAATCCTGTCATACATAGTCTGAAATGAATTCGCTTTTCTAATGATGTGACCGCCCGTATCGTCGGACCATGAAAACCGACATGCTCTCGGCCTGGCGCGCCCTCCGGCGGCGCCCCGGTTTCGCCGTTCTCGCGATCGTCCCGCTCGCGATCGGCATCGGCTTCACGACCGCGATCTTCAGCATCGCGAGCGCGCTCCTGATCCGGCCTCTTCCCTTTCCGGACGGGGATCGTCTGATGTTCCTGCAGTCGACCCAGGCGGCCGGCACGATCCACGAGTTCAACGTGGCCGCCCCCGATTTCGCCGACTGGCAGCGGGAGAACCGCTCGTTCACCTCGATGGGGGCGTCGCAGCCGTCATCCTTCAACATGGCAGGCGCCGGCCCCGCCCAGCGCGTCGGGGGAGGACGGGTGACCGCCAGTCTCTTCGCCACGCTGGGAGTTCGCGCGCGGCTCGGCCGGGTGATCGCGGAGGAAGACGAGCGAACGAACGCGCCGGTCGTTCTTCTCTCGGAGGAGTTCTGGAAGACGCAGTTCGGGGGGAGTCCGGAGGCGCTCGGCCGGGCGGTCTCGCTCGACGGCCGGTCGTACTCGGTGGTCGGCGTCCTCCCCGAGGGATTTCGCTTCGGGCCGAAAGCCGACGTTTTCATTCCTTTGGTGCCGCGAGGCCAGGAGCTCGTGCGGAACACGCGGGGCCTCGTCGTCGTGGGCCGCCTGCGCCCCGGCGTCACGCGGGCCCGGGCGGAGGCGGACATTCGCGCGATTTCCGCGGCGCTCGCCCGGACCTATCGGGAAGACGTCGGGTGGGGCGCCTCCGTTCGGCCTCTCCGCGACATCCTCGTCGAAAACGTCCGCAGCGCGGTCTGGATCCTGGTGGCCGCCTCCGGCTTTCTGCTCCTCGTCGCGTGCGTCAACGTGTCGAACCTTCTCCTCATTCGCGCCGTCGATCGCCGGCCGGAGGCGGCCCTGCGCGCGGCTCTCGGTGCCGGGCGCGGACGGATTCTCCGCGGCTTCCTCGCGGAGGGCCTTCTGCTGGCCGCCGCCGGTGGCGCGCTCGGCATCGCCCTCGCGTGGGCGGGCTTGAAGCCGCTGCTGGCCGTCTGCCCCGTCGAGCTGTCGACGGTCGGCCCCGTGGGCATCGACGCGCGGGTCCTCGCCTTCGCGGCGGCGATCTCGGCGCTGTGCGCCCTGTTCTTCGGCTCCGCGGCGGGATGGGAGGGCTCGCGGACGCGCATCGCCTCGATCTTGAACGACGCCGGGCGCTCGGCCTCCGGGGGAAAGGGCAGCCGGAGAATCCAGGCCGCGCTCGTCGCCTCCGAGATCGGCGTCGTTTTCCTGCTCGTCACCGGTTCGGCCGTCGCATACCTTGCGTTTCGCGGTCTCATGGAAGTTTCCCCGGGGTTCGAGACCCGCGGCGCGCTGATGGTTCCGATCGCGGTTTCCGACACGCGGTACCCGGAGCTCGCCCAGCGCGAGGCGCTCGTGGAGAGGCTGCGCGCGAGGGTCGCGGCGATCCCCGGAGTCTCGGGCGTCGCCACGACGAACAAGCTTCCGCTCGACGATCGATACATGCTGACGTCTTTCCTCGCCGAAGGTCGGCCGGGTCCTCCCGACGACGCCGGATGGGACGCCCATTTTCGCCGGGTCAGTCCGACGTACTTCCGGATCATGGGGACGCCCCTCGTCGAGGGGCGCGAGTTCACCGACGACGACCGTGACGGCCATCCGCTCGTCGCGATCGTCAGCCGCGAGCTCGCCCGGCGGCAGTGGCCCGGGCAATCGGCGCTGGGAAAGCGGGTGCAGAGGCTGGGCGTCAGCCGGCCCTGGATCACGGTCGTCGGCGTCGCCGCCGACGTTCGCGACTTCAGTCTCGCCGCGGATTCTCCCCCGACGATGTACGTTCCCTACGCCCAGGGCAAGGCGGGCCTGCCCGACCTCGCGGTCGTCGTGCGCACGGCCATGGAGCCGTCGGCGCTCGCCCGGCCGCTCCGGGAAGCTCTCGCGGCGATCGATCCCGATCTTCCGTCCGGCGCGCCGCAGCCGCTTTCGGTGCTGGTGACCAATTCGCTCAAGCGCCAGCGGTTCCAGATGCTCCTCATGGGTCTCCTCGCCGCGGCCGGGACGATTCTCGCGGGTGTCGGGATCTTCGGCCTGACCGCGTACACGGTTTCGCAGCAGTCGCGCGAGCTCTCGATCCGGCTCGCGCTCGGCGCCACGGCGTCGGGCGTCGTTCGGCTCGTCGTGGGTCGGGGGGTCCGGCTCGCGGCCCTCGGTCTGACGGGAGGGCTGATCGCCGTCTTCTTCGCGCGGGGGCTCCTGGCGGGAATGCTTCCCGGGGCTCCTTCCCCCGGACCCTACCTCGTCGCCGGGCTCGGCGTGTCCTTCGGAGCGGTCTGCGTTCTCGCCTCCTGGCTCGCTGCGCGGCGCGCATCGAGAATCTCTCCGACCTTCGCGACGTCCGCGCGATGAGAGTCGAGACGATCGCGCCCGACGTCGTGCTCTTTCGAGGCGAGTCTCTCGACGCGAACGCCACGGCGTTGCGCGACGGCAAACGCGTGCTCCTGATCGACGGGCTCGGGAGCCGGGCCGACGCCGGGGAGATGCGCCGGGTCATCGAACGGGAGTGGGAATCGCGCGTCGAGATGATCGTCGCGACGCACTATTTCTCCGACCATATGGCCGCCTATGCGCTCTTCCCGGACGCGCCGATCCTCGCGCACGCCTACGCCCTTCACACGTTTGCGAGCGAAGAATTCCGCACTCCCGAGGAGACGGCGCATTTCGTCGAGCCCTCGATGCTCCTCGACGGATCGCTCGCCCTGCGGTGGGGAAGGAACCGCGTCGAGATCTTCCCGAACCCCGGGCACACGATGGGCACGCTGAATGTGGACGTGGAAGACGCGGAGCTCCTCCACGTCGGCGATACGCTCGTCGGCGACATCGGCTATTTCTGGTACACGACCCCCGATCTCCTCGACCGGGCGCTGGCCCGGGCCCGGGGCCGGGGACGTGCGCGCGTCCTCGCTTCGCACGGAGGCGTCCGGGACGCGGCGGAGCTCGATCACGCCCGTACGTATCTCGCGAAGCTCGAGCGGCGCGTCCGGGAGGCCCGGGAGCGCGAGGAAAAGATCGTCGGGATCCCGCTCGCCGACTGCGTGGCCGAAGGGCGCGCGCCCGGAGAATTCGAGGCGGTCTTCCATGCCCGAAACCTCGCTTCGATCGCCGCGCGGGGGCTGTTCCCCGAGTTCGGGCACGCGGTCGGCTAGCCTCGAAGAACGGTCCGCCCGGAAAACGAAATGGAGCCAACCCGCCGGGCCCGCGTGCCGGCGAAAGGAAGCCGATGAAAATGACCCGCTCGGAATTCGACCTCGAGCCCCCCGGGATTGCCCGGTGGGGGAACCTCGCCGCCGAGGCGATCGCCGCGGATCGCGAGGGCCTTCTGCAGCGCCCCGTCTTCGACCGGGTCGGCGACATGGCGCCGCTCTTCGACGAGGGCCTTCCGGAAGAAGGGCTTCCCTTCGAAGACGTTCTCGCCTTCGTGCGGAAGAACGTCCTGCCGCACCCGACGGGGAGCCATCATCCGCGCTACTACGGCTTCGTGAACTCGAGTGCCGATCCCGTCGGCGTCGTGGCCGACTATCTCGCGGCGGCCATGAACACGAACTGCTGGGGGGGAGATCACGCCGCCAACCACGTCGAGAAGACGGCTCTGGAATGGGTGGCGGAGCTCCTGGGACTCCCTCCCGAAACCGAGGGCGTGCTCGTTTCCGGCGGATCGACGGCGAACTGGACAGCGCTCGCCGCGGCGCGGCGGGCCCTCGTCCCCGACGTGCGCGAAGAGGGACTGGGGCGGCCCGGAAGCCCGCCGCCGACGATCTACGCCTCCGACCAGGTCCACTCGTGCGTGGACAAGGCGGTCGATCTGCTCGGATTCGGCACGCGCCGGCTTCGGAAGATCCCGACCGGCTCCGACTTTCGGCTGCGGGTCGATCTGCTCGCCGAAGCCGTCGCGGCGGACCGGCAGGCGGGCTTTCGTCCGGCCATCGTCGTCGGCAATGCCGGCACGGTCAACACGGGCGCGATCGATCCGCTGGACGAGCTCGCCGACTTCTGCCGGCGGGAAGATCTCTGGTTCCACGTGGACGGCGCGTACGGGGCGCTTGCCCGGCTCTCCCCGGCGCAGGCGCCGAAGTTCTCGGGCATGGAACGCGCCGACTCCCTCGCCGCCGATCCGCACAAATGGCTCTTCGTGCCTTTCGGCGCCGGCGCCGCGTTCGTCCGGCGGCCGGGCGCCCTCTCGGCCGCGTTCCGCAAGTTCCCGGAATATCTCGATACGTCGCCCGATGCCCCGCTCTCGGGCCCGGTGTGGTTCGCCGAGCGCGGCATCGAGCTGTCGCGGAGCTTCCGCGCGCTGAAGATCTGGATGGGGCTGAAGGTCCATGGCCGGCGCGCCTACGCGGAGGCGATCGACCGGAACGTGGAGCTCGCGCGCGTTCTGTCGGAAGCCGTGGACCGGGCTCCCGATCTCGAGCGCCTGAGCGAGCCCGAGCTCTCGATCGCGAATTTCCGCTACCGGCCGGCCGGTTCGCGGATGTCCGAGGACGAGCTGAACGATCTCAACCGGAGGATCATCCATCGCATCGTCGAGAACGGCTCGGCCTTCGTCTATCCGACCGTCCTCCACGGCAGGACGTCGATCCGCGTCTGCATCGTGAACTTCCGCACGGACGAAAAGGACGTCTCGGCGCTCGTCGGCGACGTCGTGCGCTGGGGGAGCGAGCTGGCCGCCGGCCGGAGCGCCGCGAAAGCGGGCGCCCGATGATGGTGATCGTGTTCCGCTCGCGGCTGACGCCGGAGGCCGGCGCGGACTATGCGGCGACGTCCGACCGGATGTTCGCCCTGGCGAAGGAATCCGAGGGATTCGTCGACATGCGAAGTTACGTCTCCGAGGACGGAGAGCGGCTGACACTCGTGTGGTGGAAGGACGCTGAGACGCTCTCGCGCTGGCGGAGCGACGGGCGGCACCGCGAAGCCCAGGAGACCGGCCGCTCCCGGTGGTACGCGTGCTACGACATGGACGTCGCGGAGGTCGTCCGCGAGAGCCATTTCCGGCGTCCCGGTCCGACGGGAGCCGCCGCGACGCAGGCCGACGGAGTCCGGGAACGCGCGGGTGAGTGAGGGAGGCGAGGCCGGCGCGGGCTCGACGATCGCCGTTCTCGGCAGCGGAACGATGGGCCGGGCTCTGGGCGCCGTGCTCGCGCGCCGGCATCACCGCGTCCTGATCGCGTCCCGGGATGCCGAGAGGGCCCGCGCGGGAGCCGCGGCGGTGCGGGAGGTCGTGGGCGAGGAAGCCGGGCGGCGGGTCAGCGCGAGCCTTCCGTCCGCGGCGGTCATCCGGAGCGACACGGCGTTTCTCGCGACGCGGTGGGCGGAGACGTTCGAGATGCTCGAGAGCGCCGGAGAATTCCGGGGACGAATCCTGGTCGACGCTTCGAACCCCGAGGCTCCCGACGGGCGCTCCCTCGCGCTCGGCCATACGACGTCGGGAGCGGAGGAGATCGCGCGGCGGGCGTCGGGCGCGCGCGTCGTCAAGGCGTTCAACCACATTTACGCCGAGGTGCTCGCCCGCGGCCCGGTGTTCGGTCCCGGAAAGGCCTCCGCTTTTCTGTGCGGCGACGATGCCGAAGCGAAGGCGTCCGTTTCGCTTCTGATCGAAGATCTCGGTTTCTCGCCCGTGGATGCCGGCGGGCTCTCGGCCGCGCGGCTACTCGAGCCGGCGGCCGCGTTGATGGTACAAATCGTTCGCGTCATGGGGCGGGAGCCCGGATCGGTCGCTCTCGCCCTGCTTTCGCGAACGGAGGGATCATGATCGGCAACCGGGAAACGGCGAGACGATCGGGAATGCCGGGCGAAAAGCTCGCGCGATGGATGCTCGCCGGATCGGCGGCAATCCTCGTCCTGGCGGCCCGGGCGTCGGCGCAGATGTCCATCGAAGATTACGAGCCGAAATCCACGCTCGTCGTCCCGCAGCATCATCCGGCGCGCGCGAAGTACCCGTTCATCGACGTGCACAACCACCAGGATCGCGACCAGTCCTCCGCCGACGTCGCGAAACTGGTTTCCGACATGGATGCGCTCAACATGCGGGTCATGGTGAATCTGAGCGGGAGCCAGGGGGCCGAGTTCGAGAAAGGGCTTCGCAATCTCAAGGGGCGCTATCCGAATCGTTTCGTCGTCTTCGCGAACCTCAATTTCAGCGGGATCGGGGACCCGGGGTGGACCGAGAAAGCCGTGGCGCAGCTCGAAACGGACGTGAAGAACGGCGCTCAGGGCCTGAAGATCTTCAAGAACCTCGGGATGACGGCGAAGGACACCTCGGGCCAGCGCGTGCCGGTGGACGACCCGCGCCTCGATCCGGTCTGGGCGAAGTGCGGGGCGCTCGGGATACCGGTTCTGATCCATTCGGGCGAGCCGCGCTCGTTCTTCGATCCCCAGGACCGGTTCAACGAACGGTGGCTCGAGCTCAAGCAGTTTCCCGATCGCGCCCGGCCGGCGGAGCGTTATCCCTCCTGGGAGACGATCATCGGGGAGCAGCACCGGATGTTCGCGAAACACCCGGAGACGAAGTTCATCGACGCGCATCTTGGCTGGCTCGGCGGCGATCTCGGCCGCCTCGGGAAGCTCTTCGACCGGCTGCCGAACGTCTACACGGAAATCGGCGCCGTTCTCGCCGAGCTCGGCCGTCAGCCGCGCTTCGCGCGCGAGTGGTTCATCAAGTACCAGGATCGCGTGATGTTCGGTAAGGACATCTGGGAGCCGTCGGAATATCTCGTGTATTTTCGCGTGCTGGAAACGGACGACGAGTACTTCGATTACTACCGCAAGCGCCACGCCTTCTGGAAAATGTACGGCTTGAACCTGCCCGACGCCGTGTTGAAAAAGTTGTATTACAAGAACGCGCTCAAGGTGATCCCGGGGATCGATCCCGCCGCGTTCCCGGAATGAGCTGCGTGTCGCGTTCCGACGGCGACGTCGGTGGCCGTGTTGAGTCGGTCGAAGAAAGAGATGGGGAGGGCGGCGCGAGGGCGGGTCTGGCAGAAGACGTCTGAGCCACCGTCATTGCGAGGCCGAAGGCCGAAGCAATCTCAAAGGGGGATCGGGGAATGCCGCGGGGTCGCTCGAGCAGCCAGCCGGTTTCGCCCGGGATCTGCGGGAGCCGGTGTCGGGCTGGCCGCCGGGCGTATCCCCATTTTGCGCGACGCACCAGTGGATAGGGTTTCAAAGGCGTACCGCGCAAAACGGGGATCCCTCCGCCCGGCGTCTCCCTGCCGGCTCCCGCCCCCGAAAGAGCGAAACCGGGGCAGCCTCTCGCTCGCGGGGACGCTACGGGCCAGAAGAAAAGAGAGTGTCTTAAGGTGGCGCGCCTTCGCGCGCGTCGCGCGTGACGCGGCGTGGCGCAGCGAATGACGGCGCCGCGCGACTGGTTTGTTCCGTGCTTCGCACGGAAGCGGTCGCGATCCGAGCCTCGCGAGTGTCGCGAAACTCGGCTCGCGTGGGGCGCCGGAGCGGTCGAGCCCTTGAGGGCGATCCGCGCAGGTCACGGCGCGATTAGTCTCCCTGAAGTAATCGAGGGGAGGAGGATCGCGCCGTGGGAGGCCGAGCGGTTCCAGCGGAGCGCGGCGCTCGGCCGACGGTCGGATAGGGTTTCGATTCGCGTACCGCGCGGAACAGGGGCCCCATTCCCGACGCCTCCCGCCCGACCCTCGCGAGCCCCGCGAAACCTTGGCAGCTCTCGCTCGCGAGATCGCTGCGCGGCAGAAAAAGAGAGTGTCTTAAGGTTGCGCCCGAATGAGGACACGCGGCGTGAGCCGCGTCGCCAAAGTTCCCTCGCCCGTTCTGGGAGAGGGTGGCCGCCGCAGGCGGCCGGGTGAGGGAAGCCGCGAAGCGGCGCGGGCGCGTCGCGCATGACGTTGCGCGGCGCAGAGAATGACGGCGCCGCGCGACGGGGATGTTCCGTGCTTCGCACGGGGATGCTCCTTCGTCACACACTTCCTCAGTCATCCCGAGCGCAGCGAGGGATCCCGGTCGCGGCCCGGGTGGGGGGGCTTCGGCTTGAGGGGGGCTTGGGGGAAGCCTCCCCCAGGTCAGATGTTCAGCCCGGCGGTTCGCGAAGCGATCTGCGCCGCAAGGCGCCCGCCGTGGCGACCCGAGCTCCGCGAGCGTCGCGACGCTCAGTGTCGGTGGGGCGCCGGAGCGGTCGAGGGTTTGTACCCGAGCCGCGGAGCGCGCCGCTCGGCCGACGGCGTCGGGTCCTGAGGCCGGGAATTGACCCCAGTTCCGCGCGATGGTGGGAAACTGGCATCACTGAAGATAATCCCTATTTCCACCGCGCGGGTCGCGCAACAGACATGCCTGCGCGGCTGACTCGCCGCGCGCACTGCCAGTGACGCGCCGCAAGGCGCCGCGTCCAGTAGTTCCTCCTTTTGGCCCGCTCGCGTGTCCCGCGAGCGAGAGACTGCCGCAGTTTCGCCCTTTCGGCGGGCGGGAGCCGGGTGGGTGGCACGGAGCCGTACTCCTGGGAGCCGCGCGCCACGC
>Ga0070666_10000317_pt1 | contig 30840 bp, 20 predicted proteins | sample KBSS23metaG_FD_64677 | JGI IMG/M metagenome (GOLD analysis project Ga0070666, IMG submission 64677) | Switchgrass rhizosphere microbial communities from Kellogg Biological Station, Michigan, USA - KBS S2-3 metaG | ecosystem: Host-associated > Plants > Roots > Rhizosphere > Soil ... | reverse complement strand
GTCGCCGCCCATTGAAGAAGGGCGAAAAGCGCCCACGGCCGCGTCCAGTAAATGGCGCCTGGCGAAGCGAGGAAACGCCGCCAGATTTTGGCGACCCGGTCGCCACGAAGCCCGACCGCGGCACACTGCCCTGCGTCGAGAAGCCTCGCCTCGATCATCGCGCGGAGCGGACCGCGCATCCATTCGTCCATCGGGAACTCGAACCCGCGCTTCGGCCGCGCGAAGAAGCTGTCGGGAAGGACGTTGCGGCTCTGGCGGCGAAGCAGGCGCTTCTCCCCGACCGGAAGATAGCGGTCGGCATCGGGGAGGCCCGCCAGCCCGTCGGCCAGGACGGTATCGACGAACGGAACGCGAAGCTCGAGCGAATGGGACATGCTGACGCTGTCCATGTCGCGAAGCAGGCGGTCCCCCAAGAACAGTTCGGATTCGAGGACGCTAACCGCCTGCAGAGTCGACAGCGACGAGATCTGCTCTGCAAGCCGGGCCGCCCGCTGCCGGTCGAGACCCCAGGGCGTAAACTCGCGATCGTTGGCAAGAAGGCCCCGCAGCGTGGCGTCGCTGAACAGCGCATATTGGGTCTGGTACATGCGTTCGAAGGTCCCGAACGCGCGCCCGAGCTGGCCGGCTTTCGAGCCCGGCACAAACTTCTCTAGGACGCTGCCGGCGACACCGGTAGCAAAACCCGCCCCGGGCAGCCGCAACAGCCTCTCGGCGCGCAGCGCCCGGCGAAACGAGGTGTAGCCGCCGGCGAGCTCATCGCCGCCGGCGCCGGACAGGGCGACCTTGAAGCCGAGGCGGATCGCCTCGCGGCTGACGAACCAACTGTTGATGCCGTCGAAACTGGGCTGATCGAGTGCGCCGACGGCGGCTTCGATGTCGGCGAGGATCGACGCGGGCGTCAGTTCGACCACATGGTGAGTGGTGCCGATCGCAGCAGCCGCTGCAGCAGCGAACCGGCGCTCGTCGGCATCGGCCTCGGTGAAGGCAACGGAGATGGTATGAAGCTCGCCGGCCTGGGCCGCGGCAGCCGCGGCCACGGCGGTCGAGTCAACGCCTCCCGAGAGGAAGACCGCCAGGGGGACATCGGCGATCAGGTGAAGCTTCACCGACTGCGTGATCCGGCCGTCGGCCTCCTCCAGATCGACAGGCCTCGCGCGAGCGAAGCTCTCGCTGATGCTCCAGAAGCGCTCGAAGCGCGGTTCGACGGAGCGCTCGTCGAGCACGGCATAGCTGCCGCGCGGCACTTCCTCGACGTCGGTCCAGATCGTCCGCGGGCCCGGCATGAAGCCGTTCCACAGATACTCACCGACGCGCGTGGCGCTCGTGCGGCGTTCCGCGAAGCCGGCTTCCACCAATGCCCCGCCCTCGGAAGCGAAGGCGATGGCCGGACGGCCATCGGCACCCGCGAAACGGGCCCAGTAGAGTGGTTTGATGCCGTAGCCGTCGCGCGCCATCACCACGCGAGCGTTGCGCGGATCGACGAGCACGAGCGCAAACATCCCGCGCAGGCGAGCGAAGATGTCGACTCCCCATCGGTCGTATCCATGGAGGATGACTTCCGTGTCGCCGTTGGTGACGAAGGTCTGGCCGGCGGCCTCGAGCTCGGCGCGGAGATCCTGGAAGTTGTAGATTTCGCCATTGAAGACGATCGTCGTCCCGGTCGCCTCGCTCACCATCGGCTCGGCTGCGATCGCCCGCAAATCGATGATAGACAGCCGGCGGTGGCAGAGCACCGCGCCGAACCCCTCCCCAATGCGCCAGGTCCAGGTACCGTCGTCGTCGGGGCCGCGGTGGCTCAGCTTCGCGCTGATCCCCTCGCACCGCTGGACATCACTCGGGCGCACCGCGCCGATCGCTCCCGAAATACCGCACATGCCGGGTCAGGCCTTCGCCGGGGAACGACGTGCGGTCCGCTTCCGCTTGCCCCACGTCTCGGCCGCCTCGCGGTCGAACAGCTCGGTCGCCCTCGCCCTGCCCTTGGTCAGCATTGCGCGGTGGTATCGGCGAAGATATCGGCGAAACTCGGGGTCATCGTAACGCGGCATTCGCTTGAGCCAGGCCCGCGCGTAACCGTGCAGCGTGGCGAGGCTTCCGATCAGCGCCGGCCGATGCTTCAGGCGATAGACGGCCGAGGCAAGGACGAATGATGGTGCCGCGCCAAGGAACCAGTAACCCTCTCCGAGGCGCCGGCGCCCGGTCATGATTCCCTTGTCGCTCGAGCCCATCGGCCGAAGGTGGATGAAGCGAAGCTCCGGGTCCTCGATCGACTTCGACCGCCAGCCGAGCATCCGGCCGCGATAGCAGTCGATGCCGTCCCAGATCAGGCCTTTCACCAGTCCGCCGATGTCGTCGAGAAAGGCGCGACGATAGAATTTCGTCATGCCGGCGGAGACGTCATCGCCGATCCGCTCGCTTTTCAGGTGGTCGCCGGAGCGGAAATAGGGCTTGCCCGAGACCGAGCCGAGGCGCTCGTCGCGGGCCATTTCCCCGAGCAGCCGCTCGAAGTAGCGCGGCGGCAGGATCAGATCGACGTCCAGCTTGCAGACGAACTCGGTCGGGTCGTTGCCGAGGATCTCGAGCCCTCGGTTGAAGACTTCAACCACGCCGCCGCCGAGCGCGCGGCGGCCGCGGTCTTGGCGACTGTGAACCTCGATGAAGGGATGCTTGCGAGCATAGTCGGCCAGGATGCGCGGCGTGTCGTCGGTTGAACCGTCGTCGATGATGATCCACCGCTTCGGCAGCACCGTTTGGGCAATCACAGAATCGAGCGTGTCACGAATAAATTGGGCTTCGTTCCGCGCCGGGCTGATCAGGCAATAGTCGCCCGTCCGCTTCGCGCGGCGACCGCCGGACGATTTGCGGGGCAAGGGTTTCGACTTGCTGCTCGAACGAACCATGGGCTGACCGCGGACTAGCAGCGTCGTCCTCCCGGTCACAAGGGACGCTCGGCACCCGTCCCTCTTCGGTTCAGGTGAAACGGGAAGCTTTTGGTCGTCAGGTCGAAACTTTACGCATTGTTGTTGTGAGCCTCTCGAAATTGCCTCCAACCCCTGCGATGAAAGAGTCATGATCCGCCCGGTCATTCTTTGCGGGGGCGCCGGAACCCGGCTTTGGCCGGTGTCCCGCGAGCTGTTCCCCAAGCAGCTTCTCGCCGTGACCGGCGAGCGGTCGCTGTTGCAGGAGACAGCGGCGCGCCTGACCGGCGAGACATTCGAAGCGCCGATTATCGTCGGCGGTGAAGAACAACGCTTCTTCATCAAGCGGCAGCTCGAGGATTCCGGCACCTTCCCCGAAGCGATCCTGCTCGAGCCGGCCGGACGCAACACCGCAGCCGCAGCGGCGCTCGCCGCCGCGTGGCTGGCTTTGTCCGGGCGCGACGAGCTGTTGCTGCTCATGCCCTCGGACCACGTGATCCGCGATCGGGAAGCATTCCTTCGCGCGCTCGACCTCGGAGCGCCTGCCGCGGAGGCTGGATCGATCGTGACATTCGGCGCGCGGCCGACCGAACCCAACACCCAATATGGCTATATCGAGGCCGAAGCGGCGTCGGGGGACGGACCGGTGCCAATCGTCCGGTTCGTCGAGAAGCCGGACGCCGTGAAAGCCGCCGAATATCTGGCGACCGGGCACTTCTTCTGGAACGCCGGCATCTTCCTGGTGAAGGCCAGCAGCCTGCTCGACGAGATGCGGGAGCATCTTCCCGACAGCATCGAAGCCGTCCTGGCCTCCGTCGCCAACGCACAAACGGACGGCCTGTTCGTGCGGCCGGATGCAGCGGCGTTCGGGCGAGCACCGAACATTTCGATCGACCATGGCGTGATGGAGAAGACCCGCCGCGGCGCGGTGGTGCCGGTCGACATGGACTGGTCCGACGTCGGGGCCTGGGACGCGGTGTGGAAGCTGGGGGACAAGGATCCGGCCGGCAACGTGGTGCGCGGCGACGTCCTGTTGCTCGACACGCGCAATTCGCTCCTGCGCAATGAAGGTGGGCCGCTCGTTGCCGCCGTAGGGCTCGACAGCACGGCGGTAATCGCCGTCAGGGATGCGGTGTTCGTCGCCCCGCTCCAGCGCGTGGCCGAAGTGAAAAAGCTGGTCGAGACCCTGAAGGCCGAGGGGCGCGAGTGCGCGGTGTCCCCCCGCAAGGTGACGCGGCCATGGGGATCTTACGAGGGCATCGCCAACGGCCCACGATTCCAGGTCAAGCATATCGTCGTCGATCCCGGCCAGAGCCTGTCGCTCCAGAAGCACGTTCATCGATCCGAGCACTGGGTCGTGGTCAGCGGTTCCGCCGAGGTGACGGTCGGCGACCAGGTCTCGATCCTGCAGGAAAATGAGTCGACCTTCATTCCGGCCGGGACGACGCACCGCCTGGTCAACCCCGGCAAGGTTCCGCTCGAGCTCGTCGAAGTCCAGTGCGGTCCCTATCTCGGCGAGGACGACATCGTTCGGCTGGAAGACATCTACGGCCGGACGGAGGGCAAGGCCGGATGAGCCTGCCCTGGGCCTGGGACGCGAGCAGGCACGTCGATCCGCGCCTGAAGATGCGGCTGAAGTTCGTGGCTGAGTGCATGCTTTCACCAGATGCCACCCGCCTTGTCGAAGACGCAGACGCGCGCTCTCCATTGGGTCGGCTGCTCGCCGAATGGCCGGACACGGCAGGCTTTTTGCTGTGGCCTTACCAATCGACCGCGTGGGGGCCGAAAGCTCGTGTCGAGCGCGTCATCGAGCACGTGAATGCCGTCAGCGAAATTCCGGGCCTTTCCCTGACCCCTGACGACAAGCTGGTGCTGGCCGATCTTGGCTCCTTCAGCCCGGATGCGTCGCTGATCCTCGACCGGGCGCCGTGGCTGACACGCGAAGGCCATTTGACGCTGAGCCTCTTCAAGGATGATTTTCGCGCTTTCACGGTGTCCTTCTCCTTGTTCGGGAAGACGACAATCGGTGTGTTCATCGGCGGCCTGCAGGGACGGCAGACCGACGGCGTCCTCGATCTCTACCGCGACCTGACCAAGGATTTCGAAGGCATGCGTCCGCGGGATTTCATGCTCGAGGCCCTGCGGATGTTCGCCGTCAAGCTGGGCGCCCGCGAGATCCAGGCGGTCGACGACGCTCACAAGATCTCAAGACACAAATATTTCAGTGGGAAGAATGCGCCGGGGCTGTTCTACGACGACGTCTGGACGGAGCGGGGTGGCAACCGGATCGACGATGCCCACTTCTCACTGCCGCTCGGTGGATCGCGGCGGCCGCTGGAGGACGTTGCCGCCAAAAAGCGTTCGATGTACCGTCGGCGTTATGAAATGCTCGACGCCATCGAGGCGGCGTTGCCGAGCGATTTGACGAGCGCCGAGCGACGGCACTTCGACGCGCGATGAATCCATTCGCCAAGCCCCTGCTGCAAAGCATCCAGGACTTTCAATATCATCGCGCACGCGGCGGGCCGTGGCACAAGCTGATGCGGCGCAGCGCGCGCATCCGGCACATGTTCTGGAGCATCGTCACCCAGTCCGACATCAGCCTCGAAGCGACGCTCGGCGAAGGCCTGAAGCTGCCTCACCCGAACGGCATCGTGATCCACGAGGAGGCAGTGATCGGTCGCAACTGCATGATCATGCAGCAGGTGACCGTCGGAATGATCGACGGCGGGGAAATCCCGACGCTCGGCGACAACGTTTATGTCGGTGCCGGCGCCAAGATCATCGGCCGGCTGAAGGTCGGCGATGGCGCGCGGATCGGCGCCAATGCGGTCGTGCTTCATGACGTCCCCGCGGGCGCGACCGCGGTTGGCGTTCCGGCCAAGGTGGTGCAGGCGAAAGCGACAGGCCGGCGCCGAACGGGTTGACGTCTTGAGACGGGACGCTCGGCAGCGCGCGATAGCCTCTCAACGCGTAGGTTGCTACGTCCCGGCCATGCAGGGGCGGCAGCATTATCTCACGCTGGACGCACTTCGGGGCGTCGCTGCAGTGGCGGTGATGATCTATCATCAGCAACACGCGGCGGTGATGGGCCACGGCTACCTGGCCGTCGATTTCTTCTTCATCCTCAGCGGTTTCGTCATCGCCAAGGCTTATGAACGAAAGCTTTTGTCCACGATGGGCTTCGGCCAGTTTGCGATGGTCCGGATTGCGCGCCTCTATCCGCTGCTGATCACCGCCACTCTGCTGGCCGCGGCTTACATGCTGATGAGTAGCGTGAGACGCGGTGATGATCTCCATTGGCTTGCGCTGTTGCCGGCCGCGTTGCTCGCATTGCCGGACCCCAGCGCGACGCTTGCGCCCGATCCCTTCCCGATCCTCCCGGTCGTATGGTCGCTGTTCTTCGAGCTGTTCGCCAACTTCGCCTACGCCGCGCGGACACGCTGGCTCTCGACGCGCATCGTAGCCAGAGTTGCCGCGGCGAGCGCCGCATTGCTGGCGGTTGCAATGGGCCTCCATGGCAACGGTGAGCTCGGAAATACTTACGCGACCCTGGGGGCGGGCTTCCCGAGGGTGCTCTTCTCATTCTTCGCCGGGATCTTCTTCTACCGGCTCCACACCAGCGGACGCCTGCGCTCGCCGAAAGTTTCCCCACTGATCCTGGCGGCACTCCTGATCGGGCTCCTTGCCGTTCCGCACAATGTCTACTGGCTGTTCGACGCGGCCTGCGTTTTCGTGCTGTTCCCGTTGATCCTGATTGCCGCGATGAACAACGAACCGAGTGTGCGATGGACGTCGGTCGCGCGGGTGTCCGCTGACCTGTCCTATCCCCTCTACCTTTTCCATCTGCCGCTGTTGCTGTGGCTCGGCTTCGTCTTGACTCACTTCGGCGTGCCGCCCCCGGTCATGACCATGGTCATGCTCGCCACGGTGCCTGCGCTCGCTTACGCCGCACATGCATTCTTCGACCGGCACATCCAGGCAATGCTCAAGGCCCGGATTGCCGCGACGCGGCCCCCGATTGCTCCCGCCGGCGAAGGGGCGCGAGCTCTTTAGCTTAGGCGGCTAGCACCCCCGCCCGGAGGTCGGGACCAGGGCATCCTTGATCGGCTTCACCCAGGCGTTGACTTTCATGTCCCAGGCGATGAAGTCCCCTTCGAACTGCCAGTAAGCCCAGCCGAAGCCTCGCCGCTCGGCTTCACAGCGGTCTGCGGACGTGTAAGCCGCGCGCAATTCTATCGGCGTACCGCTCTTGTCGTAGGCACCGAACTCGCCGAGCAGAACCGGCCGCCGATTGGTACGGGCCCACGTCGCAACCTGGTCGAAGTCGACGGCGATCGCGGCTCGCTCCTGCGGCGTGCCCCATTTCACGTCGTGGAGATTCTTCACCCAATCGCCCGCCCAGGTCGCACCCTGGTGCGTGAAGCCGAACGGTTCGTAATAGTGGAAAGTGACCAACAGGTTCGGATCGGCCGGCAGCTTGAGCAACGGCAGGTCCTTGAGACTGTTCCAGTGCGTCGGCCCGACGACGACGATGCGCGTCGGGTTAGTCTTACGGACGATCGCCAGCTCTTCGGCCAGTAGCCGGTTCCACGGCTCTCCGTTGAGATTGTCGTGCGGTTCGTTGAGCAGCTCGAACGCGACGTTGCGCGGCGCCTTGGCGAACCGCGGCGCGACCTGGCGCCAGAAAGCCGACAGCCGCGTCCGGCAGGTCTCGATGTCGGTCGAGCAGGCGTTGAAGTCATGCTCGTCGATGATGACTCCGAGGCCGGCCTGCTGGGCATGCCGAACGACGTCGTCGAGCTTGGCCAGCCAGGCCGGCTCGAGCCGGTCCTGGGCGTCCATGTGGCGGAAGGCCTGAAGGTTGAGCCGGACGAAGTCGAAGCCGGCGCGGCGAATCTCGGTGAAATGGCGCCACTCGAACCGGCGCTTCGATTCGTCGGTCCAATAGGGATCGTAGCCGAGCACATTGACGCCGCGGTGGAAGGGTGACTGCAACGGCTTTGAAGGCGCCGCGTTCGCCTGTCCGGCGACGACGAGCGCAATACCGATCAGAGCCTTCAACATCGCAATCTCCCACAAACTGGCGCGAATGGATTGGTAGCGCTAACAAAACACGATGCAAATCGAATCGGGGGCAGATTTGTGAGGCCGGTACATTGCCTCCTTATCGGCTTACTCGCTTCGGTTTCGGCGCCCGTGTCCGCGCAAGCGCTGCCCCATTTGGTTGAGAGGTCCGGCAGGCACGCGCTCATCGTGGACGGCGAGCCATTCCTGATCCTCGGCGCGCAGGCCAACAACAGCAGCAACTACTCGGCGATGCTGCCGAAGGTTTGGCCGACCGTTCGGGCACTCCACGCCAATACGCTCGAGATTCCGGTCGCCTGGGAGCAGGTCGAGCCTGTCGAGGGCAGGTTCGATTTCTACTGGATCGACACGCTGATCTCCGAGGCCCGCGCGAACAGAGTCCGGCTCGATCTGCTCTGGTTCGGAACCTGGAAGAACACGAGCGGCGGTTATCAGCCCGAATGGGTGAAGTCCGACCTGAAGCGCTTCCCGCACATGCTGACCAGGGACGGAAAACGTCACTATGTCCCGACGCCCCACAGCCGGAACACCCTGGAAGCCGACAAGCGCGCATTCGTTGCGCTCATGCGGCACATCCGCGAAATCGATCAGCAACACACGGTCATTCTTGTGCAGGTCGAGAACGAGGTCGGCAGCTACGGTAGCCCCCGAGATTTCTCGCCTGAGGCGAACAGGCTGTTCAGCGGCCCGATCCCGGCGGAACTGGCGCGCAAGAACCGCAAGAGCGGTACCTGGGCGCAAGCCTTCGGCCCGAAGGCGGACAGTGCGTTCAACGCCTGGTACACCGCCCGGTACATCGACGAGATCGCCGCCGCAGGCCAGGCCGAGCTGAACCTGCCGATGTACGTCAATGTCGTCACCAGCGATCCCTTCGACGCCAAGGCGGGCGAAGGCACGGGCGCAAGCGGCGGCGCGGACTGGCCGGTGCTGGACGTGTGGAAGGCCGCTGCCCCGCATATCGCGATCGCCGCGCCCGATCTCTACGACCGCGAGTACCGCCAGGTGAACGCAAAGCTCGACAAGATGTCGCGGCCCGATAATCCGTTGTTCGTTCCCGAGAACGGCAACGACCTTCCTTTCGCCCGGTTCATGTGGCTCGCGCTTGGGAAGGGAGCGATCGGCTGGACCCCGTTCGGGATGGATTCGACCTATTTCAACTATCCGCTGGGCGGCAGAAACAGGCCGGAGGACCTCGAGGCTTTCTCGTCGAAGTTCGCCCTCCTTGCGCCGATTGCGCGCGACTGGGCCAAGCTTGTTTTCGACCATCCGACCGCGGGGTTCGCCAAGGGGGATGACGCCGCCGATCAGTCGGCGGCGCTGGGTCGCTGGAAGGTCACCGCGAGATACGGCTTGTGGCCGTTCGGCGACCCCAGCTGGACGTGGATGAAGTTCCCACCGAATCCGAAAAAGGATGAGCCGATAGGCGGCGCGGCCTTGATCCAGCTTGGGCCCAACGAGTTCCTCCTTGCGGGATCGGACGTGCGATTGAACTTCGACCTCGCGGCTCCCGCTGCAGGGGAGACCTCCGGCTTCCTCAGCGTCGAGGAAGGGACGTTCGAGAACGGCAAATGGACGATGTCGCGGCGGTGGAACGGCGACCAGGTGGACTATGGGCTCAACCTCGCCGAGCCGATGCTGCTCAAGGTTCGGCTGGGGATCTTCCGATGAAGCTTTGGAGCGTGACCTTGGCGCTCCTCGCCGTCAGCGAAGGAGCCGCCGCGCAAACGTACCGGCGCATCGACACGGGGATCGTGGTGATGCCGGCGCAGCGACCCGGCACCGCCGTGCGGGTCCAGGCTTACGGTGACAGAGCGCTTCGGGTTACCGAAACCCCAACACCAAATCTCGACCTGGCGCCGAGCCTGATGGTGGTCGCCAAGGCGGGCGGGCCGTTCACGATCAGCGAGAAGCCGGGCGCCGTTACGCTGAGCGTAGCGCGAGCCGCCGCCGAGGTCGATCTGCAGACCGGCCGCGTCAGCTTCACCGGTGCCGACGGCCGCCCCGTGCTGGCCGAAGCGGGTCCAGCCAGTTTCTCGCCCGCAAGCGCGGACGGTCAGCCTTTCTTCGCCATTCGGCAGCAGTTCAACCGCGGAACGGACGAGGGTTTGTTCGGGCTGGGCCAGCACCAATCCGGGCAGATGAATTACAAAGGCGAGGACGTCGAGCTCGCGCAGCACAACATGGATGTGGCGATTCCGTTCGTGGTGTCGACACGTAATTATGGCGTGCTCTGGGACAACAATTCGATCACCCGCTTCGGCGACCCCGTGCCCTACCCGTTCGCGGGCGGTGCTGGCGATGGCCTGACGGTGACCGGCGACGATGGCGCTCCCGGATGGACCGCGACCTACTCGATCAACGGCAAGGTGATTGCGCGGCGACAGGAACCGACGATCAATCTGCAGTATCTCGAAAACCGCAAGGATTGGCCCGCCGGGACGCGCACCGCTGATGGCGGCGACAACGTCCCCGGGCTAAAGGTCGTGTGGACCGGGACCGTCATTGCGCGCGCAGGCGGGCTTCACCGGTTCCGTCTCTACTCATCCAGCTACGCCAGGCTGTACGTCGACGGAGCCAAGCGGCTCGACCGGTGGCGGCAAAACTGGAACCCTTGGTACCATAACGCCGACCTCGAACTGAGCGGCGGTACGCGGCATAGTGTCCGGCTCGAGTGGGAACCGAATGGCGGCTACATCGCGCTGCTTCACAAGGATCCGCACGCCGATCCCGACCGGCATTCACTGACGCTATCGTCGGACCTGGGCCAAGCGGTCGATTATTATTTCGTCAGCGGCCGCAACCTCGACGAGGTGATCGGCGGCTATCGCTGGCTGACGGGCAAAGCGCCGATCTTGCCCAAATGGGCCTATGGATTCTGGCAGAGCCGGCAGCGCTACGAGACGCAGGACCAGCTCTTGTCTGTGCTTCGCGAGTATCGAAAGCGCGGGTTGCCGCTCGATAATATCGTGCAAGACTGGAACTATTGGCCCGAAGACCAATGGGGCTGCCAATGCTTCGACGCGGCGCGCTTTCCCGATCCCAAGGCAATGGTCGACGAAGTGCATCGCAGCGGCGCGCATGTCATGATTTCGGTCTGGGCCAAATTCTATCCGAACACGGCCAACTACAAAGAGCTGGATGCGGCCGGCGGCATTTATCGCAACATGGTCACGCCGCGGCCTGACGAGCCGGCGAACGACCCAAATTACATCCACGGCATGTACCGGGACTGGATCGGCAAGGGTTATGCCAACGCTTTCTACGACCCCTACAATAGCCGAGCGAAGGACATCTATTCTCGGCAGGTCATCGAAGGAATTGCATCGAAGGGTTTCGATGCGTGGTGGCTCGATTCCGACGAGCCCGACTTCCACTCGAACCTGTCGATCGAGGAGCGACAGCGGCGAATGGGGCCGACCGCTCTCGGCCCCGGTGCGGCGTTGTTCAACTCGTATCCGCTTGAGCATGTCGAGGGCGTCTATGACCACTTGGTCGCCTATCGGCCGGACACCAGACCGTTCATCCTGACCCGGTCCGGCTTCGGCGGAATCCAGCGCGCCGGCGCCGCGATCTGGTCGGGAGACGTGGCGTCGCGCTGGGACAATCTGCGCGAACAGATCTCGGCGGGCATAAACTTCTCGATGTCGGGCGTGCCGAACTGGAGCCACGACATCGGCGGATACACGATGGAAGAGCGCTTCCTGAAACCGAAGCCGGCAGATCTCGACGAATGGCGCGAGCTCAACACACGCTGGTTCCAGTTCGGCGCCTTCTCGCCGATCTTCCGAAGCCACGGCGAGAATATCCATCGAGAGATTTTCGAGATGTCGCCGGAAGGCTCGCCGACCTATCGGTCGATGGCTTGGTACGACCGCCTTCGCTACCGGTTGATGCCCTATATCTACACGCTCGGCGCTGACACTTACTTCAACGACGGCACGTTCATGCGCGGGCTGGTCATGGACTTCGCCGCGGACAGGAACAGCTGGAATGTCGGCGACGAATATATGTTCGGGCCGGCGTTCCTCGTCGCGCCGGTGACCGAATACAAGGCGCGCAGCCGCAAGGTTTACCTGCCGAGCAGAGCAAGCTGGTACGATTTTTATACCGGCCGCAAGGTCCGCGGCGGACAGACGATCGACGCCGCGGCACCCTATGAGCGCATGCCTTTGTTCGTTCGCGCCGGTTCGATCGTACCGACGGGTCCGGCGATCCAGTTCACCGGCAACGATACGCGCTCGCCGCTGACGATAAGCATCTACACGGGAACAGACGGCAACTTCGCGCTGTATGAGGACGATGGCGTCAGCCGGCAGTATCTCCACGGGCAATATTCGCGCATCCCATTTTCCTGGAATGAGCGACGCAAGACGCTGACCATCCGCAGGCGCGAGGGCTCCTATCCCGGGATGGCCGGTACACGCCTAATCAAGCTGCATTGGATCAAGCCTGGTACGCCGCTGAACCTCGATGCCGCCGACCAGACCGTCACCTACATGGGTGCGCCGGTCACCGTCCGAATGCGCTAGGCCCCATGAAGCGCTGGGAGCTGACCCGCCGTGAAGCGCTTCTCTGCGGCGGCGCGGCGGTGCTCGGGTCCAGAGCAGGAGCTGCAGGAGTCGCCGGCGGCCCTGTTGAAGCCAATTGGGAGTCGCTCGCCGAACATTATCGCGTGCCTGACTGGTTCGCCGATGCGAAGTTCGGGATCTGGGCGCATTGGGGTCCGCAATGCCAGCCGGAGTTCGGAGATTGGTACGCGCGGCTGCTGTACATGCGAGGCCACTTCCCGTGGCAGTACGGCGAAACCCCGTACGAAAACCACCTCCGACGCTACGGCCATCCGAGCCGTACCGGGTTCATCGACATCATCGGCCAGTGGAAAGCAGAGCATTGGCGACCGGAAGAGCTGCTCGCGCGCTACGTCAAAGCCGGCGCGCGCTATTTCATGGCGATGGGCTGCCACCACGACAATTTCGACAACTTCGACAGCAAACATCACAAATGGAACTCCACGCGTGTCGGGCCGAAGCGTGACATCGTCGGCGGCTGGGAGCGATTGGCTCGCGAAGCCGGCCTGAAGTTCGGCGTTTCCAACCACAGCAGCCACGCCTGGCATTGGTACCAGGTGGCCTACGGCTATGATGCCGAAGGACCGATGCGGGGTCGCCGCTACGACGCCTACTGGCTGCGCAAGAAGCACGGGCGCGGCAAGTTCTGGGAAGGACTGGACCCGCAGGAGCTGTACACCGGCCCTTATTACGTCCCGCCCGCTGGTCTGGAGTCGGACGACGCGATGAACCGATGGCACGACCAGCGCGACGGCCAGTGGCTCGAGGCCGCCCCGCCCTATAATCCGAAGTTCGTGCGGAGCTGGCTGCTCCGCCAGAACCAGCTCGTCGACGATTATCAGCCGGATCTCATATATTTCGACGATACCGGCTTGCCGCTCGGCCAGACAGGGCTCGAGGCCGCCGCACATTATTACAACCAGGCGCTGAAACAGCGCGGCGAGATCGATGTCGTGCTCTTCGGCAAGAAGCTGGAAGGAATCCAGCGCCACGCAATCGTCGAGGACGTCGAGCGCGGCTTCCTGGCTGATATCCGCCTGCCGCCATGGCAGACCGACACGTGCATCGGCAACTGGCATTATTCGCGGCGGCTCTACGAGGACAATGGCTACAAGAGCGCCAAACAGGTGATCCAGCGGCTCGCCGACGTGGTTTCGAAGAACGGGAACCTGCTGCTCAACATCCCGGTGCGCGGTGACGGGACGATCGACGAGAAGGAGATCGCCATCCTCGATGGAATCACCGGCTGGACGCGGCGGAACGGTGAAGCGATTTTCGGCACCCGCCCCTGGCGCCGGTTCGGCGAAGGGCCGACCAAGCCGCCGAGCGGGATGCTCAACGAAGACCAGGCCAAGCCGTTCACCGCCGAGGACGTCCGTTTCACCCGCAAGGGCGACGCCGTTTACGCCATCTTGCTCGATTGGCCGGAGCGCAGCGTAGCGATCGGCTCACTCGGGCATCGCGCCCTACCCGATGCGATGATCGACCAGGTCGAGCTTCTCGGTGGGCCGGCTCTCACCTTTAGGCGGGATCCCGACGCGCTGCGGCTGGAATTGCCCGTGCCCGGCAACGGAGATTTCGTACCGGCGCTGCGAATCCGCGGCCGCGGACTCGCGACGTGAGCAGCGCACCGATCCGCGTCGGCCTGGTAGGCTACGGCCTTGCCGGTTCTGCTTTCCACGCGCCCTTGATCCGCGCCTGCGGGCGGTTGGAGCTTTCCGCCGTCCTGACGTCGCGCGACGTGCCCCGCCGAGTCGGATTGCTGGATGACCTGATGGAGCGCTCGGACCTGGTCGTGATCGCGTCGCCCAACCAGACGCACTTTCCGATTGCGCGGCAGGCGCTCGAGACGGGCCGCCACGTCGTCGTCGACAAGCCCTTCACGGTCGACGTCGCCGAAGCCGACGAGCTGATCCGCATCGCGCGGGAGCGCCAAGTCGTGCTCACGGTGTTCCACAATCGTCGATGGGACGCCGACTTCCTCACGGTTCGCGACGTGCTTCCGAAGCTCGGCGAAATCCTCCTGTTCGAAGCCAACTGGGATCGCTTCCGGCCGGCGGTCAAGCAAGGCTGGCGTGAGAAGCCCGAACCGGGGAGCGGCGTGCTCAATGATCTCGGTCCTCATCTGATCGACCAGGCGCTCCAACTGTTCGGCACGCCCGACGCGATCGACGCCGACATCGTCGCCCAGCGCGAGGGCGCGCTGGTCGACGATTATTTCGACCTAGGACTGCATTACGGCGCGAGACGCGTATGCCTCCGCTCCTCGACGCTGGTTGCCGCGCCGCGCCCGCGCTTCGCCGTTCACGGGACCAGCGGCAGCTTCATCAAGCATGGGCTAGATCCCCAAGAGTCCCAGCTAAAGTCGGGTATGAATCCTTGCGATCACGACTTCGGCGTCGATTCGAATCATGGCTCGCTGATCTTCCCGGACGGACATGCCGAAAGCGTTCCTACGAAGCGCGGCAATTACCTTGCGTTCTACGAGGCCGTTGCCGACGCGATTGGCGATGGCGCACCCCCGCCCGTCAGCCCTGAAGGCGCGCGCGACGGACTGGCGCTTATTGCCCTCGCTCGGTGGGCGGCGCAGCAGGGGCGGCGGCTTGAGGTCCGGCACGCCAATTCGCCGGCAGCGTAGCAGGCCTCAGCGTCACGGACGTACTGCTCCGTAGGTCCGCCGACGACGCGCCGAGCGACAGACGATACTGCCCCCCGGCAATACGCCATTGATGGCCAGCATCATCGAATGTGGCCAGCAACCGCGGGTCGACGTCGATATCGACCGCCTTCGACTGACCGGGCGCAAGGTCGATCTTGGCAAAGCCGACCAGCCGCTTGGGCGCTTCCCAGCCGCCGCCCATGGGCGAGGCATAGACCTGACCGACCGCCATACCGGCGCGCTTGCCGGTATTGCGCAAGGTGAAGCGGACCCGGACGCCGCCATTCGGTGTCGCCGTCGCATTGATCGGGCCGTAGCCGAAACTCGTGTAGCTGAGCCCATGCCCGAACGGGAACAGGGGCTGCAGCTTCTGGCGCTCGATCCACTTGTAGCCGACCGCCGCTCCTTCCGAATAATTGATCGTGAACTGGTCCATTTCCGACTGGCCGCCCGGCCGAACCGGGCGCGGCAGCTGCGCCTCGTTGGCATAGAAGGTGACCGGCAAGTGGCCCGAGGGATTCACCCGGCCCGTCAGCACGTTGGCGATGGCCATCCCGCCAGCCGTGCCGGGATACCAGGCTTCGACGATTGCCGGGACACGGGCCGCCCACGGCATCGCGACGCCCGCATTCGTTTCGAGAACCACCGCCATCTTCGGATTGGCCGCGGCAACGGCCTCGATCAGCGCGTCCTGGTTGCCGTCGAGCTTCATCGACACGTCGATCGACTCACTCGACCATTGGGTCGCGAACACGATCGCGACGTCCGCCGCGCGAGCCGCAGCCGCGGCCGCCGCGGGATCGTTTCCGTCGACAAAGGTCACCGATGCATTGGGCGCAAGCGCGCGTATCTTCTCAAGCGGCGACGACGGATAATACATGACCGGTCCCGGCCACCCGCTCGGCTCCAGCCCGGGAACCGCGTTGCCGCCAACCGGGTAGACCAGCGACGATCCGCTGCCGGCGAGCACGCCCTTGTCTGCATGGCCGCCGATCAGGACGATGCGCCGCACGCCGGGACCCAGGGGTAGGAGATTGCCATTGTTCTTGAGCAGGACAATCGCCTGCTCGGCGTCTGCCTGGGTTACGGCCTGGTGCGCGGCCTCGTCGATCGGCCCGTTCTCCGCCACCGGATTGTCCGCCGCGCCGGTCGCGTAAAGGGCATGGACAATGCGGCGGGCCATGTCGTCGATACGCGACTGGGGCACCGTGCCCGCCGCGACGGCGGCCCTCAGCAGCTCGCCATAATAGGGCTTGTCGTCGAACGGCCAACCCGATTGCTGGTCGAGCCCGTTCAGCGCCGCCTTGTCGGTACTGTGGACCGCGCCCCAATCCGACATGACATAGCCCTTGAAGCCGAAGTCACCCTTCAGCACGTCGTTCAGCAGCCAGCTGTTCTCGCACGCGAAGTCGCCGTCGACCTTGTTGTAGGAGCACATGACCGAGCCAGGTTGCCCGCGTTCGTTCGCCAGCTGGAACGCCAGCAGGTCGGACATGCGAGCCGCGCCATGATCGATGATCGCGTCATGGCCCTTGCGGCCGGTTTCGAGGTCGTTCAGCGCGTAATGCTTGGTCGTCGAAATGATGTGGTTCGACTGAATGCCGGCGATTTCCGATCCGACGATCGTTCCTGCGAGCAGCGGGTCCTCCCCGCCATATTCGAAGTTGCGGCCGTTGCGGGGATCGCGCGCCAGATTGACGCCGCCGGCGAGCATCACGTTGAAGCCTGAAGCGCGCGCCTCGGCGCCGATCATCCGGCCGCCCTTGAACGCCAGTTCCGGATTCCAGGTTGCTGCAGTCGCGATTCCCGAGGGTAGCGCGGTGCGGAGACGCTTCACCGACGCACCGCCTTGAGTCGCGACGCCGATGCCCGCGTCGGTCTCATATTGCGGCGGAATCCCGAGCCGCGGAATGCCCGGCACATAGCCCGCCGAGCCATATCGCGCTTCGGTCGGGGGCTTCTTTCCCTGCCAGTCGGATCCGAAATAGCCGAACACCAGTTGGAGCTTTTCGTCGATAGTCATCTTCGCGACAGCAGCTGCGGCGCGCTCGTCCGGCCCCGGCTGGACTGGTGCGGCGACTGCCGAGACCGAGCATACGAGCAGCAATCCGAGGCCAAAACGGTAGTTGCGATGCATGGTGTTCTCCCCCTGGAAGGCCTATCGCCACAACGACATTACAAGCTTGACACTAACCGCTCCCAACGACGATTGGTAGCGCTACCACAAGGCCCCGGGGACCCATTCTTTTCATGCGTTTCACAGCTGCCATGTTCCCAGCCGACGTTGCTGACGCAACGCTCGTGGGGCGGCTGCTGCTCGACGCCGGGCCGACGCCGGTCCTGATCCGTAACGGCGCCGTCGAGGACGTGTCCCGCGCGGCGCCGACGGTCGCCGACCTGATGGATCTTGCGGACGACCTCGAAGGCGAACGATTGTTCGATATCGCGGGACTGGAGCAGCTGGACCCCAAACAAATACTCGCGCCGGTCGACCTGCAAGCGGTCAAGGCCGCTGGCGTGACATTCGCGGTTTCCGCAATCGAGCGCGTCATCGAGGAGCGCGCCCGCGGCGACTACCGCCTTGCAGCCTCGTTCCGCTACAAGCTCGAAGACCGGATCGGCGGCGGAATCCGCTCGGTCGTCCCGGGCAGCGAAGGCGCAGGACGCCTCAAGGACCTGCTGATCGAAGAGGGCCTGTGGTCACAATATCTCGAAGTGGCGATCGGCCCGGACGCGGAGATCTTCACCAAGACAGCCCCGCTGGCGAGCGTCGGCTGGGGCGCTGAGATCGGTGTGCGGTCGGATTCAACCTGGAACAATCCCGAGCCCGAGGTCGTGCTCGCCGTCAACAGCAAGGGTGAAATCCGCGGCGCAACCCTCGGGAACGACGTCAATCTCCGCGACTTCGAGGGCCGCAGCGCACTGCTGCTGAGCAAGGCGAAGGACAATAACGCCTCCTGCGCAATCGGCCCGTTCATCCGGCTGTTCGACGAGGGCTTCACGCTCGACGACGTGCGAACAGCGGTGGTCGAGCTCGAGATTAGCGGAACCGACGGCTTCACCCTGAAGGGCGAAAGCCGGATGAGCGAGATCAGCCGCGATCCGGAGGATCTCGTCATGCAGGCGATGAGCGAGCATCACTATCCGGACGGCTTCGTGCTGTTCCTGGGCACGCTGTTCGCGCCGACCCAGGACCGGGACGAACCGGGGCGCGGTTTCACGCACAAGGTCGGCGACGAGGTACGCATTTCGTCGCCCAAGCTGGGAACGCTCGCCAACACGGTCGCGACGTCGCGCGATGCGCCGCCGTGGACTTTCGGGACCCGGGCGCTGATGCGCAATCTTGCCGAGCGGGGGCTGCTTGCGGGGGTGATGGAGAACGCGTGATGCTCGACACCCTGAGCCACCTGATCAACGGAGAAAATGTCGGCGGCGAGGCGACCGGCGAAAGCCTCAATCCGTCCAACCTCGACGATGTAGTCGCTCGCTATCCCAAGGGCGGGACTGGCGAGGTGGATCGCGCGGTCGAAGCGGCGCGCGCCGCCTTCCCTGCCTGGTCGGACGCGTCTCCCGAAGTCCGTTCCGACGTGCTCGACAAGGCGGGGTCTCTGATCATGAGCCGGGCCAAGGAGCTCGGCACCTTGCTGTCGCGGGAAGAGGGCAAGACGCTCGCCGAAGGAACCGGCGAAGTGATGCGCGCCGCGCGCATCTGCAAATATTTTGCCGGCGAAGCGCTGCGCCGCCACGGCCAAACGCTGGAATCGACGCGGCCCGGAATCGACGCCCAGACCTATCGCGAAGCGGTCGGCGTGTTCGGGCTGATTACCCCGTGGAACTTCCCGATCGCCATCCCGGCCTGGAAGAGCGCCCCTGCCCTCGCGTTCGGCAATACCGTCGTGCTGAAGCCGGCCACGCCGACGCCGGCGATCGCGCATGCCTTTGCCCAGATCCTGATCGAGGCGGGCGCTCCGGCAGGCGTGTTCAACCTGGTGATCGGCGAAGGCGATGTCGGTCGCGCAATCGTCGGCCACACCGGCATCGACGGCATATCGTTCACGGGTTCGCAAACGGTCGGCGCCTCGGTTGCCGAGGGCGCCGCGAAGCGCCAGGCCCGCGTGCAGCTCGAGATGGGCGGCAAGAATCCGCTGGTCGTCCTGGACGATGCCGACATCGACCGCGCCGTCATGTGCGCGATCGACGGCGCATTCTACGGCACCGGCCAGCGCTGCACGGCGTCGTCGCGCATCATCGTGACCGAAGGTGTTCACGACCGCTTCGTGGGGGCGCTGGCCGAAAAGGCGCGCTCGCTGCGGGTCGGCGACGCGCTCGATCCGCAGACGCAGATCGGCCCCGCGGTCAGCGAAGAGCAGCTCGAGCAGAACCTGCGCTATGTCGCGATTGCTCGGGACGAGGGTGGCAAGGTGCTGACGGGCGGAGAGCCGCTGACGCTCGACAAGCGCGGCTGGTACATGTCGCCAACGGTCATCGCCGACACTGCGCCTGAGCAAAGGATCAATTGCGAGGAGGTGTTCGGCCCGGTCGCAAGCACGGTGAAGGTCCGCAACTATGAAGAGGCGCTCGAGATCGCCAATCGCGGGCAATTCGGTCTTTCGGCCGGAATTGTAACCGGTTCACTGAAGTACGCCCGGCACTTCCGGCGCTACGTCCGCGCCGGGATGGTCATGATCAACCTGCCGACTGCGGGCGTGGATTACCACGTGCCGTTCGGCGGCACCCGCAAGTCCAGCTACGGCGCGCGGGAGCAGGGTTTCGCGGCGGTCGAATTCTACACCCAGACCAAAACCGCCTACATCTGGAGCTAGCGACTTGCCCGACACCCCGTCCAACCGCGCCATATACCCGAGCCTGAAAGGCAAGAGGGTGCTGGTCACCGGCGGCGGGTCAGGCATAGGGGCGGGCATCGTCCAAGCCTTCGCGAGCCAGGGCTGCGACGTCGCCTTCATCGACATCAACGGCTCCGAGTCCGAGGAACTGGCAGCGAGCAGCGGCGCCAAGTTCCTTCGCGTCGACCTGACCGACGTTCCCGCGACGCGCGCCGCGATCGAGCAACTGACGAAGGATGGCGGGTCAATCGACGTCCTGGTCAACAACGCGGCGAACGACGACCGGCATGAGATCGAGGACGTCACCGAAGATTATTGGAACGACCGCCTCAACGTGAACCTGAAGCACCAGTTCTTCTGCGCACAGGCGGTCGCGCCTGGAATGCGCGCGAAGGGCGGCGGAGCAATCATTAACCTCGGCTCGATCAGCTGGCATCTCGCCCTGCCCGGGCTCGCCCTCTACGAGACCTGCAAGGCCGCAATCGAAGGTCTGACCCGAGCGCTCGCTCGTGAGCTCGGCGGCGACAATATCCGCGTGAACTGCATCGTACCGGGGAATGTCCGCACGCCCCGCCAGCTCAAATGGTATACGCCCGAGGGAGAAGCGGAAATCGTGGAGGCGCAGTGCCTTCCCGGCCGGCTGGGGCCGGAGGATGTCGCTGCCTTTGCGCTGTTCCTAGCATCGGACGATGCGCGCCTGGTCACTGGGCACGAATATTTCGTCGACGCGGGCTGGCGCTGATTTTGCCTAACCGCCGCCGCGATCCGCAAACGGGAGTGCCATGCCTGTTCACGCGTCCTTGATCCTCATAGCGGCCGCGGCGGCAGCGGCAGCACCGACCATCGACCCGCAATTCGGCCCACACGCGGTGATCCAGCGCGACAAGCCGATCGTAATCTCCGGAACGGCCGCACCAGGCGACCGGCTCGCGGTGCGCTTTGCCGGAACGACGCAGGAAGTCGCGGCCGATCGATCTGGAGACTGGCGCGTGACCCTGCCCAGCCGTGGTGCCGGCGGGCCCTACACGATCGATGTCAGCGGCAGCAACGGGACCAGTGCGACGTCCGAGGATGTGATGGTCGGCGACGTCTGGCTGTGTTCGGGCCAGTCGAACATGGAATATCCCGTGCGCCGCGCGCTCGACAGCGACGGGACCGTCCAGAATGCAGGCGATCCGGATCTCCGCCTGTTCAAGGTTCCGCAGCAGGTCGCCGACGATCCGCAGCGGCATTTCGCAAAGCCGCCGCGATGGCAGCCAACGGCGCCGGACTCGGTCAAGGACTTCTCCGCCGCCTGCTATTTCATGACGCGCGAGCTCCGCAATTCGCAACATGTCGCGATCGGGGCTATCGACGACACCTGGGGCGCGACGCCGGTCCGCCAGTGGATGGACGAGGCTTCGGTTCGCGCGGCCGGCGAAGGCGCCCTCGCCGACCTTGTGCGGCAGCACCGGGCTAACCCGACGCAGGCGCTGCGCCAATTCGACGCGGCCTGGGTCAAATGGTGGGACGGCCAGACAGGGACCCCAGCCGGTCAAGAGCCCTGGCGCGCTAGCGACAGGTTGAGTTGGAAGGCTGTTCCGAAGATCGACTATTGGGACGCGTGGGGTGCCGACTGGAAGAACCACGTCGGTGCGGTCTGGTTTCGACGCCGCTTCGACCTCACGCCCCAACAGGCGGCGCAGGGTGCCACGCTGTCGCTCGGGGTGTTCGACGACATGGACCAGACCTGGGTCAATGGCGTGCCCGTCGGAGGAACGAGCGACTGGGCAGCCCAACGCGTCTACCCCATAACGCCGGGCCTGCTGCACGCGGGATCCAACGAGGTCGTGATCTATGTGCTGAACACCTACGGCGCGGGCGGGTTCGCCGGCCCGGCCGACAAGGTGCGCCTCGATTTCTCGAACGGCGCAAGCCTGCCGCTCGGCGATGGATGGCAATATTCGCGCATCGACGCAGCCATCGCCAACGGACCGATGCCGCCCTGGACCGGTGTCGCCAGCGTCTCGAAGATCTACAACGCGATGATCGCGCCACTGGGACCGCTCGGGCTCAAAGGGGTGGCCTGGTACCAGGGCGAAGCTGATGTCGGCGTCGCCGGTTACGATCGGCGGCTCGCCGCGTGGATGGCCAATTGGCGAAGCCGGTTCCGCGACCCCGACCTGCCCTTCCTGATCGTTGGGCTGGCGGGATGGGGCAAGCCGGCCTCGAAGCCCGTCGAGAGCAGCTGGGCGGCGCTCATCAACGAGCAGCGGCTGGCGGTCGCCCGGGATCGCCATGCGGCGCTCGCAAGCGCGATCGATATCGGGGTTCCGGCCGACATCCATCCGCCGAACAAGCAAGAAGTTGGCAGGCGTCTCGCACTTGCGGCGAAGAGCATCGCCTATGGCAATTCATCGTCGCCGGTTGGACCAATGCCCGTATCGGCGACGCGCGGCGGCGGCGCGATCCAGCTTACCTTCACCAAGCCATTGCAGACGTTGAGCGGAACTTCGGCGATCGGATTCGAGCTGTGCGGCGTAACCTGCCGCTTCGCCGAAGCGCGCGTCCGCGGCAATGTCGTCGAGCTCGCCGGCGACGGACAGCCAGTAATCAAGGTCCGCTATGCCTGGGCCGACTATCCCTATGTCAATCTCTACGATCTCGACATGCTGCCCGTGCCCGTCTTCGAGCTTCCCGTTCAGTGATTGTGGCGGGGCACCTGCGCTGAAGTGCCGCGATATTTGACCGCGAAATCGAGCGTGCCGCCGGTCGACAGCTGGCCGGTCTTCTCGCGGTAAAGCTCCTCCCACGGCGTATTGCTGGGCGGCACGGGTGGAGGCGCTTCGGTCTTGCGACGCGCAATCTCGTCCTCACTCACGATCGCGTCGCAGCGGCCCTGATTGAGATCGACCCGGATCATGTCACCGTTCCGCAGCCAGCTCAGGCCGCCGCCGGCCGCGCTTTCCGGGCAGGCATTGAGGATCGACGGACTGTCCGAAGTTCCCGACTGCCGACCGTCGCCGAGCGTCGGCAGGCTCTGGATGCCCCGCTGCAACAGGGCGTCGGGCGGTTGCATGTTCACAACCTCGGCCGATCCTGGCCAACCCAATGGTCCCGAACCGCGGATCACGAGAATGCAATTCTCGTCGATATCGAGCGACGGATCGTTGATCCGATGGTGATAATCGTCAGAGCCATCGAACACGATGGCGCGGCCCTCGAACACCCCTTCGTGGCCCGGGCGCGAAAGATAGCGCTGCCGAAAGTCGTCGCCGATCACGCTCGTCTTCATGATCGCGAAATCGAACAGGTTGCCGGTCAGGACGAGGAAGCCGGCGCGCTCCTTCAGTGGGGCCGAGTAGGGATAGATCACGTCGCGGTCGCTGGCTTCCCTGCCCTCGACATTCTGCGCCTGCGTACGCCCGGTGCAGGTCAGCGCCGAGCCGTCGAGCTTGCCCGCCTGGAGCAGCTCCCACATCACCGCCGGAACGCCGCCGGCCCGATGAAAGCGCTCGCTGAGATATTTCCCCGCCGGTTGCATGTTGACCAGCAGCGGGATGTCGTAGCCGTGCTCCATCCAGTCGCCGGTGCCGAGTTCGACGCCGGCGTGGCGGGCCATGGCGACGATGTGCGGCTGGGCGTTGGTCGACCCGCCGATCGCCGCGTTGAGGCGGATCGCATTGAGGAATGCGGCGCGCGTCAGAATCTTCGATGGTCGCAGGTCCTCATAGGCCATGTCGACGATCCGCCGCCCGGTTTCGTAAGCCATGTGCGCGCGCTCGCGATAGGGCGCCGGGATCGCAGCGTTGCCCGGCAGCGACATGCCGAGCGCCTCGGTGATGGCATTCATGGTCGAGGCGGTGCCCATGGTGTTGCAATGGCCGAGCGACGGGGCGGAATCGCCCGCGCGCCGGACAAATTCTTCCTCGTCGATCTTGCCCGCCCCGAGCAGTCGCCGCGACCGCCAGATCACGGTACCGGAGCCGACCAGCTCATCATCGTGCCAGCCGTCGAGCATCGGCCCGCCGTTCAAGGTGATCGCCGGTATGTCGACCGTCGCGGCGGCCATCACCGAGGCGGGGGTGGTCTTGTCGCATCCCGTCGTCAGGACGACCGCGTCGATGGGATAGCCGGTGAGGATTTCCACCAGGCCGAGATATGCGAGATTGCGGTCAAGCGCGGCGGTCGGTCGCCGGCAATTCTCGAAGATCGGGTGCATCGGGAATTCCATCGGAATCCCACCCGCGTCGCGAATGCCGGCTTTGACCCGCTCGACCAGCTTGAGGTGAACCCGGTTGCACGCTGCGAGATCGGACCCCGACTGAGAGATGCCGATGATCGGCTTGCCGCAGCGAAGTTCATCGCGCGTGTATCCATCGGCGACATAGCGCTCGAGATAAAGCGCGGTCATGTCGACGCGCTCGGGAGCGGCGAACCACTCCCGGGAGCGAAATGGGCGAGCGGGTACGCGATCCATCTTCCGGTCGGAGCCTTGGGCTCAGCCCTCCATCTGTTCCAGCTCCTTGCCCCGGGTCTCGTGGACCATCGACTGGACGAGGAAGAAGCTGATGACGGCACAGATTGCGTAGAAAGCGTAGCTGATCGTCAGGCCCAACTTGGCGGCCATGACCGGGAAGCTGAACGAGATCAGGAAGTTCGCGAACCACTGGACGAAGCCGGATACCGCCAGCGCCGATCCGCGGATCTGGTTCGGGAACATCTCGCCCAGCATCACCCACATGACCGGGCCCCAGCTGAAGTTGAAGAAAATGACGTAGAGGTTCGCAGCGACCACCGCGAGGGTGCCAAGCTCCTGCGACAGGACCAGATTGCCCTGCGGATCGAGCGAGCCCTGGCTGAACGCATACGTCATCGCGAAAAGAGTGATAGCCATGCCCGCCGAACCGATCAGCAACAGCGGCTTGCGACCGACCTTGTCGATGACGGCGATGGTGCCGAAGCAGGCGGCAATCGAAACAGCGCCGGACACGATGTTGATCAGCAGCGACTGCTGCTCCGTGAAACCGGCCAGCTTCCACAGCGTCGCGCCGTAGTAGAAAATGACGTTGATCCCGACGAACTGCTGGAATGCGGCCAGCATGATTCCCACCCAGACGATCTTACGGATTCCGCCGTTCGGCGACCTGATGTCGCTGAGGCGCGGGCGATGGTCCTCGCTGAAGGTCGCGCGGATCTCCTCGAGCTTGGCGTTTGCGATGTCGGCCCCGAACAGGCTGATCAGCACAGCGCGCGCGTGCTCCGTCCGGCCCTTGGACACGAGATAGCGCGGGCTTTCCGGGATCAGGAACAAAGCGATGAGGAAGATTGCAGCCGGTACCGCCTGCATCAGGAACATCCACCGCCATGCCTCAATCCCGCCCCACAACCGGGCCGTCGAAAGGCCAGCGGTCTTCGCCAAGAAATAATTGACGAGGAAGGCGGCCGTGAGGCCGGTGATGATCATGATCTGCTGGACCGTCGTAAGCCGCCCGCGAATGTTGGCCGGCGCAACTTCGGAGATGTAAGCCGGAGACAGCACGCTCGCCGCGCCGACGGCCATGCCGCCGCAGATGCGAGCAATGACGAAGATGATCTGCGAGTCAGCGGAGCCCTGCACGATGGCGCCGATCAGGAACAAGGTCGCGGCGACCATCATCGTGTTGCGCCGTCCCATGAGGTCTGCGAGGCGGCCCGCGAAGAACGCGCCGATAAAGCAGCCGATCAGCAGCGATGCGACAGTGAAGCCGAGTCCATTCGTCGGCGACCAGCTTCCCGGCACGAGGTTGAACGCCTGGGTCAACCCGTCCTGCGTCCCGTTCACGGCTCCGCTGTCGTAACCGAACAGGAAGCCGCCGATCGTCGCGACGGCGACGATCGCGCCAATGAACCCCATGTTCGCACGGCTTGCGCTTGTTTCAGTCATATTACTCCCCTGACCGATCTTTGCGGCGTAGCCGCGAGCTTGTTAGCGCTAACTTCTACCCCACCCGCCGAAATGCAAGAGCATTGACCGCATTTCATGCGAGCGCCCCGCATGTCATGCGACCGCTCGCGCTTCCCGAGGCGGGGCCGAAGATTCACGGATGATCAATTCGTAGTCGAGGATGACTTCCTGCGAGCTGCCGCTGCGGACGCGGCGGCGGATCTTCAGATCAGCCAGCAACAGGTTCAGCGCAGCCGCTGCCATGGCCGAGACTGGCTGACGGATCGTGGTGAGCTCGGGCCACACGGTCGTCGCGGGAGACGTGTCGTCGAACCCGACGACGCTGAGGTCCCTGGGAACGTCGAGCCCCCGCCGATGCGCGACGCTGACAACTGCTGCGGCCATGTCGTCATTGCTTGCGAAGATGGCGGTCGGCGGCTTGCTTCGGCCAAGCAATTTCTCCGCGGCCTCGAGACCCGATCGAAACGTGAAGTATCCTTGCACGACGGCGATGTCGCTCTTGCGCAGCCCGGCCTCCTTGACGGCGGCGAGAAAGCCGCGCTCGCGCTCGGCACTGGCTATCTGGTCGGGATGCCCCCTGATGAGGCCGATGCGCCTGTGACCAAGGCCGATCAGATACTCCGTCATTTCCTTGGCGGCGGCGTAGTCGTCGATGCGGACGTTTAGCGCGTTCGGGTGAAGTCGTCCCATCGCAACGGTAACGATCGGCGTTCCCGCATCCTCGAGCTCCGAAAGGATCGGCGCCGACTCTGACAGCGGCGGCGGAAGGATCACGCCCTCCGCGTCGGCCTGCGCGAAGCGCCGGGCGACTTCGCGCTGCTCCGCCTCGTCTTCGGAATCACACACTTCGATCACCAGGTGACAGCCGCTTTCCCGCGCCGCGTCGAGCGCACCGACCAGGAATTGGCTGAGATAGGCTGCGCTCGGATTCGAATAGAGCAAGCCAATATGGGTAGCCTCGCCGGCCGCGAGGTTCCGCGCCGCGGTATTCGGCGAATAGTTCATCCGCTCGATCGTCTCGAGCACGTTCTGGCGCGTCTCGTCGCGGACGTTCTGCTCCTTGTTGATGACGCGCGAGACGGTCATCGCCGACACTCCGGCGGCTCGGGCGACGTCCTCGATCGTGACGCTTCCCCGGCTGCGGCGGCTCGGCTTGCTTGGAGGTCCCATCAGGTTGCGTCCTAACACTCGCCAACAGCATTGCAACGCACTGTCGGCAAGTTATGGTAGCGCTATCATAAAGACACGAGGGATGGGGATGACCTCCAACTTGCGCACCGCCGCCGCCATGGCACTTGCCGTCGTTCTCGCGGCTTCACCTTCCTCGGCCCAGGCGCCGGCCACCGCCCCAGCCTACAAGGACCCTCGCCAGCCAGTTGAGCGCAGGGTCGAGGACCTGCTCGACCGAATGACGCTGGACGAAAAGGTCGCCCAGCTGGAGACGATCTGGGAAAGCAAGGCGAAGCTCCAGACCGCCGACGGCACATTTTCCCCGGACCTCGCATCGAAGAGTTTTCCGAACGGCATCGGCGGGTTCGCCAGGCCATCCGACAAGCGGGGCGTGAGTGCTTCGAACGCCGCGGCAGGCGCGACGCGCGCCGTGAACCGCGATGCGCGCGAAACGGCGGAATATATCAATGCTGCGCAACATTGGGCGGTCGAACATACGAGGCTCGGGATTCCGATCCTGATGCACGAGGAGTCGCTGCACGGCTATGTCGCTCGCGGCGCAACGAGCTTCCCCCAGGCCATCGGGCTTGCCAGCACGTGGGACCCTGACCTGGTCACGCGGGTCTTCTCCGTCGCCGCGCGCGAAATGCGCGCGCGCGGCGCGTTCTTGGCACTCGCCCCGGTGGTCGACGTCGCCAAGGACCCGCGCTGGGGCAGGATCGAGGAGACTTACGGCGAGGACCCCTACCTGGTGAGCCAGGTGAGCCTCGCGGCCGTTCGCGGTTTCCAGGGGCCGACACTGCCGCTGGCACCCGACAAGGTGCTGGTGACGCTGAAGCATTTCACGGGCCACGGCGCGCCCGAAAGCGGGACCAACGTCGGCCCTGCGCATGTGGGCGAGCGCGAACTCAGGACCGACTTCTTTCCGCCGTTCGAGCGTATCGTGAAGGCTTATCCGGTCCAGTCGGTGATGGCCTCGTACAATGAGATCGACGGCGTGCCCTCGCACGCCAACAGCTGGCTGCTCAACAAGGTCCTGCGGGGCGAGTGGAAATACGGCGGCGCGGTCGTCAGCGATTACTACGGAATTCGCGAACTCATGACCCGGCACAAGATGTTCGCGAACATCGCGGATGCGGCCGAGCGCTCGATCAAATCCGGAGTCGACGTCGAGACACCCGATCCCGAGGGCTTCGCCACGCTGCCGGAGCTGGTCCGGACGGGCCGGGTTCCCCAGGCAATCGTCGATGAGGCTGTCCGGCGGGTGTTGCGACTGAAGTTCGCCTCCGGGCTGTTCGACAACCCCTTCCCCGATCCGGCGACGGCCGAGGCCAAGACCGCCACGCCGGATGCTATCGCGCTCGCCCGGGAAGCCGCCGATCGAACGGTCGTGCTCCTCAAGAATGACAAGGGACTGCTTCCCCTCAACGCGGCGAAGATCAAGCGCATGGCAGTGATCGGCACTCACGCGAATGACACGCCGATCGGTGGCTATAGCGATGTCCCGAAGCATGTTGTCAGCGTGCTCGAAGGCATGCGGGAAACGGCGAAAGGACATTTCGCGGTCGACTTCGCCGAGGGTGTGCGCATCACGCAGGAGCGCTGCTGGTCGTGCGACGAAGTGAAGCTCGCCTCGCCGGCTGTGAACCGCAAGCTGATCGCCCAAGCGGTCGCGACCGCGCGCAAGGCGGACACCATCGTCATGGTGCTGGGCGACAACGAGCAGACGAGCCGCGAAGCCTGGGCCGACAATCACCTGGGCGATCGTTCGTCGCTCGACCTGATCGGCCAGCAGGAAGATCTGGCCCGCGCCATCTTCGCGCTCAACAAGCCGACCGTTGTTGTGCTGCTGAACGGACGGCCGCTTGCGGTGAACTATCTCGCCGAGCGTGCGCCGGCGATGGTCGAAGGCTGGTATCTGGGCCAGGAGGCCGGGCACGCGGTCGCGGATGTTCTGTTCGGCAAGGTCAATCCCGGCGGCAAGCTGCCCGTGACGATCGCCCGCTCGGCGGGCCAGCTTCCGGTCTATTACAACCACAAGCCGACGTCGCGCCGGGGCTATCTGTTCGATACGACCGCGCCGCTCTATCCGTTCGGCTACGGTCTCAGCTACACGACTTTCGACATCTCGGCGCCCCGGCTTCTCACACCATCCATCGTGGCCGGCCAACCTGCGCGGGTTCAGGTCGACGTCGCCAACACCGGCAGCCGAGCCGGTGATGAGGTCGTCCAGCTTTATGTCCGCGACGATGAGGCCTCGGTCACTCGCCCCGTCATCGAGCTTAAGGGCTTTCAGCGGGTAACGCTTGGGCCAGGGGAACGGCGGACTCTGAACTTTGAGCTTCAACCCGACGACCTCGCCTTGTGGAATGCCGAGATGAAACGGGTCGTGGAGCCCGGTACGTTCACGATCTCGGCGGGGCCGAACTCGGTCGACCTCAAGAGCGCGAAGCTGATCGTCACGGAATCGGCGCGCTAGCACCTCCAGGGCAGATCGCCTCGAGCGCCGGCGCGAAGTCCGTCCGCGCCGGAAGCCTGATCCCGCGCGCGAGGGCTTTGCCGACCAGGCCTTGCGGCTCGGCCGCTGCGCCAGGGCTCACCTGGTCGGCATAAGCGGGATCGCTCTCCGCCTTTGGCAGGCTCACCAGCCGAAACCCCGCGGACCGATAGAGCTCAATCAGGCGCGGCAGCATTCGCGCCTCGAAGGCGCTTTCGTGCAGCAGCACGACATAGGGAATGTCACGGCCGTAGAGCTGGCGTGACAGGCCGCGCGCGAACGTGATCCCCTCGTCTGCCGCCCTCATGTACATGGCTTCGAGCCGGGCGATAGCCGGGTCATCGCGCTGGGCCCGGCATCGCGCGTAGGGGGCGGTCCATTGCCAGTCGCTGAAGTCCATGGTCACCGCGGCAATCTTGTAGCCATGAGCGGCGAGAATGCGCCGTGCAGCGCCGCGCTGCGCTTCGTCCTTGCCTTCGTCGAGAAACGGGTAGCGAAACCACCGCCAGTCGCCCGGACCTGATTGCGACAGGATCTCTTCGTTTCTCACCAGCTCGGTCTCGAACTCGGCGGGGCTCATTTCGTTGAGATGCCGGTGCGCCCAGCCGTGATTCCCAAGCGCCAACCCCGCTCCAGACCAAGCTTTCAGCGGCTCCCGCGTATCGGGCTGCTCTGCCGTCCAGTGTCCGTTGACGAAGCCGTAGGCCGGAACCCCTGCCTTGGTCAGGGCCGCGATAACGCCGCCGGCAACGCTTCGCGGCGTCTCGCCGGCGGGGATAGGGCCGTGCAACGGCAGATCGTCGATGGTGAGCGCAACTTCGAGACCAGGCGGCTGCTGAGGAGTGGCGCAAGAGCCGAGCAGCACTGCGGCGACTAACATGGTCCGCCGCTTCAAGGTCGCGAGCTTGAAGAACATAGCGGTGTTTAGCGCGGTACCGCGGTGAAGACACCGAGCCGGCACCTGGCGAAAGACCCAGGTCCGGCGGCCTGTGCCTCGACCGGATCGTAAATCCGGACATTGTCGTCCGCACACAACTGCGTCGACTGGGATTCGGTCTGGATGATCTCAGAACCGGTCGCGCGAGCCGCCCCAGGGCAACCGCCGACCAGGTCGTTGCGATAGGTCATTCCGCCCGACATATCGAACAGGACCGACGCGGGCGCCTGGACCCG
>Ga0070666_10000315_pt1 | contig 30866 bp, 14 predicted proteins | sample KBSS23metaG_FD_64677 | JGI IMG/M metagenome (GOLD analysis project Ga0070666, IMG submission 64677) | Switchgrass rhizosphere microbial communities from Kellogg Biological Station, Michigan, USA - KBS S2-3 metaG | ecosystem: Host-associated > Plants > Roots > Rhizosphere > Soil ... | reverse complement strand
CCCGGTGCTCGGCGACGAGGTGACGATCACCATCGACGTGGAGGCGAACGGGGCGGGGGAGCGGGTGGGGCGGTAGGGGGCGAACCCTGGCGACTGAGAGACGGCCGGCGGCAACGCCGGCCATTTTGCTTGTGCCCACCAGATAGGACATTCCCTGTAAAAGGGAAGGAAGAGCTCACCCTACGGTGCTCTCATGGGGTCCTTAGGAGAGGGGAGATATCCGCCTTCTTTCCAAAGGAGACGAGCACCATGAGCACAGACACTATGAGTCCGCCAGCGACGGCAACCATCGGGCATGGCGACGGCAGACCAGATATCCACTTGGAGATCTTCATCTGGGGAACCGCTGGGGCGCTTGCATTGGCCTTTATAGTGGCCTACGGCTACTACGCCAAGACATCGCATGGCCAGGAGTGGCCCTATGTGGCAGCCCTCCTGGGCCTGCCACTCCTACAAGTTCCGGTCGTCATCAGAATGCTTCGAAAGAACTCAGACTTCTGGGCCAAAGTAGCGACAGACGCAGGCAGAGTGATCGCTTGTCCGTAGAGATCTTGGTGCTCCCTTCCGACAAAGACCGCTTCGCCGGCGCGTTCCAGATCGACGGCAAAGCCTTGGTCTACTTGATTATCTCTATTATGGTCTCTATACGATTACGACAACTGGGAATGGAGACATCGTTCCAGTCTCCTCGTTCGCCAAATTCGTTACTACCGTGACAAATTTCTTTTCAATCTTCCTGCTCGCTGTCTTCTTCAATGTGCTGCTCTCCTTCTTGCGGGAAGGCGGAGATCTGGCCAAGGTGGCTCACGGCAAGCGAGGTTTGGAGTGAAATCTCTTCTTCGAATTATTGCGCTATTTCTGTTGCGGGTAGTGCTGGCCGCTGCTCTGGCGAGAGGAGATACTCTTTCCTACAAGCCTATACCTGCCTATAGCCCCGAGACGCAGGCTCAACGAGAGGCGGCGGCCGCCAAGCAGGAAGGCAATCGTCTCTACGAGAGCGGACATCCAAAGGATGCAAGGGAAAAATGGCTCGCAGCGATAGACGCCTATCGTCGTGCCGGTTATAAGCCTGGTGAGAGCGAGACTTTGATCCAGATCGGCGCCTCCTATCAGCCGGAGCTCCTGACGGATCCCGAGGTCTTGGCGCCCATGCTTGATTCCATGGTCCAGGGTGCAGTCGTAGCGGCGGAGTATCTTGATGGTCTCGCGCAGAAGATCGAGCCGATGGACCGTCGGCCCTTCGCAGAAGGAGACGCTCTCCTCGAGCGAGCTTCGACGCTTTTGCAAGCTGGGGACTCTATGGGTGCTTTGCCTCTGTACGAACAGGCGGAAAAAAGCTATCAGACCTTTGGCTCTCCTTCGGGCGAGTTGCGCTCTCTCATGGGAAGGCTCCGCTGTCACTCGAAGAGTCGCGATCCTCTGAGCTTTATGAGCACCATGGCGCTCTTTACCGAATTCCAGCGGGTGGGCAAAGAGCTCAACGGGAAAGTGACCGCCGGCGCGATAGTACGCTATCTAAGGGCGGTCGAAGATTCCGAACTCGGGGAGTGGACGCAGGCCGAGTCCTTACTGCGGGGAGTTGTTCAGGAGTTTGAAAAAAACGGGGATCGTTTGGCCTCGGGCAGAGCCACCCTGGATCTTGGAGTCGTTCTGGCCCAGACAGGCCGGCAAGCGGAAGCGGAAGCGTTATACAAAAAGGCCGACGAGTTGTTCTCCAGAATTGGAGGTCCGGATTCTGAGCAAAACCGTCTCGTAACGCAATTGAATCTCGCTAGCCTCAAATCGCCCGCCCGCTCGCTGGATGCCGTGGTAGCTACCCAGCAGACTCCACTGGCGGAGCGCCCCTTGCCGGCACTAACGATGCCGCTCGCTCCCGAGGCCCGAGCGCGACGAGAGGCAGCCTTCCTGATGGGAGATGGCGACCGGCTCCAGCGAGCGGGGCGGCTGAACGAGGCGCGAGAGAAATGGAAGGCGGCTGCCGAAGCCTACGAGCGGGGTGGGCAGGCGTCCGGCATGTCCCGGGCGTTCCACCGGCTCGGCAGCTCTTACACTCTGATCTCAACCACGAGCACGCTCGGGGATTTCGCCGAGTATCTTGTGAAAGCCCTGTTGGCTGATCTAGAAGTCTACGAGTCGTATTTACCGAAAGATCTCTCCAGGGATGCTGCGGCCTTTTCCCAGGTGGACGTTCTTTTGAGCAAAGCATCCCGGCTCGTCGTCTCCGGAGATTGCAAGCGAGCCTTGCCCTTCCTCTCCGATGCAGGCCGTTTGTATCAATCGGCAGACTATCGCATCGGAGAAATTCGCTCCTCGCTGTTGCGAGCACAATGTCTGGCAAGGTCAGACGACAACCTGGGGGCCTTCTCGGCGATGTTTGAAGTCATTACCAAGGCACAGTCTCTTCCCGAGACTGTGCCCGGGGAAGAGCTAGCCACCAAGGCTGGCTCTCTCTTCCAGGAGGGTCGGTGGCGAGAGGCGCGAGAAGTCTATCAGGATCTACTCTGCCGATATGAGAGCCAGAAGAATGTAGACGGAATCGCTCGTACGCTGGTGGATCTCGCCTTGGCTCAGCGGGCAGAAGGCAACCCCTTCGAGGCGGAGGCCTGCCTGCAGAGAGCTCTGGGTCTTCTACCTTTCATCGACGAGAAGCGCGGCGCAGAACGAGAAGCGAACGCTCGAGAAAATCTGGGCCAGATTCTTCTTGGAGAAGGCCGGATGGAAGAGGGGCTGGAGGAATTCCGTAAAGCACGAAAGATCTGGCAACTCATAGGGCAGCCGGAGTCGGAAGCGCTCTCTCTGAACCGGTTGGCCATGGGATTTCTTGACAATGGCGATTACGGCTCGGCCCTAGCCGCGTTGGAAGAAGCTGAGGACCTGTGTCGCCACCTACCGTCTGATTCCGATTTGGAAGCGGATCTGCTGACCAGCAAGTCCTACATTGACTTGCAGCAGGGGCAACTCCAGGATGCGCTCGGAGGGCTCTACAAGGCGCAGCACCTCTACCGTGAGCGACGCGTTTCCGACAAGATTATGATTACTACCGAGGCAATTTTCGGTCTGCAGGGTTTGCTGGGTCGATATGACCTGGAGGACTCTGAAAAGAGCGGAAGGGAACGCGATTCTGGTCTGCCGGCTCGTTTTGCGGAGCTTCAAGCACTCTGGATTCTTTTTCAGAATGACAAGCTCCAGGGTGTCGTCGAGATGGGGCGTAAGATTTTGCCCTTTTGGATCGAATCGGGCAATTCTACAAGTGAAGCCATGGTTCGATGCCTGCTTGGACTTAGCTACTTCAGGATGGGTAAGTACGACGAGGCGCACGCAGAGGTCGAGGCCTTGGCACAAATCTCACAGAAGGTCGAGCCTTGGGTTGAAGGTATGGTCATGATGGTGACTTCTCTGGATGACCTCATGCGGGAATCAACGGTTATCGAGGCCCAAGAGGGCCTTTCGACCGATCAAGAGCGTGTCCGGGCTCTCAAGAAGAAATTTGGAAGGAGCCTGCAAGAGCAACTCAATGGCTATAAGTCCTCTACCGACAAGGCCTTCCTGTCAAGCGATTTAACAGCTCGCAACATGGCTCTTGTGGAGCGACTCATGGCGCAGGATCCCGAGGGTTCCTTGCGCGAGATCGGCGCGACTATATCGATCATTGATCAATGGAGTAGAGGATTGACGCTGAGCGAACTCAAGGCTCCCTTCCTCGACCATATGTTTGGTTTTTATTCCATGGGAGTGGAGGTGGGCGCCTGGGCGAACAAGCCGGAAGAGGCGTTCTCCTACGCAGAGAAGGCTCGGGCTCGGGCCTTCGTGGATCAGATCGGGAATCAGAGGATCGAGGCAGGCCGTGGCGCCGATCCGGACCTCGTCCGGGAGGAACGGCGTCTACGGCTTCAGCGGATCAGCCGGCAGAAGTCTCTCGATACTGAACGGAAGAAGGATCTGGCGGAGGAGAATCCGGCTCTTCTCTCCGACCTGCAGCGATCCCTCGAGCGGGTCGAGGAGGATTATCAAGCGCTGATCGTCCGCTTGAAGGCGACCAATCCGGAATACGCATCGCTCGTCGGTATTGACACCCTGAGTCTCGGCGAGATTCAGCGACAGGCTCTGGATGCGGGGACGACGCTCGTCGAATACTTTATCCCTGATTCTCTCTATAGCAGCAACAGCCGGATCTTCGCCTGGGTGATCGATCGTGAGCGCTTCTCCATGACGCTCCTGCCCGTGACGTCGGATGACATTCGGAAGCGGGTGACGGAGTTGCGTAATTTGATAGAAGCCCGCAAGTCTGTCGGGCTTCAACTCGGTGAGCTCTATCGCGACCTTTTCCTGCCTCTGCTCCCGAAGATCCGGTATCGCAACCTTGTGATCGTGCCCCACGGCGTGCTGCACTTTTTCCCGTTCGCCGCTCTCTGGGACGAGAAGGGCCGGCGGTACCTTGGAGATGGCTATACGTTGAGCTATGCACCGAGCGCGACAGCCCTCAAGTTCGCACGGGATCGGAAGGCTGTCCCGCGAGCTCCTCTTCTGGCCGTCGGAGACCCGGACGGTTCCCTGCCCCATGCCGCGACTGAAGCCACTACCGTCGCTCATCTCTATGGCGGCGAGCCCTTGCTGGGCCCCGCAGCGACCGAGGGGGAGGTGGTCGCCCAGGCCGGCGGGGCCGGTATCCTGCACATCGCCGCTCACGCGGTGCTGAATCCTGTCAATCCCCTGTTCACCCGTATCGAGCTGGCGCCGGACAAAGACCATGATGGTCGCCTCGAGGTGAACGAGATCTTCGGACTGGATCTCTCCAGGACCGGGCTGGTGGTCCTGAGCGCCTGCCGCACTCAGGTGGGCAATCTATCGGCCGGCGATGAGCTGCAGGGCCTTGCTCGAGCCTTCCTGTTTGCCGGGACGCCCGCCGTGGTCGCCAGCCTGTGGAGCGTGGAGGATGAATCCTCTTCATTCCTGATGCAACGCTTCTACACCCATCTGCGAGCTGGCGAGGGGCGCGCCGAAGCATTGAGGCAGGCTCAAGGGGAGGCCCGTGGGCGATTCCCCCACCCCAGAGACTGGGCTGCCTTTGTGCTCACCGGCGACGGCCGGTGAGACGCGCCACGATCCTCAACAAATCCCCCCTCCTAGGTGTCTTCCAGAGTGACCGGAAGAGAGGAGATTCCCATGCAGCGGTGTTCGAACGAGAGACGGTGGATCTGCGGCGCGGTACTGGTTTCCATCGGTGTGCTCTCCGGGCCTGCGTTTGCTCAGGACGATCGTGCGGCGGCCGACGTGGTGGTGATCGTCGATACATCGCTGAGCATGAAAGAGCGGGGAATGGATCCGGAGCGGACCTCTCTGCTCGTCGCCAAGCTGTTCTCGGACATCGTGCCGGGTGATCTCGCCGTGGTCCGGCTGCTCGATCTGCGGGCGGATCAGAATCTGCTGCCCAGTCGTTCGACGGGACAGACCCAGCCTTGCGACGAGGATCCCAGCCGGCAGTGTCAGGTCGTCGAGCAGACCACGGACTGGATGACGGAGGCCCGCAAGGGCAGGTTGGGCGCTCTGGTCCGGCCGTCGCGCGGGGACGCCGCCTACAAGCAGAGCCTCGACGGACACCTTGCGCAGGTTGGTGGCAACAGCCCTTTCGAGCTGGCCTTCTCGGCGGCCGATGGGATCTTCGACCGGCATGGGAAGCGCCAGGTGCCGCGGACAGTGATCTGGCTCTCGGATGGAAGGGCCGACAATCCGGTCGCCACCAAGCGCGCCATCGCCCAGATGAAGGCCGAGGGTACCGCGGTGGCGGCGGTGGTACTCGGCCGCGGCGACTTGCGTCTGGCCCGGGAGGCCGGTCTCGAAGTCCAGCAGGTGGCGAGCCCCGCGCAGCTTATGAAGGCCTTCGCCGGAGCTTTCCGGCGGGTCGTTCAGGCCCCCTACGAGATTGACAAAGAGTTGGCCTCGGCGCCGTCCTTCGAGATGCAGCCGGACGTGCGGGAAGCCTGGATCGTCGTCTATGGGAACGACTCCCTGGGGGAGGTTTCCCTGGTTGGTCCCCAGGGCAACGTCCGGGCGGATACCGCGAAGGACTCGCGGCCGGGGGCCGGCGCCTACAAAGTCGCGTACCTCGAGCGGCCGGCTGCGGGGCGCTGGACGGTCCAGGCGCAAGGTGGCGGGCCGGGGGTGGCTTACGCGGTAGTTCAACGATCCGCCCTGGCGCCAGCCCTGCTCGCACCTGCGTCGGTCGTGGCGGGGGCCAGGATTCAACTGGTCGCCGGACTCAAATCGGGGATGAGTGGAGCGCTCGTGACGGATCCGCGGGTTCTGGGTGAGACGCGTATGACAGTGCTCATGGAGGGCCGACAGGTCGAGCTGAGGGACGACGGCGCCATTGGTGACGCGAAGAAGGGGGATGGCCGCTTTTCGGGGTGGGGGCAATTCGAGAGCGCGGGCAACGCCCGGGTCCACATTCGGGCCGTGAGCCCGATGCTGGACCGAACGGTGGAGGCGATGGTGAAGGTGGCCGGGATCTTCGAATCGGGAGGGCCGCTGGAGGTCGACCTCGGGACTTTGAAGGCGGGGGGCGCCGCCTGCCGGCCGGTACGCCTCATCGGAAAGCATCAGGGAGCCGTGCCCTTCGAGCTGAGAGAGCTGCGGGAGCCGGCCTTGGGACACCGGTTGGAGCTTCTCGTTTCCGATGGAGCCTTGCGTCCGGCAGACCCGCCGAAGCCTATCGCGCCGGAGTCCGCTCTGCGGATCTGCCTGAGAGTCTCGAAGCGGGCGCCCTCCTCGACCGCTTTCGGCGAGCCGTGGCTGGAGCTCCGGGTGGCAGGCACGCAGGATTCTCTTCACGCGGTGCCCGTGAGACTGCGCTGGCGGGTGGAGGGGTTGTCGTTCTGGGAGCGCTGGGGATGGCTGATCCTGCTCATCCTAGGCATCCTCCTGGCGCTTTTCGTCATCCTTGGATTTGTGCTGCCGAAGCGGCTCCAGTCCTCTCTTGCGGTGACGTTCGTGCCGGACCGACGGGAGTTGGATGAGCAGACACCACAGCCAGTTTCGCAATGGAAGGGTGTGGGGATCGGGTTCTACCGGAACGCCCGTGCATTCCTGCACTCCAATTTCCGTCTCTCCGGCAATCCTCGCGGAGCCCTAGCGGGTCTCCATGCCGAGGCCGCGGGGACGCGGATCCGTCCCGGGAGAGGAGTTTCCCTCTTTCGGGAGACCCTGGACGGCGACTGGGAGACGGTCGACGGCGAAGGCCGCAGGGCACGGGGAGGAGATGTCTATCGCATCGGGGAAGGTGGCCCGTTTTTCCGGATTTCCTCCCGCTCGGGGAGAGGGTGATGCGACAGCCGGTCCTGAGAGCTCTGATGATCCTTGCGTTGGCCTCGCCAGCGGCAGCCGGCACCCACGTACGCGTGGTGCTGGACACATCGAAGTCCATGCAGACTTACGACCGCAACCGCTTGGCAACTCTCTCGACGCTGCTGCTCTACGACCTGTCGCTGGTCAACTCGACACGGGATGACAGCTTCGAGGTCCTTCCATTCCATCCTACGCAGAGATGGCACCGACCTTCCGATCCGGCGCCCACGGGTACGGGGCCACGAGTCCGGGTGAACTCCAAGAACCGTGCGGCCCTGGCGAGCAGCCTTGCGAGCCTGCCGTATGACGCCGACTGGACGTACTTCTACCCGGGCTTGCGGGAATCGGTTCAGGATCTGGAGGCGACCTCGGGAGGGACGTCCGACGCCCGAGTCATCGTCCTGGTGACAGACGGCATGCCCGAGGAGCCGACCCGAGCGGAGGAGGAGCGGCTGATCCGGGAAGAGTTGGCGCCTCGGATGGAGGCGGCGTCGATCCGGCTTTACGTGCTGGCGTTCGGTCCCCAAGCCTATCCGAACCGGCCGTTCTTCGAAAGTCTCGTCCAGGGGGGGCGCCTGGGCCATACCTTCTTTGATCAGGACGGACGCGGTCTGCTGGGGAGCATGATCCAGATCTTTTCTCACGGATTCGGCTATCTCCAGGAGACGCCGAAGACACTCCCGGTGGGCTCTCTCGACCTCGCCGCGGGCAAGGCTCCCGACCGGGTCGCAGTAGTCCTCTTCCGGAAGGACTCCAAACCGCCGGTCCTGGCGCTGCGCACTCCTCAGGGGAACGCAGTCAATACCGCCGATGGGGTGCGCGAGGGAAAGGAGAAAAGAGCGGGCTATCAGATGGCCTGGGTCCTCTCGCCCAAGCCCGGGCTCCATCCCATCGACGATACGGCGCCGGGGGCCACCGTCGCTGTGCTCCGGCCCATGGACATCGATTTGGATGTTCGCTCTCCGCGCACCGGGCGCCGTGTCGACCAAGTCATGGCGGGGATGGTGCCATTGGAGATTCTGGTACGGCCGGCGGCGGGCGGCAAGGGAGATCCGGGAGAGGTCGACCTCACTTATCAGTCCCATGGACCGAGGGCTGGCGGGGACTTCGCGTGGGACGGAGAGATCAAGGCGCCGCCCGCGGGTGGGAGCAGACCCATGCCGGAAGGCCGGATGTATCCGGTGCTTCCCAAGTTCCCGGAGCCGAGCGACGGTCAGGAATTCTACATCGGCCATCTGGAGGTGATGGCCAAGCGGGGGACGAGGGTTCTGGCGTCTTTGAGTGGTTCCCGGGCCCACCGCGTGGAGGTCTATCCGCGGATCTCGCTCTCGCCGACCCCGGCGCTCGGCGACGCGGTACCGGAGGGCGCCGCGGCCATGCGGGGTCTGGTTCGCTGGGAGCGAGGGTGTTCCCGTTTCAAGCTGGAGCTCGCGGCCGGCGGCCTGCCACTCCCCAGGTATTCCCTTCGCGCCGTGCTCGACGCCTCGACGCCGGGGGGAGGAGGCCTGGAAGGTGCTTCGTGGACTCTGGATGGCCTGCCCCTGGAGGTCGACGGCCGGCCGGGCGAGCCCCCCTCGCTCTGGGCCAAGGGAAGAGAGCTGAGCACGGCCGACCTCCTTGGCAAACACGAGGTCTGTATCCAAGCGGGCAAGCCGAAGCCGGGAAGTAGCGGTCGGCCCTTCGAGCTGTTCCTGAAGATGACGCTGCTCAGAAGCCCGTATGATGATTTCGACGTTATTGAGCCCTTCGTGCTGAAGGTCCTGATCGCGGAGCCGGGCTTTCTGGAGCGATGGGGGGCGCGCTCGGCGCTGGCCCTGGCGGCGCTGACGCTGCTTGCCGCCTTCTGGTATCTGCGCGGGCATCCGGACCTGCCGCAGGATCTGCGCCTCTCTGCGGGGAGGGCCGGTTCCCGGACGGCTCTGGCGCCGCGGCCGCTGGCGGAAGCCTCCCTGCTCTCGCGGCTCCTCGGATGGGTGGGCGAACGGCCGGTCCTCTCCGAAGCGGGGGATCGCCTGGGCTTTCTGCGGCCCTTCCGAGAGGGCCTGTACCGCTTCCGGCCAGTACGGGGAGCCCGGATCGAGACCGCGGAATGCCAGCCCGTGGACGCTCAAGGCGATTGGGCCGAGCTCTCGGTTCACCGTGTGTATCGAATTCGCCAGGGAGAGAAGGAATTTCTCCTCCAGGTGGAGTACTCATGAGGCGCTCCGCTCTTTTCCTGGCCAGCCTCTGGCTCTTTCTGGCGGGGCCGGCAGAAGCCGCGGGCCGGCGGGTCGTGGTCCTGATCGACACGTCGGGCTCCATGGTGCAGAGCGATCCCCAACGCTACACCGTACAACTGGCGCAGATCGTGGCCGATCTGCTCGACGACTCCGACGAGCTCACGGTGGTGCGCCTGGGAGGCCTGAGCTTCATCTGTTGGGCGGGTCCCTCCTCCTCCCTGTCGCTCCGGCTCGACCCCGGGAATCGTGCCGGTTTCAAGGGCCAACTCGACCGGATGATCGTTTACGACGGGGACAACTCCTTCGCCGCGCCGATCCGGTCAGCGATCCAGGCCCTGGGCCTCGATCCGGGGAAGAAGCGGATGCTGCTGATGATCGCCGACTCCGGCGGCCTCGCCCCGTGCGAAGGGCCCCTAACCTCGGAGCTGGTGAAGCTGCACAAGAGCGGCGCCGTGGTGGCAGCCGTCAACATCGGCAGCTCGACGGGCGCCTTCGAGCAGAATCCCGCCTTCGATCTCACGACCCCTGCCCAGAATCCCAAGGAGCTCGTGGGGGCCGTCGCCGAGGTATATCAGCGCTTTCTGGGCGCGCGGAAGGTGCAGACGGGATCGGTCCAGGGCAATATCGAGATCGAAATCGATCCTTTCGTCCGCGAGGCATTCCTGGTCGCGTCGGCGGACGGTTCCATCGGCCGGCTGGAGCAGGATGGAGGCAATCCGGGGGCCGCGGTCCTCGATCTCGACCATCGGGGCGGTGGTCAGACCGTTGGCCTCGATGGCGCCGTGCGCGGCTACCGGATCGTCCGCTTGACGAGGCCCGGCCCGGGTCGTTGGCGGTTCCGGGCGCCGGATCTCTCGGCGGACGCGGCGTGGGTACTGGTCCAGGAGGACACGCTGGGCGTCCGCTTGGTCTCGCCGGGCAAGGTGGCCGAGGGAGCCAACGTGCTGGAGGCCGAGCTCTACGACAAAGAGACCGGCCAGCCGGTACGCGATCCCACGAAAGTGCCGGGCGCCTCCCTGTCCATCCAGGTCGACGGCCAGGAGGTCACAATGCGCGACGACGGCTCGGGGGGGGACCGGGCGCCAGGGGACGGGATCTTCTCGGCCACCCACGATTTCCAGGGGACAGGGAAGCGCGATCTCTCGATGCGCCTCCGTACCCGCACGATCGACCGCGTGCTCTCCGCGGATCTGGAGGTGATGGACGCGGGGTGGCGCCTGGTTCCACCCCCTGCGATCCGGACGGAGCTGGGCACTCCGGTTCAGCTCAAAGTCGGAGTCGAGCCGGCCGGATCGCCCTTCGCGCCGCGGGTGCCGCCCGAGCGGATCGACGTGAAGAAGGGGAGCGTGCCTCAGGGAGAGCTGCGTGGCGTAGGAGGTGAAGGCGGCTCCCGCGTCTACCAGGGGTCCTGGACCCCTTCCGAGCTAGGCCCCCAGAGTCTCGATCTCGTGCCGGTTGGCGGCAGCCCCGCCGCTCCCGCGTCCGTGCGGATGGAGGTCATGGGAAAGCTCGATCTCGGGAGGCCCGCGCCGGTCCGCTTCGGACCGCTGCACGGAGGGGAGGAGGGCGCCGCCACCCTCGATCTGTCCTCGGCCGAGGTCAAGGGTCACTTCGATCTGGAGGTGGCCACCGCGTTCGACCGCCCGGGTAGCGAGCTGGAGATGGAAACGCCCGCCGGCTGGACGACGCTCGGCTCGAAGCCGGTGCCTCTTCGCTTGGAGACCGGCGGTCCACGGCGTTGGCCCCTGCGCCTGCGGGTGGGGAGCTGTCCGGCCGCCTGCAAGTCCTCGGAGCTCCAGCGGCTTGTCGTGTCGGGCCCGGGCGCCGACGGCAGGCAGCGCACCCTCGAGATTCCCCTCACGGTCGAGGTGATTCCCGACCCGTGGCTGCAGTGCTGGTGGCCCGTGCTCGCCGCGATAGTGCTGGCCGCCCTCGCGGTCTTCGTGATCCACGGATTCTGGTCTCCCTCGCGATTTCCGGCGCGCCTCGGGGTCCAGATCTCCCAGGAAATCGGCCTGAACGAAGGATTTTTTCACTCCATCCGCGGCACGCGAGGTTCGGGCAGCGGCTTCTATCGCGACGCCCTCATCTACCTCGGGGACTTTCAGCTCACTTCGAAGCCCGGCGGCGCCCTGGCGCGTCTGCGGGCGCATCGCAACCAGGTACGCATCCGGCCGGTGAACGGGATGACGCTGTGGCGGCAGACCCCGGACGGCGACTGGGACCAGGTTCCGGCCGAGGAGACGACGGTCCGTTCCGGGGTGGTCTATCGCGACGATCATGGAACGCTCTTTTTCGAGATCCGGAACCGGTAAGGAGACGGTCATGGCTGACGAATACCGCAGTGATCAAGGCACGATCATCCCGACGATGTTCCTGGGCATGGGAGGCACGGGCTCACGCATCGTCGATCGCATCGCGTCGCGCGCAGCGCGGCTGCCGAACTGGGAGAGCCAGTTGCGCCCGTTGACCCATTTCGTCTCGGTCGACACCAACGAGCTGGACCAGCACAAGCTGGCCCACATCCCACCGGGCAACCGCCTGAACATCGCGGCCTTCGATAAGGCCCGGGTGATCGACGGTTTCCGTCGCTCGAAGGACGAGCAGGCCCTGCAGTGGCTCGACCGGGGCTACCAGCCGCGCCCCGGATTTAAGCCCGGCGCCGGGCAGATCCGGGTGGAATCGAGACTCGGCTTCTTCTATCACTCACCGGAGATCCGGGAACGCCTGCGGCAACTCGTGCAGGAGAGCCTCCGGCCCGGCGTCACCTGGCGCCAGTCGGTCCCGCCGAAGTTCAACGTCTATCTCATCTGCACGCTGGCCGGCGGAACGGGCTCGGGCAGCTTCCTGCCGATGGCCTACCTGATCCAGTCGGTGATCTCGGAGTTCAACTGGCAGCCGCGAGTGATCGGAAATTTCCTGCTCTCGACTCTCATGTTGGACAAGAACGCGCCGGAGCTCCATCCAGACATTCACGCCAACACCTACGCCGCGCTGAAGGAGCTGGAGCACCTGACGAAGCTCGATTATCCCCAGGTCAAGCGCGAAGGCCGCACGTCCGAGCCGTTCGTCTACTGCCGGGATGCCAATTCCCAGGGAATCACCCATGTGGCGACCCGGCCCTTCTTCCTCTCGTTTCTCTTCGACCGACCCGCCCATGTGGCCGTGCCGGATGTAGAGGCGGCGGTGGCCGACGCGGCCTATCTGCAGGTCTTCACGCCGATCATCGACAACCTGGCGGGAGAGCTGGACAACTACGAGAAGAACCTGGAGGGGCTGACCAGTTTTCCGGGCGACCTCAAGGCGGTCGGTCAGGGCTACACCAAGAACTTCGGCGCTTTCGGTGCGGTGGGCATGGTGCTCCCCGGCTCGGACCTCCTGGAGTACGCGGCCCGGCGCTTCGCGGCCCAGGCGATCCGGAGCCAGATCACCTTCGGCGTCGATCCCTCGGGAGGCAGCGACGACCGGGCTGTGGCGCTGGCGCGGCTGGCCGTGGACTACTCGGATCCCAAGTTCCTACACATGGGGGATGAGGGCCGGGAACGGGCGATCAACCAGGCTTTCGTAGAGTCGGTTAAGGAGATGGCGCGGCAGGACGCCCGCCAGGAGCTGATCGAAGGTTTCTGGTACCAGCTCGTCGAGTCCATCGACGAGGGACGGGTGACGGGGACCACCGAGAAGGGCGAGGCGCAACGCGGTGAATCGATCCTCGACCGGATTGCCCGCAAGCTGGACGAGGACCGGCGGGAGCTGATGAACAAAGTTTCGCTCAAGGAGCGCGCTTTCGTTTTCCACAAAGAGGGGCTCAATCAGTACATCGAGTACGTCAGTCGCCTTCTGGAGGAGATCCGGGAGGCACGTCGCATTGTCGACCACGGGGTGCGGGGGCTGGAAACCGCCGCGACGGAAGGGGAGATGCTGACCGACCAGAAGCTGGACCCCATCGCGGAGCGCTATCTGGGCCTTCGTCTGGTAGACCGGCTCGAGCAGAAATGGATTCCCGAGGCGGCGGCTCAGCTCGAGGCGGCGAAGGTCAAGGATGTGATGAGCAATCCCAAGGTCCGCGAGCGGATGGACGAGTTGTACAAGTCTCTCCAGGAAGCGGCCGGAGTTAGGAAGATCTTTGGCCGGAACGACGAGGCCTTCCTGGCCGCCCGGGAAGAGGCCCAGGAGTACTACCGTGGGGTGGCCGCGGCGGCCCGCAAGCTCTTCGACGCCGAGATCCGGCTTCGGCAGTTGCGGGCCTTGACCGAGTACCTACGCCGGCGGGCGCGCCAGTATGCCCGGCTCGCGGCGCAGATGGATGCCCTGGTTCAGGACCTGGAGCGGGACGCCGAGCGCCTGCGGTCGGGCCAGGCGGATGCCGTGCCCGGGCTCACGCTGCGCATCGAGATCTTCGAGACTCTTGACGAGCCGCGCCGCCGCATCTGGGACCGGGTCTATCGCGCTCTCTATCTCGACGGTGGACGCTATCTCTCCACTTTCGATCGCGAGACGCTGGCCCAGACCATCTCCCAGGAGCTGAAGCCGGTGGTCCGGCCAGATGGAACGGTCGTGGAGAAGACGGTGAGCCAGATCGTGGCCGATCTGCGTCGTGCGCTCCTGGACTTGGGGCGCACGCGTCTGCGAGGGGCAATCTTCGGCGAGGACGGAGAGGGGGGGATGGACCTCGGCCGGGGGCTCGAGTTGGAAGCCCGGCTCATCCTCCAGGAGGGACGGCGAGCCGAGGACGAGCTCACGGAGCAGGAGATCGATGGGTACGTGCTCAAGAAGGTCCACGCCCTGTCCCAACTCGCCGGCGTCCTGGCGCGGGTCCAATCGGCCGACGCCCGGGCCTTCGACGATGGGGTCAAGGTGAACCGCACCCGGCAGCTCATCGTGGGAGGGCTGGGGAGCCGCAATGGCGCCGGCATTTCCGAGAAGCTCCGGGAGACGCTCGCCCGCGAGCTCGCCTCTTCCGGCCGGCAGGTGAGGACGGACGTCTGGCACGACCCGCGGATCGCCATCGTCCACGACGTGGAGCTGGCCATTCCCCTCTACTACATCCAGCCGGTCAACGCCGAGATCGAGGACTCCTACCTCGCTGTCCAGGCCGATGAGCGCCGGTCCTACAACCTGCACATCGATTTCAACTGGGAGAACTCGCTCCCGAATCTGAACCCGAGGCGTTCGGAGATCGCGGTGAGCTGGTCCCTGCGCGTCCTCGCCCAGGGGCTCCTGACCCGCATCCTGTTCCGGCGCGGCGACGAGTGGGTCTGGCAATTGGGGGACGAAGCGGTCCAGAAGCCCCTGGGAAAGAACCTGTCGAGCGCCCTCTACCGGATCGGTGAGATCTATTCGCGCACCGAACAGCTCCGGGAGGCCTTCGAGCAGCGGATTGGGCATCTCCGCCGGGAGATGGGTCCTGAAGACTTCACGGCCTTGCGCCAGAAGCTTCACGACTCGGTGGCCAGGGCGCTCCAGGGAATGGAGCAGCGGGAGATGGACGGCGAGATGAGTCGCGAGGATCTTCTGGATCGACCGATTCTCCGCGTCCTGCTGCGGGAGCTGGCCACGGATCTCCCGCTCGGCCTGCCTGCCGGCGCCGGCGCGCAGCAAGCCGGCTATCAGCTGGAGTTCTAGCCATGGCCCAGCATCCCACCATCCTCATCGGCCACGGCGAGCTTGGCCGCGGCGTGCTGCGACATCTCCTGGCGAGCACGGCAGCGCGCGGCGCACTGGTCTGGCAGGAGGCGCCGCACGGCAGCGATCCCTCGGCCCGCCGGTTGAAGGATCTCGCTCTCTTGAGCGTTTCCGAGGGAGGGCATGGGCGCGACTCCCGAGATCCGGAGCAGCGGGAGTTCTTCCGCGACCTGGAGCATCAGATCGAAGAGGTGGAGGCTTCTGGCGAGGCGCTCGCCAAGGCCATGGACAGGGCGGCGGCCCGCCTGCTCGCGGCCGAGGACCGGGCGGCGGACCCGGACCGCCTGCGGCTGGGCCTGGACATCGTCCTGGTGGCCCAGCCAGCGGCGCCCGAGGATATGGGAAAGCTCCTGAACCTGCTGACTCCGGGTATGTCCGCCCTGGGGGCCATGGCCAACCTGGCGCGGGTGGCTGCGGGGGCGGAGCGGCTCAACTTTCTGCAGGTGCTCGACTTCGAGCAGTACTGGGACCCCTCGGATCGCGGACGGCGGGTGCGCGAGGCGGTCTTCAACGCGGTTCAGCACTGGGAAGGGCAGCTCGCCCTGCGGCGGCCCGGCTTCGGACGGACCTACCTGGTCGACGGATATACCCCGGACGGTGTCCGCGATGTCCGGTACCGCACCGACGAAATCGTCCTCTTTCTGGAGCTCCTGCTCTTTGAGGGACAGAGGGACGGCGAGTTGCAGCACCTCTACCGCCGCCGGGTGGAGCGCGAGTCGACCGTGGGCACCTTCGGCGTCCGGCTGGTGGAGCGCAGTGCCGGCCTCCTGGCCCGGCTCGCCGCCGCCGCTTTCGGCGTGGGCTGGCTCGATTACCTTGCCGGCAACGCGGGTGTGGAGGAGGACGCGGATGTCGCGGAGTTGCGCCGGCGCCTGGAGCCCTATCGCGCGAGCCGCCTGCGGGAGCTGCTGGCGGCGGACGAGTTGGAAGCTCGGCGGGACGAGGAGCTGGGGCGGTTGGAGTCGAGCCTGCTGGCCCTCTCGCCCGACCTCCCGGACTGGAACGAACAGGTGCGGGAGCGCGCCCGGTCAGCGCTCCTGGACCTCAAGAACGGGCTGTCGCGCTGGGCTGGAGAGCGCGTGCGCAAGCTCGACCAGGATCTCCTGGCGGACCTGCCGCGCGAGCTCGCGGAAGGAGTCGAGAGCGCCTTGCACCAAGGAGGGAGCCCGGCGACCCTGGGTCGGGCCGTGCAGGAGATCGAGTCACTCGTCGGTGAGATGGAGAATCTCGCGCCGTCTCCGCCGCGGGATGTCGATATCGGAATGGCCGATCCGCTGGCGACCCTGGAGGACGCGTACGCCCGTTATTTTCGGGAGCGCGCCGATCAGGTGGATACCGGTCGCCTGAAGCGCTGGTGGGGATTGCTGGCGCTGGTCGTGGCCGCGGGCTGGACTCCCCTGCTCCTGGAAGCCATCGATGAGGTTCAGAAGCCGGGGCCGGCCAGCCATCATCTCTTACGCTGGGGTTACAAAGCCCTGCAGGGGCTCGCCTCTCCGGTGGTGGCGGGCGTCCTTCTCTTCGCCGGTTCCCTGGCGGTCGGCTGGCTGCTGCTCCAGCGCAACGTAGCCGAGCGGGTGCGGCGAGCCCTGGCTTTCCACACCGATCCCGAGCGGGGACGACTGGCGGACCGCGTCCGCAGAGTCCTGGCCCCCGGCGGCGCATTGCGGACGCAGGTGGACGAATTCGTCAGCCATGTGGTTCACGACCTGGCCCTCCGGGTGCGGGGCGACGTCCAGCGCGAGGCGCGCCAGGTTCTGGACCTGCTGGAGGAACGGAGGCGCGAGGCGCTCTGGCTGCGCAACCCGTTGCGCGATTTTCTCCGCGGCTACGGTCTCGACCCGTCTCTGAAAGGGGAGGGCTTCGAGCGGGCGCGCCGTCGGCGGGGAGGCGTCCGGCAGGCGCTGGAGCGGAGCGAGGAGCTGCAGAAGCTGCTGGAGAGGAACTCTCCCCGCCCGGACCGCTTTCGCTCGACGCAGGCCCGTTTACAACCCGTCAAAGACTGGGCAGAGCGCTACTGCGGCGCCTTTCTGTACCCCTTGAGCTTCCTCGACGGCTTGAGCGTCCTCTATGCGAACCCGGGCGCGGACATCCTGCTGCCGGGAGAGCGGCAGACGGAGGACCTGCATGTAGAGCTGCTCGACTTCCTGCGCCGGGACGGCTCCTTCCACCCCGCTTTCGACTGGCCGCAGACCGAGGGCGTGCCCACGACCGAGAGCCACTGCCTGATCCCCACCGCCTGGAGCGCTCTGCCCGAGTTGAGGCGTGCCTTGAGCGACCAGGGCTGGAGCGAGTCGAGAATGTCGCGGGGCGCCGATCCCGGGCGCGCCTATCTGGTGCGCGTCCAACTCGGCGTCTCGCCGGAGAGGCTGAAGGCGCGGCACGCGATGACCCTTTCACCGGAGACCCTGTGATGCCGAGAGAAGCGCTCGCCCTGCTCGTTCCCGTTCTCGGGTTTTCCCTGGCCTTCTCGATGGACCGTCTGGCCGCCGTGCGCCGGCTGGGGGGGGAAAGAGGGGATTACTGGGTGCGTGCCGCCGCCGGTCTCTGCGGAATCGGGTTCCTGTGCCTCCTCTCGGGCTGGCTGCCCTCGATCTTCAAGCCGCTCTGGACTCGCGGCCTGCACCTCCAACTCGACCGGGTGGCAGGCTCCGGATTACCGCGGGGGGTGGCCTATCTGGCGGCCCTGGCCCTGCCTTTCGGGCTGTGGGCGGCGCTCCTGCTGGCCGGTCTGGCTCTCCCGCCCGCCGGCCGGGAGTCGAGCCGTTGGTTGGCGGGCCGGGCGGGCGATCTGTCGCGAGGCTGGGTCCTCGTCTGCGTTCTGCCCCTGCTGGCTGGCCTGCTTTTCGGCTTCCCCCGGCTCGGCTCCGGGCCGGAGGGGTACCCGGCGGCCACCTGGAGCACGCAGGCCCTGCTGTCGATCACCCTGCTGTTCCTGGCGCGGAGCGCAGGGACGGCGCCTCTCGCCCGGAGGGGCCGCCAGGAGAAGGCGCCGGCAGCCCTCCGGGAGCTGAGGCCCTGGCCCGAGGCCCTCCGCGAGAGGGGCATCGCTCTGCGGCGCCTCCTGGCCTGGCCGGCGGATCCGCCCCCCCAACAGGCGGCGGCGGAGACCTCGGAGATCGCGGGTCGCCTGGAGGCGATGGGCACCCGCGGTGTGGCTCCCGAGTTGGTGGAGGCCACGGCGCGGTTGCTCGCCCCCGCCCGCAAGGGTCCCCCCTCCTGCCTGGTCTTCGCACCGGACGGATGTGGCCAGGCCGAGGTGGTCGGGCTCGCGGCCGGGGACGTGGCGCAGCGTTTCAACGAGACGACCCTGGTGATCGCGCCGTCGCAACCCGCGGCCCTGGCAGCGAGCCTCGGGCGCTGGCTGCCTCCGGGCTGCCTGGCCGAGCCGGTGGGCCCCGACGGCGCCCCGGTGGAGAGCGCCGCCATCTGGGTGATCGACGCCGAAACCCTCTCGGAACGCTTTCTCCGCCGGCTGTCCAACGACCGGCTGGCCAACCGGATCGGTCTGGTGGTCTGGTGGGATGTCCACCGCTACACAGGAGTGCTGGCGGCGAACGTCTGGGCGATCGCCCGTCGCTTCGACCGGCTCCTGCGGGCCGAGGGACGCTCGGAGGTCCGTCTCCTGGTCTTCGTCCGCGGCGCCGATCATGGCGACGCCCAACTGCACCGCTTCGTCCGGGAGCTGCTGCCGTACTCCCTGCCGAGCGGCTGCGAAGTCCACGTCGCTCGCCATTCCCCCCGTGCCCTCGAGATTCACCTCCTGGAGGGGCATCAGGCCACGTTCGAAGGGGGAAACGGGCTCAGGATCCCAGAGCTCGGCCGCCACCCTCTCCTGGTTTCGGCCCTGATTTCGGCGGAGGAGGGCTGGCCCACCTGTCTCGAGAGGCCTCACGGGCTCGCCGATTTCGAGATCAATCCGGTCGTCCAGCTCCCGGTCGATGGCGTCAGGCTCCAGGACCGTCTGCTTCCCAACGCCGCGGGAGCCGGCGCCCGGCTGAGCGAGCTCGAGGCCGGGGACCTCCTCTCCCTCACCGCGATGGCCTGCCAGGGCGGGCGGAGCTCTCCAGAGGGGCTTCCCCACCATTGGGGGTTGTTGCCGCCGGACAACCCCTACGCCCGTTTCCTGCTGACCCGGTGGGCGGAGTCCGCCGGCAGCCGCGAGTTGCCCGCGTCGCGCCGCCTGGTGGGGGCCCGGGGAAACCCGAGTCTCCTGCGGCGCCACCTCCTGCTGGCCCTGAGCGAACGCAAGGACACCTTGGCCGGTCTCAAGCAGGCTTTCCGGTGGGAGGAGGAGCTGATCCGGGAGACCCTTGAATGGATCGCCGGCGAGCGGCAACTCGACCGCAGTCGCGAGGTCCGCTATCTCACCCCCGAGGGCAGGGTCCGCGGCGACCACCTCTACGAGAGCCGCCTGCCGGCCGAAGACGAGGTCCGGCCACTCGACGCCGTGGGGACCCGCCTGATCGCGATCCGCGAAGCGGCCGGCGGCGCCGGGGACGGCGTCTGTATGCGGGTCGATCCGGAACGCCTGACGATCCAAGCCTATCCGGGCCGGGTCTTCCTGCAGGACGGACGCCGGTACGAGGTCATCACCTGGGAGTCGCTCGACCAGGTGGTCGCCCGGGGGTGGATCGACTGCGTCACGCAGTCATCCTCCGTCCGGACTTGGCGAATCCGCCGGCCGAACGTCTACCGCTTCCATCGCCCCGGGCCGGAGGTCGCCGTCGATCCCCAGGGAAGGCTGCTGAAACGGTTGGCGGTCGACCTCACCTATGAAGAAGAGGTCGAAGGATATCTGCGTCTGGAGAGGGACCTCACCACAGGCCAGGACCGGATTCAGCTCCCCGACCTGCGTCGGCCCATCGCTTCCGCGTTCACCACCCGGGCGCTGCTGTTTCGTCTTCCTTATGCACCCTCCCGGGAGGCGCTTGAGGCCCTCTGCCTGGCCCTGCGGTATGTCCTGCCCGTCCATCTGGGGGTGGAGGACGACGCCCTGGAGGTGGTGGCGCTGCCCGGCGAGCCCGAGCACCGGCTCGGAGGCGCTCAGTTCTGGGGCCTGGCGATCGTGGACCTCTACCCGGGTGGCATCGGCCTGGCCGATTCCCTGGCGGAAGACAATGCCCTGCCGCTCAAGCTGCTCTCCTGGACCCGGGACTGGCTGAGCGAGCCCGAGGCGGATACCGCGCTGCTGGCCTCTCCCCTGGCGCGAGCCACTCTGGGCAGGGAGCTGCCGGACCCCGCCGCCGCTCTCGATCTGCTGGTCAAGCTCGTCGGCAACGCGGGGAGCTGAGGAGGAATCATGCTCAACTGGAAATCGAAGCCGGCCCTCGAAGAGATCCGCGCGGTCCTCGCGGGCTGGAATCTGGAAGTGCCGGCGCGCGCCCAGAGATTCCATGACCTGAGAACCGATCTCGAGAAACAGGTCGAAGCGAACCTGGGGCGCTGGTTCGGTGGGGACGACCCGGACACCCTGAGCCGTCAAGTGGAGCGACTGAGCCGTCTGGTGGCTCCGCTGACCTCGTTGATCCGGCGATCCGAAGAGCTGGAAAAAGAGGTTCTCGACCTGCGCTCCAGCGTCGAACGGTCGCCGGACCGGGAGCTGGCCCAACGCCTGGTCACCCGGTGCGTGGGCTGGCAATCCAAGCTGCGCCGGCTGGGAGCGAACGCCGGCCGCGAGAGCGAGCTGGAGTTGGACCAGGCAACCCTGAACAGCGTCGAGGACGAAGTCCGGGACCATGCGCAGGCGCTTCGTCTGCTGGAAGAAGCCCGGAACCTGCTCGCCCGCCTGGGCAACAAGATGGAAACGGCGACTCTCCAGGCCGACTTTCCCCAGTTGCGCCAGCGTCTCCTTGACGACGGCGCCAGCGCCGCGTGGACCGCCGACATGGGGCGTGCCCTGGCCCCGGCCAAAGCCGTGGTCGACCTGCCCCCCAAGACGCCCCCCAAGACCCTTCAGCAGGTGTCCGCCCTGCTTCATACGATCCGGCGGTGGACCCGGGCACTCGCGACCGGAGAAGAGAGGGCGTCCGTTCTCCAGGACCAGCACAAGATCGCCGAGGCGGAATGGGAGGACTGGACGGAGGACCAGATTCGGGTCCACTTCATGGCGGCCTCCGCGATGCTCGACGAGCTTCGCCAGACCGCCGTCCGCCGGAGCGCTGAGATCCTGGCTCTGCTCGGGGCTCGCCGCGACCAGCTCGCCGGCGCCTGCGGCCCCGACCCGGAGCTGGACCGGACCCTGGGAGAGCTCAAAAACGCGGACTTCGGAGAGCCGGAAACCTACGGCGTATGGATGGAGGAGCAGGCCGAGCTTCACCGGCGCATCCGCGACGCCGCGGGCTCGCGGCTGATCGATCTCCAGGAGAGGATCGTCCGCAAGCGGCGCGAGTTGCTGGAGGCTCTGGCGATGCTCGAAAAAGAGCCGCTGTTCAACCGGGTCCGGAGCGAGGCCGGTGGTCTGCGGCTGGAACTGGAGGATCTGCCCGATCCCCGGGAGCAGGGGGTGGAGCCCATCTTCGACAGCCTCGGCGCCTGCGACCGGATAGCCCGCGAGCTGGACGGGATGGCCGAACAGGCCCGGAACGGCCGTCGAGACGTGCAGAAGCTCTGCGAGGACCTGCTCGCCCGTAACAGCGCCCTCCAGGAGGAGGCGAGGCGTTCCGGCATCGAAGCCCCCGACCTTGCCGTCCGTATTGAGACTCTGGCGACGATCGCTCCCGGGGCTTCTCTGGACGACCTCCTCTCGCAGGCCGAGTCTCTCGGCCATGAGATCAGAGCGGTCGAGAGGGAGCTCGTGGCGCGGTGTGCCGTCTGGATCGAGGGCCGCCTCTCCCTGCTGCGCGGCCGCGCGGCCCTGCTGCGCCAGGCCGGAGTCCGAGTCGAAGACCTCCCGGTATCGTTCCCGGAGAACCAGACGCCGGCGCGGGCCACAGATGCCGTGGTCGCGACGCGGGAGGCCGCTCAGGGGATCGAGCGCCAGCTCGAGGAGCTGAAGACGGCGCTGGAGAGCCGATCGGTCGAGCTCCTCGGCCGCTTGCGCGACCTGCCGCTGAAATCTCTCCGCCCGGAGGTGCGCCGCGATGCCGGCGATCTAACCCGTTGGTTCGAAGAGAGAGCCTGGGAAGCCGCGACGGGCCTGGACGAGCGCGTCCGCCTCCTTCTCGGGGAGTCGACCCGCTGTGATGTCTTCCTGGCCAAGCTGTCGCAGGAGGAGCGCGACGCCCGCGACCGGACCGCGGCCCTGCGCCGGCGGCTGCGCGAGCTCAACGACGCGGACCTGGACCGTTTCTGCCCGGAGGCGCTCGTGCGGCGCGTCTCCGCCCTGATTGCCGCGATCCCGGCCGAGCCGGCCTCCTGGGCGGAACTGGCCGGGCAGATCGCCACCGCCGAGGGGCTGATCGGCCTTCTCGAGACCCATGCCCGGCGGGTTCTGGCGGCCCGCCTGGACCGGGCGATCCCGGATCTGGAGCGTCAGGCCTCGATCTCTCGGGATCCGGAGTACGCCCAGCGTCTCCGCGCGCTCCTCGACGAGGTGGCGGCGCGGGACGACCGTGAGCCGGTGCCGGCCGGGCTGGCGGCCCAAATCCTGATGCTGACCTCGCAACCCTCCTGGGAAGGAACCGCATGAGAGACCTGAACCTGGCACTCTGGGGCCCCTCGGCCGCGGGCAAGACGGCCCTCCTGGCCCAGCTCTACGATCGGGCCCATGGCGATTGGACGATCTATCCCACCGCCGAATCCCTCCCTTTCATCGAGCGGATGCAGCCGGTTCTCCAGGCCAACAATCTCTTTCCCATGGCGACCAGCCTAGGCAATCCCGAGCGGATCGTCTATCTCTTCCGCAATCATGAGACCGGGGCGGCGGGCACCCTGCACGTCGAGGACAGGGCCGGCAAAGATTTCGAGGAGCGAAACGAGGAGACTCAGGAGCGGCTCCGCTCGGCCGAGGGTCTGGTGCTGCTGTTCGATCCCGCGCGAGATCCCCAAAAGCTCGCGGGGGAGGTCCGGGCCACCCTGCAGAGGCTCCAGGTGATCAGCGAACGGGGCTCGGAAAAGGACTCCCGTCCCATCGCGGTCTGTCTCTCCAAGGCGGATCTGATGATCCGGACTCCGGGAGATCTGCGGCGTGTGCGCGAGGAGCCGGACGCCTTCGTGCGGGAACGGATGGCCCCCGGCCTTGCCGATTGGATCGAGCGCTTCTGCTCCAACTTCAGGCTGTTCCCCGTCTCGGCGGCCGGCGTGCGGGTGCGCCGAGGAGTGGTCCAGCCGGTCGTCTTCTACGACGAGCGGCTGCAATTTCGGATCGGCCATGGCGGAGAGCCCATCAACCTCATCGAGCCGTTCCTCTGGATCTTCGAGCAGTTGGAGGCGCGACCGTGAGCGCCTCTATCTGGCTATGGCCAGCCCTGGACCTGCGGCGGCAGCCCGTCCCCTCCCATCTGGAAGTGGGCCGCGCCGTCTGGGGGAAGGTCGACGGTGCCGCCTCGGACTATCGCTGGATCGCCTCCAGCCCCGGTCTGGACCCCCGGTCCCGCCGGCTGGAGCTCGAGCTGCTCCTGGGAACCGAGGACGCTCCGGAGAAAACCTCCTGCTGGCGCGCCCTGGCCGGCAGCTACTGCGCCGTCTCCTGTTACCGGAGCCGGGCCATGGACGCCGCCCGTCGTTCGGGGTTCCTCGAAAAGCAGGTCCTCGAGTGGAGACCGGCCGGCTCTCCGGCCGTCCTCGGCGCGCTGCTCCTTCTGCCCCGGGTTTCCCGCCTCGGCGACGAAGTCTGGTGGACTCGGAGCGACGACCCGGGTTGGGAAGATCCAGGCTTTCTGCTGACTCTGGATTCCGGGAACGCTCCGTCTGTCGAGGTCTCCGACGACGTTGTAAAGATGCAGATCGAGAACGGCTGTGCCGCCCTGCGGGAAGCGGTGGAGGAGGCTGATCTCGCGGCTTTCTACTCCGCTGTGCTGACGGATGGCCGGCCAGCCGTCCTTCCCAAACTATCCCAGCCTCTCAACCCCGAGGCGGTGGCCGCCCTGCTCCTGCCGCTTGGACGGAACCTGGCGGACCGGCTCTCCATCGCCGGCTGGGTCGTCTCCCAGCGGATCGATCCCGAATCCTTCCTTCGTCTGTGGGACGTCCTCCTGTGTCAGAGGATCCCTTCCGCCCTGCGGGAGATCGCCATCCAGAGTCGGTCCACCGTGGAAGGGCAGGAGGCTGCGCTCGCCGTCTTCGAAGGAGAACCGCCGCGTTCGACCCGTTCCACCGCCGTCCCCGCGGCCTCGGCCCGCCTGTCCGAGGGGGTCGAGAAGTTGGTGGACTTCGCCACCGATGACCAGCGGCGCTGGCTCGGGCCCGACGGGCTGGGAAGGACCCTCCGGCTCCTCGAGGAGGAGCAGGGAGAAGACCTGGTTGCCGGCGTCCGGCAGGCCCGCGAGGAAGCCGCCGGGGCGGACGATCCCTGGAGGCGCCTGCAACTCGCGGTCAAGGCGGACCTCCTTCAGGCCGCCCTCCTGGCCCTGGCGCCCGCGAGGGCGAAGCTCGATCTGCCGACGAGCGGACGCGTTCCGGCGCTGCTCTTCGCTCCCTGTCTGAACGAGAGGGATTGGGATCGTTTCGGCGATTCCCTGGGACCGGGCCCCCTGGCCGCGGCTGTCCGCCAGAGCCTGGCGTGCAGCCCCGATCTCTTCGGTGGTGCGCTCCGAAGCTGGTTGGAAACCTGGAAACGCGGGAGCCGCCTCTCCTGGTTGAGGGGGAGCCTCGAGGAGGCCGGAAAGACCGGGGCGGCCTCCGCGGATGACGACGGCCCCTGGCCGTTCGAGGACGACTTCTGACTCGCGGGTTAGTACAAGGTGCTCTGCAGCCAGCGGAAAGCGCAGAAGCAGGTCACCACGAGGCTGGCGACGATACAGGCGAGAGGCAGGACGGAAAGCGCCTCGCCGAACAGCACGATGACGAACGCCAGCGTCGCCCCCATTGCCACGGGAAACAGCACGAAGAGCAGCAGCAGCCAAGCGCTGGCATCACCATAGAGCTCGACGCCCGAATGGCGGAGGAGGGAGACCGCGGCCTTGGCGATGGAGAGCACCAGGAACGTGTCGAGCACGCTGAAGATCGGCATGCTGAAGAGCAGAACCGCCGCCTTCCATTCATGGCTGAGAGGCCCCAGGACGTCCAGGGCCACCGGGGAATGTCTCGGAGGGCTCCCCAGGAAAGGGACGAAGGTGACGAGGCTGATCAGAAACCCCAGCAAACTGGCGATGGAGGATACCGTCTGGAGGAGCTCCCAACCACCTCGATAGAACGGACTCGGGCAGACTGTGGGGATGTCCTTCGTGGGTCTCATCCACGCGCCCTCCGGGTCCGGTCACGGTTGGAGCGGGACAGGATGCCCGGGCTCGCTCCACGGCCCACCAGGAGCACCTGGCTCCTGAGAGCGCGAACCGCCGCCGTTGGATCGAAGCTCGAGGCCTCGAAAGCCAGATCGGGACGGGAAGCGATCCGTTGGTATTGCCCGCGCGTGTGCTCCACAAAAGGACGCAGGAAGGCCGCGGCGCCCCCCTCCACCTTCGGCGCGTGGTAGATCGTGAGGGCCTCGACGCCATCCCCATGGAGCGCCACGACCTCCACGTCCACGTCGCGCTCCCGGACCTGGGCGTCGGCTCCCAGAGGCGATGGATGCAGAATCGAATATCCGGGGGAGTCCCCGGTGATCACCAGCAGCTTGCGGGAGCCTCCTCGCCAGCGCAGGGCACGGCAGGCGGCGAGAGCGTCGGCCAGGGAGTCCACGAAGTCGCCTCCGGAGGTGCTCGGCAACGATCGTAGACGCGATCGCAGGGGCTCGGCGGTCTCCCGCTGGAGGAACCTCTCGTCCGGAGTGGACGGATAGAGGTGATAGACCGGCCGCAGGTCGGGGGCGCTGGTGCCAGGGACCGGATGATCGCCGAATGCCACGACGGCGACGCGCAGGTCGGCTCCCGTCTGTGTGGAGAGACCCGCGATCATCTCGACCAGTTGATCCACATGGGCGCCCCAGCGCTCCCGGTCCGACAAGAGACAAGACGCCGCCGCCGGGTCGGTCCCCGCGCTTTCCCCTCGCAGGGTGCCGTCCACGACGAGGGCGACGTCGAGCTGCTTCGCCTTATAGGCCGGGCGGAGGATGGGCGTCGGCTCCTCGTCCCCGTCGGAAGGGAGAAGGAGAACCCGGCGTCCCGCGCTGGACAACAGCCACTGGCCCCCGGTCTCCCATTCGATCTCGATCTCCACCAACTCGTCCCCTTCGGAGGCCACCTCCGCCCGCAACAGGAGGCCGTCGCCGTTCGTCAGCGCTACCTGGACGCCGGTCGCCCCGGGAAGAGAGCGGAGCCGTAGCGAGCAACTCGAGCCCGGGCCTTCCAAGGAAAGGGGATGGGACCGGAGAGCTCTGGTATTGGGCGCGAACGCGAGAAGATGGATAGTCATTTGGTTGTCTGGTTTGACTTCTTGACCCAATCCGTCAGGTCTTTGAGACCCGGTTCGGCCATCGTGGATTCCAGGTTCCCGCAGTCGATATTCTTGTCCAGAGCAAGTGGCTTGGGATCGTCGGCTTTGTCGTTGAGCTCCGGTTTTCCAAAGGCTTTGCAGAAGCTCCATACAAGCAGGTCTTTGGATTCCTTGTGGTTCTTAAGGGCGGCCGTACCTTTCTGCGTATAGATCTTCTTGACACCAGCCTGGTCCAGGGGTGGACCGAAGAGAGAATTGTTCATCGGCAGGAACCCTAATTGCGCGGCCTCCAGTTTCGCAATCCCCCAAACGACCGGCGATGAGCCGTTGAATGGTGCCTGATCATGCCCCTGGAAATGGCTGTTGTAGAGTTTTTTTAAGGGCGACCTATCATCCGATCCTTTAAGTGCCTCGAAGAGATCCTTGAGAGCGTCGGCCTTTTCTCCCGCCTCCGCGCTTGGGCTCTGAGGCGAACTCTGCGGGTCTTTATCAGACTGATTCTCCGGGGACGGTGTCGCCGAGGTTGGCGCCGGGTCGTTGCCTTCCTCCTTTGCGGAAGAGAGCTTGTGAGACGCGAACAGCGTTCCCCCGGCCAGCAGCAGCATGGCCGCGATCGCCGGGCCGAGCGGGATCGGCCGCATAATAGCCCGGCGAAGTCTGTTCAGGAATTTGCCGCTCCGGCCCTGTTCCCGCTGTTGCTCGGCCTGGGTGGCCGGGGGCAGATTCTTCAATGTGCGCTCTATCCGGTGGATTCGCCATTCCAGGCTAGGCCGGCGGATGACGTTGAGGACCAGAGCCTTGAGGTCGGCGGGGAAGCCGTCAAGATCGCGGCAGAAGTCCCCTAGCCTTTTCTCGGCAGTCGCGGAGATGGGCACGACTAGGTGGTCACCTACCGCGAGGTCCGCTTTCCCGGTAATGTCCTCGAACCTGGCGGCCGCTGCGGGGCTCAGGCGAAGCACCTGCTTGGGCGGGGCATACCCCGGCGCCTCGATGGGGACCAGCCTGCAGCGGAGCACTCCATTGTGATCCAGTGCATAGGAGTAGAAGCCCCCGCTCTCCTGGATCAGCGTGCGGACCTCGTTTGCCACGCGATCGATCTCCTTGTCGGAGGACACCTTCCTGGCCGAGAAGCTTGAAAAATCGGCGTTCCCACCGCGATCGAAAACCCAGAACTCGGTCGTCTCGCCGTTTCCCAGTTGAAGGGAAAAAGTCCAATCCTTGCCCGTGGACCCATCGGGGTGAAAAAACGTGATCAGATCGGTCGTCATCGTGCCGCTCCTGCGGGATTGATCGTGCGTGGGACAGGGAGCCGGACGAAAGACAGGCTCTGCTCACGGTAGAGCCGCTCCATCCGGTTCTCCAGAAGGTCCAGCACTTGCGGGAAAACGTCGGAGGTATAGAACAAGCCGGAAGCCGTCTGGTGGATCAGTCCCAGAGCGGTTTCCTCCCGATAACCGGATCTCCACAGCCCGGTGCTCTTCTGATAAGGGCCAAGGCCGGCGAGCAGGGAGCGCCACCAGGTCGCGCGTCGATAGTGGCCGCGGGTCGCGTCGAGGTGGAGGAGCCGGGAGGCAGCGCCTCCGATGCCCAGACCGGGAAGGAGGAGCACCGCCATATCCAGCGCGGGCAGCGGGGCGCCGTCTTCGTTGGGCTCTTGCAGGATCAGCGGACAGATCCGGGTCAAGGTGACGAACGTCTCCCAGCCTTTGCGCTCCAGGATGCCGCGTTCGGCTTCCGCCAGGGCTGGAAGGGTCTCGCGGAGGCTCTGCGCGAGCTCGGCGATGGGGTGCGGCTTCGAGGTCTTGGGATACTCGCGGAGCCTGACGACGAGCTTGCTCCAGCATTCATGATCGGATAGTCCCCGGGCGAGGGCGTGGATCATGGGCCTCGATTCCAGTTTCACCACGAGCACCGGCGGGTTTCGCCGCGGGACCTCGGATTCGCGGGTCGCGGGGTTGAATCGACGCGAGAGGCTTTCCGCCTGTTCCCTTCGATGTGTGGTTTTCTTGCAGAGAATCTCGGTAACCCGAGGTGAGAGCACTTTTCGAGGATGGTTGTTCTTCGAGATCGAGAGGTAGGCAAGGATATCCGCGGGCAACTCCGCGGTCGCTGAGGATTTCGCCTGGGCGAATACGTGCTCGAAGATGGAGCCTTGGAGCGGATAGCCCAGGTCTTTCTTGGGATCGAGCCCGTCGGCCAACTCGGCCAGCGCGCCGAGATCGTCCCGGGAAAGAGTGCACAGGTCTTTGAGCTGCTCATCCTGGAACGGCGTGATCCAGGGCCAGGAAGGACGGCCCCGGCTCAGGAGACCGCTCAGCTCCTCCCCGGTGAGCCTCTCGAGATCGGCCACCACCTGTTTCCAGTCCTCCAGCCGAGCCTGGGGAGCATCCGGGCTCTGCCAGATCCCGCTTCCCAGCCAGGCCAGGGCGGCGGGACGCCGGTCCTCGTTCCACAGCTTCGACTTCCGCCTCCAAAGCGACCAGAGTCCGGCCTGGAGGAGCGGGGTGACGGTTTCGACGGGCTCGGCTTTCATTCGAGAATCGAGCCAGCGATCGAGGGGTGCTTGGGAATCCGCCAGATCCAGGAGGAGTGCCGTGCTCAATTGATCGCGGACCGCCACCGAATCCAGGATCCGGCCGGCGAAGCTCCTGGCCCACGAGGGACTCAAACGATCGGGCCCCAGGCGGTCCGGCGGCAGGCTCTTCCAGGAGCCGCTGACGATCCGATCGATGAAATCGCTCTGCTCGCGGCGGCTCGACAGGGCTTCCGCGACGTCCCAGACTTTGTCGATCAGCGCTTGCTTGCGCGGTGACCCGGCCCGCACCAGGAGCTCCGTCAAAACCAGGAACGTCCCGAGGTCATCGGGCCCGGTCCGGCTCAGGGCTTCCTCCAGGGCCGGGAGAAGGACGGCGGAAAGCCCCGAGGCTTCGAGCAGGCTCTCGAACAGGCGCTTGGAAGTACGCTGCCAGCGCGGCGAGCCCACGATCGCCGGCAGGATCGTGGCGGCCAGGCGGACGGCGGCCTCGGGTCCCCGTTCGAGGATCTCGACCGCCCAGTCCTCGGAGAGGAGGCCGTCCGCCGTGGCTTGAGCGAAGAGTCCCGCCAAGGGCCTGCTCTGGTCTGCCGCCGCGGCGAGCTCCGACAGGGTCAACGACGCGCTCAGACGTAGCGCCGCGCCGGATTCGACGAGGGAGCGGCCGATCTCGCGGGAACCCAGGAGGCGCGCCAGGAAGGACGGCCTCTCCTGGGCCGGCAACTCGCTCCAGCGTTTCCGGAGCCATTCATCGGAGACGATCTCCCTCCGTTCGGGACACCGGGCCTCCATCTCGGCCAGACGGACGAGCATCCGGCCCTCTTCGCTGGAGGCGCCGGACACCAGGATCTCGACCAGGTCTCCAAAGGCGAGGCTTCGCCAGTCCTCGGGACGGATCAACTGGCTCCAGTCCAACCCCGTCGGGCGATCGGCGATCTGTTTGAGGAGCCAGGACTTGATCCATTCCCCGAGACGGGCCGGATCGGTCCGGGCGTCGAGAAAGTTGTAGAGGATCGGGATGCGGGAGAGCTCCTGCTCGGCCGGGAGCCTGTCCTTGGGCAGGTACTTCGCCATCGCGCCGCTGAACGCGAGCAGTCCTCCGGGGATCTTCGCCACGCGGCGGAAGACCCCTTCGGCGTAGGCAGTGGCCTCCCGCGCGGGATCGCGCCCCTCGCGCAGGGCCCCTCTGCGATCGAGGAGTGCGGCGTCACGGCGTGTAGCCAGGGCGTTGCCAGCCTCGTTCTCGGGGATCACGACCAGGTCCGCCCGGAGCTGGCGCAGAAAGAGCTCGGGCAGGCGCGTGAACACCCGGATCCGGCAATCGGCCTTCAAGTGCGATGGGAGCGCGGCGCGGGCGAAGGAGACCAGGGCATGGACCGGGGAGCCGGCCTCGAAATCGGCTACTGGCACGGCCAGAATCACGGGATAGCCGCTGACGAGGCCTTGATATAGGTGGGATAGGAGGGCTACGGCCAGGACCGGCTCGTTCAGGACCTGCGCGGGCCGGACCATCTCCGGCTCCGGTGGCGTCGTTGGCGCCGGTCGTTGCCCATCGCGCCACGGCTCCTCGAAGGCCTCGCCGCGGCCCAGCCAGGCGCCGGGATCGCGGGCGCCCGCGATCT